>Ga0194124_10000057_pt1 | contig 168150 bp, 167 predicted proteins | sample TA2KigCas0mmetaG_FD_148605 | JGI IMG/M metagenome (GOLD analysis project Ga0194124, IMG submission 148605) | Freshwater microbial communities from Lake Tanganyika, Tanzania - TA2015031 Kigoma Deep Cast 0m | ecosystem: Environmental > Aquatic > Freshwater > Lake | place: Tanzania: Lake...
CAGCTTGTCTTGGGTCGTCAGGTAAACCATGTGTACCAAACACCTCATAAACTCCTTTAACTAATTCGTGAACTAATAATGGGAAAGTTACGGCTCTTGCCTTGACTGTTGGTGGATCTGTTTCTGCATCAAACTCTGATTGACCCATTTGACCACTACCGCTTCCAGCCATTCCTTCCATGTCAGGAAATATCCAATAAGCATGTTCCATAAGTGCTTGTGTAACGGCGTATAGGTTCATTAATTGGGGATTCATATTATTAATCTCATCTCTCACCAAATTATACATGTGCCCTCCTTTGAAAGCGGCCCCTTGAATAAGTGAGTTAATGAATCTTCGTTTTGCTCTCTCCAAATTAAAGTTTTCCATATCTCCCATTAATTCTTGAACCTCTTCTTCACTTGGCATTTCAGGTTCACTTTTCATTCCTTCAGCAGCACTCATAGGTTGTGTTACAAGTTCAGCGTCAAACTGCATTGCTCCTTCAGGTATTCCTAACTCTCTAACCACTAATTCAACTGCTAAATCTTCAAGTTCTTCTTTATTTTGAGACTGAATCATCATTAGTCTTTGCATGGCCTGACCTACCGTCATCATAAGTTGCATAAGAGCGTTTCCACCTTGAATGGTTCTTGTGTCTCCCATCGCCATTCTTACTTTCTCAACTGAGTCTTTGAATCTTTTCGAAGATATTAACTCAACAAAGTCTCTGTCCATATTTGGCATTGCTGGAAAATTTGAGTATGGTGTTTGTTTTCCTAAGATTTTTCTTTCAACGTCACCAGCCATTCTTTCAGGTCCTTCGTAGTCAATTGGTGCTTCCATCAATTTGATGAACTCTTTTTTTGAAATTCCTTCCGTATATAATCTTTTTTTAATATTTCCCATCTTATTTAAATTCTATTCCAAGTTCATCGAAGGTTAACCAATCAGGCATATCACCTTCTCTTCCCGCCTTAGGGTCTGGTTTTGGCCCTGGTTTTGGTTTGTAAGGTGTTTTGGGTTGCTTAGGTTTGGTTCCCGGATCTATTTTAATTCTTTCTTTTTCTTTTGTACCAGGTAACATTACAGGAAGATCCATTTCTTCATCAAGTTCAATATCACCATTTGGTTTTGCCATCCCTTTGAACATTCCATCTAAGTCAAAAGAAGGAACATCTCCACTATAATCATCCATATCTACAAAACCTTCTTCGTAGTCATCAAGGTGGACTTCCTTAACCTCAGGTTGTTCTGATAAGATACGACCTCTGTTATAGTTTAACAGATACTTCATATCTTTAATTTCCTCAATAATTTGTTTTTTCATATCGGTTTTATTTTATAAATATCAAGTTTTTTTATTCAGGCACCATATAGTACTGATATCCTAAAGAATAATATAAGAATTGTCCTTTATTCTTCAATACAGAATTAATATCGGCTTGTTTTGTAACCTTAACTCCAACAATCTTTTTGTCCTTTGGTATTTTTCTACCAGGGTGTGTATTCAATACATCCTCAACAGGATCCAAATAGTATTTGAGTTTTTTAATTAGGGTTTTCTTATCACCTACGGTTCCAATTCCGTATTGTTTACAAAGTGATTTGATTTCGGGTAATTCAAGTTTAGTTAAGTCTTCCATTCTACAAAGATAAGGAATTAAACTTCAATTTCCAAATGAACTGTTTTTGAAGTAGTTTAGATATTTAGCGGAATGTTGATCCCAAACAGGTTTTTTACCTCTTTCTTTGTCAGTGTAACCTTGATCATATGAATGATTGACTATTTGTTTTTCTAAGGGTTTAATTTCCTTTTGAAGGTTCTCTAAAACTAAACGTGTTTCTTCTGAAAGTCCCTCAACTTTCAAATACTGATCTATTTTTTTTACAATTGGTCCCATGTTGTTAAATATATCAATCAAAGTTTTCTAAATCAACTTCCACATCAATAGGAATACCGTATTTTTCTAATAATTTGTAGAAAAACTCATAACATTGGTTATTTAGTCCGCCAAAAAAATCTCCCGTTTCATATGCTTCTTGAGCTTCGTACAGTGCATCCCAAAGATTACCTTTCACTAAACTTTGTTCCTCAGTCTCAGGATCAAGAAAATAATAACTTACTGTTCCATTACCATCAATATCTATCGATAGATCGACAATATCATATTTATAACCTTTTACTTCTTCGATATTAGTGACTTTAATTTCAGTATCTAAGTCTAATTCAGGAACAACAAGTCTAAAAGTTTTATCTAAGACTTCTTCTTTAAGTTTTTTATATAAATTATTAAATCCACCATTATATCTATACCAAATTGGTCTAATTGTTTGAAAGTCTTCAGTTGTATTCTTTTCAATTCCAGAAATATCATAGATAATATCATCAAGATGAGGTTCTTCACCCATCTTTTTTTGTTTGTCCCAAACTTTATAACAAAATTTACGAAGATTTTCTTCGGTAATATTTTCCATTATTAAATTTTGTTGTCGTTCTGTTATTATTATTTTCATTATCCAAAGAAGGGTTAAAAGATTTATGGAATATTAAATATGTTTGCTCCATTAACCTCTTTTATTTCTACATCAGGAAATAATACTTTGAAGTAGTCGTATATTAAGTGTTTGATGTGTCTTGACCTAATATGACTTGGAATAATTCCCTCCATCTCATCTTCTAGTGAATAATTATAATATAATGTTTTAGATCCCATCATATAAGTAAATAAACTTTAACCATTCTCATTTTTTAATCGTATAGCTGAATACCCTTGATGTGATGAGTCAACATCTTGTTTCAACATTTTAATAAACAACTTTTTATACTTTGGGTATTCATCACTATACTCAGCGTCCCAACGATCTCTTCTATAGTTTTCGTTGATTAAATTTAACTGACCTTCCGTGATAATGATTCTCATAATAATAAATACCTTGTAAAATAAAAAACCCACCATAGAGGTGGGTTATATTTGATGTTTGTTTTCTTATGTAAACAAGTTGAAGTCTTCATCCTCCTCAGCTCTTCTTAGAACTGAATCAGGTATAATATTCTTACCTTCAGATCCTGGTATGTTTAACACCATTAGATTTGGCATGTCTCCAACACACTCAGGTAATCTTTGAAGGTTTTTATTATCAACCAAAGATAGGTATTGTAAATTAGGTAACTCACAAATTGATTCAGGTAAAGACACAATACAATTAACGAAGTTAAGTGCTTGTAATTGTTTAAATCTACTAACATCACTAGGAATATTTAATTCAATATTATCACCTGATCTTGATGAGTTCTTGAATGTGAATCTTTTTAGGTTTTCGGGTAATGTCGCAAATAACTCATCAAACCCATAAAGAGCGACAAATTTAGATGCTGAGTCACCAGGGTAGTCAATAACCACTTTATCACCTTTTTCACCCGCCAATGACTTCATGAACTCAGGTTTGAAGAATTGTTTAAGTTCTTCTTCATTTGTGTTAAGGAATTCCACAAGATTGATTTGTCTATCTGATGGGTCCATGTATTGGTTAGAAGGGAAGTGGAATTGATAACGAAGGGCTGGAAGACCTGATACATCACCATGTTCTTTTTCTCCTCTATGTTTCTGACCTTTATTTGGAATAACAACATATAAAGGACCATCTTTGATATAACGCTCAAACCAACTTAAACCAGGTGAAGATGTGCACCATCTTGTTTCACCTTTACTTTCTTCTTGATATGAACCTCCGTAGAAACATGCAGCATTTTTACCAAGTTTACCAGTGTCTGATATTTTAGCAACAGTCCAATCTTGACCACGATAAACAATTTCAGCACCAGGGTGAGCATATGTTTTAGACGCCTCTTTTTTTTCAGTTGCAGAAGCTTTGGTTTTTTCTAAACTGAAATCTTTAACATTATCATATAAAGTATCAGGAGTCAATTTATTGATGTCTCTAAACTCTTGAGGTAATCTATTTTTGAATCTTTCAAACTTTTTAAGGTCACCAGTAACCTTATATAAGTCTTCCATGAAAAGATCTTGGAATTGTTTAAGGGCCGCCTTGTATTGACCTGATTGAGGATCCACAATGTTTAATGGATGGTCACCTGGTAACTTAGGTGTTACAAAGTTTTTTAACAACCACTGAGTATATTTTCCGATTTTCACTCGGTCCATATCTTGTGGTTTTATATTGTCTATATCCATACCTTCAGGAAAGCTTGAAGTTGGGTCGGCTGCGATAAAAGCAATCAAAGTTTCAAACGGCATGATACCCTTTTTTCCCTTTTCTTTTGGTTTTACGAACTTATCAAAAAGGACTTGAAATCTTGAACTTTCAACAATAAGATCTCTAAGAAGATTGGTGAATCTAAGTGACATATTAATTTTATTTTTAAATAAATATTTGTAATTATAAAAAAATTAGTAATTCATGATAAGTAATTCTTCTCCCATGTTTTGTTTTTCACCTTTTTTTGCTGAAGCGGCCTTTGTAAACTTTTTTGTAACCCAAGTGTATTGATCTTTAGGAAACCATTCGTGAAGTAATTCAAAGTCATAATAAGACAATGAAAACTTACCTTGAACTCCGTGTAGTACATTTGCCAACCTTTCGTGATCTTGTGTTTCAAAGTTGTGATTGGAGTAATAAGATCCTTCACCAACGATATAATACGGTGGATCAACGTAAAAATATGTTGTAGGTGAGTCATATTTTGTGATTACATCTTCAAAATCCATGTTTTCAACAAAAGTAATAGATTCAAACATCTTTTGCCACTTTTCGTTTTTTAATTTATTCATGAATGAAGTGAACTTTGAGTGGTATTTACCTTTTAAATCTATAAATTTTGATTTTGATGGATTAGCGCCAGAAAAAACTTGTGTTAATACATATATGTATTTTGCGGCAACTTCATAATCATAAGCTTCAGGAGTGAAATTTTCTTTGAATATTTGAGCTTGGAAGTTGATAAATTGTTCTTTACAAATTGGATCGGTAGAGTGTTCGTCTTTTTTTTGAACCACTAATTTCTCACACTCTTGTAGAAGTCGTTTATGATTTTTCAAACACTGATACATGTTGTAGTTTAATTTATTAAAATCGTTGTAAACAACGGTTTTTAGATTTGGATAGTCTATTAAATTCATTTTAAAGAATGTCCAGAATTGACCACTAAATGGCTCAACATATGTTTCAATATCTTTTGGTATATTGGGGATTATTAATTGTGGGGCAATTTTTGATTTACCACCAATATATGATACACACATGACCTATTTTTTAATAATTTTATTTGGTTTAGCTAAATTTTATTTATCCTATGAAGGTTGAAAATTATCTAACTAATTAATAATAGATATTTTTTCTGACTTATCAAACTTTGAAATTGGTTTTACATGGTAAATATGCTACTAACCCCAATTATTCCAAAACATCCCATCTGTAAATTATTTTTTAATGTTTATTTTCAACGTTGCAATATTTAAATTATAGTTATGGAAGATAAAAAAGCAACAGAAGTAAAATGCCACACCTGTGACAAAAGTAAGCAAGTCAAAAATACACAAATCTTGGTTTTAGTTTTTGGTGGTATTTTCTTTTTTTTCGGTGTATACGGAATTGTGTCTTTTGTTCACGATATTATTTCACTTTTTCAATCCCTTTGATATTTTAAGTATTGATTTACAATCAAATCACCAACAGTTTCTAATCTAAATCCTTTTGACTTAACTCTCAAAGGTGTGGAAGTATCTATATTTTTAGGTAATTTAATATTCAACTCACCATCAGGATGAGGAACAGAAATATAACCATTTTGTAAATCGTGTAAATTAAAGTAAGCATTATAAACCAAATGATTAGCCAATTTATTAAAATTATTCTGTGGTTTGAGTTCAATTCTTATGACTAAATCACCGTAAGACCCATTTTTAAAATCCCCAACGTTCTTAAGCCTGAGGAACTGACCATTATCCACTCCATGAGGTAATGATACGTCTAAATTTTTTATTTCACGTTTCGAACCAATACCATTACAAAGAAAACAAGGTGTTATAAGTTTATTTCCATGACCACCACAATTTTCACACGTTGTCTGTATTACCTGTATAAAAAATCCAGACCCTACTTTTCTAATCACAACACCCGACCCATTACAAACATTACAAAGTTTTCTTTCCCCCCCTGTTCCGTTACAAGGTTCACACATAATTGATCTTCTGTAAGAAAGAGTGTGTCTATTACCCATATAGGAGTCTAGAACCCCGACATTTACAGTAATGTTAGTTGTATGGACAGATTGATTCGGTTTTCTTATATTAAACAAGTCAGAAAAAAGATCTTCAGAATTGTCCAAATTTACAAACGGATTTTTTCTTTTCAAGTCATAATCTTTTCTTTTATTTTCATCACTCAAAATATCATATGCGACCGATATTTTTTTAAACTTATCTTCATTTCCTCCTTTATCGGGATGATTTTTTTTTGCCAATTTTCTATAAGCAACCTTTATTTCATCTTGTGTTGCATTTTCCTGTACTTCAAGTACTTCGTAATAGTTTTCAATATTCATTTATTTTTTTGAAATGTTATTATTTGTTTTATGAATTATTTAGTTGTTTTATTCAAAAATAAAAAAAGAAAAAAAATAATCAACAAGTTTATAACGAGAGAAAAAGCAGAAAAATTTTTTGATAGTCTTATCAAAAAAAACTCAACTGTTCAATTTGAAGTCCAAGTCGAGAATGCTAATGTTATAAACTATGAATTATGTTTACTGCAAAAAAGAGATGACAACTTCGAAAAAATTTTTATCAAAGATAGTTTAGGGAGACAAAAACTTGTTGAAACTGATGATCCAAATTACAAAATAATCAGAGTTGAAAGATACAAAATTTCCGAAAAAATATTTGATATTGAAAAAAAAACAAAAATAACTTTGGAGGAATTTATAGAAAATTATCTTTCTAATTTTGATTTGAAACTTTTATCTATACTTAACAACAAAGTTGTGTTACAAAATAATGATGTTATAAAATTATTTTCTCTAAAAAATGAACACGAGTCCAAGAGATTTTTGGAAATTCTTAATCATTTAATGATGAGAAGTCAAAGATCGGATTGTATAATAGTTTCTGATTCATCAAAAAGTCAAAAAAAATACCTGTATAATATTTTAGATAATCAGGGGTTTCGTAAGCAGTGTTTGTATAGAAAATCAACTACTTTTAAACATAGATAATATTTTTTTTAAAAAACTTTTTTTGAATGATATTTCTATTGGTTTCTGTTCTGTTTGTTCGGAAACGTCTTCTATAAAAACATGTTCTATTTCAGATATATTTATCGAAAATCTTTTGTGTACGTGATCTATTTTTCTGAAGTTTTCTTGAACACTTTTAAAATCAGTTTCATTTAATTGATACACACATATAACTTTACCTTCGGGAAAGGTATTTTGTATTGCATCTGTAACAAGAGCCAACTTTTCTATAATCCCAAAATCACTTTTTTGATTTTTTTCCATAAAGTCAATTTTTCGGTTTTTGGTAAAAGATCTTGTTTTTCAAATGTTTTTATTTCATGAATTAACTTTAATTTTTTACTATCCAATTCTTTTTGATCCTTTTCAAGTTCACTTTTCAACCAAGTTAGAGTTTGTTCCTCTCGTGTCAACAATTTCTTCTCCATCATACAATTTTTCTTCTGTGATATCAAATTTTAATGATTGTAAATTATCAAAATTTTGTTTTTCAAAAATTTTCTTTAATTCATCAATTTTTTGTTTTAACAACCTTTCTTTCATTTCTATTTCACGATTATAAGAAATAATATTTTTAATACTATTAATAGTTTCATTCATGAACTTATCGTCAAACTCACAAACGAAAGAAAAAAATCTGTATCCTTCTTTTAATTTTTCATTTTCAATTATTTTATCTTCAATGACGTATTTTTTTGGTATTTTCCAAGTATCGGGAAATTCAATATCAATTGCTAAGTATGTCTTTAATTTTCTGACCGATACTAAAAAAGTAAAAATTTCTTTTAATTGATTGTACATGTTATTTTATAAAAATTTTGTTAAAATATAGGTTATTAAATAAGAAATAAAAAAGTAATTGGATATTTTGTCAAATTGATCATAAATTATTTTATTGGGATTTTCATTCGATATTTCTCTTATTATTATCGTTAATCTATTCAAAATAAAGACGATAGACAAAACAAAAATAAACAAAGTTAAAATATCAAATATTTCCATATTATTTTTTCTTTTCTTCTAAAATTTGACCCCTCAATTGTTGTAAAAGTGATTTTAAATCCTGTGAGGTTTTTCTTGCTCTTGTTCCAGCACTTTTGTTTCCGCTGAAAAATTTGTTAACATCAACACTTAGTTGTTCAGTTAGTTCTTTAATTTTTTCTAAAGTTTCCATTTTAAAAATAAAAAATTATTGTTTATTAAAATAAATAATAAAAATAATGAGTGTTAATGTAAAGGTTACTTTTTGAGATTTTTATCAAGTGATTTATAAATGTTTGATATCAAATCTAAATCTACTTGTGTGAAAGGTTTTTCACGGTTGAACAGATCATTAAAAAAAATATCAATAGAATTTCTCAACTCATCTCTATCCTGTTTGTAGTATATTTCATTGAAGAGTGCGTAAAAGTATTCACAATGTTCACCTTTTATTTCAAATGAAATGTTTTCTTTTTCAAAGTTATCGATAACTTGTTTCCAACACCACTCGAAATGTTTTTTATTATCTTCTTCATTCATTTTGATGGTAGTTTCATTCGATTCATAACCTTCACCTAAATATGTTGATTTGATCATGACAAACAAACTGTAAGATAAATCATAATAAAGATCCATCTTTTCTGGTATAATGTTATTAATTCTAAACCAAACATCTACATGTTCGGGATCAACATTTTTAGTAATGTAATTGTAAAAATTATCCATAGTTTCAAACTACGAAAATATTATAATTGAAAATTTTTTAATGTAAATTATTGAGTTTTTCCATCATAAGTCATTAGCTTATGTATTTTTAAAAATTCTTCCGTTAGTTTTTCAACTTGTTTTTCGTTAACCGATTCTTCGATTTTACTCAAAACAGATTGTGAGCTTTTTTTACCTCTTTTGGTTTTCAAAGATCCTATTTCAGTATCTTCACCAGCTTGATCAACGGGTTGTGGTTGTCTTTTGTAAGACGCGTCTGCCTGTTCTTGACCGTAAAGATTTTCTTCAAAGTTTTTAAAGAATTTGTCTCCTACGTTTGAAGGTACGACATTCCCTAAAGCGTTTCCATCTTCATCAACTTGAGCATTTCCTGTTGTACTATGACCTTTCAAATATTTTTCAATATTCTTTTTATTTGGTTTGATTTCATCAAATCTTAAGTTAGTTAGACCTGGACGTGAAAAAGCATCATTATAATCATCAACAGCATCCGATGGTGTATATTTTTTTCTGATACCTTTTTTCAGACCACCATTTTCAGTTGGGAATTTTTGAGTTTGTTTCATTTCCCATTTTGAATCTTTGTCCGAAACTCCTTTTAAATAGTTAGTTATTTTTTTTGCAACACTATTTAAATAATTATCATTTTCTTTTTTATCCGCTTTATGAGCTCTTTCATATTCTTTATATCCCTTAGGTTCTTTGAATGAAAACTTTTTTTCTTCATTAACTAAATTTTCAATAAAACTTATTAATTCATTTTCGGAAAAAATTAAACTTTCGACACTCTTACTATTTGCGATTTGTTTTCTTTTTTCAGTGATATAGGATTCTTTTACAGGAAGTGTTTTTCCGTCGAATTTAAATGTTTTTTTACCTGCTAATTTGGCTTTGTTTACTTCATTTGCAAACTTATTCCCTTCTTCAACTTCTTTTTCGAACTTAACTTCATAAAGTGGTTCTTCATCTTGTTGTTTTCTTAACATTTTAAAATCTTCTTTATCAAGTCTACCATTTTTGTTTTTATCTAATCTATGTTGTTTACCATGAAGTTTTTCTGTTATTTCTTTATCGTCACTATATCTATATTTAGTTTTATATGATGGCATATCGTCAGGTAATGGTGCATCAAACCTAAAATCATCTTCATCTTCCTCATAATCGTAATCCGGTGATGGCGCATTAAACCTGAAGTCATCTTCATCTTCCTCATAATCGTAATCCGGTGATGGCGCATTAAGCCTGAAGTCATCTTCATCGAAATCATCACCATATTCATAACTCCTGTCTGACATAAGATCCGCTTTATCTCTTCTTGACATTTTAGCAAAGTTTTTATTACCAAATCTCGGGTGTCCATCATCCATACCTCCAAGTTCCATAATTTCAACTCCTTCGTTGTTATATCCACACTCAGAACATTCACCTTCTTTTATTTCACCACCACATTCCTCACACATTGATTTTTCCTCTTGTACATAATCGAAAGAACCACCCGCAGGATGAAACGGAGTTTTATCGTCATAATTCAATTTATTCAAAATTGAGTTTGCTTTTTCATTCAAACTTTCATTCAAAATTTTTTGAAATCTTGATTTAATATATTGGTGTGTATTCATTTTTTATTTTTCTTTATAAATATCTTTATTTTTATCTTTTTTTGATTTGTTCAAAAACAATTTTCGAAATAAAGTTTTTATCAATCCCATAATTACTCGAGACACTGTCAATTGCGTTTTGGACAGACTCGTTTTCAAATATTCTAAGGGCCTTTATATCTCCTTGATTACAATATGGGAATTTTTTACACTGTTTTTTAACTTGAACTCTTTTTGCACCGGGCATATACTTTGTTGAGGCGCCTTTCCAATGTTTTTTACTCATAGATTTTGCCCAAATAGCCGGTTGATTATATTGACCCGATGAAGATGAGGTTGTGGCCTCTTTAGTTTCTATTTTCTGCTCTTTTCGTTCTCTAACTGTTTTAACTAAATCTCCTTTAGTAATTGTTTTTTCTGGTCCCGATGAGAGAAATGGCATTGTATAGCCACCTCCTGAAGCGGTGTCAGTGGCTTCTTTGTTTTCTTCTTTTTTCTTAGCTTTGTTTAAATTTAAAATCGATTCTAAGAATTGTTTTAAGTCATCAGGATCTTTTAAATATTCTTTTATTTTTTTTCTTATTTCGTTATTTGACATTTTTTTGTTCCTTACTAAACTATAAATTGTTTTCAAATCTTCTTTGTTTTTCAGGTAATTTAGAAAATGATTTTCTTCATTTAATTCAGATGCGGTTTTATTTATCACTTTAATCGCGTCGAGTTTTGCATCTATATTACTACTTAATCCTTCACCTACTTTTTTTTTAAGATCACTTAAATAATTTTCCACTATGCGTTTCTAAATTTAGACTCCCAAAAATATCTTTGTTGATACATTGTTGCGAAATATTCTTGGAAAGATTTTATTACTATTTCTTTAACATTTTTTTTTAATTCTCCCTTTTCAATTTCTTTTGAAATTTTATTGATAAGTTTTTCCTCAAATTGTTTGGCAGTGTTAGAATCGAAAAAGTCTTTTATTTCTTTTCTCATCATAATTTCCAATTCTTTTTTTTCTGAGGAAGTAAGTGCCATTATTTTGAAATCAAAGCATACGTTAATGGTGCTATTATAATACCCGCTATAATATTAAATAGTGTATTTTTAGTTTTGAGTCTTTTATTTTCTTTAGCCAGGTTTATATTTTCTTCTTTATATATTTTAACACTTTTTTGTTTTTCAGAAATAATTTCTTTATTGAGTTTGTTTTCTTCTTTCCAAAACTCGGTTTCTTTTTTTTGAAGAATTATTTTGCCATTCAGTTCATGAATTTCATTTTCATATGTTAAAACAATTTCTTTTAACTTATCGTATTCATTGAGGTCCAAAAGTATTTGTTGGACAACATTATAAGGAATACACATTTTGGTGGTATCCACAATAGGTTTTTGAGGGACTTGTGAGTTTAAGTTTATAACTGTAAAAAATAAAGTTAAAATTAATATTATGTTTTTCATTTTTTTAAAATTTGTATCTGTTTCTTAGTAAACTATCAATTTTTTTTTCATCCGCATTTTTAATTTCGTTTTCCTTGACAGTATAGTAGTTTTTTATTTCGTTTCTTTGGATTTTGATTTTGGATATTTTTTTATCAATTTTTTTTATTTCAGATTGGTAAAAAGTTATAGAATCTTGTATTTGAGATTGTTTTTTTTGTATTTCTTTGATTCGGGTTTCTATTTGTTCTAGTTTATATTTATTTAATTCAGTTACGGTTTTAACAGGTGTAAAAACTTTCATAAGTAAATATGATAGAACTATACCTAATATTATTAGTATTATGTTTTTCCAATTATATGTAAAAAATTTTTTCATTTTTTGGTATCTTCTTGTCTTGAAGCAACAATTTTACTCCATTTATTTTTAAATTTTTGGTAATAAGATTGTAACTTTGATATAGTTAATAAATGATTTTGATCAATTTTTATCATTTGACCATTTATATAAATTCCGTCGGATTCATTTACTGTATAAAAAAATTCCAAATTACTTTCTAATAATTTTCCTGTCCATTCTACGTTTTCACTGAAAACATTTAATTTACCAAATTCAACAAGTTCTGCAACATCCGTTCTAAACTCATCCACGCTAGAAGTAAAAGCATTTTTCTCGTCTGTTGTAATTTGTAAGTCAGCCTCTTTTTTTCCGTGGAAAACTATCAGATTACCCAAAATTCTGTATGTTTTTTGTTTATCTTTTTTTATCCCAATTTCGTCAGAATCTTTTTTTTCTTTATTGGATAAAGATCCGTCTGAATCTTCGATTTTATCTTTTTCTAAAATTGCCTCACTTAAAATACCATATTTTTTTTTGATATTACTTACATCTTCGTTGAGTTCTTTATTAAGAATTACTTTGGATCTCTTGATTAAACTCTTTATTTCTTCAAAATTATTCATTTTCTAATAGTTTTTTAAATTTTTCAAAATTAAATGCCGGACTCAAATCCGTCGCAAATTCATCGAAGTTCGATCTACTAAATATACCATTATAAGACTCAATACCTCTAATTTTTGTATTATGTCCTATAAAGTTTTTCGAAAAATTATATTTTTTTGTTAAATTAATACACAATTCAGCTGTTTTATTTATTTGAATTTCAGTGTACGGATGCCAAAAAAAATAATCTCTCCATTTACGATCATAAACTTTTTCTTTATAAATATTACCAATCCAGTTAATGTGATAATGTTTTAATGGTTCTTTTTTTAGCCAACCTAAATTTTCTAAACAAACAAATATTGATTTTGAATTAATTTTATCATTATTAGAAAAATTTCCGTTCAAATAATCATTAATTAATTTAATAATTTTACCTTCTCTTGAGATAATATAATGTGGTAATTTGATTGGTTTACCACCAAATCTAAATTTTATAGAAATCATATAATCAAGAAGAGTTCTAGAGGTGTGACATAAAACTATTTGATTTTTTTTGTCTTCTTTTTTAAAATTTGTTTGGATTAAATTTTCTATTATTTCCATAGATTATTTATGATATTTTAAAACTCTCTTTTTAGTCTCCTCTAACTTTTTATTAAATAATCCTTCCTCCAATTTGTTTCCTTGGTCATCGAATATTTGACCGTTATCATTTACATAGTATTTAAAAGGAACCTCAACTTCTTTTATTACTTCTACAGGAACCTCTCTAACTATTTCAACTAATTTATCCACAGGAACTTCAACAATCTTTTCAACTTCCCTAATCACCTCCACAGGAACTTCAACAATCTTTTCAACTTCCCTAATCACCTCCACAGGAACTTCAACAATCTTTTCAACTTCCCTAATCACCTCCACAGGAACTTCAACAATCTTTTCATTTATTTGTGTCTCTTGTTGTTTTTGCGTTTCGGAACTGAATTTTGATATATCATCTATTAGATAAAAAAAATTTTCAGGTACTTCGATATCTTCGTATTCTTTTTCTTCTTCTTTTCTTCTTCTATAATTTTTGAATGCTTGGTTTGTTGCAATAACCAAAGCAATTGCTAGAGGATCAAAAACAAAAATTAAAGTTAGAATGAAAAAGTTTGCGGTTTTTTTTATATCCCATCCAGTTATTTCACTTAAATATTTTATTGCTCCCAATTCACCTGTTTCAATTTCCTTTGATGTTATATCTAAAATGAGAATGTCTAAGTTCGTAATACTATCATTTATTGCGTCAATTTTAGACGAAAGTGTGTCTTTACTTTGTTGTGCAATTTTTAATTGTTTTTCAAACGCTTTTCTGTTTCCAGCATTCGCTTTTGTAATTACTTGTCCTGATTTTCTATCAATCGTTTGTGTTGTTGTGTTTGTTGAGAGGGCATTTCTTAAATTGGTAATATCTGCATTCAGAACTTTTTTTTCTTTTTGGTGTTCTTCTTTTATTTTTTCAAATCTTTCTTTCTTTACCTCAATATTATTAATTTTTTTGTTACTAATTTCGAGTCCTGAAATACTTTTTTGAAACCCTGTTGCTAACAAACCATATATACCAATTGAGGTCAAAATTGATAATACCAAAATGGCGATTGTTAAATAAATCTTTAAAATACCGTATGTTTTTTTCCAACTATCGTGAAGATAAGTTGCGATTGCAATTTTAGAAACTTCCAAAAAAGAACCCATAATAATAACAGGAATTGCAACGCCCGAGAAAATAATGGAGAGTCCGTAAACACTATAATATGCCGCTGTAGATGAAAGTCCAAGAGCACAAAATAGTAATAACCATGATAATAATTTATTATTCATTTTGTTTTTTTTTTATAAATATTAAATTTAAAGTATTTGAAATATAAAAAAGGGTGGAATAAAATCCACCCTAATTGGTTTCATATCAAGAAATTGGTCATACATTTGTATGAGTATGGATAAGACGGTGATCACCACATTTCTGCGTATTTAGCAAATGTCCCTATTTTTTAATCATCATAACCCTACCTAAACAGGGTTATGAAAATTTTTTAATGGAAAGTCACAAAACCAATTATCTAACTCGTCACTAAAAAAATAATTCTTTTTTTGAATCACCAAAAATTATTTTATAAATAATCAAATAATTCTGTAGAATCGTTTCTTAGTCGACGAATAGCCTTTTCTTTAATCTGACGAACTCTTTCTTTTGTTAAACCAAAATCACTTCCAATATCTTCTAAAGTTCGTGGTGTTCCCGTCAAACCAAAATAATCACAAACAATAACTTTTTCGCGAGTGTCTAAAACATCTAAAAGAGTCATCAACTTATCTTTAAGAATATCTTGGGTATTAAAAAATGCGTCAGGCAAAACGGCATTTTTATTTTCAATCATATCTAACAAAGTATCACCTTCTTCATTGATATTCATGTCAAGATCGATTATTGAAGGTAATGTTGAAAACTTGTCCTCAAGTTTTTTTCCTGACTGCTCAACCTCTTTTTTTGCCTTTTGTAGATCCTGCACCACATTGACCGGTAGTCGAATGGTTCTTGCGTTGTCATTTAAAGACTGAATGATCGATTGTTTAATCCACCACACACCATAAGATATAAAACGGAGATCTTTTTCCCAATCAAAGTTTTTAATTGCCTTCATAAGTCCTAAATTTCCTTCAGCAATCAAATCAGACAAATCAAGTCCTTGATTTTGATATTGTTTTGCTACCGTAATTACAAAACGAAGATTTCCTTCAATGATCTCTTGCTCAATTCGTCTTCGTTCATAAGTTGGTGTTTCTTCTGACTTCATTTTTTTTGCCAACTCTTTTTCTCTTTCTACAGTCATTACCTTAATTTTTCGAATATCCTTTAGGTAATGTTGTATTTCCTCTTGATTTATATGTGCTCCCGTGTTTTTGTCTTTCATATATTATAATTAGATTGATTTTGAGTACTCTTGTAATTTTTGTTTTTCTATTTCTGTAAGTGACTCCATACCTTGAAAGCTAATCTTATCAAGTAACTCGTCAAGTGTCATGTTACAAACCTGTGGTTTTTTTATTTTCATAATGAGATCTGATAAGTCCAAAAAAATTTCGCCATCTTTTGATGCTTTGAATTCATAATTGATTTTTGGGGGTGTTGGTTTGTTTTTTGATTTGGTTTTCTTTAACGACAACAAGTGCTCAAGGTTGTCTTTTGGCATGTTGGACGCTGAACTTCTTGGTTTGGGTGTTAGAAAATATTCAAAACAATTAAGTTCGTCGTTGATAATATTGATCCATCCTGCCATTTCATCGATTGTCATGTCTGATGCGAAGTGAAATATTGCGTGTTTGTCTCCAAACATAAATTTCGCTTCCTTGGATGTCATTTGTTCTGCAATTCTACTTGCAATTTCATTTGTGGATATTTCTGAGTTTTCAACTGTGTTGTCGTAATAAACAAAAAGTAAGTAATTCATGTGTTGTTTTTAAAATGTTCTACAAATATACTAATAAAATTGGGATTTGTTCTAATTTTTCACCCTTTCAAGACAAATATTAAAATATTGCTCAGATATTTCAGATCCTATATAATTTCTTTGTGTTTCTATTGCACCTTTTGCTGTTGTACCACTACCCATAAATGGGTCAAAGACAACATCATTTGGGTTTGTCCAACTTATTATATGGTCCTTTACAAGTTGTATTGGGAATATTGCTGGATGTTGGTACGCAATCTCATCTTCTTGACCATTTTTTGATGTTTTATATGTCCAAACATTATATCTTTGACCATATTCTTCTATGACTTTCTTTTTCCTCTCAACCATAGTCCCATCAACTTGTCTTGATGTATTTTTACCCCAACTTCCAACTTGGCCTCCATACACATTTTTTCTATCTTTAATTGAATTAAATGTTTTCGGTTTACCTTTTGAAAAAACGAACATATATTCGAATATTTGATGGTAACGATTTGAGGACGGATTCGAAAAATTATTCTTCATGTAGATCATAGTGTCGTGAATATTAAATCCAAGTTCTTTAAAGAATAAGGCTTGTCTAAAAGATGTTCCAGTTTCACTTCCTTTTTCCGTCCCATCACCTACAACCCAAACAACAACACCACCAGGTTTTGTTACCCTATAAAGTTCTTTGGCAATATTTTCAAAATCGAAAGAATATCCATTAAATTCAGTTTTCTTTCCTGTAATATGATTATTGTATGTTCTTAAGTCATCATATGGGGGGGAAGTGACTGTCAAATCAATATTATTATCGGGTATTTTAGACAATGTTTCTAAACAATTTTCATTGTATATCTTATTTATTTCTATCATATTTTTCAAAAAATTTTTTGGAGGAAATTGATTTATTTTTACCCAATGGTAATTTCATAATATCCTCTTTAGTTAATTCAATTGTATTAATTATTCCTTCTTCAATTAATCTCTTATCTATAAGTACAAACTGATCCACAGAAAGTAATTTTTCTGAGAATCCTTTTTCAGTGACTTTTCTACCAAAACCAACTTCTTTAGATGACGCAAAACTAACTTTGTCAGTTATAGTTCTTATCTCACTTTTACTGTTGTTTTTTTCTTTAACATCAAAAGATGAATTTTCTTTTTCTCTAACACCATTATTAGAATTTTGATGTAAAAATTCTCCAATTCTACCTAACATTCTTCCATCGTTAAACATTTCAATAGTTTTATCTATTGGTAAACCAAATCCTTGAGCAATCATTACCCAATTCAAATTATATGTGTTCATTCCCCTCATAAAACAAAACTACAAATAATATTTCAAATTACAAAACTTTTGACACATTATTTTCTTTACGAATTTTAACAACGTGTTCTCCCCACTGATTAATTAGGTTAGAGTGGGATATAATGAACACTTTCTCAAAGTAATTTTTTACTTTAATAAAGAACTCGTATAACATATCATAGTTATCGGGAGACACCTTACCAAACACCTCGTCCATCACGACCAAATTTGGTGTAGGGAGCGTACAGATCTTAGTCAATACCGATCTTAAAGCTAGTGAAGCAATAGTTTTTTCATAACCTGAACCACTTGTCATAAGTTTTTCAACACCAGTACTGTTATCAATCATCATAAACTCAACCTCATTCTTATCGTTGATTCTGATTTCAAGTTTGAAGTAGCAAGAATCTTCCATAAGTCTTTGTAATTCTGAATTAATCAGCGGCATCATAGTTTTCATTATGATTTTAGAAACTCCATTTTTACCATAAGCTTCCAAGTATATCTTATAGATTTTTTCTTTTTCCTCTTCTTCTTTGATTTTAACAATCATTTTTTTGTTGTTATCAATCTTTTCATTTAACGAGGTAATTGAAACTTTGTTACCAGAAATTACGGAATTTATTTTTGTTTTTTCTCTTTCAAGTTCTTCAAGTCTTGAATCAGCCTTGATTAGTTGTCCGTCAATCTTTTGATTTTCTTGGATCTTGTCTTGGATTTCTTCCCACCTTTTAAGTTTGTCTTTTAACGCACTTATTTTCAAATCACAACTTTCAACTGAGATCTCATACTTTTCTTTAACAAGTTTGTTTTTTTCATACTCATCAAACTCTTTTTTTAACTGAACAAAACTTTGTTCTTTGCGGGATAAATCCTGCATAAGTGTCGTTTTTGTGTTTTTTTGCACGATTAATCCATCAAGTTCTGCAATTTTAGCATTTGTGATTGCTGCGTTCATTAATTCAATACCACAGTGTTCACACTTGATTCCACCTTCTACTTCAGATTTCAATTTGTTGATTGATGAAATTTCGGTATCAATCTGAACGATCTCTTTGTAGACCTCATTATATTGTTCTTTAACCTCATCGTGTTTGTCCTCATGATAAAACTCACTTGGTTCAACTACTTTAAGTTCGTTGATTTTAGAAACGTAACCTTTCTTTTCAAAATCAATCGTGTTGATTTCTTCTTGAGTGTTGGTTGGGTTTAATCTACTAATTTCTTGGTCAATGTTTGTATGTTTCTTTTTCAACATGTCATCACGATAGTTTTTACCTTTCGTAATTGCATCTTCAACATTTGTTAATTCTTTTTGAATTTCATCAATTTGAGTTGTAAGTGTCCCAATTGATTCTTCGTGAGTAGTAATATCATTTTTCAATTCTTCAGATGAATATATGTTTGACAACTTTTGTTTTGAAAATTCTCCGTAGATTTCTTTAGCAACCTCCTCTTTCTTTTTCAAAAACTCAAGACCCATAAATCTTGATAGAACCTGACCACGAGCCGTTGGTTTTGACTCCAATAATTCTTCAAGGTTTGATCCTGTTGTAAGAATGGTCATTAAAAAGTCTTCTTTGGTTCCAATTGAGGTTTTGATGAAAGCTTCAGTTTCTCTTCTTTGTTCTCCTGTAAAGTTTAATAACGTTCCGTCAGATAGTTTTTTAAAAAAGTCTAATTCGGTTTTAACATTCCATTCACCTTTCTTGGACATCTTTCTTTCAATATTTCTAACAATAACATATTCTTCACCATCAATTGTGATTTCACCTTTAACATGAACTTTGTCTTTGTTTGAAAATCTGTTGAATATTTCTTCAGCCTTTGTTGTCTTTGTTGTTTCGTTAAAGAACAAGAACATTAAAAGATCCACCGTCAATACGGTTTTACCACCGAAGTTTGGTGGATCTGACTCTACCACCACAATACCATTTAATTTATCAAAATCTAATTTTTGATTTTCACCGTATGATAAAAAGTTTGAGAACTCAATGTTTCTAATATACCACTTCTTAAACTGAGATTGGTTTTCCTCATCACCATTCATTTTGTTTTCAACCATTTTGTTGATCCCAAAAATATCATCAGTCTTATCTTTATGTCCTTTTGACTCAATAAAGTTCTTTAATAGATCCAATTGGTAATTCGCATCACTAATGTTTACTGAAACATCAATAGATTGCATTTCATCAGTTTGCACCGTTTTAGCTTTGGTTAAAACGTTAACATTTGTGGTGTTGTATTTTTTCGAGAAGTAATGTTTTACACTTTTGATTTTATCTTGTGTAAAGTTTTCTGGTAAATCTTCCCATACAACTTGTATTATGGGATTTTTAAAGCTTGGAAAGTCCAAATCTTTTATCATGATTTTGTAGTTAAATAATTTCAGTGGATTAAATAAATCCATTTTTATTCTTCAGTAGGTATTTCTCTATCTTCAATTGTATAACCCGTACTATAATACTCAGGTTCAAATTCTTTGTTAATTTTCGCTGACTCCTCTTCATTTGGTGTAAATTTGAATGCGTGATCGATAGTTTTGTGTTCAACAACTTCATAATTTATTTCGTTTCCTTGGACTTCGACCTTTATTTCATCATCTTTTAATTTATTCAATTGTTCTTGTAATAAAAGATCAAATGCTTTTTGCGTTTCTGATTTTTGTTGTTTAATTTTTGCGTTTCTTTTTGCAACTTTTGCTCTGTGTTCTTTAGCCTTCTTACCCATTTTATTTTTTTTTATTAATTATTACTCGGTCTATTTTCTTCAAACCATTCAATTATTCCGTTAATTGCCCATACAGCCCCTGCTGAGACAATACCGTCAAAAAACCAAGAATACGAAATTGGTGTGTTGAACATATGATTTGTAGGTGAAAAAATCAATAAGGACAATACAAATCCACCCCACGTTGAAAAGCAAAGTGGACAGTTAATTAATCCTGATAAAAATTTACCTATTGGTTGTAATGGTAATAATTCATTATTAGCCCATCGGCCTAAAAAATCTCTTAATCCTTGGAATATTGATCCGTAAACCATAATATTCATTAGTCCATAACTCATAATGAACCATACTAAAACTTTTGTTATCATACTCGTTTGTTTAAATTTGATCCCCTGAGTAGATAAGCCTGATTTTGGTTACCATTCAAAAGGTCTCGGTTTATTTTTTCTAATTGTTTTATTTGTTCGTTCTTTTGTTGTAGTTCAGTTCTTAGATTTTGTAATGTCTCTTGAAGTAGTTTTGCTTTGTCATTACCTTTTGAAATGTATAAACTTCGTCTAAGTTCATCTATTTCTTCATTCTTTTTAAACATTTCATTTTCCAAGTTTACAATTATTTCGCCAAGTTCATTTTCAGTTGTTTTGTCACTAATATATTCTATTTTTGTGACAACTTTTTCGACAGGTATTTCTTTAAGTACCTCAACTATTTTTTCAACTTCAACGATTCTATCAACAGAAACCTCAACAATTTTTTCCACCTCTTTTATCACTTCAACAGGTATTTCGTTTTCCGCCCATTTTTTTTGTTCCACCCCTGTTTTTAAGTTTTTTTCACTATCATTGAGTGTTTTTTCTAAAAGTCCATATTTTTTAATATCAAAACCTTGTTTAAAACATAGATACATAAAGTTATCCACATCTTCAATTTCTTGTGATTCACAAAAGGCAGATACCGCCAGCATTATTTCTTTATTAAAGATTTTGAAGTTTTTCAATTCCATTTTCGATATCTTCGAATGATTTTATTTTGAACTTTAAAAATGGTTTCGGGTTCGGTAGATCAACATAAGAATATTCTTTTGTTTCAACATCATAAATTCCATATCCATGTCGTTCAATATTTTCTCCGATGTTTTGTTGGATTGGTGATCCGATCATATAACCCTTTCCTGTTTTGAATTGGAACTCTTGTCGTTTATGAATATCACCACATAATACAGTTTCAAGTCCATCAAACTTTTCAACATCATACGCTTCTTGACCGAAGTCAAATCCAAGATCGGTTTTCATTCCTTGAATTGGTCCATGAAACAATCCAATTCGTTTACCTTTAGATTCTGTAATATCAGGTGGAATATTTCCTTGGTATTGTGAATACACACACCAACTAATATTATCATCTTCATACACACCACGGTCTTTGTAGTAAACAATATTTTTACTATTAAGTGATTTAATTATTGGTGATAGTGCGTCCAATCGTTCTGTATTATTTACCAAGAAGTCGTGGTTACCTGGTATGATAATTGTTTTACAAATGAATGAACATTCAGTTAAAATCCAACTAACCATTTCAATAAGTTCAGGTGTCATTTGATTTTTAGAATGAACAAGGTCACCAGTAAAAACAATCCTATCAGGTTCCAATTCTCGCCATTGTTCAATTGCAGTTTCTAAGATTGACTTGTAAAGATCGTGGTCTTTAAATAGTCTGATGTGTAAATCCGAGAAATGAACTAATTTTTTAATCATATTATTTTTCAATTCTCATATTTGTATTTGCGATTGGTGCTCTAAACACAGGAATTGATGTGTGTGAGTCCTCATCAACTTTTTTCATGACTTCGTAAAAACCAAGTTCACTACATTTAACGGTTGATATATTTTCGAAAGTTAATAATACATTTGATTTTCCTATTGAACCTTCTAACAAGGTTACATCTTTTGTTGTTGTGTTAAAAATTAATGTTTGCATTTTAATCGTTTAATTGTTGTTTAGTTTCACAATAGACCTCAAATGGTGGTGAATATGGGTCTGTTTTTGGAAATGGGTTAATTGGAACTGGAATTTGTTCATACCTATGAATTGATGGTTTTGGATTTTCATCTTCAACCATATTCATTTTTTCAACTATAGGTGTAATATCTATGTGTTTGTTTTCAAGTTTACCATGTAGGTATCCTTCTAACCAAATATAAAATTCTTTATAACTTAACATATTAAATATATTTCCATTTATAACCACCAGCGGTTTTTGTTCTATTTTGTAAACAATTGACAATTGATGTTCTCAAAATTTTAGTTTCAATTGATGCTTGTTTAGTATTACTATAAGTTTTTTTTCATATTATCGTCAAGTGTAGACTGAAGTATTTTTATTCTCTACAATATAAAGTCGCAAGTATCATTCTTGCAAACTTGAAGTGTTTAACTTTGTTTAACTTCAAACCGTACATTGAAGCAATGCTTTGCAAATATGGTTTAGCTTCGCTTATGGTCATTTTTCCAATTTCCATTAGTCTATAAATAATTCAAAATCACCATTAACGTGTCCGCATTCGTTACACATGTATGTTGGAAATGGAACAATCGTGTCTTCAGAACTTCCTGTTAGTAATTTTGGAACTTTTTTTAACATCGTTATTTCTTTAAAAAACTTTGAACCACACTTTTCACATTTGATCGTTTGTTGTTGTCGTAAGTCAATTTTGGGTCTAATAATTTCGTCGTTCATAATTTTTTTTATTTAAAATATAGTTTATTTTTTAAGTTTAGTCAAATATTGTTTCATGTCCATTTCGAGAATTGTATTCATAGTTTTCTTAGAAACTCTGTGTTCATGGTATTCTTTTTTATCAGTTAACAATACAATAATACACCCCAATAATTGAATATCCTCGTATTTAGATCCTTCCAACATTTTCAACAATAATTTACCATAAAAAGGTAGTTGAGTGTTGTAGTGGCCAAGAGCGTTATCAAATAGATCATGAAATGGTGATTTCATTTTTTTTGTATATCGTGTGGTTTCAAAGTTCTTAGGTTTATTACTTTTCCAATCAGTTATTAAAATACCAACTTTTCCGTTTGTTCCAACAACTAACCAGACCTTATCGGGTTGACCAGTATATCCAAGTTCAGGATGACCTAACACTATCTCCGTATCAATCAACACACACCCTCTTTCTTTTAGAAGATCAATATATTTTTTACCTGCAATAATCATAGAATCACTTTTAATGATCTGTTCAGGGTCACATTGAAATATTGGTTGACGAACCTGTTTTTCGATACCAAACTCTTTAAGAGTGTGTTCCTCTAAAATAAAGTGACAACGAGAACCTAAGTTAGTTGATTTTCTACCGGCTTCAGCCCACTCTTCCATTAATCTTTTAGCTCCATCTACATCCCAACCTGCCTTGTTAAACGCGGCCTGCTCTGTTGGAAAGTCGTCGTAGAAAAGTTTCATGACTTTTGAAACTGATGGAAAATCACTTCTCAATTTTCCCTTCTCATCTAACATCGTATATGTGTGACTTTCTTCTACAAAAGTTATCTGAAACTCTTTTTGTCTTTCAGACAAGATATCTCGTATTTCTTGTGCTATTTTTTTTAAATCCATTATCTTATTATATAATAATATTCATTTTTTATTTCACCCCTAAGATCGGCAATATCTTTTTCGTCAGGTAACTTTATTAATTTAATTCTACCCCATAATTCACCACCATGTAACTCGTGATAAAGTTTCACCGCATTTTCCCATGCGTCGGCATCCAAACAGATAATAATATTCCCTTTGGCCTTTTGGTAGATTGTTTCGAACAAAAGTTCTGACATATGTTTACCTAACATCGGAATCGCATTGTCTAAAAACAAACCATCAAAGGCCCCCTCAACCAAATAGATATCACGATCCCAATCAATAAGGTTTTCCCAAAATATAATTTTGTCTTTTTCTGCTTCAGGATTTTTATATTTAGCTCGAGCCATCGGGTTCCAACTTCTGGCTATATAATAATTCAATTCACCCTTACTATCGTATGATGGAATCACAATACGACCAGCGTGATCACCTTTATCACAAAAACCAATTTGATATTTTTCGATCATATAATCGGTAATTCCCCGATTATATAAATAATTTAACGCAGCTTTTCTAACAGGATAAACAGGACTTGAATCTTTGAACAAAGTGTATCTATCGGGAAGTCTTAGTTTTTTTTTGGGTTTTTCTCTTCTAAATACCGTTTCAGGTTTTAATACTTGATATAGTTTTTTTTGTTTTTTATTTCCATATTTGTCAAATAATTTCCCGAGTGACCCTCGAGTACCTTCACTATCAGAACAACTCCAACACTTGAACACGTTGTCTATATAATTGACCTCTAAATTATGTTTATTTCTATCGTCATCACATACAGGACAGTTAAAGGATATTTGCCCACGATTGGGGTAGTGGAGTCCGTGCTCCCCCAAAACATCCTCTAATAACTCAACTAAAGCATCATTTTCATCCATCCTTTATAATATAGTCATAAACTTTTTATCAATCAACTACACAAAGTTTTATCATTTTTTATATTTATTATTGACATGCCAACACAAATTACTGTTAATTTTTCGGGTGGTTCACCTCCATTTGATATTTATACTTGTGATACGGGTTACACGACTTGTATTTATGTAGACACGGTTGGTTTTGGAGAATTACCATATTCGTTTGACCTTCCATTTGTTTTGGAGGGTATGTCTTCTGTTGGAGTAAAGGTAGTTGACAGTAATGATTGTTTTGCATCAAATAATTCAATAATAGAATATGGCAAGTTGTAATAATTTAGGAGTATTTGCACTTGACACTTCAGCTAGTCTAAATCTTTGTCTTTCAGCCCAAACAAATAATGTTTATGGTGATAGTTTAGTAGTTAGTAAGGGAGTTTATTTAGACTCAGGATGCACAATGGCTTTAACAACAATTTATTTAAGTAATGGTATTAACTTATATGAAACGAATTCTATAGGAGAAATTATAGGTATTACAGGATGTCCTTGTAATTATTTAGGGACTTTTTCATCTGCCTCAGATCCTGACACAAGTTGTTTAGGGCCATTTATATTTGAGGTATATGGTTCAAACCTAAATATCGGAAAAACTCTATATTCGAACTCTTCATGTACAATTAATTATATTACAACTTTTTTATCCGACGGTGTTAACGTGTACAGTGTTGATTCAGTAGGAGTTATTGATACTATTTACGGTTGTTCGTGTGGAGCATTTGTTTGTGTTCATAACGACACCGTTTATGACGACCAATATCAGTTTGCAGGGGTTTTCGATAGTCAAAACTATTACACAGGACAAACAACCAATTTTAACATATTTTATTCATCAAGTGAATCTCGTTGGTGTTTAGCCCAAAACCTTGGCGATCCTTGCGATCAGTTTGGTCCCTTTGGAAGTACTTCGTCCTGTCCTGATTTTGATGACACGGTTGCCTATACAGGATTTTGTGTAACGACCACTACTACAACAAATCCTTGTGTTGATTTTGATTTTGATGCGGTTTTTGATTGTTATGTACCGCCAACTCCAACTTTGACTGCAACAAACACGCCAACTCCAACGCCAACTCCAACACCATCAACATCTGCAATTTGTGGTGGACTATCTATTGATGTATCGGTAAGTGGTTACACACCAACCCCAACGCCGACATATAGCCCCACCCCAACCCCGACAAGTCAAATTAAGCGAAACTGTAATTTTAGTGGTGAAGTTGTATTTAATACATTCAATGAAATACTTCAATGTGCAAATAGTAAAAAATTTAAAGATTGTTTCACGGGTCAAGAGTATTTTTCTTCGGATTTAATTTTAATATCAGAAACAACTTCGAAACCTAAAGAAGGTTACGTATATAATGCAATAATAAACAATCAAGGACGTTGTGTTATTTATGAAGGGTTATTTGAAAACATAAGTGGTGTAGATGACGTAATTCTTAAAAATGAAGTTGGTTCTAGAATCGATGGGTCCTGTTTACAATGTATTCCAAACCTTTCTGCGACCCCAACTCCAACTCCAACACAGACTCCAACACCTACTCCTTCGACGACACCATGTGTATTAGTTAGATGGTATGTTGCAAACAATAGTCTAAACGAAATTAAATATGTTTATTATAATTGTGGTGAAGAATTGACTGGCGGACTAAACGCCTATTCCTCCCTCTATGTATGTTCGAGTTCCACCCCAACATCAAACTCTCCCAACTTCACTGTAACATCATCTCAAACAATTTGTTAAAAAAAATATCGTCCAAAAGGACGATATTTCAAATTATCGGTATTTAAAACGATATTATCTTCGTCTTCTAAAATATCTTGATTCCGACATTGTCTCCATATCCATATCCATTTTGTTTTTACCCCAATTTGGATTTGGTCTTTGACTTGCAATGTCCATATCATTTTTTTCACTTCTAATTGCAAATTCCAATTCTTTCAAGTCAGACATAATTTCATCTGGTGTTCTTGCACCCAATGTACCACCTCTTTCTTCTAAAAAACTTCTCAAAAAGTCCATAGCACTTCTTTGTTCTGTTCTTTCATCTTCCATTTCAAAAATGGTTCTTTTAACTATTCTTGATAAATCTCTTTCTGTTAATTTAACTATTTTTTTCATATTTTTTTAATTATAAATATAGAGGTAATTGAAAAATTTTTTAATTCCAAATTTTTTTGTATCTCATAAATCCTAAAACACAAGTATAGGCATCTGTTTGATCAAAATTTTCTTTTTTAAGTGTATTGTTTTTAGTATAATGCCAAGTAATCTGAGGTTCTCTTTTAGCCACCTTTTCCCAAATTATTATTTTTTTATCAACATCTTTAGGTAGTCCACCAAATAATACAAATTTCTTTTTATCATTTTCTTGGACCAATTCAGGAAATGCAAATTTTCTTGAATTATAAGTTGAAATAAATTCAGGAACTATATCTAAAACATTATAAATTTCTTTAAAAATAAAACTATTGAATCTAAGAAGAGTTTGTATTGTATGAAGATTGTTAGAATTCAAAAGTGGTTCTTCTATTATCACTCTAACTATACCTAAATTTTTATAATATTTTAATTTTTCGGCAAATATTTCAGACTTAAGTATAAGTTCTTTTAATTTTTCGTCTTCTTTTTCCATTTTGGGTCTTGGTGAAACATGTGTAAGTTCCAAAAGATCTTGACTTTGAATATCGAATAATGCCCAACCAATAGTGCGGGTTGAAACGTCAAGTCCTAATATTTTAGGGGTGTTTTTTAATTTTGTGTTATTCATTTAAATTTTCTTAGAAAGAATTTTCTTATTTGCATATAAGATTCAAAATTTTAACTCACCGTAAAGTTCGGTAAAAAGTTTAAATTGTAAAGTTTCCGATTAAATATCTAATTTAACAAAATATTGTTGAATTCCCTGTCTCAAAACTGGCGATTGCATTTTGGACATTATTAAAACATCTTTGTTTTCATCCATCAATGCAATTTCCGTAATGTAAGATGGTGTTCCGAAAGTCCAAGTTGGATTTTGCGAAATTATGAATTCATTTACGCTCAAATTAATTTTATATTTCATTTCGTAAATTGTTGCTTGGATGTCTGTTTCCAAATTTCCATAAAAATAGTATTCATCCCCGAAATTTAAATTTACTCCACTTGCACCGTTTGGTACTAAACTTACATAATCATTTAAGTCATAATAAGGTGCCGAGTAATAGTTTTCTGAAGTGATTACAAATGTGGTTGCTGTAAGAGATTCTTGAGTTACAAACCCATTTATAAAATCATTTTGTATCTGACTTGTAAAATCTATCATCCTCCATAAAGTAGGGTCAGGTCTTACACCTGTTGGTCTAATTTGTGCTAAAATTTGAAATTCTTGAGCGTAAAATCCAGCAGGGACAACACATGTTGGACATTGAGTTGTGGTTGTTGTTGTGTAAGGATAAAATGTGGTGGTAGTTGTTGTGTTAGGATAAATTGTGGTGGTAGTTGTTGTGGTTGTTGGTGAATATCCAGGTTGAACTAAACATGGAAATTCACCACCAAATCTTACTGCAACATTTTTTGGTGTGTCTGGTGTGCAAATATTTTCAGTTCCCACAACACTCGTGTAATAATTACTATGTAAAGAATTTGTGAATGTATTGGTATTTGACAGTCTATAAGTAACCCATAATGTTTCTGCTCCTCCAGTTAAAACACCTGTAGTATTCGAGGTTCCACAAGTATTCGGTGTAATCAATGAAACTTGTGGTGCTGGTAGAGTCCAGTTTCTGTTTGATTTATTGGATAATGCCGCAACCAATTCTTCGTCATCAATGATGATTAGTTTGGAATCGGGATATACTTTTCCAATTCTACTTGGCAAACCATTAGATTGTGCAAATGTGTCCCACAAATTATAATATCTAATACCAAGTTGATTCATCTGTTGTGATATTTTAGACTTAGTAAATTGTACTTGAAATAAATTTTGATTTTCGAATCCTGGTGGATCAACAAAAAAAGTTTGCCCAAAACAACATTCAGGATTTTTATGCCACATTATTGTTGGCATGTAAAGTTTGAAATTTCTTGCTTGGCCTTGCGTATTTTCGGGATTCGTAAAATCATAAGGTTCTAATGCAAATTTTTCACCATAAAAAAAATCAATTGTTTGATTGGTATAATGAATAATTGCGATTGCTTTTTGTTCTTCAGGTGTCACTACAATTTTTTCTTTGAAAGAATTATAGTAATAAACATCATCGGTAGAACTTTGACCCTTTGATGAATTATAACCAAAGTATTCTTTTTGACCTATATAATTTATTGAGCCGAATTTTGTGTAATCTTGGAATTTAGTCGATATCAAACCAGCAGGGCTTTCAGTCCACGGAATATTCATATTCCATATTTTAACATCAAACTGATCCGTATCACAAACAGATTCAAAATCAATAACATTTTTATTCCAATGTGGTTCAGGAGTAAAACTATCATATATTGGAACCATCTGCGGGGGATAAATTAAAGTTCTTGCCAAACAATCGCTTGATAAATTAGTAAAGTCAGGTGTATTTCTGTCTAATGTTAATAGGTTACCGCAAACATCAACAATTTTATAAGTAAGAATTGAAAAACAACTAACGACATCTTTTATACAATCTGGTGGTTGAGGTATTGGACATTGAGCGCTTGGTGTGGGTGTTAAACATGGAGTATGTGTCGGTGATGGTGTAGGTGTAGGTGACGCACATGGTTCTGATAATGTGCTTGTAGGAGTGGGTGTTGGTGTTGGTGTACTGTAAAGGGATGGTGTTGGTGTTGGTGTTGGATAATTACTACAAACACAATCAGTTTTTGCCCTACCATCGTAATAAATTGTTATAAAATCACCAACATTCGGGGTGTTGTTGTTTTGAACGTTACAGTCCATTTTTTCGACCAAAATTTGATTTGTTCCTTTAAGAGTGGACATATTAACCACATAATTTGGAGTTATGACATACGAATTATTTACAAGTGCCTTCCAATCTATTGTAGTTGCGGTTGTATTTCCCGTAAAAAAACCTCTCATTGCGGCCCTATTATAAACAGAATTAATATCAGAGTCCATAAAAGGTATACCATATATGTTAGTTTCACCTTGATCAACCAAATAAGGATATTTTATATATTGTCGGTTTGACTCAGGAACACCCGAACTATTTTGGGCATTAAATTGTGGCTCTAAAACTACAGTATTTGTTTGGTTATAGGTTGTAGGTAATTCATCATATGTAATTTCACTATCTCCAACCGCAAAATAGACAATATTAAATCTCCCTTCAGACATTCTTTGTCTTCCTGTATCAGTTACCCTTGTATTAACTAAACCTGATGTGTTTTTTATTATATATGCCATTTATTTAATAAATATTCTTATTTTGATTTATTCATTCGGTTGTGGTGTAGGTGGTGAAGTGATGATTGTTTTAGGATTACAACAACTACAATTGTTTAAAACAACATTCGATAGCGTAAGTGAATAATATCCTAATGCAAATTTACAAAGTCCAACTGGTTGATTGATTATGTTTGTAGAAGTGCTCCCTGATATTACTTGACCACTTGTCATAGTTATTGTATTTAAGAATTGTTTTACGATTTGTGTATTATTAATAGGTCCTGTTATACTACACGGACCACCTAATGCATAAACATTGACTAATGTGTTTACAAGTGTCATATTCCCAACACCTTGAATATTTGTGAAATTATTATATGTTGGTATTGGAATTAAATTTTGGGGGTAATAATTAAAAGTTGAATTCATTACGACATCTAATGTAATGGTCACTCCAATCGGTAGAGACGGAGCGGTTAAAACAAAAGTATTATTGTTGTAATTTATATTGAAATCGATCACATAATCTGTTATAGGAACATTACCAACCACAATGTTTGTTAATGAACCTGTTACATTATTTGAGTCTAATACAAAAATATCGTAATTGCCAGGTGACAAACTACCGAATATTGGTGACGATTGATATGTAAGTCCTCCATTGATAGAATATTGATAAGGCATTTGACCTCCATTTGCACTTACGGTAATACTTCCATTAGTATTACATTCTGCGTCATTTACAACAGTTGAAACCACAATTTCATAAGAATCCAAACATTCGCCTTGAGTCATTTGTAAACTTAAAACTTCAGGAGGTCCATAAATTTGCCAATTACTTAATGGTGGATATGTCGGGTCATTGTTAACAATATTTATTAACGAATTTGAATAACCTGTAAATACCCATTGTGGCGGTGTTGATCCAATGTTCCAATAAACAACATATTGACCTGATGTTGAAGAAGTACCAGTCGAAGGGGAGGAAGGGGCCGAAGGAGAAGCTGAAGAACTTGTTGATGAAGACCAACTTGGTTCTCCATTTATTGTATTACCCGAATCTAACTGTATTTGTAGTAATTCAACAGGAGAATCTGTTTTTGATGATCTTATAGTTAAAGTTACACACAATGATGTCAATTCAATAGGTATAGTCGGCTCTTCACAATTACCTAATGTGGATTGAGTTATCGAATATTGTGTGTCAGAAATAATTACCCAATTTCCTGTTGAACCAGTAGGATATAAATAATCATTTTTGGTTAAAATGTTGTAGGGTTCCCCTTGACATTCCAAAGTAGTACAAAAAACCCACATATTATTATTTTGATCCCAAAATACATACCCCAAAAGTTCTACACCATATTGTATGATAAAATAAGGTTTTGTGTTTTTGAAACCTTCGGGTTGTGAATTTATAAAAACAAGTTCGCTTTCAACCAAACCAGTAAGTACAAAACACATACCAGAAAAATTTGTGGTTTCAGCAGTTAAACTACAAGTTGTTGTCGCCGAAAAATCACCATAGTAGTCAGTAATTGTTGCCGAATAATCTCCAACCCCCAAATTAGTTAGTGCTGGAGCAAAACTTCCGATTTCCCAAAAAATAATATAAGGCGGAGTTCCACCTGTAACGATCAATTCTACCGCACCATCAAAAGTTCTATCTGAGGAGGGTTGTTGTGTAAAACAACTAACTCCCATTGGAAATATCGTAATCACATCGCATTCATTTTTGGGTTTAACCGAAGGAATACTTGTCGGACATTGATTGTCTTCACAAATATCCGTTAACTTTAAAGGTATCTGAATTTGATCATCAAACTGAGGATAAATTTTACTACAAATATTGTAAGTTAAACCTTGTGTAATTGTGTCTACAACAATGTTGTCATTACAATCGACATATGTTATGTCTGTTGTTTGGTCTTTTGATTTTATAAAATAACAATAACAGTTACAAGTGCAAGTAATTCCTGTATTGATTGTAATTTCATATGTTATATCACATTCCACAATACCTAAATCGACAACAAAAAAACAAGTATCAGGTGTTTGTCCAGATATATCAATAGAAACATAATTAAATGATGACTCACTCAAACCAGAAAAATTTGATATAATTGGAGGATATGTTCCATCACAGGAATAGAGTATATAACAGTTTTCTATCATGTTTTAATATAAATAATTAAAAACTGTATTTTTGAAGATAAGTTTTCATGTTTTCAATATATTTTATTGTTGAGCTTTTAGAATCTATATAATCAAAATAATTTATGTTTTCTTTTAATTTTTTTAATGGGTCTATATTAATATAGGAACCTTTGTAGAATTTTGTATTTTTTAAGTCTTCAGTAACTCCTGCCATATGTAAAATTGGTTTTTTTTCATAGACTTCAATATTGTCGGTCGCCCATGAAAAATCAAGTTCTTTTGTTATAACTGTTTGTTTGTTGTCCTTCCACAAGTTCCACAATAAACTCCACATTTCTGCAGTCCAAAATTGAATTTCTCCAGGTGATATTGGAAATCTTTTTTGATAATCTAACATTTGATTATACAACCCTATTGAGTCTTCATATATTTTTTCCCACAACTCATATGTTGTATCTTTGATAATATACTGACCTCCACCTGAATGTAGTCTATTTTTTTCAATAACGTCGATATCAATTTTTACAATTTCTGCCATTTCTTCTAACAACTGATTTCTTGTTGAACTCGGGTATTGTTGTTCATATCTTCTACAACAATCAACTATATAGTCATAACTAATATATCCATTCGTGTCTGACAAATAACAAACGTCATCTTGAATCATTTTTTCAAAATTTGGTAAAGTTCTAAATATTATATCCGCGTCATGTAGAAAAAATAATTTTCCGTTTTGAGGACAATCTTTAATCCACTTTGAAATCAGGTATGGTTTTATAGAAGGTATGTAATGTTTTTTTTTTCTTTCGTCAAAATAGTAATGGACTTTTACTCCCATTTTTTTTAACTCTGAAGACTCCTTAGATGGCTCTTGACTTGGGGTTACAATTGCAAAAATTATATGAATATTTGATGGGTCAATTTTTTTTTCAATAAAGTTGTGAATATAAAGTTTGGCTTGCCAAATGAAGTATGGAACATCTGGTTGTGCTGTGACAAATAATAGATTTTCCATAAAAAAAAAATAAATAAAAAAACTATAAAGTGAATTAACCTACCTTATCAATTGTAACAATTCAATATGGAATTACTGTAACGTTTCATGAAGCCACTTGATGTTTTATAAACATCTGATTATTAACATTACTATTTATCTCCCATTTTAATTTTACATTCTTGTTCGCGGTTGTTGTTTGGAAAAATAAGTTCCAAGCAGGAACAACATAAAGAGAATTCTATGATTAACCGATTCGACTTAAACTATTAGGAACATCTAAACCGTTTTGGTAAAGTCAAAATCTGTTTATGAAGAACAGTAAACAATTTCATAAAACAAACACCCCTGACTATCAATGATGGTGAGTTGCATGGCAGGAGCTGTGTCGAATTGCGAAGGTAAATTAAAAATATGAGGTAAGGTTGATCCTGTTCCTAAATATTGGCATTGATTACCATATATATCACAAGCAATACCACTAAATGGCGGGACTAAATCAACTATTGTTGTGACTGAAACTTGGTTTGCCATTTAACTACAATCTACACAAGAAATGTTATAATCAATTACTAAATTAACTTCTATTTCTGTATCTTGTAATGGATTTATAACTTGTGGTTTACAGGATTTATTAATTTCTTCACAGTTTGTTTTTATCGTAATTCTATTAGAAACTAAATCAATAGTTACGTCCGAAATTCCAACAAAACCATTCAAAATGTCAGTGATCGCTTCCGCCCACTGAATATCGTTAGGATAATCTGTTCCACCATTAGATGAATAAAATTCAGTAATGGCGGATTGTGAACCCACTTTAGCTGAAATAGAAAATGTCGCAGAGTCTATAATACAATTGGTATCTCCACTTGTTAAATCATAAAACCCTTCTAGAAACATTGATCTAACAGTTCTTTTTGTGACTAATCCACTATCGATAAAAATATTATTACAAACATTGTAATATTGATAATTACTAAATTTTTTTGTTCCTTGTAAGGTTGTGTATTTCGTAAGACTACATCCACTTTCGTCAATCACAGTTAAACTATAAGTGCCTGCGGTTAGACCAGTCACAACATAGCCATCTTGTGTCTCTGCAGTACCTCCACTCCAATTGAGAGTAAATGGCGGAGTTCCTTGTGTTATAAATGCGGTTATAGACCCGTCTTTACCAACAATTGGTTGGTTAGGAACTAAATTAAAATTTACAGGTTGACTTGTTGATATGTTTATTGGAAATGTTTGAATACAATTAGGTGTTGAAGAATCTTGTATTGTTAATACATAATTTCCCGTGTATAAGTTGTTAAAAACATTGAATGGACTTGTGACTGTTGTTGGATTTGTACCTGTGGGTCCTACCAAAGTATAAATATACGGAAATGTTCCACCAGTTGATGCTTCAACTTGTAAAATCCCATTGTTCAAACCACAAGTTGTTCCTGTCACTTGAGTTGTAGCACTAAATAAATTAACAGACTCAATTACTGTGGATGTAGTATAAGTACACCCTGTCGATGTGACTGTAACAATATAAGTTCCATTTGATAACCCATTGAAAGTTTGATTAGAATTTCCCATTAAGCCAACTTTACTAATACCTGTAGAACCAGATATAGAAATTTGTAGATTTAATACGGGACTTAATCCACCATCAACTAAAACATTCAAAGATCCATTGTTCACTGAACAAGTAGAATTTGTTGTCGTTAACTGAACGGTTGTAAAAGAATTAGGAGTTGTCAAACTTACTGAATCGTAAATTGTACATAGTCCGGCATCGGTGACTAAAAAAGAATAAAATCCTGTTGACAATCCTGTAAATGTAACTGATGAACTAAATGTTATTTCAACTTGTCCTGTAGAAGCACTAAAAAAATATGGTGGAGTTCCATCTACAATTATAAATTCTACCTCTCCATCGTTACTAAAACATGTTGGTTGTGAAATTACAATAAAACCACCCGAAGTTAATGGGGCAACTGAATTAACCGTAAATGATTGTGAGGAGGAACAACCAATAGAATTAGTAACTGTTGCGATATATACACCTGCCGTTAGACCGGTAATTGTAGACCCTGTTTGACCATTTGCGTTGGAAGACCACGTTATTGTGTAATCGACTGATGGCGATGTTAAACCTGTGATAAATATTTTACCACTTCCATTTCCAATACAACTAGCATCATCAACAACATAACCACCAAAGGTGATACCTGATGATGGATTTAAAATTACTGAAGCGGTAATTCCATTACATCCTCCACCATCATCGGCAACTATGTAGTAAGTTCCCGCAGACAGACTTGTGAAATCTAAATAGTTTGTGGTAGAAATTCCACTAGTTATTAGATTATTCGTAATGTCATAAAGTAAAAATGTTGTAAAACCATAAACGGATGAGGTGAATCCTGTTATACTTCCGTTGTTGAATCCACAACTAGTATTTGTAGAATCAATTGTGGCGGTTGTTCCTGTTGAAATATAGACTGTAATTATAATTGAAGCCGAAGTACCGTCAGTTATTTGTAAAAAGTAAGTTCCACCTGATAAACCAGTTACCCTATATTCGTATGGTTCGGTTAGAGCTGAAGTTGGTAGTGGACAACCTGCGGTTATACAGTTTACCGCAAATGGGGGTGTTGATCCTGTGACGCTGAAAAACAGCTCAGCTGAGTTTGTATTTGTACAATCACCTCTTACACTATATTGTTCAATCGAAATACTCATTATTGATTACAATAGATTTCGAACGATAATCCGATGTTTATTTCAAACTGATTAAAGTTCGGTATGCAATTATTATTGAAAACGGTCACAATTTCATCATCTTCATTAATATTATAACTGTAACCTGAAAGTTGTAAATTATTTAACGCCTCAGTTAATCCATTAATCCAATCTTGATTAGTCGGAACATTGAAAGGTCCGACTCCAACAAAAAATTCATAGTTTGTAAGTACAACGCCATTTAATCTCAAATCCGCGTACCATGTAGAAACTACAGTATTCGGTAAACACGTTGCCGAATCCAAAGAATTATTAGAGTAAAAACTGTCTAAAGTAGAATTTAACACAGACCCCATCGAGGTAATGATTGGGTTATCATTCCAAGGATATAATCCACATATAACTTGTTGGACTGGACAATCGTAAACAAAAACTTGAGTAGAAAGTGAACATGGTTTACATGGTACGGGAACAATTTTACATCCTTCTTGTCTTCTCCATACAAACTTTTGTCTATGAAAAATAGAATTTTCTAATTTTACACCTGTATTCCAAATAGTGGTTGCAGGAACCATTTGTTCAACCATTCTAATCCAATAGCTTCCCATACCATTGATATAATCTATCATAGTTTGATATGTAAAATTATCGTTAGTAATTCCTGCTTGTGTTTGTGATTCTAAATATTTCCAATATATAGATTGCAGTGTTGGGTATCCCCCTGTTTTGCCGTCCGTTATAAATTGTCTATTTCTAGTGTTTACCATGTTTCTCCAAAAAGTTTGAGCAAATTCGAAAAAAGTTTTTTGTTTTGGTTTTGGAACTATTGTTGTCCAATCTATACCTCCGTATCTCGGGTAGAGATTTTGTACCTTACAAGGCGTATCCGGTGTGTAGAAAAGACCTTGTTCGGGGATTGGGTAATTATATTGTCGAGACATTGTCCAAACATCATAGACTAAACCTTGTGCGGGATTCATCATAATGTCCACATTTTTAACATTTAATGTTAAACATTCTTCACCAACAGAATAATAAGCCGTAAATCCACCATCAGATGCGAGTCTGAGTGTTGGATTTGTATCTGTCCAACTTTTTTTGTTGTCACTAATTCTTTTTAACTTATATCCCAAATTCATGTATGGGAAATTTCTATACAATTGAAGATATTCTTCACCGTAATTGAAAGGTAATAATTCTGTTTGAAAATTAGGGTTGTTACCTATAAATATTTGATTTGTTGGTGGTGCAAACTCCGGCATTCTATGATCTGGTGTTGATTCAAACCAACCTCCACCTATTTGGAAAAAATACGATTCTGATTGAGTTGCCATCTTTGGACATCCAAAATCATCAACAGGATAATCTTCTCTTGTTGTTAAAACTGTTCGATTTGCTAACGTTGTTGTAAAACCAGTGTATTGAATTCCTTGTATGGAAAATGTGTTGTTTGTTTCTAGTACTGGAAATTGTTCAGTAAATGTTCCTCCAGATAAACTTAAAAACTGTTGTTGGAATTCAGACATGTTGATTCTTTGATCGGCAACATAAATGTATTCGTTAAAATCTATCAGTGCTTCTGGAGCCCCCACCATTCTAAGCAAACATTCTATTGATTTACGAGTTCCTTTGGATTTGAACAACCACGCCGAATTTATAATTAAATTTCTATAAAATTGATAGTTTATCTCTTCAGGTGTTGGTCCTATTTGTAATCCAGGAAATGTGTTTGGTTGGGTTGTAAAAACCGCTTGTAATAATTCTTCGTTTGATATTGGCGAAAAGTTTGTAACCCATCCTAATGTTTGAGCCAAATTTTTAAGAAGTTGTGATGGTATGTCATTTTTAACGGTATAATGAACACTATTAATATTCCCTAAAACAGAAATGAAGGACTTTGTTTGATCAAAACTTCTACCATAAATTTGTAACAATTTTTCAAATTTACGATCTGGAGTATCAAATTCTTTCAAGCATCCAGTTGTCAAAAATCTCGATATAATATTTGTATTATACGTATCTAAATTAATTGCAAAATCATTAATTTTGGTAAGATAATTATCGAAAACTTGGGATTCAATATCTAAATTCCACACCCCACTTTTTGGAAATGTTGCAAGTTCAGTTGTTATAGTAAAAGTTCCATCTTCTTGTTCTTTAGGAACCGTAAAGGTTGCGGTATATGCCGGAGTTATATTTCTATTCAGTAAAAATTTTTCTACTGGATCAAACTTCAAGTTGAAAACTCTGTTAACTTCAAAACTATTTGGTCGAATAACCAAATAGTCGTATGAAATACTGTCTCGATTAAATGGATTACCATCAACTATCATTTTTAAAGAAGTAGATTTATTAGTTGTTGGGTATAAATAATTTATTGGATATTCATTTCCATTCACTACTAATACATATTTTTTATATTCCAACTTCATGTTTCTCAAAATAGAAATTTCCATTTCATTGAACAACATATTGGTTTCTGCGTTAACTGTGTAATCTATATCGAATGGGTTTCTTATCGATGTTATCAGTATTTCTAAAGTTGTATCGTTTTCAACTGAGTCATAAGTTATATTAAAGGCTGTCTCTTGTGTGATAAATTTGTCAGTAGTTGGAGAAACTTCTAAACCTGCCGGAAAAAAATTTATTATTTTGGTTATTGATACTGAAAATCTTTTAATCAATGATCCATACTGTGTAAAATTAGTAACTTGGGATAAATCGTAGTTAGGATATACTCTGTAGTTGTTCGCCAATATTTCCGCGGCTTCGACGTTGTTTTCAATATTTATACCTTGTAAATTTATAGGATCTGAAAAAGTTCCGATATTAAATTTTCTAGTTTGTTTTTCAGAAATATTTGTGGTAAAGTTGAAATTTGCTTGTGTCAAACCTCCTCCAGTTACTAACTGAACTCCAACCAAATTATTTGAAAATTGATTGGCGGCGCTACTCTGAGTGGGACAAGTAAATTTATTAACCGCCATTAAGGTGTGATATTATTAAATGCTTTAGAAAAATCAATATTGTCGCCTCGGTTTTCTCTTACTTCATAGAGTAGAGAGTTGAATTGGTCTTTGATTTCATATAAGTTATACTGTTTATAAATATTATTATCAGTATCGTAAATTGTATAGATACCGTCTTCAATCGACTTAGTTTGGTTTCCATATAAGGCAATTGCAAGGGTTGAGATGTCTTGGTCTACAATTTCAATTTCTGTTGAAATTGGATTAAAATATGTGTTTGTTATAATAATATTTTGATTAGGTTGTCCAATGAATGGAGTTGCACTTGGTTTGTTACTAGGCGAAGACGATGGTGATAAAGTACAAAACATCAAATTTGTTGCACCCTCCACATATCGATATCTAATTGATTTTTGAATTGTGTTGGTTAAGTTTTGAATGACGGGTTCGCAATAAAAGGATGAAGTTATTATTCTAAAAAAATTTGGAATTTTAGTCCCATCTGAATTCAAATACTCAACTCTAAATCCAACGAGACCTTGATTTATAAATTTATTTTTGTATTCAACAGGAACATTATTAAGATCAATTACAATTCCTTTGACATTAGGTAATGCAGACAAAACCCCACAATCAGTTATTGTTGTTCTAATTTGTGCTGGTCTTATCATAAGTGTATATATTCCTAAACTAGTGAATTGATCTGCGGGTAATTTTAAACTGTATAATCCCCCTAAAACCTCCACAGTATTTCCACCAGTCTCATTATTGTTAAAGTAGGGCCTCAAAACATCTTGTGCGTTTAAAGTGGTTAAAATAAAGTTTTCCGTGTCATCTCTTGATGGTGTATAAACCATGACAATTTCTACGTCCTCGGGGCTTACGTCTGCCGGTCTTATTGTCCCATAATTACCTGTTGCCATTTTTTTTTCTTTTTTTTAATAAATAGTTATGTTGATATTTTTTCAATGTTAAAGTATTTGTATCCATATTTTTCCAAATCACCTACATTATCAACTTCACCAATTCTTTGTATATTTTCTAGTGGGGTGTATTTACCCCTTTCTACAAAAACATTAGTTATAATTTCGGGTTCATCAATAACATTAATCAAAGCCTCATTTTTTGTTAGAGCACTCAATACTATGTCACCAGGTGCCAACCCATATGAATCTGTGACATATATCGTAAAATCTTCATAATCTAAGTATGTTATTCCATTAATTGTATAGGCAGTATAAGTATTAGATTGATTTGGTCCCCAAAACGTTCCTATTGCACCTGTTGTTCCAGTTACTTGTAGTCCTAATTTAAATTTGCCAGCATACAAACTTGATTTTGGTCCAAATTGTGATAAATCATTTACAGTCGATAAAGTTAAACCTGTGATTTGGAATGGAACTGTTGTATAGTTATATGAATAATAATCATTAATATTTGTGTTCGAATCTCCTGTGAAAATATAATCGTAACTTAACGGGGTGTTCGCCCAACTACCTCCCGCAGGATAAAATGTTATTGATCCATTAGGGTTTGATATTGTTGCGTTTGTGAAAGGAATATTAATTTTTTTTTGAACTTTAGAAATGCCCCAAGGCGAGTTTGCCGTCAAAGTTATTGTATAACTTGTTTGACTAACAGGATAAGTATGTGTAATTGGAGTAATACCCAAAACTAATTGTGTTGGGGAACCGTCACCCCAATTAATTGTGTAAGTAGTTAATTGTAAAAATTTTATCAACTCCAAGTCAGAAGTGTTATAGAATGTATAGGTATAAGGGTTTAATGTGGTTGCAGTAACAATAAAATTGTTTAACACGTCAAGTTGTAAAATCATTCCGTCTGTTGGAGTATAATAACCCAAATCGACAGTAGATTCAGTAAACATTATATTGATACTCAAACCACTAAGAAATGAAGTGCCTCCAGTGTTTCCTGATAATATATACTCCATTGGAAGATAAATTCCCGTTGTTCCTGTTGTAGTCGCACTGAGTGTTGTTGCAGTCAAACAACATGGATCTATAATTGTTGTGATATCGGTTTCGCCTGTATACGTTACGTACACTAAATCACTTTTAATGTTCTCAGGAGATACTATAAAATTATATTGTTGTAGTTCCATTATGGGTTAACGTATTCATACCATTTTATCGGTGTTACTGAATCTCCAACTCGCAAATTTGTTGAGGTGGAAAACACTTCATATGTTTTAGTTGAGTAATTCAACTCATACCTATAATAGAAATAATCAGAATTATTAAAAGTAAACTTGTTTGGTAATATTAAATCTTGTTTAGTATTGGTCATTTGTTTGAATGTTCCTATTCTTGCATCAAAAAATTTTGCGGTTACATAAAATTCATCTATATATATGAAATTTTTGCTCCTTAGCCAATAGATGAAAAAACCTTCTTTATCACCTATAAAATCCAAAATCATTTGCGGTTTTTTAATATCAACTTGAGGAACTAAACTTGATAATGTTGCAATTTGTGTAGTTCCTTGTTGAACTGGAAGAATTATTGATAAGTAAATTTGTTGTTGTTTTTCATCTACACTATCATAAAAATCCAACTTGAAAAAAGATTTTGTAAATGGTTTAGAATAATAATAAATTTCACTAACACTAAATCCATTATTGAGATATGAAATCGACCAATTACCAACTGTATTTGCAGTTATAGGTTGTGAATAATCATAAAAATAAAAATCATATTGTATCGAGGTGTTTTGGTTTGGAAATATATTTTGTGAAAATCTTGCAATTTCAAAATCTGCTGCAGGCCCAATGACTTGATCAATAACTTCAACTTCATATTCATCAATCGCCTGATCTTTACCCGTAAAATCCCACTGCATATTGATTGGAACGTTGACATAACCATCGATACTACTTTTTATTATTTTAATTCTATTCGCATTCATCGGATAAAGGATCTGCTATTGTTGTAATATTCAACGGTATTGAACCTGAAGTTGCGTAATCATTGGGTATATTAAATAATTCTGGCGTAATTCTGAATATTGTATTTTTGTATGGATAATGTGCATCATTTAAAAAAGGATAATCTACACCAATACCATCAGTATCGATAAACCCGTATGGATATTTATCTCTCCACCTGAAAAGTACCGCTAACGTTGAGTAATAAGAATAATCAGGTATTCCGACTACATTCAATGAATCTGCTTCTTCAACATAATCTGAAAAAGCCGCAATTCGAATTACACTATGTGGTTGATAAAAATAACCAGGTTGATTGGTCGGCGTGAAATTAGTAAGTAAGGTAAACCAATTTGTATTATATTTTATTTTGTGTTGATATTCTGAAATAACCCTTTCAAATTGATTATAGTCATTCCATTCACAAAAATCCCCATCTATTGTGTCTCCTGATTGTAAAAAATTGTTATAAAAAAATGGACCTGATCCAATAAGTGAAACATAGCTATTTTGTCCTATTAATGGGTTCGAGTTTATATTATTGTCATCCCACCAAATTTGGGGTTTATTGTTTTCTAAAAAAGTATTAAAATACCAACCTTGTTTTAAATTTTTAGTCCACCCAAAATACCCTCTCCAAATTGTAGTAAAAAATAATTCAGATAAAGGTCTTCCTTGATTGTCACTCAATCCTTGTATGTTAACATCACAATTGAAGGAAAGGGTGTATGTTCTACTTCCTTCTTTCGTTGAGGTCCTGTTTCGATTATCTGGTGTTAATGCGTCTACTTCACATTTTACTTTGTCACCATATATGTTTCTTTCAAAACCTGCATTTACAACTACCGCACATTCAGGATTTGTAAGAATTCTATGTCTTCTAACATAATATTTACTTATTGTGTCTGCAGAATTGGCAACGTTAATAATTCTTCTGAAAGTTCCTTGTTGATTACTGTTAAAAGTTGTACCAGTATATCCAATATTTTTTATATTGAATATAAATTGGTCTGAGCCTTTTCCCGAATTTCCTAAGCTTGCTACTTGAAATATTTCAATTCCATTATAATTGATTGTTAAATAAACATATTCACCAACCTCCAACCCGTGTCTAACGGGACATTTGAATGATATTTCATTAGTATTGTTATTATTTCCAACAATTACATAGAATGGGATCCCATCAGATGCCGTCCAATTCCAAGTAATTTGTTTTCTCGGTTCAGAAGCAAACAATTGTTTATTATAATCATTATTAAATGCGTAACTAATATAATGACTCCAATTATAAGTTGAAGCACTTACGTTTTTGAAGTTCAAATGATTACTAGGTGGTTGAGTATATCCTACAACATCGTTGTCTGTTCTGATAAAATCGAATTCGAAATATTGTGGAAATCCACTCCAAAGAACTAAAGGATTTATTGGTGGGTTTGGAATCAATCCATTAATGTTTGCATTACCCGATGGGTAATAATTTGCCGCGTTTTGAACTTCGTTTGTGTAATATAAATTGTTTCTAAAAGGTATATATTTTGTAGCTCCTGTCAAACCATTTTCAAATAAAATTGTATATTTCGAAACAGGTCTAAAGACTGTTGAAGCTTGTCGTTCTTCATCAAATACTGTTGCTAAATTAACATCTACACTTCTATCATATTCGATTAGATTTCTGAAACTTTGAGTAAAAGGCACGTTCAAAAATTCATCTTGTTTAGGTGCGGATTTAAATCTTTGTGTTGAAAGAATTATTTTGGTTGAGGGATCTACATTCATCATTCTTCTTCTACTGAGACGTAAAGTTTATAAAATCTATCGATTGCCGTTTTACCATTATTTAATCCAAAATAGAAGTGATATGGTGCACCAACCACAACCGCTTGATTAGGTATTCCTGAAGGTTGTCCGAAATTTACAACAGTTGGTGGAATTAATGGTTCTGGAACTCCAGCCAAAGTATAGTTTGTAATATAACCTAAATTAGTTGTACTAGTTTTATATTTTTCTCCCGATGTTGTAAAATTTAAATCTTGATAATTTTTCTTAAAAAAACCTTGTCCTATGATATCAGTATACCAATTATTATCTTCTGTTCCAAAAATATTCTGACTAGGATTACTTTTTTTCAAACTCCATTTATAGTGAGGAACTTCTTGTGATTTAGGATAACCAAAGTAGTTTTGAATCAAAGGATTGAATGAGTATGTCTCGATTCCTGGCGATTCTATTTGTCTATATCTTGAACTTTCTTCAGGTGTTTGAAAAAACAAACCAAGTACAGGTTTAATTTCCGCGCCAGAAGGTGGGTTAGAGGGATAATAGTTGTCTCCGAAAAAAATATAGGAATTTGCATTAGGTCCTTGTAAATTTTCAACTATGAAGGGAAGAACTTTCCATTCAGAGTTAATTGACAACATTTGAGCCCAATCTCCATCAATTCTATCTCCACCTCGATTACTGTTAAAAAACTGAACGATACCTTTTCCTTCCGAGTTCTTTCCACCAGTACTGATAGGTATGATTCTTTGTCTGACTCCTTGATTCAATATTCTAGATAAAAATCCTAATTGGACTATATCTGCGTTATCTTGGTAAGATGTTGACTTTAACTGATCGGCATAATATGACGATGCATCAGTTTTACAACAAATTTCATTAATAAAAGAATCCCTTGGACCTAAGTCCACTAATGTAGTTGGAAATTGTATTTGTCTTTTATTATAACCATATCCAGGATAGTTTATCAGAGATGAGGGAATGTTGGGATTTGGGGTCGGACTTGCCTTTCCAATAAATTCTTGAATTGTATTATTCCAAGGTGAAGACCTGTAATAAAAAATATTATTGATATCATCGAATATGATTACATTTTTACAATATGAATAGTTTGATGATGAAGGATTTAAACTAAATTGGAGTCTTTTATTAAAGTTAAACATATATAAAACTCCGTTTATCCAATTGTTTTGAAATGCTTGTGCAAATACCCCCCTACAAGCCGCAAAATTCATTGTAAATCTAACTTTCCATTCTAAAAACAATCTCACATCTTCATCGTATTGTGAGACATATTTTTTGTTCAATAAACAGTAGCATCCATTAATCATTCTATTTGCAGGAATTGAGCATTGTCCCGCAGGTAACACACCAACGTTATTACCCGAACCACTATAACAAGCTAAAGGAACCATTCCCTCGCAAGTCAAAGTATTAGTTAAACCTGATGTGATATCATCTTGATCTAAAGATTCACCACTCGGTAAATCTAAACCTGCACTAATTGTTGGTGGAGATAATACTCCTCCAACGGCGTAAAATGCAAAATTATTATTTTGATGTAACGCATATCCTGTATTAATTTGTGCGCCATTTTCTGTTTTGGTAGAAGTTGGTAATCTGTCACTTCTCATAACTATTCTATTGGAGTCTAAGAAATTAATCTCTGAAAGTGGATATGTATAGTATGCCGGTGAATATGTAGATACAAGTCCTGCTTGAGCTATAAAATATGGACCATTTACTGGATGTTTATAATATTGTTGTTTCTGACAATTTGAATTGCAACTACCACCACTACCCGTAGTTAATGCAATAGGTAAACTTACGTTTGAATTCCATCTCATATATGTACCCCCAACAGTATAAAAAGAAACAGGGAGTAATGGTAAAGATTGAGAGTTGATAAGTGTTTGTTGTAAATTTGAAGTACTATTAGTATTTGTATTAAAAAATGATGGAAATGGGGAATAGTTATTACTTAGTGTATCGTCCGTACTTAAATAATAATATGGTAAGTTAGATGTGAATGCGGTGTAGGATCCCGAATCAGCAGTAAAAGTGTATGAAGGGAAGTATAAATTATTAGCATTATTAGTCGATGTATCGTGTTGTTGTGGTTTTACTCCAGTTGGTAGTGCTTGTATTGGTATATTCAAATAATACTGCCCTTGAATATTAACTTGGTTATAAGAGTTATAACCGAAAATACGAGATAAATCATAGTTTATAGTTTGTTTTGGTGTGTTTGGATCCACACCTCTAACAAAGATACAAATTTCTAAGTTTTCGTAATTACTCATGTATTTTATATAATCCGCTATTGTTTCAGTAATAAAACCATCTAGATCACAGTTTGGTCTTATATATTGCATGTTATGATATAAATAAGCTTCAGGAAAAAAACCTGAAAGTCCTATTGGGTTTTTTATATTGTTAAATTCTGAAATTGTTATTCCTGTTATAAGTTGGAAATATTCTAAATCAGGATTGAATTGTAGATATGATTGTTCAACGGCAACGTTACCGTTTACAGGTAATTGACTGACTTGTGGAGTATTTATAACAATTGTAGCCGAGAGTGACGCGGTTGGATTTGAGGGATTTGCGTATGGAACTGTAGTTGATGTTACACCCGTTGTAGTTACACCAGTAATTGCATTATTTTGGAATTGGTTTAAAGTAGCCCCTGTCAAATTAATCATTCTTGATATTAGACCACTATTTGTTGACAAAGGGTTTTGAAATGTTAATAGATTTCCTGCGCCAATTTGTGACGCGCTTCCTGCATTCATTAGTATAACAACAACTTGATCTTCAAAAGGAGTTGAACCTGAAGTTGGGTTTACAATTGTTTTGATTTTATTTACACCTGAATTAGCTACATTCGATGTTCCATTGTAAAAATATTTATCTCTTGTGTTAAATTCGTTTAGTTTTTGTGCTAAAGTTACTGCCGTAGGGTAAGCAAAAAATCTTATATCAGGACCAGTTCTTTTCCTAGCGGAAAATAAAAAGGGTTGTGGTGATTTTAATAAATATTTTTCATTTGATATGTATTTGTTTGGATCTGTAGATGACAAAACATCATATCCCGAAAACATTCTTTGGAAGTCTAAGACGGCTCTGACTACAACATCTTGTGATATATCATCATTAGTAATCAAAGTTGTGAATGATTTGAAATAAGGATTAAGACCTGCACATTCATAAGGATCATCTCCGTTTTCGTCATTTTCAAAATTTGGATGACTTATTACGTAAGATTGTGGCGAATTCAATGGGGCGATTAGTGAATTTGGCTGAGTCACCTTTAACTCAAATCCGGCAGATCCACTACTGCTCAATCCATTTTGAGTGTCTTGGATTTCTTGTTTAATTGTGTTTTCATCAAAATCATCATCTAAACTAGCGTTACCACATTGACACTCACAACTTGTACAATCTGGATATGCAATCATTGGCAGTCCTATTCTTGGAAAATTATCTATTTTACCATTTTTTGTATTGTTAATAAAAAATTTTGTATAAAATATTGTAAATACAATACCTGCGGCCACTGTTGCTAAAGCATACAGACCTTGACCTATGATTTGTAAAATTGTAGCCACTGAAATTACTGGACCTCCAACGTTTGCATCCGTTAAACTTAAAATGTAATAAGCCAAGTCCACACCAGCCTTTACACCCATTGCAGTTATATAAGGGCCTAAAAATAATAACACATATTTTAATATGGGCCAAAGAAGTGCAATCAAGTGAGCTACAAATAACAAGACAAGTATTGGAAAAGTTAGAATGTTTATAAGAATGTTGAAAATAAAAAATATGAAATCGAAATTTCGTATAATGTCGTTTACTGGAAACGTACTAACCGTTGATTTACAAGTGCGATTGTCTATTTCTTTTATACCTAAATGTTTGGCTCTTCCAAAACCATTTTTGTATCTGTCAAGGAACATTGCCGTTGTATATATTCTGTTATATTGGAATTCATAAAAAGTATCCTTGCAATCTATAGCTTCTTGTACATCTACATAATCATCCCAATCTGTGCTAAATGCATAAGAACGATAAAGATCAAACAATGATTGTGGATATTGTTTAAAGTTTATAATTTGTGGTTGTGATGGGTCTGTAGGATTTGCAACAATTTGAAGTGTGTCTCCAAAATTTAATGCAATTGCATTTAATGTTCCTGTATATGGAACTCCATTTATATATATTATATATGATGTTACATTAACCGCTGTTGGATCCGCTAAACCTTGATTAAAATTTATTGTTGTAGTTGCTCCCGTTACAACTCCTATAGGTAGTGTATATGAATATGTTGAGGTTGAACTATTTGTGAATGGATCTTGTGTGTAGTTTGACCATCCGTATTCTTTTATATTCGGTACTAAAAAATTTGCCCTTAAAAAACTGCCTTGCAGACCTTGTTCATTTCGCCACCTCAATCTAAATCGATACTTTCCTTTTGTAGGTATTCCTTTACTTGGATCGTTGGATATTATTTGTTGTCCAAATTCGTTGGTAAATACATAGTCCAAGTTCATTGGGATATTGACTAAAAAAGTTCCGTCACTATCAATTACTTCACCACCCTCCCCAATTTGATATTGTTCCAAAATTGGTAGTCCTTGGTCATCAGAATTTATGGTCTGTCTAATTGATTCAATTATACCTGGTCCTGAGACTAACTCACATAGGTTTCCAGTATTATTTTTTGGTTTACAGCTCACCTTTAACGCGTCGTCATCTGTTGTGGAAACTATTGACCCCATAAAAATCGCTGTGGGTTGGATATTAATATTAGCCAATTTGGTTAAATCAAAATCTGCTCTAGTGATTGCGACTTGACATAAATCTTGGTCTCCCCAAAATGGGACAACATCAACGTCAAAAATTAAATTTTTGATTTGTGGTAATTCTCTTAAGTTAGTTGATGTTTTGTATTTTGCCCCGTCAACTTGGGACTCAGTTGCCAAACCTTGTTGGACTAAATCTTGAGGATGTAATGAAAAACATCCTATATCAGAAAGGTCAATATCCATTACTATTTTTTGTACACCTATCGGAACTCCAAAAATCATAAAATCCCCACTTTCATTTGTTTTAACTGTAAATCTATAATATTTGTCGTAAACTTCGATATAAGTATCGCTCATCAAAACATCCGAAATGTTAGGAAAAGATCCTGTTGATTGATGTCCTCTATAAGATGGTAATTTTGGTAATAAATTATATCTATATCCCTCGTCATTTGTATCTGTGATTGTTTTGTAAGGATATATGTCCGTTATTGATGGATTTAATTCATCCGCATCTTCTAACGGAATAAAAACGGATATTTTAGCGTTAGGTAATCCGAATCCGTTATTTACAAAAACTCTACCAACCACAACACCATAATCTGCACACATTCTTGTGTATACATTATTCGCTAATAACTTCAAGGATAAAACTTCAAGAGATTCCCAATCTTGTTCCAAATTGACGTTGATATACTTATCACTACCAACTTCGGTCCTTATTCTGTATGATTTAGGCATTAAAAAATCGTTTTTTCATAAATAGTTTATTTCCCATTTTCATAGAAAAATAGTCCAATTCATAAAAAAATAAATTACTAAGAAAAATTAACCGATTTTAAGTTCAAAACTCTAATATTAATATCTTTGTTGGGGAATCTAATTTGGTATACTTGAGTGGGGGTTGCAAATATAGTATCGGCCGTAGGTTGAATTTGTTTTGTCAAAGGATCTAAGTAAGGCATTGAAGTTTGTGCTGAAGAATACTGTCCTCCAACTTGATTAAAAAATAAAATATCAGAAACACTTACTACTCCATTTTCTGACTGAAGAAGTTTTCTGATTTCAGAGATGTTAACATTCTGTCCTAATTGAATTACTAACGGATTAAAATATTCTGAGACAATCTGGATCGCCTTTGTTATAAGCGCCCCTTGGTTTTGACTGTTATCAAGTACAAGATCTACTGTTACACTCAAATCAATTGTTTCTGCCGCTTCCACAGATATATAATCATTTATCATTCTATAATTCGAAAGATAATTAGCAATGTTTTGTTTAAGAGTGTTCGACACCACATTTGATAAGCTACCTTCAGTATCATAAGATAACATTTTGATTCTTATCTTATTGTTTTCTTCGGTAATTGCAACTTTAGCTGGCGCACCAAATTGGGATGGCATAGTCCTAATCAAAGAATTATAATCATTAACTGTAACCGCCCTTTTCTGTGCCGCAAAATTAAAAGAAACCATGTTTCTAACATCTTCAGTTGTTGGTAAATTAGCGCCACCGATAGTTGCGGTAACATTATTACACTGTAAACTGTTGATAACAGTTCTATTTACCGAATCCGAAGGCCCATTTACTGCAAAAGAAATAGTCCCAATCTGATTAATGGTGTTTAATCCAACATTACTAGCTAATCCTCCTCCAATTCTATATTGAACAAAAAGAGTGGTATTGGGCGTTAGTGCCGCTCCCATGGCGTAATTGTTGGTGTATCTACTCAAATCGAATCCTTTGCCGTCTCTTGCAAATTCTCGAAGTTGTTCTTCAGCAGAAATATTTCCTCCACCAAAAGTTAATTTACAAAAACCTTGAGGTGTATATTCAGAAATAAATTTATTCGATGTCGTTATGTATCTTCCAACTTTAATACCTGGTTGATCAGAAACTTTAGTTGGGTCTTCAACAAAAATTCTATCTTGAACTAAGGCGTCCACTTCATACCACCTGTCTAAACCCAAACTTAAAAAATCTTGTGGGCTTGGTGTTGTTGAATATTGTGTTCCAGGTTTTAACAAAACACTTGTTATATTGAGAATATTTTTTTCAGGAAGAAACAATTCTAAATAAGGTTTAACATCATTTGGTGTTATAACTCTTTTGAAAACTTTTGTAACTCCATTTACAACTACTTCTCTTTTTACAATAGTATAATTAATTAGTTTTCCACTCGAGTCAAAATTTGGAATTTTAACTCTATTAGGTGACCCTTCAGCGTTTATTGGTGACGCAAAATCAATATCGTAGACTGTTTCAAATGGTTGTCCAGCGCCATTAACTAAAGACCCTCTTCTCAAAATTCCACAATATCTCAGATCTTCTCTATCTCCAAAAGCTGGAACGGTAATTGAAAAATCTACTAATCCAACTGAAGGTCTTTGACCCGGCACTTTCAATCCGTAAGTTCTTGCAATATTGTATACAGAGTTTTTTTGTTGGGCAAATTGTAATACGGTTTCTTGAATACTTCTGTCTATCTGGTAATTCAAATTATCTGTCACGGCAGCATTCAAATCCAACATTACTGAAAAAATACCGGCGTCGTTGAAATTTTGAACTAAATCTGGATAGTACGTTCTTGTAAAATTTATAAGTTCAGTTCTAACTCCTTGGAAGTCTCTAGCTACGTATGATATTTTTTTTTCTGCCATATTCATTAAATATTAAGGATAACAAAATCTTGAGATTCGAAGGCTGAATCTGTAATTTTGTAATCAATTTTGATTCTTGCGGTGTGTTCTAAATTAGCGATGTTTGTTACTTTGAACTCTCTTTCTCCTGAACTATTTACGGTGTAACCTTTGTTTTCTAAACCAGCAGAAGCAGGTTCCACAGTTATATTTGTTACTTGTAAATTTGGCATGTAAGTTTTGACCGTATCTCGTATTTCAGATTCTATATCGGAAAAGGTTGGTCCATCTAAAGGTTCGAAAATATATTCATATAATCTAGTACCGAAATTTGGTAAATAATATCTTGAGCCTTTTCTTGTTAAAAGTAAGTGGACAAGATTTGATCTAATTTCAGTTTCTGTAGTACTTGTAACGTCCAAATACCTTCCAGTAAACGAATCCACAAAAGGGAAAGAAATACCATAAGTAATACCATTTGCCATATCACATATAAATATAACTTAGGTTTTTTTTAAGTAAAAAATATATAAATAAAAAACCCTCCTGTTATAGGAGGGTTAAATTTTATTTATCTTCTTCTATATTGTCTTTGTCTGTAGGATTCAACACTTTCAACCATAACAACAGGAGTTCTTCCGAGTCTTCTTAAATTTCTTTGACTATAATATTTTTTATTTATAAATATTACCATATAAAAAAATCACTACCGAAGTAATGATTCTCCTTTTTTATATAAAGGTTCGTATGGACAATGCTTACAACGAGACCCACAACAACTCCCTCTTTTAATATGATACGATTCTGTCATTACGATCTTGTTGTTTTCATCTTTATAAAAGTCAGGTTCAGGATATTTTTTTGTTGTCTCCTGAACATATAACTGTTGTATCCAATCGTTTGATGCGCTTACTGTCATGATTATACTATTTCACAAGCTCCACCCGCACAAGCGGCTTCACCACTAAGGTTTGTATTATCTTGTAATTCGATTACTTTTGTTAAATCTACATCTGATAATGTTTTAATCAAGCGGTCGAAATCTTCTTCTGTACAATCTTCAAATGGTGCTTGAGTGTATGTTCCTCCATTATATGGTAACACAGATAAACCATTATAAAATTTTCTGTTGTTCCACATCCAATCCCCAACTAAATCCCACTCGTCTTCTTTAATTGAAACCGTCGCTGATACGTTGTGTGAGTTTTGACCTCCTCTGTGTCCAAATTTGATCCACTCTTGAGATACTTTTTTAACACGTTCCAACATTTGGAATACTGACTCGTGACGAAAAATAGATCCTTCAGGTGACTTTTGTGGGATTGTAATTACCGCAGTGTCATGAGGTCTAAAGAACTCATCTTCAACTAACTGAGGGTGATTGATTGCCAAGTAAGAATAGATTGCTTCGTTTTTACCAACACGAATTCTTCTTAAATAGAAATTATTATGCCAAGCGTGAATACCTGAAGATGTACCTAAAACCAAAGATGAAGTTCCTGATGGTTTAACAGTTGTTGTTCTTGCCGCCTTGTTGATTCCAATAAGATTAACAACTCTTTCATTTTCTTGTTTAACAGCAATCGCCGCAGCTTTCATATCATAACCCAAAACAACACCTGATCCAATACCTGTCATACCAACTCCGATAAGAGCGTCTTTTTCGGTTGTTCTTTTCCAAACATCACGAAGATAGTGGAAATCTGTGTAACCTGCTTGGAGTGTCCCGATAAATGCCGCCCCTTTAACTCTTTTTTCAAAGTCTTCTTGAGATTCGATGTCAGACGCATTTACCTCACACAAGTTACAGAACTGATAGGGACGAAGACCGATTTCACAACAAGGATTAGTTCCCCAGTCTTTATCGTTTGATAAATAGATTCCAGGTTCTCCCGCTCCTGACAACTCGATTCGTTTCCAAAGGTCCATAAAATAATCTTTAGTAACTTTGTGACGAAGAAGAACTGCTGAGTTATTTGCTCTACCTCTTTGGGGATTTGATTCCCACCAACCTCCAGACTTACAAGAAATCATTTCATCATCATCTGCCGAGAATAGTGAAATCAAAGCCGCTCTGCGAATACCACCTGCTAATACTGAATCTGCAATATGGCAAATAATATCGTGGGTTTCAATAGGTGAGAGTTTTTCACCGTCAACTTTGTTTTCAAATACTTTGATAATGTTATGAATACAATCTTTTAATGGTTGTGGTCCAGGAGCTTTTCCTCCTGATGTAACCAACAATGCACCCTTTTGACGGATATCTGAAAAGTCAAAAATTGGTGTTGATGATTTAACACCTAAATAAGATTCGATCAATACTTTGATTGCATCAGCCCACCCTTCAATGCTATCCCCGATTAAATATCTTCTTGTTCTATTTGGATTCGGTTTTTTAATTTCAGGTAGTTTTTCTACGTGATGTTTTTGAACTGAAAATCCTACACCTGTACCACCTAACAATAAAAACATTGTTTCTGAAAATGCATCAAAGTGGTCAATTGGCATGTATGCACAGTTATAAATTCGGTTTGGTGAGATTTCAATTGGTTTTCCACCAAATTGTAAAGATCTCATTGAAGGTAAGATTTTTTTATCATATACCATTTGATAAACTTCTTCGATCTCATCTTTAATTTGTGGGTATTTCTTTTGGTGCATTTGTTTGTTTCTTGTCACCAGTTCTTCCCACGTTTCTCGTCTGTTTTTTTCAGGAAGAAACTTTGCGTATTTCATATACACCGTGATATCACTTAATATTCTTTGCGAAATATCCATTTTAATTTTTTTTTAATTAATTATTTGTTTGATTTTGGGAGTCCTTTTGTTTCCTTTTTTCAAGTAACTCTCTAACTCTTTGTCTTTGTCTTTCCTCTTTTTGTTCTTCTAACCCTAAGAAAGTCATAGAGCTTTCAGTATCAATTTCAATCATTGCATTATCAAATTTACAATTTTCAAACACTACCCCATCATCACCTATTCGAGACTTTGTTATCGCGATGGTTGCCAACTTTAATTCTTTTTGTTGCAACGTTTTAGCCACCGAGATAATAACATGTCCGACTTGTGCTTTTTTAATTGATCCACCCATTTGATCGGTCGTTACAAGTTCTGAAGATATTGATGACCTATTTCCTTGAGTTGCGGTCCATCCAACTAAGTTCATTTCGTGACACATAGCCTCGAATGCTCTCATAACAGATCCTTCACTTTTCCACTCATCACCTAAGTTTTTGTCAGGAACAATACAATCAATATAGTCTAAAACAACCATATCAATTTTAATTCCTTCGGAAACCATTTTTCTAATTTGATTTTTAATTTGTAACATCGTGAGTGTATCAGATGGAAGTTTTTTCAAAATAAGTTTGTTTGGCATCTTGTCGTGGATCTCTGTAACCGTATTCATAACATCTTTCTTTTTTTCTGACAAATCATCAGGATGAATCTTTGTCCATAATGTGAAGTGTTTTCTTTGTATTACTTTTGGGTTGTCTTCGAAAAAGATTTGTAAAACATTGAAACCAAGGTTAAATGCGTGGTTTGAGATTTTGGTTAGTACCGTAGATTTTCCAACACCAGTTGGTGCTAAAATAACTCCGATTTCACCTTTAGCCAAACCACCTTTTAATAGTCTGTCAATTCCAGATATACCCATAGGTATAGGATGTCTATAATCATCTTCGAGAACTTGATCAAGGTTTGAGAATACGTCTAACATTGACGTATCTTTTGCTCCGACCTGAAGGGCCGTTTTTACCATTTCTTCGAGAGTGTCATAGTTTTCAAACTCGCCCCCATCAATGATCTTCTGTGCTTTTCCCATAACCTTTTGAAGTTCTTGTTGTTTACAGAATTTCAATGCTTTTTCTTGAACAAAACCTACTCCATCAATAGGTGCATCTTTAATTTTTTTAATTGTGTCTAAGACAATCTTCGATGCCGTTGCCTGTTGTAGTTCAGATTTGCTTATTTGTTCAAGTGTTTCAAAAGACGGTGTGTGATCGTATTTTAGGTAATACTCTTTTACCATTTGAATTAATATTTTAAAATACTTGTTTTCAAAATAACTGTTTTCGATAACATCAAGAATGGAGTGTGAAAAGTCTTTATCTACAATAATTTGATTTAATAGTTGTAATTGAAAAGTGTTTCCTAAATACTCAAAATTTTTACTTGTCGCCATATGTTTTTTTCCTGTTGGTAAAAATAAATAGTCTTAGTTTTTAATAAATTCAGAATAAAAATAATTATATTTTTTACCTGAAAAAATGTCAGTAAGTGACGCAAGTATGTTTTTTAACTTTGGCCGTAGGTCTACGGTATATCTGACCTTTGGAGGATAAACTTTAGCATCAAACTCACGCTGACAAATTGTCATGTCTCCAAGTTTAATTATCAAGTTAAAATTTTCAGGACCTTCAGTAATTGATGTGTCTAACACATTAGGATTCTCAAAAATTTCATATTGATTATCTAACATATAAGTTACCGATCTCATTTTTAAATCATACTTGAGTTCATTACATAAACTTGTAATGTGTTCATAAAACTCTTCAGATTTATGAGCGTTCTTATTAAACCCTCTAACATTAAAAAATCGTTGAACTACAATGTTGTTATTACACATTAACAAAAATTCTAATTTTGTTATATCCTGGTCTTTCATTTGTTTGTTTTATTTTTGTTATTTCTAAATTTTTGTTTTTCTTTTCTTGTTAATTTTAGGAATGGTTTTAAAAAACTTACCCAAGCGTCGTCACCCTTCGGTAAGTATTTAAAAAACCCGTCCTCCATCATCATTCGAATTAGATTTCTATACCCTCTTCCGTCGGGATCCATCGACTCTGAGTAATATAGTCCAACTAATTCTTTTTCCTCTTCATTTAAAAGGGGGTTATCCAAGTTAACAAGTTTTTCGTTGATTACAAAAAACTCATCACCAAAAATACCCTCTTTTGTTTTCCCACTGAGGAGGTTATGAAGAACAACGTTTTCTTTTTCTTCTTTTAAAAGTTTTTCACTCTTTTGTAAAATATATACTAATTCAACATGTTGTTCAAGTAACTCAGGAAACATTTTAATTAAAGTTTTCTCACCAAGATAGAATATACCATCAATATTGTCGGAGATATCTCCTGTGAGTATTTTAATTGTTTTAACATTATAGTGAGGGACTTCGATATCGTGAAGTTTTATTTTATCTCCCAACTTATAATATTTTTTTGTGGATGGTGAATAAATCGAAACTTTTTCGTCAATCAGTTGAGTCAAATCTCTGTCACTCGAAAAGATTGTTTTTTCTTCGTCTAAAGAGACTTTGCAGTACTGAGCAATTAAGTCATCAGCTTCTGCATGTTCTGTCTCCAGTTGTCTTACAAACATCTCCTCAAGGTATTGTTTAACCCTTTGTTTTTGTTCCAAAAAAGATTCTTCTTTCAATTCCGTTTCAGATGATTTACGGTTTAACTTATACTTGGGATAAATTAATCTTCTCTGAGTCGATGAAGTTTTAGAGTCCCAAAGAACAACAACTTTATTGTAGTTATGTTCTTCGAGGAATTTGCGAAGAGTGTTTATAAAGTGCCATACACCACCAACATGTTTTCCATTATGATAGAAATCTCTAACACCATGAAATCCAATTTTCAATAAATTATTTCCATCTACTAATAATGTTTTGGACACTTCCTGAAAATTAAATGATTTCTACTCTACTTCTTCTTTTTCTGTTTTCAGATCAAAGTCACCATCAACTCCGATTATATCTTTCCAATAGTCAGCATACTCTTTCTTATACTTTTCTATTGATGCCTTTTCTTCGGTTGTATCTTTACCGGGTAAAAATCCGTGGGGAGTTACAATAATTCTTCCGTCTTCAAAACCAAGACCATTAATGTGGTTTTTCATAACTGACACTTTTGTCCTTGAAGCAAACTTTACAGTCCTCTTATCTTTTGTTGCTGTGATCTTTGTTGTACCAGCACCTTTTTGATTACCAAATAAGAACACCAAAGAGGAATTTAACCAAATTGCTTCACCACCTTTTGCCTTAATTTTTGGTTGACCAAAAGGATTATCGGGCAACTCTACCCATGGTTGGTTAACCACTATCAAAGTATTTTCGTGTTTGGAATCTGATTTACGAGATCCTGAAATTCTTTGGTTAATACCCATACCGATTTTGTCGGCCAATGCTGCTGCATTGTGTTGTTTTCCACCTCGCCCTTCATAAGTCATTTTACATGGAACTGATCCGACTGAATCCCACACTATACAAAGTGAATAATCTAACTCACCTTTTTCTTGTGCATCCAATAAATCGTTTATATATTCCGTAATTTGTTCAATGTAGTCGAAGTTATTATTAAATAAGAAAAATCCATCCCATGTTAATTCACCCGTTTCTTCATCTACCACTTCTTCACAGTCAAGTCCCATAAGTTTGGAGTGTTCAAAAGACCACTTCTGTTCAGTAATAATAAAAACAGGAAGAATACCCTTTTTTTGTGCGTCAACTGCAGTTTTAATAAGTGCAGTAGTTTTTCCTGTATCCGAGTGACCGAGCAACATATTCAAGTGTCCTATTGCAGGACCAGGTAATCCAACCGCATCAAGGAATTCTGAACCAAGATCAAAAAATCTTTGTGGTTTATATTTTGCGTCCGCAGAGAACTTCTTTTTTATCGAAGTAAAGTCATTTTTCTTAAGAGCCATTATAGTCCGTGAATTTTAAAATTTGCGATTGTTTCTAACTTATCTTTTGCATTTGTCATCTGCTCAACTAAGTTATCCATTTCTTCTGTATGTTGTGGATGTTCTCCAATACCAACAGGATTTGTGAAATAAATATAAAGTCTTGCTTCTGCATCTGCGATTTCTGCCTCATATTTTTTTACAAGGGCTTCTTGTAATTTTTCTACCATAAAAGGGTTCATAATTTGTTTTTTAAAAATATAAACAAAAAAGGGCACTTTGTATATAAAAAGTACCCAATTTTTTGTGTGATTAAAACGGTAATTGTTCGTCGATTTCGTCTTCTAACTGTGGGTCATTGACTTCGTTAATTAGTTTAGAAGTTGATTTTCCTCCTAAAGAAACTTCTGAAGTTTCATCATTCGAATAAACATACCCACCTTTTTCTGAGTCCCAACGTGGAGTTTCTCCTCGTGCAATTGCTTCGAGATATTCAACAGGTTTTTTAGAGTATACATCTTCCCAAGTCATTCCGTCCTCAACCCATTCTTTACCTTGAGTGACATCATTTGAAATTGATGATGGATCGTCATACATTACTGTTTGAATTACCGTATAAGTCGCTCCTTTCGGAGTTTTTGCTTTAGTCAATTCTAAAATAAGGTCTCGACCATTATCAGGATCTGTAATATCACCTTTAGCCTTCCAAATAGGAATAATTTTGTCAAGGATTCCTTCTTGTTTGTAGTTGTGTTTGAAACGCCAAAATTTTACTCCGTCTTGTTCGTTGTCACGATCAATAACTTTAACAATGTAAAACTTCCGAGCTTTGTATTGTTTTGCAAGTTCTTTATCAGACTCTCTACCCGTTGATATAAGTTCTTCATAAACCTCATTCAAGGGTGAACGCTCATTATCATTTTTTGATGGATCATAAAATTTTTGCCATTTTCCGTCCACTTGAACTTCGTGGAACCATACTTCTTTAAACGGTGAAGATCCGTCGGACGTTGGTAAGATTCTAAGTTTTCTTTGTCCTTGTTTTTCATTGTCTTTCAAAAGAGCCGCAAAGTATTTCTTCATTCGGTCTTCAGATGACATTTTTAATGTAGTGTTAGAACTACTTTGTGATTTTTCGTACTGCGCAAGTACTGCGTTTAGTGAATTTGTCGCCATGTGTAATTAAAAATTTAAAGTTTATGTGTAAAAAAGTATAAGTATATAGAAAGGTTTTGTCAATTGGTGTTGAAAAAATTAAGAGTTATATTTGTTCAATAATATGTCGTCTTCATCGTCCATCGGTTCATTGAAAGATTTTTCAATTTCAGATGGGCTAAAACTTTCAACTTCATCTTGTGTTAGTACGTACTCATTTTTTCCCGTTTTCTCCATTTCTTGTTGTTTATCTTGGAAAAAGTCGGCCAAATTTTGTTTGAATGGCCCTGAGTCTAGTGATCTTAGTTGTAATTTTTCTTGAGCCGTCTTTGGTCTATATTTTTCGACCTTTGTGTCTAATGTGTCAAGTTTAGAGACAATAGAATCCATTTCCGCCAATTTTTCTTCCATTTTTTTTATTTGGTCGAACAAATTAGTAAAATATTCTTCTTGTTTATCTGCCATCGTTTTTTGTGAATCAACCAAGTCTGTTATGTCAAGTTCTTCAGTTTCTCCTTCGGCCCCTTCCTCCCCTTCGACTGGTACTTCTTCAACATCAGGATCTGTTTTAGGATCTATAGGTGCCCCCTCAGCTTCGGCTGGCGGTGTGGGTGGTGCTCCTGCCGCTGCTGGATCTACGGGTGGTGCTCCTGCCGCTAACGGATCCGCAGCTGGTTCTGCGGGTGGTGGTGGAACCTCTTGTTCCATTATGTAATTGTTGATAGACCTATATCTAGCAAGTTCATTTAATATTTTTTCGTCTAATTTCATTTTATCCGTTTAGTAAAGTTTTTATACCATGGTTGGTTTCTACTTGTATTTTTTTGAATGTTTTCATAGTATTGTCAACTCGTTCAATTAAACCGTCTTTTATTCGAACTGTGTAACAATCTCCAGTATCAAGGTCACAAACTTGTTTAGTTCCGTCACCCATGTCTTTCTCGGAAACTCTTGTGTTTTTACCAAGATAATTATCCAATATCATTTTTGTACTCATATCGTTTTTTATTTATAAATATCATGTTATTGTAAAAGTTTGAACTGTTAAAAAAGCATTGTTAGCTTTTAGGAACTCATCTCTTAAACTTAATTTTTCTTGTTCGGTTAGTGTGGTGTAAACATTAGGTGGTTGTTCGACCGGGTAATTTAATACATACATTTTTGCAATAGCCGAAGAAACACCTTCTCTAGTGTTAAAATCAAAATTATTTTGTTCTGCTTTTAATAAAGTTAAGATTGGACTAGTTTTATCTACAAGAAATTTTACAAAATCTTCAAACGAATTAAAAGCAGCAATTGGTAAATTTGAATTTGTTCCTCTTGTAACACAAAAATAATTTTTCTTGATTAAATTAATAAAGTTCGGTCCGTATATTTCTTTAAGGTTTATTGTATTGTAATTATGCTCGTATGAAAATATACCGTTTTCTTTACCTGAATCTACATATACAAAACTAAAGGCCATGTTTGCAATAACAGCAGTTGTTTCACCTGTTGCCGAATAACCGCTTGCAATTAACTGTTTTTTAATCTGTTCGAATAACTGTTTTATAGTTTGTGTGGTTGGTTTCGGTGTATCGAGTCCAGTATACTTTAAGTATATAGGATTTATATTTTCAACACAATCTTGATTTTTAGTTAATGTTTCCTCTGATTTAATATTAGACAAAATATTATCTTTTTGTGCTAATACATTTTTGGAACTTTCTCTTTCTTTTTTCTCGTTCTGTTGGATTCTTGTTTGAATTGTTTCTAAAATTTTAATATTAAGTGTTTGTAAAAAATTATCAATTTTTGGAAGAGAGTAAAAAGGTTGTCTTGTTCCTTGAAAATTAGTAGTAAAATTTTCCTCAGATATATCGTGTGTGATTTTGGTAATCATATAAGGTCCTGAAAACATTGGAACATTTCTTATATTAAAATACATCATAGGTTGTATCAAAGCACAACCCATCATATCCACACTACATTCATAACTTCTATTTTTATATAAATTATATAAAGACACTGACTGTGTTGTAGATCTTCTGTTTCCACCTAAATTTGCCATCTGATTTAGCATTTCTAGTGACTCAGCGGTCGGTTTACCAGGTGTTTGATTTACAGCAAAACTTTTGAAAATTTGTTGGTTTGGTCTTGTAATGTCGACATTAAATCCAACAACTTTATTTGATTTGTCCCAATCTTTTTTATAAGACTGATTTTCTTGCAAAGGATTATCACTAGCCCTTCTCAAATCAAACGCATCATCTCTATATCTATAATCTATATTATCTTTCATGTCTAAGTGTTCGCTTGGTTTATTTGCATAGTAGCATAAAAATTTGGGAGAACTGTTTCTATAGTCAACATTCAAAAACGTTCCAAAAAGTGTGTTACCAAATTCTAATGTTCCATCAGGTCTTGGTGTTGGGTTTTTTTGCGTGTCTTGTACGTTGTAAAAATTAACATATGATGGCAACATAAAATATTGAAAGTTATTCTGAACTAAAATAGTCGTAATCATATCTAACAAAGTGTTTTTATAACTTCCATCTTTTATAAGATCTTGGATTAAAAAAATGTCAACAATAATTTTATCTCCAACATTTCTACTTGCCCGGTCAACCAGCATCACATCCTCAAAAAGTGTTTTGTTTTGGAAATCAAAACCCGCAATCCAACTATCGTTTAAAGCCTTGAATGTTTCCCATAGTTCAGTTCTTGTTTGTTCCGTAAATCCGGCTTCCAAATTAGCCCTATTTTCGGCAAATTCTTGATTTATTAGAACTGAAGGTAAGTTTTTTCTAACTTGTGGTAACATAACATTAATTACATTACCAATATAATTATCAGATTCTATAATATAACTATCCATTAAATTGTAGAAAGATGTTAGATTTAAATTATTCTTTTTTAATTTTTCGCTAGCGTAAAGTTTAATAATAGGTGCAAAGTCTTCAACATTTTTTTCATTAAACTGCACGTTCATATCAATAAAAAAATCAGTAATGTAAGATCCATTATTTTTATATTCCAATTCAGGAATTGATGATGTCCCAACATAGTTTAATAATTTTTTCCATGTCTCAGGACTTTGCTGTTGCGATGCCGATAACGATACTTGAGGCGGAAGTGTTCCATTTTCGTACGGACCATATATAAATGGATCTTCTAAAAATCTTGTCGAAAAAGTCAGATACAATCTTCTGTTAAACTGTGTTGGGTTACCAAATTTGAAAACTATATCATAGTTCATGAAACCTGATAAGACTTGTTGAAACTGAGTATTTTGACTTGCGATTATTTCTGTGAGTTTCGTTTCTGGCGAAGTTCCTGTTGGCGTTTGAATTTTCAGGAGTTCTCTCATCAGTCCCTGAAAATTTTTATATGTTTGGTCACTAACTATTGTTTTGAAGTTCGGTTGATTATTACTTACTTGTGTGTAGGACCCATCCTGATTTTTCATAACATTTAATTGTGTTAATGATTCAGAATTTGTTGTAGGTGGTAGTGTGTCGACATAGTCGTATATAGATCTACTAAAATTTAAAAATTCTGATTCAAATAAATCCAAAGTTTTAATGTCAAAAGTTGTAAACAACTCTTCAAAATTTGTATAGTCATTTTGTTTTCCAGTAATCAAAAAGTTTTGTTGATCTTTTTGTTCGTTAAGAATTTGTTTTAAATATGTAATTGGATTATTTTTTTTGACTTGTGAATTATTGAACCATCCATATTGTGGAGCATTCCAAAATAACCTTACAGTTCCGTTGAACATAGATGGGTTATCAAATAGTTCTTTTTTCATGTTACCGTTTCGGAAAGTCTCGTCTTTTGCTTGATTAATGTTTGTACCGAAAGATGGTAAGACATAGTAACCTGTAGTATCCGTAGTTCTTACAACAACGGAATATGGCGATATTCTCATTGTTCTTAACTTGTTAGATGGGTCAAAACCAATCGATCCATATATTGTAGAGTCCAAGGTATTAAACATAATCAACTTTTTGTTATCTAAAAGTGGTTGTATTGATCCCGAAGATATTCCTTGTATGTATTGATTTTGGACAACAAATGGTGAAGTTACTGAATCAGCTTGATTAGATGAAATCAAGTAAATACCCTTACCACCTGTGGTTCCTGAAATTTGACTTATAATTGTTATATCCCCATTGAAATTGGGTCCATTTATAATTTGTCCTTGCGTTAAAACATTACTATATATTTGATCAACCTGTAAAGGGGGATTGAGAACTCTGAAGTCTGATGTTGTAGTGTTTGCGGTATAAGTGTTTAATTTATAAATACCATTAGAATTTGATGGCCCACTATATTGAGTTTGAATCGTTATCGCAGGATTGATTGTTGATCCCGATAGGATACTTCCTGTACCCAAAGAATTTAAAGTTAAGCCACTGACACTAACATAACTATTAAGAATGAAACTTGTTACATTCGATGTTAATCCTGGTGTAATGTTATAGGTTCCAGTTCCCCCACTTGTATTAGGCCCAAAACTATTAACAATTAAATTAATAATTGTATTCCCAATCGTAATTTTCAACTGATCTCCAACCGTAATTAAATTTTTAGTTATAGAACTTACACTCAACACATTCCCCGATGACGAACATGTACCAGTCACAGTAAAAACATTGCAATTACCACTGATACTTCGAGTTTTTGCAATACCTGAAACTTGTGTTTGACCGCTAAAAAGTTTTAGTCCTTGTAAAAAAACGTTGAAGTCGTCCAGTGTCTGCGGATAAAATCCCGTTGTCATGTCGGTAAATGGCTTATTCCCCGTGGTTTGTTGTAACACTAAATTTTTTTGATTACCATCAATATTTAGATTAAAAGTTTTTGTGGATGATGAAAACCCTGGATCCCAATTTTCTAAATAATTAAAGTCTTTCCAAACATCGTCTATAAAATCTTTTCCTGTATTATCATAAATTTTATATCTATGCCAAATAGAACCGTACTTTAAAATCCAAGCATAGGGTAACTTATGAACCGCACCGAATTTTTTTATTGTTGCTAAAATATAACTCAAATCTGTAATTGCTTGACCATCAAATGTTTTGTATTTTTCTCTTAAAGTTCCTAAAGGTAAACTATTAAGGAATAAGTAAGCCGCAGTTTTGTATGGATAAGGATCATTTTGTTTATATCTAAAATTAAATACCCCTTGTTGTATAGCATTAATAAAATATGGGGTGTTTAACATAGAAGTTGTTTGGGTTTGAGTTATATTTTCATTATAGTTTTCATATAAAATATTTCCTTCTGTAATTAATTGATCTTTAAGTTGTCTATCTTTATAAAAACTTTTCAAGTTTGAAATACTAGAATTTACATTTAGATCTAAAAAATTAAAGTGGGTAAAAGGTCTTACTTTGTTATCATCGTTATCTTCCGTGAAATTTGTAATTGTTAACTGAACGGTATTGTAATTTAAAACTTTTTGAGTGTCGAAAACTTCATTTGCGTTATTCAAAGATTTACCATCCGCCAAGTTTTTTTTATCCCATTTCAAATCAGTTATAGGATATGTGTCTCCAAATTCAAAAGTATTCGATACAGATGAATTTTCAAAATATTTAGTTAGGTTGGTTATGTTTTTCGGATTACTTACCGAAACATTCGGTTGGGATTTTGTTGAGATTATAATGTCCTCGTTAAATAAAACATTAGGATTTTCAACGTCATTTTTGATATAATTAGTTACAAATTGTCCTCTTATAAAAGATTGCCAACTTTCACCTTGTCCTTGATTGGAAATGTGTCTTAAAAATGGGACATAGTTGTTGCTATCCAAAAGATATTCTTTTATTGTTTTAGCCAAAAAAGGATTATCTTGCCCCAAACTTTTTAGAATATTCACGGCTTCATCATCACCTTCTGCTTCGTATATAGATAAATCATAACCTGATTTTCTGTTTAGTCTACTAAAATATGAATTTAGAATAATCCTTTCATATATTTCATAAAAATATTTAGATTCTTCTTTATTTTGAAATACTTCATTGGAAATTGGAAAATCAATACCATTAAGTGAAATTCTTGATGGTTGGGAATCAAGTTCATTAAATTCAGCCGCAGATTTGTCAGCGTCATTTTGTCTTTGTGTATAACCTTTTATAAACTGTTCAACAAATTCTACTTCAGGCCAAATTTCGGGATTATAAGCTCGATATGAATTTGCGACATTTTGTGCGCCCGGATAAATAATTTGAAATTTTTCTTGATTATCGTCGCCAACAGTTTCTTGAATTACTTGGGGCCAAGGATAAATTGGTTCATTGTTTTGTGTTGATCCTTTGATGTCAACGCTTGGTGCAGTAGTTTGGTTTCCAAATATTGCGGCTTTTCTGTAAGGATTTTCTCTTTGTTCCCAAGCCTTTTTGTGAACTTCATCCATAAGTCTTAAAAAAGCCTCACCTTGACAATAAAAAACCGCTAAAATATTTCTAATTGAAGGTGTGAATCCCAAACTTCCTTTACCTTGAGAATTGAATTTAGAAGCCAAATTTTCAGTAATTTGTTGTTCGATTTGGGTTCTAAACTTTTGTGCGGATTTTCCAATATTGTCTGTAATTGACATGAAAGATTTTGGGCCTTCGAAAAAATAAAAAACTCCATCAACCAATTTAAATAAATCTTCGAGTGTTCCTTTATAAATTTGGTATGCAATATCAGTGGACGTGACGCTTGATATTGGTGTGTTAGCCGGTGAAAGCTGTCCTTTTGGTGAGTTTGGTACATTTCTGAAACTTTTTTCTATGTCTACATTGGTGATAAGTTCTTTTTTTGTAAAAGTTTTAATGTCAATCGGTACAGAAATTTTACTTTGAACTACTTTTGTTCCAACTGTATACGAACCTTTTTCTCCAAAAACACTGTTTTCATTGAGTCTTTTGTTGTTCTCTAAAATAATTCCATTAAGTTCAGTTATTGCAGTCTCCCTTTTTTGAGCATCATATTCTGTTTTAAAAAAATATAAATTTTGTCCGCTGTTTAAGACTATCGGAACTTTAGTGTCCATGTAAGTATTGAACCAAGATGATCCATATAAAAAAACTTTTTGTTGGTATAGTGTAAGTGCATTTGTATAATTTGTCATTTCGGTAAGAACACCTAAATTTTCTTTAGCAAAATCATTCAAAACATTGTCAATGAATTTTTGTAATCTAAAATTCAATTGATTGAGAGTTAACTCGGGAAAATTATCCGGTATTAATCCTTTTGATTTATAATCCGAATAAATTTCTTTCATTTTTTGATATCCCCTACTTACAATTTTCGGTTTCTGAATTGATTCTTCTTTTGTTTGTGATCCTTGAGTTTTACTAGCAGAGGCCAAATTTACTACATTATTATACATATGTGGAACTGCCATAAGAGATCCAAAATTTACATATGAAAGTAAAGTATATTTATATCCATAAAATTTTAGAGTTATATCAAAATTATGTGTTGTTGAATTAAATTTAGAAGAAAAACTTTGCAACATTATAGGAAACTTTACGGCTTTTCCATAGTAACCTTTCATTGTTAGTGTAAATTGTGGATAAGGTAGTTGAAAAAACGCCGAATAAGGGGAGTTGTTTCCTCCTTCGAAAAGAGCTCTTCCTTTTACATCTTCTAACTCAATGTCTATAACTGGTAAAAAGTCTGTACCAAGTGAAAATCTAATATTTGTAATACCCAAAAAACCGTTGTCTACTGCGCCTGGTCGTCCGTTTGACCAAAGATTTTGAGTTATGTAATAATCATCACTTTTATTTGGATTTTTAACGGAGGTTAATTTAGGTTGATTAACTCCTTGACCTTGTAATGTATTTTTTCCTGTCAATTCATCAGACCATGCGGTATCTAAAAATTTTTTATGACCAGGATTTAAAAAGTTAATTTTACCAACAGAAATTGTTCTCTGTTGGTCATTCATTGCAGAGCCAACCGCTAATTTTGTTCTTGGCAAAACGTTGCACTCCAAGTTGGCGTAAAAAATTAAATCTTCTTGTTTTACAAGTCGGTCTTTTACGTTACCCTCTTGATCAATAAGTTTGTTGGGATCAATTAAAGCTATGTTATCGTAGTCAAATTCAACAAGTATATTTTCCCCGTTATCTGCCATAATAAAAAAAGTAGTTATCTAGTGCGTTTTTATAATCTTGTAATGAAGCCACTAATGGATAAGGAACTGTTAATACTGCGCCATCGGGTATTGAGTATTCACTTCCCGAGTATTGTGGATTTGCAACCTGTATCAACCATCCAAAGTATGGTGTCCCATAAAATTGTTGAGAAATTTTATCCAATCGAGATTGACCAATTATAAAAATATAATTTTTATCGGATGTTTTTGACGGAATCAATACAAATGGTACAACATTTTGTTCTCCGTTTATCAAAAAATCAGTATATCTGTTCCAATATTGAAGTGCCATTTTAGTTAAAAGTTACTTTACCATTGAAGGTTTTTTTATTGTCATTAAGATTTACACTGCTATATAAATCTTTCAATTTTTTGTTCTTATCGTTTAGATTGGTTGTCGATGGTGATACAAAATTGCATTTTTTTATTTGTGTGTCAGGAAGTTTAAATTTGGACAAAGTATCATACTCTTGTGATTTTTCAATGTTTTCAAAAATGTTGCTCCATCCTTTTTGAAATTCCGTATAATTATTTTTTAAACTTAAACATCTTTCTTTCAATTTTTCAATTACCGTTGCATTTCCTTTAATTTCATTACCGCTTGTTAAATCTTCTATAAATTTCGTATATAAATCTTCTTTTGTAAATAATGGGGACATCGCGATATAAAACCTATTATAGGCACAACTATCTCCGAAAGGGTATTGGTTACCAACGCCAGTTTTATTTTGAAATTTGCAGTCTTGTCCATTTTCTATGGTAGATTTTTTTTTATTATAAAATCCATCTTTGGATGTAACATTATTACTAACCAATAAAGATTCAAATTTAGAAAGAGCCTCAGGGACTTTATTGGTATACAAGTTTGCCAAAGTTCCTTCTGTTGTTGCCGGTCCAAAAAAAGTATCACCACTCAAATCATATGTAACGGGTTCATTATTAGATCCGAGCTCACCATCTAATTTTGAATTTACAACGTCCAATTGTCTAAATATGAAATTTAAATTAGTCTGATTTTTTATTAGATTAGAAGTGTTATTTGTAACGATATCAGACATCGGGCCTTTTCTTTCGTTAGCATAATTTTGTAATTTATCTTCAAGTTCTCTTTTTATTTTGTTTGTCATTTGACTTACTCCTTTCAAAAATTCTAATATTGGGTCATCATTTTTTTCAATGTCTTTTTTAACATCTCCTACTAACTCATCTATATAACCCAAATCTACATTACTTTTACCAAAAAGAATTGTTTTAGTTTTATCATTGGTGTATTCAGAAAGTTCTCCTTCAGTATATGACCTATCTTGAAGTGCAATTTGAACTAAACCATAGTTATAATCATTATTAATTTTAGAAATACATTCATAATATGATTTAAAATAAAGTTGTAGTCCGTCTTGTAAAGATAGTAATGTAGAGTCATAGTCCATTTCAGTAGCGCTTGCTACTACTCCTACAGTTGTTCCCCCTTTTTTTGGTTGGATATTATTTGCAATATTATCCGCCTGTTGTGAACTAAGATTTGGAAGACCCGATGTTAATTGTTGGACCACATATTGGTCCAATTTACTAGTGTCTTCTGTTGGAGTGGCTCTTTCGTCATAGATTTCAGTATTAGCATAATAGTTAAATGATAATGCATTTTGAAGTTCTTGTACGGGTTCTCTAAGACCCATACCACCTATAATATTAAACGTCAGGGTTATGTTTGCCAACATAGGTTGAACTCCGATACCTTCAGGGTTGATGTCCAAAATAAGAGGATCGTAACTAATAGATAATTGTGTTGGTACAATCTTAGTGTGATAAAAGTCACCAACTCTTAAGATTAGTATAGGAGGAGCACCAAAAGTAGTGTTTAGTGCGTCATTATATTTTGGTCGACCATCCGTTCCTATTACAGGAATTGTTTGTCCTGGTCTTGTACATTGCTGTAAAAATGTTAATCTAGCATTCAAACCTTCAGGTGTCATTGAATGGAAAGTTGGGCTAAAAAATTTAATTTTTTCTTTTATTGTATCATATATCATTGGGTCACTTTCTTTTATAACCTGGAAATAGTCACATTCAGTAAAAAGATTTCTTAGTATTTTTTTCGATATTCCTTCTTTGATTTTTTGTTCAACTGTAAGTTTTGGCTCGGGTTTAATACTTTGGGTTTGGCCTGTTAATATATTCGGGACTGGTGTTGGTTTTGGGGTTGGTGGTGCTTGACTTGGTTGTGGTTGTTCAGTAATTGGTACTTCTATTGTTACACTTTTAATCGAAACTCTCCTACAAGCCATTGCCGGTATACTATACCACTGAGCTTTGCTAGAAGATTCAACATCTCCCGATGTTGGGTTATTTGTTGAGACTGTTGTTATATTTTTTGTACAGTCAACTGAGGCGTTCAATACAGGACCACCTTGTGATGTTGTAACACTTATATCAACATTATCATCGGGGGATTTAGGTTTTTCTTGTGTTTTTGGTATAACCAATTGTTCGCCCGCAGAATCAAAGTTCATGGTAAAAAAACCATCGGATTGATATTTTTCTAGTGTATTACCGTCTTTTAATTTTTGAGCTAAAAACCATTTTTTCACCGAATCGTTTCTTCTTTCAGATAATTTTTTATTATATGATAATTTTTGGGGAGCTGAAGCAGACCCAACTAACTGCATTGTAACTTTACCTTTTTTGTCAACTAATACTTCATTTAATTTATTCAAAAAGTCAGTTTGTATAAATTCAAAATTACCTTGTATTACCGAAGAAAAAAAGTTAGGTATTCCATCTTTCGAAAATGGATCAGTTCCAACATAAACTGTTTGGGGGGCTTGTTGTAGATAAGTTGGTTGTAGTCCTATATATTGATTATAATAAATATCGTATGGTGAGGCGGCAACAGTTTCTGGATTGCCTTTTGGAATATCATTTTCAAAATAAAATGCGTATCCAACAAAAGTATCTACATTAGTTTTATCGTACTGAATGTTTGTTTGGGTTTGAGTTCCTGTACTAGTAGAATTTTGAGTATTGTCTGATCCTGACGAATCCCCTTCGACGGTTGTTTCTTGGTTGATGGGTAAACTTTCATAAACTTGTATTTGTTCTTCACTTGTCAATCTCGGGTTATTAAGTATTTGTTGATACGTATAAAGATCTTTTGTTGGTATAGTGTTGAATTTAATTCCTAACTCATATAAATCATATTTAGTACAACCAGCAAAAAATGAGTCAACAACACTTTGTATTCTTTCCTTTGACGCACCTTTCATTTGTTTTTCAATAATTGTGTTCATCATGGATGGTGAGTCAACAACTATTGTCCAAGAAAGTGAACCTGTTCTTGATGTATTTTTGTAGGTATAAATTGGTTCAGGTCTTCCAATAAAAGATGTTGAATTAAAATCCGGTTTTGTGTCATCAGAAAACTTTAAGTTATACGGTGGAAACCACATTATTCTACCACCATTAGGTCCTTTTTCACAAACAGGTAAATCATCGTAAGTAAAACCAGGTCTGTCCGATGTTCTCCAAGCCAAATTTTCTAAAGAAAACATATATTTTTTTACTTTACCATCAACAATATTGGTGGATCCAGGATTTTTTAGTGGTGCAATATTTAAATTATACGTGTTATCAAATATAGAATAATCAAACTTTCTACCTGATGTTGTTATACCATCAACTTTTTGTAAATCAGCATAAGTATAATATGGTGTATCTTTTTGGAATATTCTACAATACTCTAATCCAGCCTGAGTACCATCCGATTGATTAACATATGAAAGTACTTTAGATCCTTTAGTCAATTCTTTGTAACCGTCATTGAACACTTTTGATACTTGATTTATTGCCGTACCTACATGTTTTAATCTTGCCTGTCCTTGAACTTGATCGGCCGATTCTACTAATTTTTGAGTTTGGTATAAGATAGACCCTGGTTTGAACGCTATGTCCGTTGATTGATATCTTAAGTAATCTGCAGAAATTTCATTAAATTCACCATCGGAAGATCCAACACCACCACCAATTGTTGCATGAAAACCTGCATTTTCTTTATATTTGGGTGATGTCCAAACTAATTGTCCTGAGGTTCCTCCGCCATCACTGTATGATTTTCCTTTAAGCCCGAAATTTAATTGATCTTCATTTCCTTCGTATAAGATTGCAAGCTCTTGAGGCCCATAAACAATTGTGGCTTGTTGTTGTCCGAATTGGTTTACTGGAACTTGGTTTGGTGGTGAATCGATTAAACTCGGTTCAACGTTCGAGTTTCCTACATAATAGGTTCCTGTTGCAGGTGTATCTTGTCCAACTAAAGTTCCCGCTAAAGCCGAAATTCCTTGTATAAAACCTATGTTATACGAGGGTCTATAAATATTATAGTTGAGGGTTGCAAATAATACTGATCTTGTCCCGTTACCAGTATTTGCAACAAAAATTTCTGAAGGATTTCTTGTTTTATTTAAAATAGGAGCCAATAAACCACCTGTTAGATTATTTACAATATTTAATCCAGAGTTGGTTTGTTGTGGATTAGTATAAGGATTTGTTTCTTCGAAATAGTCTCCTGGTATAAATGAAACAGGAAAATATGTACCTGTCAATCTATTAGCTAAAGAAATTGTTGCCAATACAGGCCCTTCGGGAACTGTTATTCTCCAGTCTCTAATAAATAATGGTTGTTGCCCTGTTGCTAACAGACTAGCTGAAAATGGATCTGTGATTGTATCTAAATTAATTGACCCAATCGTTGCTTGTTCTATTTCTTGCGCAATTCTTTCATTGAACGCAAATTTCAATTGTGCGGCTCCTATTTTTGCTAAGTAACTGTCTGCGGATAAGGGTCCATTTGATCCTATTGGATCATCTTGAAAAACAATATTAAATGGTGAATATGAAGAAAAATTGAAATAGTTAGGATACCAATATGGTTGATAAATATTATTTCCAATTTGAACGTCTGTAATAATTATCAAATCTTTGTAACCTCCACTAGGCCCAAATTTATTTGTAACATAAGCAGATTCAATATAAAATTCGTTTAATAAAACCAATCCTTGTGTTTGTTCTCCGTTCAATGGATAATACGGTCCTTGGTTTGGTTCTGATATAGGTGTAACATTAACACCAATAGGTTCCCCAAACCCGCCGTCGGGCCCATATTCATTCAGTGGATATAATTCCGATGCGAATAAATTGCTTGATACATAGTTATTCGGGGAGTCAATAACATTACTTACTGTTAAATTTGTTTCGAAATTTATTGGGTTTCCTGGTGAAGTATAAGCACCAAGAACATTGTAAGGTTGTAAATTTCTTACCAACAATTGTTTTCGAAACAATTCAGAATTACCAAAAGACAAAAAACTATCTGCCATTATTTTATTTTATAAATAGATAATAGAGGTTTTTTTTACAACTAAATCACTTACTGCGGTTTGTTTTTAGTACCAGTCTCTGCTGATGGAGATTTACCAATCATAAGACTATAAATACTTTTAGCAAAATCTTGGTCATTGAATGCCGCTTCTGCCACATTTTGAAAGTCTGATTTACTTAAATTTGCAGTATTGGGTCCTCCGTTAACAGTAACTTCATGTTTTACCGTCACTTGACCTGAAGCCTCGACTTTTTTTGGATCTCCGTAAGCCTTTTCAAATGTATTTTTCATTTCTTGGAATGTTTTAGTAGCAGCATCATCAATAGCTGTTTTTCCTTTTGTTTCCATGTCTGAAAGATTTTTAACTAAATCGCTCAAGTTTTTTTGGTATCCTTGTTCGTCTCCTTTAAGCAAAGATTTAATTGACTCTTCTACAGGCGTTAATACTTGACTGATTGGTTTTCTAGTTCCCTCTGTTGTTATTGGTTGATTTATACCCCTCGCGTAATCTGTATTTAGTTTCATCATAGTAGTAAATAATTTTTCAACAGGTTCTGCGGTTGCCCTTCCAAAACCAACGGCCGCCTTTGTGCCACCTATCGCAAGATTAATTTGTTGTAGTTGAGTTAATTGATCGTATGCTAATTGTTCAACAGTTTTTGCTTGTTCCGTTTGAGATTCTTTTAATTTTGTAATATCTTCGGGAGTCAATTGATCGACTTGTTTTAACACAACTTCTCCAGTTTTCTCATCTTTAACGTTTATAGTTGCAACTCCATCCTTCATTTGTGCCATGCTAGCAATCAACTCTTTTGTTTCTTTATTACCTTCGGCAAAACTTGGAAGTTTTATTTGGGACATTTTTTTGTCAAAGTCGGCGGCTTTAATAGACATCCCGGCAAGTTCATCAGCTGTCATTCCAAGAGCTCCTGCAACTTCGCGTAATCTTCTTTGAGCTCCTGGCATTATTTCAAACTTATTTGTTTGTTCATTAAATTTTGTAAATTCTTTAGATATGTTTAATATTTCATTTTGTAGTGCTGCCGGATCATTTTGAGCCATGTCCATTGCTCTCAACGGATCTAATAATGCACCACTTGTAACTCCCAATCTTTGAAGTTCGGCCGACATTTCTATCGCTTTTTCAGGAGAAAATAAATCGTCGGCAATTTTGAATACTTTACTCATGTCTACCCCAAGTCTAGCTGCTTGAACGGACATTTTAGTTAACCCCTCAATTCCATTGTTAAAATTATACAAATTTAATTTTCCGATATTTGATACAACTAAATTAGACACCCCTGCTACTGAAACTCCAGCACTTCTTGCTGCGTTGGCAACTTTTAACATTTCATCTCCAACATCATATATTGATATTCCAACCTCTCTGAAGTTTTTAGTTAAAGTCCCTATTTCTTGTCCAGTACCTTGTGCGGCAGCACTCATTTCGACAATAGCCTCTTTACCTATACTTGCGGCCCCACCTAAACCTTCTGCCATTTTTTCTATATTTTTTACTGCGTTTTCTTGTTCAATTCCCATTCTAATTAAGTCTGGAGAAACGTCAGCTATAGATTGTCTGAATTCTTCCATTCTTCCTTTACCAACACCCATAGTAGCCGACAAGGATGTTGCTTGTTCATCTAAAAGTTTAAGGAATGGATCTTTGTTCAATCCTTCACCAGCCAACGCATTACTTACTGATTGCATAGTGGATTGTGTTGTATCTAGAATACCTTTTAATCCGACAGTCCAAGAATTAATTAATTTTGGATTAAAGTTAAGTAAGTCTGATTTTTCCTCTAATGATCCTACACCCCCTTGGATCCATTGTTTTTTAGCCTTTGCAATCTCGTCAGCAACTAATTTTTCAACCTCTGCTTTAGTAAATGTATCCCCCATTATTTAGTTTTTTAAATAAATATTTTTAATCTTTGTTTTGTTCTTCAACAAATTTTTGTATTAAATACTTTCTTACATAAGTTGGCATTGACATAAACTCTGAATATTGAGTTCGGAATATTTTGGAAAAATAATAAAGTTCATCCAAAATTGTTTTTTTATAAGGCAAAGAAAGGCCGAAAAAACTCCACCCCAAAAGTAATGTCAACCATTACTCTTTCTCCTGACGGGGCGATTACTTCTTTTGATAAATCCAATCTTGGTTCGTTACTATATAAAAATTTTCTGATGTATTTAGAATCTAATATTGGCATTGACTCCACAAACGATGATATTTTAATTCTATCTGTATCACCATCTAAAGAAACAATATGTTTATTCAATTTTGTAGTAATAGTTGGTGCCACTCTAAAAGAGGGATAGCTGGCTAGTGTTTTACTAAGGTCTATTGTTTCACTTAGAGATAGTAGTTTTAATGTTACATTTTTTTTCGAAACAGGTAATGTAACTTCAAAAAGTCCATGTTCGTTTGGACTTGTTTCTACTTTTTTATAATTCAATTCGTCTAAATAAACAGAGGTCGAAAAATTTTCGTTGGTTTTTGGGTCAACAACGGTAACTTTATACTCTGGCCCAAATGCGGTGTTTCTTAGAAATAAAAGTATAGCTTCTACATCTCCGTCTAATAATTCTTCTGGTCTTAAATCGTGTTCGAAAAGTTTATTTCTTAATAGGGGTAGTATTATAGTTTCATTAACACTTCGTGTTCCATTAAAGTCCGACAGTATGTTTTCATCAACTGCCGTTAGGTATCCTACTTTTACCGATTTTTTTTTAGATTTATAATAAACTCCTTGAGTTGGTAGGTTAATAACGTCATGTGGTAGAGTTAAATTCCCATGACCTACAGTGTATTCATTTTGTTCCATTTTTTTTAAAAAAAAGATAAAAAAAAACCGTAACTAGTAAAGTATACGGTCTTTTATAATATGTATGTTTTTTATTAGTAAACTAATATACATCTATCCATTTGCATTGAACAAGTAATTCCCGCAATACCATCTTGCGAATATGAAAGACTTCCTCCGTCGTAACCTAAAAGAAATGCCCCTTCTAATATCCATTTTTCAACTACAACACCTGTTGGGTCTAACATTTCAAGATCTACATTTTTTTTGTAACCTGCAGCATATCCCATACGACCTGTAACAGACTCCGCACAGGTACGAATCCATTCCATAATTGCTTGAGACGCAGATGGTCCAATAGGGTCTCGAAATTTAACTTGAAGTGCTTCCCATTTAAATCTACCCGCAACATATGTTTCAGTGTTTAGAAACTCTATAGCTTTTGACGTAATCGTAAGTTTTGGGCGTGAGGTACTTTCAACATACCACTCATTTATTCCAAGTGACGATGGAAATCTGAGGATCCATCGGTTTTCCCTTTTTGGTTCGTAGGGAATCGGCATTTTCATTAACAAATCAGCCATGTTTTAATTTTTTTTTAATTTTGTTTTATTTTTTATTATAAATATGAAGTTTTGAAAAATTTTCTATTTACTTCGAATTTTTTTTAAATTAATTATTATTTAGTGGTTTAATTATTTAAATTTAGTTTTTTTTCCACCTCCTGTATGATAAATATCTAATCCTGATTCATCATCAAAATTTCTTTTCATCGCTCGAACGTTTTTTAAATCATCATCTGAAAATCCAATATATGGAGTAAAGTGATTACTTATTTTGTTCTTCAGATAAGCCTTTTCTTGTAGTCTTTGAGATAGTGTCCTAATATACTCCATAAACTGTTTCATCGCACTTACTTTAAGTTCTTCAGGATTCGCAGCAGAACCCTCACCGAAAGTGACAGGATGATACTTACACATTTCTAAATAAGATTGGATCAATTCTTCATCGGACAAATCTTCCTCATCATTTATTTCACGATATTTTCGAAGATTTTTTACTAACTTATCTTTATCTAATCCATGTTTATTTTTTTTTATAAGTTGATATATTGTAGTTTTAAATATACTTGGTGTGTGTCCTCTTGCGGTAATTATTGAAAAAATTGATCCGTTATTTACTGCCTCCACAAAATCGGGCCAAGCAGGACCTACAGGTGAATTCATAGAATCAATCAAAAATTGATCATCATATGTTACACCAAACTCTATGTAATCATCTTTTGCCGTACCGATTATAGTATGTCCTTTATAATTAAAAGGTTTTTTTCCTACAATTTCTCTATATTTAGCAAAATCTTTTGTGGTCATACCAACAACATTTCCTTCATCATCCTTTAGACGGATAAAAGTTGGCATATACATTAAATTATCATCCCAGTCAAACGCATAATATTTCATTGTTGGTGTCAGTTGGTCTTGTATTATTTCTGATATAATACCTCTTACTAATTTTTTATAGTCCATAATAATAAATATTCTATAAATAAAAAAAAGGGGAACTAATGTCCCCCTTTCATTTTAATTAACCACACTAAATGTTTTCGAAAGATGCTCCTGTTGGAGTAATATAGAATGTAATGTCAATGAATTCGAGAGACCTTGTTGGTTTGATGTAAATTTTTCCTGTTAATTGGTTTCTATCAATATCTTCAGGATCGCTTGAAACTGTAACTCTGAAGTCAAATAAACCTCGATCTCTTCTAATTGAGTCTAAAATTGGATTAACTGCGTTTAGGAAGTCTTGTCTAACTTGTGCGTCGTTCTGTTCGAACAATAATCGTACTGAAACCGCTGAAATTAACTTACGTGCTTGTAACAATAATCTTCTAACATTGATTCTATCAAGAGCGGATTCTCGTAATTGTAGTGTTTTGTTACCCCATATTACAGTTCCTACGTCAGAATAAGTTGCAATTGGATTAATTCTACCAACATATAAAATGTCTCTATCCTCTTGAGTCAATTTTTTACGAGCTTTGATACAATTAACTATACCTCTAGTATATCCTGCTGCCGCAAACCATGGAAAGGCAATATTATCTGTTAAGGCTAAGTTTCTTGTTACTTCAGCTGTTGGTGGGATATAAATTTGAGTGTTATTTACACTATCTCTTGTCAATACCCACGGATAATAAGTTGCCGTATAGTTTGAATCAATTCCTGTATTTTCTAAATTATCAACCGCTTCTGTTGGGTAAATGAAACCGTCGATACCAGTTACAGTTGGTAAATATAAATCATAATCGGGCGTTGTACATACATACAAAGAATCCGCTCTGTTAAATTCTATCATTTGAACTGCATCCTCAACTAAGTTACTATTATTTAAATAATCAATACCGGGTGTCACAAAAAGATTTATATTTACTGCTTCAGGATTCGAAAAAGTTTGTTGTCCTAATAAGTATGCGTAGTAGTCGGTGTTTGCAAAATTCTGAGTTCCATCTCCCAAAGAAATTTCTTTAAAAGCTCCCCAACCCGTCGCGTTAGGGTATCTACTCGATGGACAAGCTCCTCGTAGATAACCGGCTCTACCAATTTGAAATCTATCTTCGTTTGTTCTGTATTCTCTATATATATCCCACCCATCAAATCCACCTTGTACTAAGAATGTGAATTTACGTGCGAATAATCTATAATATGTATTTGTTGGTAATTCAGGTTCAGTTATGAAAGCAGAGTTACCACAGACAAATCTTGGAGACCCACTTGTTGAAAATTCAGGACCAAGTGTTAAACCACTTGCATTTATGTCCATGTGGAAACCTGCAGATCTGTAATTGAACGGAAGACCATCAATATCACAAGAATTTAAAGGATTTCGCTTACCAACATGTTCGAAAAATGCAGGATCCCAACCTAGATTATTAGAAATACCTAAGTAAGTTCTTCTCACGTTGTCTCCTGGACTTACCAACGAATCGTCATTACCTGAAGATAAACCAAATGGTGGATTGTAAATTACCTCACCAGGGAAGTCATATTTACCTTTGATAATTGGGAAAGGTGATTTTGCGCCTGCATAATTTCTAAAGTTAAACCCGTTAAATCCGCAAGGAAGTGCGTCAATTGGAGCGTCTTCATTCATTTCAACCATTACATATTTTGAATTCAAAATGTATTCCCCATCAAGAGTACCAATTTTATTTGCAATAAAGTTGTTCTGTCCAGGATCCATTGTACAATTTGTAAATTTTTCTAAAACTACAGGGTTTGCATCGGTATCAAAATAGTCACGAATTAACACATCAAATGTTAAATTATTATAGGTTTGATTGATCAACGATATTTTAATCAAAGTGTTTGCCGCATCACCATCAGAAATTGTATAAAATCTAAATAAATCGTAAACTTTGTTACCACGTAATTCAGAAACAACATATGGAGAAACTGGTGTTTGCCATCTATCTAAATACCAACCAATCGAATTAGGGTCTCCACTTTGAGCAGAGTCTAACTCTATAAAATTGGGGTTAAGGCCTCGTATATAACCCTTTCTCCAAGAATAATTTAACCACGATTGGAAAACTTCTTCATTGAACAAAGGAACTTCGATTCTTGGTTTTTGAAAATTAGAAATCCCAAATACTTTACTAATATATTCAGGATCGTTTTGTGATAAAGATGTTTCGAATGAAAAATTTGTTCCGAATTTGTCTGTACAATTGACTGCGAATGTTAAATAGGGATTTTTAAGAACCCCTATATATTTACCTGTCATATCCAAACTAGCGTCCGTAATTCCTGTTACTGAATAAAGTGGATTTGTATCTGTGGTGTAAGTTGAAATACCTCTTGACCTTAATGTCGCAACAACAACATTGTCGTAATCAACGTAAGACGTTCCTGTAAAGTAGTATATTTTACCAACAATAGTTCCCGCATAACATTGTATATTCACAGGAGTTGGGGTTGGTGTTGGTGATACAAAAGGAGAGGGAGTTATACATGGATTTACCGCAGATGGTGTTGGTGTTGGTGATGCACTCGCCTGTGGTGTTGGTGTTGGGAAAGGAAAATATGCTGTTAAACCAGAAATTAAAGTAGAGAACGAAAAACCAGTATAGTTGGTATTGCCCATGTTATTAAACAAAGAGTAATACCATGAATCGTTAAACGATGACTCCAAATTAGTATCATCCAATGACACTGAAGGAACTTCGAAAACATTTGTTTCTGCCGTCCAACCAGCCCCATTTAAAATATTATAATCACCAGTATCAATTGATCCAAAATAAGCAATTTGTTCATCCTCAGCCAAATATGGGTTATTACTTGTAATTACATTGAAAATTAAATTATTGATTTGAGTTTCCAATGTTGAAGTATCCCCATTGAATTCTTCATACTGTTCTGTGAGAATCGATTGAATTTCGTAAGGAAAATTTGCTTGAAAGCCAATAGTCGAAGTTGAGTTAGTGCAAGCCGTAAAAGGTACTGAAAACACTAACTCTTTAGGTATAACACAAACATTTTCACAGGTATTGAAGTTAGTGATAGAACTCAAGCACCAAATACCTATTGTGGATGGATCAACATTAGCCGAAGTTGTGATCGACCAAGATGGTCCAGCATCGTAACCTGATAACCCTAAAATTCGTGTTACAAATAATTGGTTTGATTGTTGTAGATATGCTTTTGCAATATATGATGCCTCAAATTTTGGAATTTGTGTATTTACAAATTTTTCAGGTGAAGTCCCTCCGAATACTGTTTGGAATTCATTGAAATTTGTTATGAAAATAGGTTCGAATGCTGGACCTATTAAAGTTTCACCTACTATACCTAATGTAGTTACTCCCACACTTTGAGATACGAAACTCAAATCAACTTCAGAAGTATATACTCCAGGTGAAACGAAAACTTTACTGTTTGTTGGCATTTTTGAAAAGTCTTTATTTATTTATTTTTACTATAAATATTGCAATTTTTTGTAAAAACTTTACATTGATCAAAATATTTATACTTTGGTAGGATTTTATTCTGCCTTTATTCTACCTATGTTATGAAAGATCCGAAGAAAATAAAAAATCTTAAAATAGATGCAGAAGTTCACAATGTGTTAAAAAAATATTGTGATAAACGAGGTGTTAAAATGTATAAATTTTTGGAAAATTTAATTTTAGAAAAATGTAAAGAAAAAAAAGATATTTACGGAGAATTTTAAATTAAAATTTGTACAAAAGATATTTCAGATTCCAATCCAAGATTTAATTTAGTAACATCAATTTTTAAAGTGTCATCCGTATTAATCTGAATTAATGTAACGTCGTCACCATAGTACTGATCATTAATATATACTGAATAACTTATAATGTTAACTGTGTTTTGAAAATTCAAATTACATGTATATTCAAAAAAATATTCTCGTGATAAGTTTCCTATAGGATAGTTAAGTGTTATTATTTGTGGTTGAACAGGATCTTGTTTTTTTTGGGGTCTTTTTATTGGTCTTTGATCTACTTCATACATTTGGATAGTTCTTGATATCGCAGGACTGACCTCAAATTTATTTTCATCGATTAAAAACCCCATCATTGTAAAATCATACTTTTGAATATAGTATTTTCTTTTTTCTAAATCCATTACAGACTCGTCCGTGAATGAATCATTAATAATTGGAATATAATGTCCGTTTATTGTTTGATACGCTTGTCTTGAAGCAAAAGTTTCCATTACTCTTTGATTTAATGTATTAACCTCTCTCATTCTATTACAAACTATTGCAACTGAGTATTTTAAATCGATAGGAAGTGGTTGTGGTATTTTATAAATGTCAGATCCTACAACATTTCCATTCCATGTTGGTACTTGCATATAATAATACATTCTTCTATTAGGAATACCATACATCACCGCAGGGTTGTTTCCGTATTTAACTTCAGGGTTTCTAATAACCGTAATAAAGGGTGGTTCTAAGTTCTTATCGATATTTTGTAAGTCCCATGTTTCAACAAACTGAGACCAATTTTGAGTTGTTACTAATATATCAACAACAGGTATATTAATTCCTTCAGAAACAATTTTGAATTTTTCTTTTACAAAATCCAAAAATCCACGATCCAAATCTGTATGAAGAAGCGATTTAGGAAGATAAGTTCCATCTTTGGTAATCATATCTTTGATTTGTTCCCTTCTTGGTAAAAGAGTTTTTGGGTAAGTCAAAGGTAATGTAGGTTTAACAGGTCCTTTCTTTGGTATTGCCATTATAATCCTCTAAATTCATTTGGTCCAACAGGAGCCGCGATTATGGTCTTGAAAAAAGGTTTGAACCCTTTATACGTATGTTTTGTATCAGATACAACTCGACCATCATTAACAACCGTATAATAACGAACAAAATTTTCACTATCGTAATAACCAACGTAGTCTCCAAAATCAATATCTATTTGTAAATCTTGTAAAGTTTTCAAATAAACCGATATTGTAATGTTTCCTGGCTCAACCTGATCCATTTTTGTTGATGTCCCAATAAATTTGTTTTCGGGGGCTGCGATAGTTACTTGAGCATTAAACTCAACGGGGGGTAAAAATTTTATTCCGTCACTAACAACTTCACCATAAACATCATCGGTTTTAATTTTGTTTGTATCAATTTTATATAAAACACAAGTGTAATTCATGTCACCAATTAACCACTCTTGACCCATACCAATCTCAAGTTCAAAGTCTTTATCTCCAAAAAATTTACCAAGTCTTGTTATTGGAACATTACTCTTCATTATATTGTTTTATTGATAAATATTTATTTTATTGTTATTTTTAGTAAAAGACTTGGATTGGATAATATATCGTCTTTAGTTGAACACAAAGCTCTTGAACTACTTAACTCTTATAGTGGTGCAAATAACTATATACTTTTTTTAAAACAAAAAAAAGAAAACTCAAAAAAGTTTTATCCCACAAGGGCTCAGGCTGATTACATTGTCTCTTATTTTGAAACAACACCAAAGGTTGCAAGAAAATGGGTTGACTTAGACACTTATTTCTCTAAAAAGTTTGCTGAAGAAAAATATTTGCTAGAAATCCCAAATCAAATCTATGTTGAAAAAGTATTAGTTGAAAAAGAAAAGTCTTATCATATTTGGGGTAAGTTTTTTGAAAAGGATCAATTATCTGAATTTTGGGTTCCTAAATCTGCACTTATCAAAACACATAACGTTCAGAGTGTTGAAATTGATTATTCTAAGTATTCTCATCGTCCTCCTCTAAATCACCAAAAAATTGCGATTGAAAAATTGGCAGGTTCAAAAAGATTTATTTTGGCAGACGATATGGGACTTGGCAAAGCGGAATTCGTTGAAAACAGAGTATTTACCCCTAATGGTAGAAAAAAAATAGGGGATTTGATTGTTGGTGATGAAGTAATTGGTAGTGATGGTAAAAAATGTTTAGTTAGAGGTGTTTATCCTCAAGGAATTAAAGATTTATATAGAGTCACGTTTAATGACGATTCTTCTGTTTTAGTTTCTAAAGAGCATTTATTTTCTGTTAAATCAAGAAGTTTTGGTGATAATACTAAAAATAAAAGAAATAAAGAATCTATTGTATTATCGGTTGAACAAATGTTAGACGAAAACTTAACTCTTGGGATTAATGGTTCACAGAATAATAAAAATAGGACATATAACTATAAAACATTTTTTAAAGAAAAAAATGGTAACAATAAATGGCAAATTCCTATTGTAAAACCAATAGAATTTAATCATAATAGTTTACCACTTAACCCATATTTATTAGGTCTTATTTTAGGTGATGGTGGTATAACACAAAAAGGTATTAGTTTTACAACAAAAGATGATGAAATTGTTGAGTATATTATAAATATTCTACCAAAAAATACACAAATTATCAAAAATAATAATTCAAAGTATGGTTATAGAATAACAAAAATAAATGGACACAGAAATGAAGTTATACAAATTTTAAAAGAATTAAATTTAATGGGTTGTGGATCAGAAAATAAATTTATTCCAAACATATACAAATATTCATCAATTGAATCAAGATTAGAAATTATAAAAGGTTTGATGGATACTGATGGAACTTGTTCAGTTAGTAAAAAAGGGTGCTTTGAAGGGACTGAATTTTCAACAACATCTGAAAAATTATGTAATGATGTTATTGAAATTGTTAATAGTTTAGGTGGTATTGCAAGAAAAAAATCACGAAAACCTTGGTATAGACATAAAGGTATCAAAAAAGAAGGTAAAAAATCTTATAGGGTAAATATTAAATTACCAAAACATATGAATCCGTTCAAACTTAGAAGAAAATTTAATTTGTATAATAACCCAAAAAAATATAAAGTTGGTAGATATATCAAAGATATTAAATATGAAGGTGTTGGTGAAGCAGTTTGTATTTCTGTTAATTCACCAGATAAATTGTATGTTACTGAAAACGCTATTGTTACACATAATACAACATCAACAATAATCGCAGCACTTGAAACTCAGGCAAAAAAAATATTAATTGTTTGTCCGGCATCATTAAAAATAAATTGGCAAAGAGAAATTGAGAACTATTCAGATCGTTCCGTTTTTATTTGTGAAGGAAAAAAGTTTTCAACCGAACATGATTTTGTAATTATCAATTACGATATATTAAAAAACTTCCACGATCCAAAAAGTAAGGAATTAACTTTATTAGAACAATGTAATTTTGATTTGGTTATTTTGGATGAGGCACATATGATCTCGAACGCTCAAGCACAAAGAACAAAAATCATTAATAGTTTTGTTAAAAAAATTAATAGAGTATGGTTGTTAACTGGAACGCCGATGACTTCACGACCTATGAATTATTACAATCTTTTGAGTATCATCGAAAGCCCTGTTGCACAGAATTGGATGGCATACGCCATTCGATACTGCCAAGGGTATCAGTTTAAAGCGGGAAATAGAAAAGTATGGAATGTTACAGGAGCCTCTAACTTAGAAGAGTTAAGAGATCGAACTTCTAAACAAATCCTTAGACGATTAAAAGAAGAAGTTTTAGACCTACCTGATAAAATTATTACACCTGTATACTTGAGATTACAATCAAAAGAATATGAAAATCTAATGGGCGAATACTATGATTGGTATGATAAAAATCCTGACGAATCATCATCACTTACCGTTCAGTTTTCAAAGTTAATGAAAGTTAGAAAAGTAATTGCCAACGAAAAAACAAGACAAACTATTGAATTTGCCGAAAACATTTTAGAACAAGGGAAAAAAGTTATTATTTTTACAAACTTTACAGACTCACTCCAAACAATCTATCAACACTTTAGAAAACAAGCGGTTTATTTAGATGGTAGTTGTTCTAACTCAGTTCGTCAACAAGCTGTTGACCAATTTCAAACAGATGAAAAGATCAAAGTGTTTGTAGGAAATCTCAAAGCCGCAGGAGTTGGTTTGACATTAACGTCCGCTGAGGTTGTTATTATGAACGACCTTTCATTCGTACCGGCAGAACACTCACAAGCTGAAGACAGGGCTTACCGATACGGTCAGAAATCAAATGTATTAGTTTACTATCCTATTTTTGATAACACAATCGAAGCGGCGATTTATGATATTTTAATTAAAAAGAAAGAAATCATAAGAACTGTAATGGGTGATCAAATACCTGAAAATGTAGGTGATGTTGCTGAAGAAATTCTTAACATGATTCTTAAGTATAAATAATTAATCAAATCTGTTTTAGTTTTTTTTTACTGAATATTTATCGTAAATGAAAGTCTACATTAAATACGAAACTCCGGAATTAAAAAAAAACAAAGATTTTGTAGAAAAATTTATCAATTTTCTACAAAAAGAGTATCCTTTGAAAACAAATTTAAAATTAATGTTTTTAAATGATAGATATGGAAAAATGTCTACAGGAAGTAGAAGGGGGGACAATTTGATTAAAGTGCTAGCCAAAGGTAGACTAAACAGAGATATCATGAGAACTTTAGCACATGAATGGGTTCATGAATACCAAATGACAATTTTGAAAAGAAAACAAGGCCCAAATATTGGTGGAGTTAATGAAGATGAGGCAAACGCATTTGCTGGTCAAATTGTTAAAAAATTTGAAGAATCTTATCCTGAACTAGAATCAATAATGTATGAATCGAAATCAATTACAGGAAAATTAAATCTACTTACGGAACAAATGTTATTAACTGAAAAAAATTTAATTAAGGATAAATTTATTTTGGAAATGAAAAAAATTGGGATTGATAAACTACCATATTCTTATTCATCTCTAAAAAAATTTATTGATACAAAAACTATGGATATTCACTACAACAAACATTACAAAGGTTATGTTAATAAGTTGAATAAGTCTTTGAAAAACAAAGACGGTGACATGGAATTAGAAGAAATTATTAAATCTATAAGTAGATTCGACACTAAGGTTAGGAACAATGCTGGCGGTGCGTTTAATCATGCTTTGTTTTGGAAAATGTTATCGCCGAAAAAACAAATACCAAGAGGAGAGATATATAAACAAATAAAAAAAGATTTCGGAAATATTAAAAAAATGAAAGACGAATTCAATCAAGCAGCAAAAGATCGTTTTGGTTCTGGATGGGCTTGGTTATATCTTTCTAAAGATGGTAAATTAAAAATAATGTCTACCCCTAATCAAGATAACCCACTTATGAATGTTGTAAAAAAAGGAGGGTTTCCACTTTTAGGCTTGGATGTTTGGGAACACGCATATTATTTAAAATACCAAAACAAAAGAGATGAATATATTAATAATTTTTGGAATGTTGTAAATTGGGATTTTATTGAGGAGTTATATTTATCAAAAACAAAAAAAACAATCAAAGAAGATATTTTTAATAAAGGAGTCATTAACGAGATTAGTAAAACTTTTGCATTCCCATATACCACAAAAGGCTTAAGAGAACTTATACATTCTCAATATGTTGGTTGTTACAATAAACAATATAAAAATGGTTGTCTAGGTAAAATAGAAACAAAAAAATGTACAACTGAATTAGGGGTTTTAGGTGGTGATTATTCTGAAAAAAAATTCGGAGGTACTAGTCAGTGGTCGATAATTAATAGATTCGATACTAATAGTCGTGTTAAAAAAGAAATCTATAATATATGGTTAGAAGAAACTCAAGGAGTAATCGACTTCAAAACATGGATCAAGGATCACGCATATGATTTATTTGCGAACGATGGAATGTATTTAGATAGATTGGCAGAACCAAATATAGGAACTATTGAGATTGGTAAAGATAATGAAAGTTATGCAAAACAAATAATTAGACAAATATACAATCTTAGTCCTGATCAAGAGGGTGTATCTTATGAATTATATGAACATTGTTCTGGCGATGTTAATGATAGAAAGAAAGGACAAGATATTGTTTTAATTATAAAAGGGGGAGATACCATATATTTCCAAGTCAAACCTTTTTTAAATAAAAACAATGAAATTGAATATTTCGATGGTGGAGATAGAGGGTATTATTTTAAAGTTTCATCATGGCATAGACAAACAAAATATAAAGGGGAAAATGTCGATGTAATTTTATATGTAGACAGAACCGAAAATAAATATGTAATGTTTAGAAATGACCACAATAGAATGTTAACGATAAGTAACCCGAAAACACAACCGCCTTACTTTATTTATTATTATGAAATGCCGCTACAAAGTAATTTTGAAATTCCTATACAAAAAGAAATTTCTAAAATACCTGTCAAAAATTCAATATCTAGAGACGTTAAAAAAGAAATTGACTTTTATAAAGAAAGAATTAAATATTTTACCAACAAAATAAAAGAACTTGGGGGTGAAAATCAAGAAATAAGAAAACTAGTAGAATTATATAAAAAAAATTTAAACAAGATAATAATATAGTTCAAAGATATTTATATAAAAAATATTTTATGGCAATAATCAATGAACCCGAAAGAAGTGAGTTTTATCAAAAGGTAAGACATCTTTTAGGTGCCCCATTAAGATCCGTGGAATTGGAGGACGAAATGATGGATACTTTATTAGAATATTCAATAGACGACTATTCTCAATACGTACAAGATTGGTTAATTGAATCTCAATGGACATCATTGTATAATTTGAATCTTGACACTCAATCTTTATCAAGAGCTTTCATTACTAAAAGTTTAGATTTTGAAACAAGATACACTTTTGCCTATTCAAAAATTGTTGGGTTACAAGCTGGAGGTGATTGGGAAATTAAAAAAGATTACGTTCAGTTAGTTCCAAATCAACAAATATATGAAATACCGGCCGGCAGAGAAATTAATGAGGTTCTTTGGTTTACACCATCTACATTGAACAATCTAATGTTTGGTTTAGGAGGATTTGCAGGAATTGGTACTGGAACAGGTTTAGGAGGAGGGGGTGGTCTTGCCCAAATCGGTAACATGGCAGGAAGTTATTATTTAACACCCGCATTTGATACTTTGTTAAGGATGCAAGAAGTTAATATCCAAAGAAGAATTTATGCGGGTGATTTAACTTATTATATAACGGCTTTACCAGATGGTAAAAAAGCTTTACATCTTTTGAACACACCAGGTGGTAAATTTGACTTTGGAAACGCTGAATTGGCGAAAGGGCAAGTATGGTATTGGTATTATGACACATCACAAGGGGATAGAGACAAATGTTTGGCAGACAATCCCGATATTGTTTTGTTGCCATCAGATGTTCCTTTTAATAAAATATCTTGGTACAAGTTAAATAATCCCGCACAAGTTTGGGTTAGAAAATGGTTTGTGGCATATTGTAAAGAAACATTAGCAAGAGTTCGTGGAAAGTTTAGTGGTAGTTTAAAAACCCCTGACGGAGATCTTACTATGGATTACACCACTTTAGCGACTGAAGGTAAAGATGAAAAGTTAAAACTAATCGAAGAACTGACAGGCGCAGATGGAAGACTTACAAGACTTCGTCCTGAAAAAGTTATGGAAAAAGAGGCATTATTAGCGGAAAATCTAAACAAAACTCTTAAATTTAGAGCTATGCCTCGTCAGATATATGTAATATAATTTTATGGCAATCGTAAGAAAAAAACCAATCAGAAAAACAGTTTTTAGAGGTGATAGATCATTGAATTTGGACACGTTTGACACAATAATTACGAGTGAAAATTTTTACAAAACTAATGGTGAAAACTTAATAATAGTTAAAGATGTAAATATTTGTAAAATTAAATTAGACTCTACTACAACAGATACTATAAAAATAAAAACCTTGACTAACTGTACCATAATTCCTGACATAAATAGAATAGATGAGGAATGGGATGAAATATCAGTCGGTAAAGGAGCTTGTGTTGAGTTACAAAATGTTAACGGTGTTTGGTACATCCTATCTTCTGACGGAGTAAAACTTGAGTAGGTCATTTTCAGGAACATAACTCAACATTGTTTTATCGGCATTTTTGTACATGTGATATGGAGTTTCATTAACTCTATTCCAAAATGACATTTCTTCATCTGATATTTCCATTACATCTTCCAACTTGTCTTGATCACCCTCATCGAAAGGTTGCCCATTTATTAGTTCACATTGGTCTTTAGTGAAGAAAGGTCTATCTTCAGGATTCTTTACTAATAATCCGTTTCTTACTTCTTGTTTAAATACAACAAGTAATGGTTCAACTCTTTTATTAAATGTTAAAATTGCTCTTTGGATATTGTATTGACCTTTCATTGCTGGGTTGTTTTCTAAATCCGAAGGGTCAATACGATAACAATTTAACTGAATTATAGAATCTAAGTTATCAGGAATACTTCCACCGTAAGTATCGATATGTTCTTGTGACCAACCTTTTTTTGGTCTGTTAACTTTCTGAACATCTCCGTGCGATGCTTTTGTTGCGTTGTTTACATAAAAGATTACATCACCAAGATTAATATTAAGACCTTCTTTTATTGCAAGTTCCATATGTGCTTGACGAGACATTAAACTTCCTGCCTTTGTAGTTTGTTTACTACGAATGATATACTCGTCAATACTTTGTTTTACTTTAGCTTTGTTTGCAATATCCATAAGAGGTATTTGTAAATCAAATATTTGTTGTACATATTCATAGTACCATTCCACAAACTCTTGTCCTTTACCATCAAGAAGTAATTTGATTCCTTTATCCAAGAATTTCTCAATATAGATTGGCATTTTTTTAGATTTGATTGAGTTACCTGTAAGTTTGATTTTACCTTTTGCGGTCATAAGAGCGTAGTTCTTACGAGCTAAGTTTATACATGCAGGCCATTGACCATCAGTATCAAGAGCCATCTCACCTCTCATTGCAAGATCGTTAAACTCCATTACATCAGCTTCCTCACCGAAATATTCTCCACCTTCTTTGACTTTCCAGTTCAGACCTTTACCAACATATTTTCTTTCTTCAACACCTTCAGGAACCGAAAAGTTAATACCGTCCGTGTCCATTACAAGAGGTGTATAACCACGATCCATAAAGAAATGAATCATCATACGAAGATACTGACGACCTGTGCAAGTAATCATCTCACCTTTGTCCATATCACCCCAATGAAAAACTTGTGGAGCCGACAAGGCACCAAACATAGAGTTAATAAAAATCTTGATCGGTAATTGTTTTCGGTCATACGAAGTTGATTTCTTTTTATCGATCGTTGCATATTCCTCGGCCATTTGTTTGTATTTAATACGAGTATTACGGAAGTATGATAATAAACCTTTCATTGCGCCTGTTACATCACACTCGGGGAATACATCGTGTACCAACTGAATAGAAGGGTATAGAGATGAGTAGTCGAGTTTTAATACATTCTTCGAATAACCTGTTCGGATCAAACGAGAAAGTCCGCCTACGAAGTTCCCTTTGTCGTTTTTTGCAGGAATCGCAAGTGCATGTTTATAAGACCAAGCTAACATCAACATTTTCCATAATGTTGCAGTTCCCATAGTTGAAACCCTTTCATATGTTGTTGGAAGAAGTGATGCCAACAAAAAAGATCCTTGATTGAATTCTTCGTCAACCAATAGAGTTTCTTCTAAGTCATCGTCAAGATAACGCTCAATAATGTCGGCACCTGTTGTTTTAATATAAACATTCGGGTGTCTACCGCAAACTTCATCAATCTTTGAATCTATACCAACTTTTTTGTATTTACCATTTTCAATATTTAACCAATACTCCTCCTTCTTCCGATACATAGATCCAATTTTATTATGTTCAACATAAATACGATCAGGGGATTCAGCCTCAATATATTTGGTAATATACTTCAAACCTGCTTCTTTGATGTTTGAATTAATTGCTTGAGCTCTTCTAACTGAATGCAGAATATCAATAATGTTATAACCCCACATTTGAGTTTGAGTAAACTTCTCTACTTCGTTTGCAAGTTTCAACATTGACTCTTTTTGTGAAATAGATTTCTCAGGGTTAAACGATTTGGCAACTCGTTTAATATCAAGATTTAAAATTTTACATCTTTCATAAATCCAATACCAGTCAAAGTTAAATGAGTTGTATCCTGAAAGAATGGAAGGTTTTTGTTCCTCAATAATATTAAAGAACTCCGTAATACCTCTACGTTCTTCGTCTTCATTAGCACATTCAATAACTTTTTTAAATCCTTTATTTGTTTTAATTCCGATCATGAAGATACGACCATCCTTGGGCTCAAGTGAGGTAGTTTCAAGGTCAAATACCATTCTCGTAATGTCGTTGTATTCTTCGAAACCTTTAAATAATCTTTTTTCTTTTGATATGAGGTATTGTTCAACGGGAGGTAATACCATTATGAGGTCTCTTACATTTTCACCCCAAGGGTCTACTCCACCTTCTCTAAAGAACTGAATGAGGTTTCTATAACCTTTCATAGATTTTACAAGAAATGTTAAACCACGTTCTAAACGATCATTACCGTCAGTTCGTAGTTTTTCAATTATTATACCATGTTTGGTCATGGCTTCTTTTTGTAATGTCTTAGATTTCGAATAGAAGTTGAGATTTCGTAGATCACCCACCCAAGCAAAAGATACTAAAGTATCTAGTTGGATCTGTTTTCCTTTATTAGGAACTTCTTTTATTTTGAAAATCTTGTCTGTTAGATAATCGTATTCTACTGATACGATGAATTCTTCAGGATCATTACCCTGAAGAAATTGTTCTATTTCTTCTTGTGATATCATACTTATTTACTTTTGGTGTATTAGCTGTCGAATAAGGTCGACATTTACCTTCGTAAATAAATATAGGAGTAATAATTACTCTTATCAACAGATATAAGTAGAATCTTGCATTACACCATTAAGAATTAAAAATACGTTATAACTTCCACCCTGCCACATAACAAAATAACCCGTATCTTCCGTAGAAAAACAAGTTTTGTCATTTGAATACAGAAGGTCTCCAACGATCAATTGCTGACTATTAGTATATCTGTCATAGTATCCATTTACACTATCAGTCCCTGCTTCCAAACCATTGAGGGCTAAACAGGCTAATATGGTGTTATTTCGGAAGTCACCAAAATTTGTTGTACTATAAACAAGTTGATTATAAAACTGATGTACACAAACAGGTTGATTCGGTGTCTGTGTGGGAGTTGGGGTTAAAGTTGGTGTCGGAGTAACAGTCATGGTTGGTGTAACACTTATTTCTGGTTCATTAGTTGGTGTGGGTGTTGGTGTTGGAAATGGGGTTGTACAACAACTATACTCTAAAGTATAACAAGGATTATAAAGGATATCAATCGAGTTAAAACTTTCAACAACATTTATATATAGATTTTCTCTAACAGGTAGCACTAAAGTTCCCGTTTCATTAATAAAAACAAATTGACCCTCATACCTACCTATTTTCGAAGTGTCTTGAGGCGTAAATTTGTAATATATATAAAACTCGGCCGAAGCATTAGGATCCATTTCTAACTTTTCTACAAAACCAGCACTTTTAGTTAAAATTTTTGGAATTCCATTTTCGGTACTCACCATTGAAAAAAAAACAGATGAGGTTTCAATAAATTTCATCATAGAATCAAAATCTTGCGTCCCGTTTTTGACAACTTGCATTTTGAGTAAAGGTAAACTTGTATTTTGTCCTATTGTGAATTCCATCCGAACTTTTTTAATAAATACCTTGTTTTTAATTTCACTAAGGACAAATACCCCCCACACAATTGTTAATTCCACCACTTACTGAGATGAAATCGTAATGTTGAGTAAATGCACCACAAAACGTTTGAGAACCGTTGAAAGGTAACGTTATAGCAACAGTATTTCCACTACAATTTACGTAGATAGAATTAAGTACATTGTTTTGTGTTTTTGTGTATGTGAAGCATTTACAACCAAATGGAGATCCACATTGGTGAGAATTTATTACTTGACTATAATTACCAAACATACCACTGTACTGACCGACGTATACGATGGTGTTTGGTAAAAACGGAACCCCATTTCTTTTCAATACTCTAAACCAAGCACCATTCGTAGCAAATGAGTATGTGTCAAAATTGGGTGTTGCCCAAAGGGTTTGACTAATTGTTAATGCAGACATTACGGGTGTATATGCCGTTACATATTCATCACTTTCTGAGCAAGCAAGGTTTGAGTTGCCAGACCCAAAAGCTATAACCCACTCTGTGTATCCAGTTGGTTGTGGGCCATTAGTTGTTGTGGTTGTTGTCACAGGCATTAATGTAGTTGTTGTGGTAATTGGTGATACTGTGGTCGTAGTTGTTGTTACTGGAGGTATTGGTGGTTGTGGTGTTAATCCACCAAAACAACACGGATAATCTACAACATAACAAGACTGAAATTCAAAATCGTTGATTACAAAACTTTCAGTAACATTAATATATATTTCTTGATTGATAGGTAGTGTTAAAATACCTGTTTCATTCCGAAACAAAAACTGACCTTTGTATCTTCCAACTTTTTTTGTGTCGAACGGTGTAAATTGATAATAAACATAATATTGATCTTCAGTTATTAAATCCACAGGTTCTTTTTTCATAAATCCTGCTGGCCTCGAGACTATTCTTGGAACATCAGTTGTGATATCAACCATAGAAAAAAATACGTCAGTGCCCTCCAAAAACCTCATCGATCTGTTGTAGTCATTTCTTCCATCCTTGATAACATTAATCTTCAACACAGGAAGTGTTGCGTTTTTTCTGATAAAAAATTCCATCAAATCTTTTAACTATAAATACTCCAATTAAAATTCTTTTCTTAAATTAGATTCATAGAAATCAAACCTGTTGTGTTCGGTTGGAGTTAAAAGTAAGAGGCCTGGATATATTTTATTTTTAATTGTTTGTTTAAAACAATGAGACATTAAAGTTTGTTCATATGGAAAATCAAATTTGGTTTCAATATAACATTTATAATTTCCCTCTTTGGACAAAATAATGGGCCAATTTGATAAATAAATTTCTCCAGTAGCATATGCTAACCCATCATAAGATTTTATATTTTTATATTCTAAATATGGTGAGTTTGCCGACTGACCGTGTTTAGGTAGTTGTTGATTGTTAGGCCAATGTTTTGATCTGAAATCTTGATCAACATTATACCATGACCATTGTCTTTCATGACTTCCATAAAACTCTGTAAAGTTTAATTTTAAAAAATCAAAATTTTCTTTTTTTATAATTTGTAAAAGTTTTTTATACAGATGTCTAACATTTCTATTAAAACCATTTTTACAAACCGATTCACCACCAGTGTAAAAAAACATGTCATCTTCAAAAAACAAATAATATTCCATATCTGAGTTTTCGAAATGTTCGGCCACCCAAACTCTACCCCCCGTTATACCTATATTATCTGTTTTTATGTGTTCGAATCCATATCTATCACAAAGATCAATATACTTAGAGGTTGTTGAGTAATCTGTTGAGTTATTTAGAAGAAATTTATTAGTCTTTTCGATAAAATCTGAATCATATAATAACATTGAGTTTATTAACGCTTCGAATTGTTTGGGGCTGTTGAAACTTATAATATATAAACCAACTTGACCATTAGTAATAGTCTTTATTATTCGTTCTTTCTTAAGTGATTTAATTGTTATATTATTGTTTTTTAAATCTTCAAAAAATTTATATAAAAGACCATTGGGTTCAATTTCAACATAATCAATTATTGTTGGGTTGTTGTATAATAATATTGAGAACAAACTTTCTTCAGTCCCCATCAATCCTCTTTCAATCGTGGATTTCATAAGATTATAATAAAGAGTATTCATTTGTCTAATCAGACTGACGGGACCACCAAAAAAACCACCACGACAGACTTTATTGACTCTTGTACCTGTGATCTGATCCATTTTTTCAATATCAAACCCATGAATTTCTTTATCTGCCTGATAAGGAAAGCAAACAAACGTAAAGTTATCAAAAAGACTTTCTATTTTTGGTAATACCTTGTCATGCGTTAAATAACCCATTTGAACGGTATTTGCCAATCCAGCATCTATCCAATACAATTTTTCTGAATTAAATTTATCAAGCAAAACGGCGTCATGTAAAATAAACATTTTAGACATTACAATAGGGTTATACATTTCAAGTTTCGCTTGAGTTGAATCCTTTAACCAACCTGCTAAATTATACCACGTAGGATTCGTTCTTATTTTTTGAATTGAATTAAAAAATTCATTATTTTTGAACCAATTTAGATCACGCAAAATAAATTGCGTGTTTGAATCATTTCTTTTTTCCATAACAAATTTCTGAAGTTCTACATCTCCAAAAATTATCATATTATTATCAACCTTTAGAAGTTGTTCGAATTTACTTAAATAGTGGTCAAAAGATCTTGACCAATTTTCAGATAAGTTTCCTCTACCTATATCCCATAAACCTGTTACTAATGTTATCATTATCTTTCTAAATAACCAGTTTTATACCAAGTTTTTGAGTTGTCGTCAACACCTTCGTTTCTAAACCAAAAACAACCACCTCTATCATTTGGTAAATGACCTACAATAGGGAAGGATTCAACCCTAGCTCTAAAATCATTATCTTTATTATAATTCATCACAATTTTTTGTATGTTATGTTTTCCAAGATAAGCAGATAAAACTATATCATCACTCCAAGATTTACCAACAAATTCATCAAAAAAATCTTGTTTAAAAAAACCATTTTTATATGACACTGTTTTATATCCTTCTAAAATTTTAACTCTTGTATCTTTTTGAACTGTTGTACAAAAATGACAACTACCATCAAAAGAAGATATACCAGCAAACCCTAACGCAGAATCTGGATATTCTTTTCTTTTTTCAATATGGTATTCTATAAAACCATCGATATATTCTAGATCATCATCAACTGTTATTAAAATTGTATCATCATTCCTATCTAATCTCATTATGGTTGGTAATATTTTTGTTAAAGACCCATAATCTTCAGTTCTAAAAATCTTTAATTTTTCATCTTTAATTGATTCTAACCATTTAGGTATTACATATTTTTCATTTGATTTTTTACAAATATCTGGAATATTCAAATGGATTTCATAGTTGTTATATGATAAACCCAACAATCTTTCAATAACTGGTTTTAACCCACCGACAGATCTATTTATTCTGTTTGGTATTGTTGTTAGTGTTAGTATTACTTTTTGATTCATTAAATTATAAATTTCCAACAATCCTTTCACACCAATCTTTTGAAATTGAGTGAGGCCAAACAACCCAATAGGAAGGTATTTTTGTCGTTGGGAATTCTCTCCATATTTTACCATAACCATCAGGATCATTTTTAATTCTTACAATTTCATTTGCGTCGGCATCTTGTCTAAAAATTGTTTCATGTTCTTTATCGTGAAATGCCACGACCCAAAAGTCATAATCGGTTTCGGTAACTTTATTTAAATCCAAATCAATACAATGTTTAAAAATTGTTGAAAATGTTTTTTTCCATGATTCCTCGTTTTCAAAATTGTACGTGTTTGGTGGATATTTTTTATCCAAAGTTTCTTGTTGAACCGCTCTTGTTCTGAATAATATTCCTGCGTATTTTTCATAGTCTTGTACAGTCCTTTCAGACCCAAACCATAATGAATAATTACCATCAAAAGTTTCACCATCTATACCTAATAACTGTCTGTTTTTAATGTGACAAGCAGTGTTTCTCAAATGCCAATCTTTATCATCATCCCATTGTTTTGTTCTACCTTTTCTTGTGTATTCATGCCAAATCAAAACTTTATGTGGATGAAATAAGTCATAACCATGTGTATATGATCTTACCGTAATTGAAATTTCCTCACCATGAAAATAAAATTCAGGATCGTGTTGGACTTCAATTGAAAATTGTCCTATCGTGAAACAATAGTGTGCGGAATAAAATCTAGCAGGAATAGGTTCTTTCATTTCCCTCCATCCTGGTATAATTTCGGGTAAAAAGAATACAACTCCTTCAGGTGTAAATCTATCGAATACCATTCTCCACGGTTCCATAATGCGAGCGGCGGGATCATTATCAGGATCAAATGATGATACATATCCTGTAAGTAATGGTTTTTTATGCCCTTTCTTTTGAAGTTGTTTAATCATTTTAATCATTTCTTCGTCCCAATTTTTTTCGAATCTCATATGAGAATCAATTTGTAAAGTATATTCTTCTCCACCATACATTTGTTGGACTTGGTGTCTAGCCCAACAAACACCTTTCGATTCCGTATATGGAATGTTTAATATTTTGAATCTTTTGTCTTTGGAATATTTTGATAAATCATCAAAACCATCTTCAGGATGAAATTGTCTTGCAATACCGAATCTAAGATTTCTTGGTTTTTTTGCATTTTCCAACATGTTTTCAATTGTTTGGATCAATTGTGGGTCTCTGTACGACGCGATTTGTACAAATATTTTCATAAAATTAAAATATCAAACAAATATCAGTTGTAAATTATTAAGGACCTTCAAAGATATAAATTGACGCATCTTGGAATAAAAAGATAGGAAAGTCTTGAAACATTTTCCCATAAATTTTTTGGCAGTTAAGAGTATATATTTTTTCACAACCAGCACCATCAACAATTTTTAATATGATTGGTGTTGTGTTGTCTAATGGAAATGGTATGTCAAATGTAAAAGGACCACCAACGATTGTTGCAACAAAAAAACAATAAGTTATGGTTGCATCACATACATAGATATCAAATGGTGATGTTCCCGAAATTGAATTTATTTGTAATTGATTTGGCATTAAAGTCGGTATTGTTTTTAGATAAATATTACTACCCGACTATTTCAATAACTTTTTGATATACCTGAAGAACTGACGGGTGACATTCAAATTTTTCTTTTCTTTCTAAACAACCAACCAAAGAAGGAATACCTTGTATTGATCCCCACTCTCTAACACCAACAGTAACTCAAACGGCTAGTTTGACACCGAGTCATACACCAACGCCAACAGTTACACCATCATACCATCCATGTGGATATCAACCAATTATTGTAATACCAAGCCCAAGTAATTATAGGACACCAACACCAACACTAACACCGAACATCAACCCGTGTTTGTTGAGAAGTCTTCAATGACAAAAATAATAAATTACAATAATTATAATGATATATAGATTTAGTTTCCAAGTCATAAATATTTATAGTTTAAGATGCCACAATATAATAGATTAACTGATAGGTCGAGAGTTTCTGCGGTCACACTGAATGACATTATACATGTTGTTGTTACTGGTGATACATCACAGAGTCCTCAGGGATCATCATATTTTGCACCTTTAAGTGATTTACAATCAATATTAAGCGGATCAAGTGGTACCAATGGTACTTCAGGAACAAATGGAACTAGCGGTACTAATGGTACCTCAGGAATTAATGGGACTAGTGGTTCTTCAGGAACTTCTGGCTCATCAGGAATAAGTGGAACATCGGGTTCTTCAGGAACAAGTGGTGTTTCAGGTACCAATGGATCAAGTGGTTCAAGCGGTACAAGTGGAATTAATGGTACATCAGGATCTTCAGGTATTGATGGTAGTAGTGGAACTTCAGGTTCAAGTGGAACCAATGGTACTAGTGGTACAAATGGTTTTGACGGAACATCAGGATCATCAGGAACTAGTGGTTCTTCAGGATTAAGTGGAACAGATGGTACGTCGGGAAGTTCTGGAACAAGCGGAACAGATGGTACTAGCGGTACGAATGGAACAAGCGGAACAGATGGTAGTTCAGGAACTAGCGGAACTTCAGGTTCAAGCGGTATTGCTGGGACTAGCGGAACTTCAGGTTCTTCAGGGATAGACGGAACAAGTGGTACTTCAGGTTCTTCAGGTATTGACGGCACTTCAGGAACATCGGGATCAAGCGGAACAAGTGGTACTAATGGAACTGATGGGTCTAGCGGTACGGATGGAACTAATGGGTCAAGTGGAACTTCAGGAACCAACGGTACAGATGGAAGTAGTGGAACATCAGGTTCTAGTGGAACAAATGGTACTAGCGGGTCATCCGGATCTAGCGGTACATCAGGGTCAAGTGGAACTAATGGTACTAGCGGGTCTTCAGGTACATCAGGAACTAACGGTACTAATGGAACAAGTGGAAGTAGCGGTACGGACGGAACATCAGGGTCTTCAGGAACTAATGGGACATCAGGTACAAATGGTACATCAGGAACCAATGGAACTTCAGGAACGAACGGTACAAATGGTACATCAGGAACCAATGGAACTTCAGGGACAAGTGGAAGTAGCGGTACCGACGGAACATCAGGGTCTAGCGGTACTAGCGGAAGTTCGGGAACAAATGGAACATCAGGGTCTAGCGGATCAAGTGGTAGTTCAGGTTCTAGCGGTACAGACGGTACTTCAGGTACTTCAGGTTCAAGTGGTATAGACGGTACATCAGGTACATCAGGGAGCTCAGGCTCAAGCGGAACAAGTGGTTCTTCAGGCTCTAGTGGAACAAATGGTTCTTCAGGAACCTCAGGAACTAGCGGCTCTTCAGGTACAGATGGTACAAGTGGAACAAGTGGTTCATCAGGGACTAGCGGTTCTTCAGGAACAAGTGGTTCATCAGGAACTAGCGGTTCTTCAGGAACAAGTGGTTCATCAGGTACCTCAGGTTCTAGTGGAAGTTCAGGTACAGATGGTACATCAGGAACAAGTGGTTCTTCAGGTTCTAGTGGAAGTTCAGGTACAGATGGTACATCAGGAACAAGTGGTTCATCAGGAACAAGTGGAAGTTCAGGTACAGATGGTTCATCAGGAACAAGCGGTTCATCAGGTACTTCAGGAAGTTCAGGTTCATCAGGTACTTCAGGAAGTTCAGGTTCATCAGGTACTTCAGGAAGTTCAGGTTCATCAGGTACTTCAGGAAGTTCAGGTTCATCAGGAACAGATGGTACAAGTGGTACAAGCGGCTCATCAGGAACAAGCGGTTCATCAGGTACATCAGGGAGCTCAGGTTCAAGCGGAACAAGCGGTTCATCAGGTACTTCAGGAAGTTCAGGTTCATCAGGTACTTCAGGAAGTTCAGGTTCATCAGGAACAGATGGTACTTCAGGTACATCAGGTTCTAGTGGCTCATCGGGTTCCTCTGGAACAAGTGGTTCTTCAGGAACCTCAGGTTCTAGCGGCTCATCGGGTACTGATGGCACGTCTGGTACAAGTGGATCATCAGGAACAGATGGTACAAGTGGATCATCAGGAACAGATGGTACAAGTGGTACATCAGGAAGTTCAGGTACAAGTGGTTCTTCAGGTTCATCAGGAACTTCAGGAAGTTCAGGCTCCTCAGGTACAAATGGTACTTCAGGGACTGATGGGACTAGCGGAACATCAGGTTCTTCAGGAACTAGCGGAAGCTCAGGTTCTTCAGGAACTAGCGGAAGCTCAGGTTCTTCAGGAACTAGCGGAAGCTCAGGTTCATCAGGCACTTCAGGTAGCTCAGGTTCTTCAGGAACTAGCGGAAGCTCAGGTTCTTCAGGAACTTCAGGAAGTTCAGGTTCTTCAGGTACAAATGGTACTTCAGGGACTGATGGGACTAGCGGAACATCAGGTTCTTCAGGAACTAGCGGAAGCTCAGGTTCATCAGGCACTTCAGGTAGCTCAGGTTCTTCAGGAACTAGCGGAAGCTCAGGTTCTTCAGGAACTTCAGGAAGTTCAGGTTCTTCAGGAACTTCAGGAACTTCAGGTACAAGTGGAACAAATGGAACCAGCGGAACTAATGGTACTTCAGGGACAAATGGTACTAGCGGTAGTTCAGGGACAAATGGTACATCAGGTACTAATGGAACTAGCGGGACAAATGGGACAAGCGGAACTAGTGGGACCAACGGCACATCAGGGTCTAGTGGAACAAATGGAACTTCAGGCTCAAGCGGTACCAATGGAACATCAGGAAGTTCGGGCACGAATGGTACAAGTGGGTCTTCAGGCACTAACGGTACGTCAGGAACTAATGGAACCTCAGGAACGAACGGTACGAATGGTACTTCAGGAACAAATGGAACATCAGGTACTAATGGAACAAATGGTACTAGCGGTACAAATGGAACATCAGGTACAAACGGAACATCAGGTACCAACGGTACTAGTGGAACGTCGGGAACAAATGGAACCAACGGTACAAGCGGTACCAATGGTACAAGTGGAACTAACGGAACTAGTGGTACAAACGGAACAAATGGTACTTCAGGCACAAACGGAACCTCAGGAACAAATGGAACCAACGGTACAAGCGGTACAAATGGAACATCAGGTACCAACGGTACTAGTGGAACGTCGGGAACAAATGGAACCAACGGTACAAGCGGTACCAATGGTACAAGTGGAACATCGGGCACAAACGGAACCTCAGGAACAAATGGAACCAACGGTACAAGCGGTACAAGTGGAACCAACGGAACTTCAGGTACAAACGGGACAAATGGTACTAGCGGAACTAACGGTACTTCAGGTGTTAACGGAACAAGTGGTACAAATGGTACTTCAGGCACTAACGGTACGTCAGGAACAAATGGAACTAGTGGTACATCACCGTCGGTACCGGGAGGGGGGGGCAAAGTTTTAACATCAGATGGGTTGGGTGGGATTACGGCAGAATCAAATTTAACTTTTGATGGTACAGAATTAATCGTGACAGGTTATCAAAGAGTTGTTGATACAGTGGGAGGGGCACTTGGAAGTTTAAGAGTGGATAGTGCTGTCACTAACTTTTTACACAACGCAATATCTGTAACCAATACAGGAGATTTTACTAACACAAATTCATTAGTGGGTGTTAATGTGGATGTTACGGATGGTATTTTTTCTAACACATGTTTTGCAGGTTCAACATTTTCCGCATACGGTAGTAATTATGGTATCGATTTGAGAAACAGTTCCACCGAAACCGGTTCTTCACAATACGGAGCGTCAGTTAGTGTAAACGGTTCAGGACCAACAGAAAAGTATGGGTATTATGGTTCTGTTAGTAATACTTCAGATTATAATTATGGTGTTTATGTCAATGTTGAGGACGCGACTGTGGAGAACTACGGACTTTATTCAAGAATTGCTAGTAGTGTTGGAGACACATACGGGTTTTATATATCAAATACAGGTACGGATTCAGGTGGTTCTGATTTACATTATGGTGGAAAAATTCTTGTTAGTGGTATAGGTCAACCAACAAGTACAGTAAAATACGGGTTGGAAATTGATTTGACTGGTGATGCAAAAATTAATTATGGAGTTCACATTGATGTTGCAGGCGCAACAGACAATTTTAGTATTGTTACTCAAAATGGTTTTGCAATTTTTAATAACCTTGGCACATCAACCGCAGATTTTCAAGTCAAAGGAGACACGGATGATAATCTTATTTATGTTGATGCCTCCACAGATAATTTAGGGATTGGGACAAACTTACCATCAAGAAAATTACATGTAAATGGTGATTATACTTTTGTTCACAACCCAACTTCAGAATTAACTTCATCTGTTAGTGGTTATGGTGATATAGTAACATTTGGTTCGGGAAGTTTAACAGCAGGTGATTTATACTATTTGACAAGTTTGGGGTCTTGGTCGGCAACTGATGCAGATGCAGCGTCAACAGCAACAGGAATGTTAGCGTTTGCGTTGGGGTCCTCCGCATCGGACGGTATGTTAGTTAGAGGTTATATTAGAAATTCAGGATTTACAACAAATACAGGTAACATAGTCTATGTCTCAACAACCACAGGTGCTGTAACTACAACCGCACCATCAGGTAGCGGAGACATTATTAGAATTATTGGTTATAGTATAGACGGAACAAATGAAATAATTTATTTTAACCCTGATAATAGTTGGGTAGAGGTTTAATAATATGACAAAATTTAACGGTTTTGATTTTTATGATAAAAAACAAGTTGTTCTAACAAGTGGGATTCCAAGTGCATATGTTAATGCGGCATCCAATACAAAAATCACTTCGGTATTTGTTCCAGCAAATACCTTTGCGGCTGGTGATATTTTGAGTATAGAGTGGGTTATTCGGTTAACAGGTGCAACTTCAGGAAACACTACTCTTTTTTTGTATTGGAATGAGACAGATGATTTAACAACACCGACTCAGTTACAAACTCGTAATACCTCCAATGCGACTGTTAGTAAGAGGAATTCTCTTAATAGGAGACTTTCAATTGCCGTTGCTAATGGAACAGGTAATGGGTCAATTATGTATGGTGTTGCCGGAGCACAAGATACAGATTTTCCTGCAGTAACTTTTGCAATATCAAGTGGATTAGTATTAAATTGGACCATAGACTCTTACATAGTGTTATCCGGTTTTTCTACTATAAATACAGGAATTAGAACAGAGTTTTTCAAAGTTAGTAATTAAAAATTATGGTATATTTAGAAAAAAAATTAAATACATTAGTTAAGTCTGTAGGTTCAGATGGGGCGTCATTTTTAGATGTCCCAAGAACTCTAACATTCACAATTGTCGATGAAGAGGGTCATAGTGGATATTTTTCAAATAATCCAGAGGATGTTTCAATAGAATTAGAGGAAAATATTATTTTTTTCAAAGTTAAAGACACTATAATTGATAATATTGAATTTCTCGATGCTCAAACAATGATAAATTATATTTACGACTTATGACAAAGATAATAGGTTTTAATATGTATAGTCCTTTTAAGACTATTAGTTTGACAACTCCTCAATCAACTACTTCTTCATTAACAGAAGTTAAGTTGGGATCAGTACTTGTTCCCGCCAACACATTTGGGGCTGGCGATTCTTTGAAAATCGAGTGTTTTGCGAGAAAACAAAATACAAATGCAGTATCAAACATAAGGTTGTATTGGAATACCTCTGATAGTATATCATCACCAACACCAATTAGAATTGGTGAAAATTTAGGTATTATTGCAACGGCAACAGCAATTCCAATAGTTAGAAGATTAGGTGTTGTAACATCGGATGGTTCAGGAAGCGGGTCAAGTGCCTTATTAAATACAGTTGATTTTTTTTCAGATTACATAACATCAGCGGCCGGATTGTCTTCTGACCCAAGTAATTTGGCATTAAATTGGACTGTAGATAGTTATATTATATTGGCGGGTGATGTTGATAACGCATCAGATATATTAAATTGTCAATGGATAAGAATTACAAATGGCTAAAATAATCGGGTATAATGTTGGTGTTAAATATAAAGTTGTAACCACTACAACACCTGCGGGTAGTGTAAACTCAATTTCTAATACTTTAATTAATTCATTGTTAATTCCTGCAAATACATTTTCTTCAGGAGACATTGTTACGATAGAAACTTGTTTAACAAAAAGTGCAACTAATAATACTTTTAGTTTTTATTTTTATGTTAATACATCCGCAACACTTGTTGGTGCGACTTTAGTTGCAACAAACACATCAGTTGCAAGTAATGTAAGAGCGGCTCAACTTTATCGTAGACTTGCAGTCGATGTTGCTTCGGGTAGTGGTAATGGCACAATAATAATAAACACATCAATAGCTGCGAGAGATGATATAGGTGTCACAAATTATACTACAGGGTTTTCTACTTTAACAACTAATTGGACTACTGACCAATATTTAATTGTTTCAGGTTCTGTTGTTAGTACATCAGACACACTTAGTTGTCAGTGGATAAAGGCTTCGAACGGTTAACTATCTATTATCTATGTAAATTATTACTTCATTATAATATTCAATGAAGTGTTCGTTCCATAAATCCCATTTTATGTCAATACCATCAACAGAGAAAACTTGGTAATTTGGAAAATTTTTAAGGTAAGTGTTTCTAAATTTTCTAAAGTTTTCTTTACTTCCTTCATAATAATTTTCATTTAAGTGCCACTCTCCTACAATTTTTTTTACATTATTTTTAATAAACTCATAATTATCATCCGTAAAAATATCGTATTCACCACCCTCACAATCGGTTTTTAAAAAATCAATTTTATCTATATTGTATAAGTTCAAAAATTTTGCAAAAGTAATACTTTCCATTTCATTTTGTGTACCCTTTACTGAGTTGAAAAGTCTGTCGTTTTTGGTAAGACAATCACTGTTCGATATTCCTTTCATGATATGTGTCACAGGGTTTCCTATTGTATTTTTTACAAGTGTTGGAAAAAGTTCTTTACAAGGTTCGAAACAAAAAATGTGTTTTGGTTTTTTATGTAATATTGAATAAGTAAATGGCCCTAAACTTGCACCAATATCCAAAACAATGTCACCCTCCTCAACCTCGAAAAATTTTTCATATATTTTATGTTCAAAAATTTCCTTTTTTATCGTCTCACTACACCACTCGTTATTAGTTCCCCAATCAAATAAGACCTCATGTACATGATGTGTATTTTCTTCTTTATTTATAATCTTATCTATTTCTTTTATCACCATTTCAGATGTTATTTGTTTTGAACATTCAAACATTTTTTCACTTCCTTTATGTAAAGGACACCAATTCCAATCACCGGCATCTAACCTGTCCCAATTAAAACATCCATGACATACATCTTCATTTATGACTCTATATGTATCCAAAGTTGTTTCTGTCCATTTTTTACTAAATCCCGAAATAAGAACTATTGGTAACTTACAAGCCCAAGCCAACCATGAAAGGCCTGAACCGAGACCTACAAAAAATTCACATGTTGAAAGTTCATTTATTACTTCTTGTAAATCACCCCCATTGTATATTTTAACACCTTTTGGATAATAGTTACCCATATAACCATTTCCTTCTTTTGAATAAATTACACATTCATATCCAAGTGAATTCAAATAATCAACAACTTCTTGCCAACCATTTTTGTTATTCCAATATTTTGCTTGAGCTGTTGAGTGAAAACCAATACCTGCTTTTTTCTTTTTTGAAACCTCAGGAAGATTAAGTTTTGGTCTTATTTCATTATAGTCTAATCCAAGAATATCAGTTGCAGTTTTTTGTAGTGGTTGAAGTTTAAAATCATTTGGATGTCTATTTTGATTAAACTTACCACTTTCATTATAGTACCATCCAAGTTGATATTGTGCAAAGATATTATAAACAATAACCCCTGGCTCAACAAACTCTATTTCAGGGTATTGGTCAACAAACAAACTATTTAAAAAAGTTGATACAATGAGTTTGCAATTATGTTTTTTTCTAAATTCTTCGCAGTAAGGCATCCAAGCCAAAGTGTCCCCTAATGACTTTGAGCCAAACGATATATATACTCTTTTATTTTCTAAATTTAATATATCTGAAAAAACAACATTTCCATTTTCTTTAATTTCAGTTTTCCATGCTGTAAAATATTCTCTATTAAGTTTGACCCAAGAATTCATATCAATATTGTTGTTATAAATTATATTATTTTTTTCATCATAAAATGCAACTTCAAATTTTGAATTGCCGTCACCTACTATTTCAAGATAAGGGTTTACAACAAAATGTTGGTTTATTTTATAATCCTTATCAATCTTTTTGTTTTCAACAAAATCACAATTTTGTACTTTGTTATAAAACTTAAATAACTGATTTCCAAAACTTTCTTCTTCTTTGATAATGTAAGTTTTTTTGTCCTCGATTAATTGAATTAATTTTTTTGAAATATCTTCGAAGTTATTTGAATCAATTGGAGTAATGTAGTCATCAAACATTCCCATGTATTGAGGTAAATTTCTTGTTAAAATTTTAAGACCATAACTTATGGACTCACGAACCACAAGAGGATTACACTCAACTAATGAATTAAACATTAAAACATCTGATGCAATCATAAAGGATTCAACATCATTTCTTTCACCCCAAATGGTTACGTTAGATGGTAAGTTTTCCATGAGTGGACCCCAATAGTATTCAAAATTTTCGGCCTGATTTCCAACAAAATGGAATTGAATGTTTGGATGAGTTTTTTCTAAAATACGAGCAATTTCAATACCTTCTTTTTGATTTTTTCCTTCTGTCCATAACCCAACATTAAGAACATGGGTTTTTGTTAAATCTAAACCTAATTGTTCTCTTCGATTAATTTTTTCAATCAACGGAACTTTATGTTCTGTTTTTGAAATTGTGTTTTTGTGGTATAAATAACTCACCTTATCCTCCAATGGATATGTAATGACTTCTTTAGGTGATTGTTTTTTATTATAAAGATTTTCTAAATGATATGGCGTTACAAAACAATAATAATCTGGTTCAAAATTTTTATTGTTATTTGCATTGTACCAAATATTATGACAAGACTCAACAATTTTATAAGACCTATTGTTATTATAAATCTCGTTTAAAATATTAAGAGGTATTTTGTTAAAACTTTCAAAACCTTCAGGTACTTCTTCGAAATGAACAATATCTATATTGTTATTTTTTATTATATCAAATAACTCTATTTTTTTTTCTTTTTCTGTAAAAGAACCAAGAGAAATGAAATGATTATTTCCTAACAAATCTATAATTTTATTTCTTTGTACCAAATAAATTGTGCTAAACTGCGAATATTCAACCAAATATACTTCAATTTCATTTTTGAATTTTTGCAAAGATTCAATTCTTTTTAATACAAATTGTGGCATCCCTCCTGTTGAAAGGTGAGGAACCACATACATCAACTTTAATTTCATAATTTGAAAATAATTTATTCATATTATTTGTGAAGTTTCTTACATTTTAAGTGATGAAAAAAGTTTGTTTGGATTTATCTCAATCAAGAGCTCTTGGTGATACATTATGTTCAACACCAACGATTAGAAAATTATATAATTCTTATAATCAAAAAATTTCCATTATAACTCACCACAAAGAAATTTTTAAAAACAATCCATATGTTGATGTTATTTTCGATGTTGATGTGGAAAATCTAACAGATGAGTATGAAATTTTTAATTCCTTTGATGTTTTTTATAAACCAAATGGTGTTTGTAATAAACATAATGTTATGGATATACGACAATTTCATGCAATTAATCTTGGGTTCATGTTAACAAAAAATGAAATGACCTTAGATTATATTCCATCACAAACTTCAATTATGAAAGAAATTCCAAGAAAATATGTTTTAATTCATCCCGTACAGAATTGGAATTCAAGAACTTGGTCAATTGATAATTGGAGGGTACTAACAAAATTATTAAACGAGCAAAATATAAATGTGGTTTCAATTGGAAAAAATTCATCTGAGTTTGGAGGTTCAAATGTGGAAAAACATGTTTTTGATTTTGATATTGATTTGGGGGTTAATTTAATGAACAAAACAACTTTAGATGAAACATGGAACTTGATTGAATATTCATTGTGTTTTGTTACAATGGACTCAGGACTTTTACATTTGGCAGGAACAACCGATGCTCAAATAATTCAACTTGGAAGTTCAATAAACTATGAATTTAGAGCTCCTTATAGAAATGGTTCACAAGATTACAAATATTCTTACGTTGGTGGTGGTTGTAATTTGGCATGTGCTTCTGATATGAAACATGGGGTAAAAGAATGGGGGTCAATTCAAGGGATACCCCCACTTGTTAATTGTTTAGAAAATAAAAAATCATTTGAATGTCATCCTACGGTATTACAGGTATATAGAAAAATAATGGAATTACTGCAGTCTGTATTTATAATATATGGCAACATTCAAGACATGAATTTTTTTCAAGTCAAAGTTTAATTTTTCTTTGGTTTGAATTTTTTTAAGTATTGATGGTTTTTTGTTTTCAATTGGGTATTGAAGAACTTTTTTATAAACTTTTTCTAATTCGAACGTTTTTAAATGATATGGAGTTACAAACAAATATGAGTCAGGACGAAATTTTCTGTTTTTTGGATCAAACCAAATGTTATGACATGTCTCAACAATCTTCCAAGTTCTTTTGTTATCATATAACTCGGTAAGAATACTAATTGGAATTTGATTGAAACTTTCAAACCCTTCAGAAATTTCTTCAATGTGAACAATATCAATTTGATTTTTTTTTATGATATCAACTAACTTATTTTTTTTTTTCGATATGGTTTGGTGTTCCCAAAGAATAAAAATTATCTTCACCGATTAGGTCTATTATTTTATTTCTTTGGACAACATATTGATTACCAAAATAAGAATATTCAACAACGTTTACTTTAAAATTATTATATAAAGATTGAATTCTTTTCAATGCAAATTGGGGCATCCCACCTGTTGATAAGTGAGGAACAACGTATAATATATTAATTTTTATCGATAGAAAATTTTGTTTCATTTAACTTAATAATAAAAAACATTTAAAAAAAATCATTTATTTATTATTAATTTCGAACTATTTGAAATTAAAATCGATCTTTTACTTAAAAAATTATTGTGTAATACACGGATTCCAACTTGGTGTTGGTGTTGGACTGTTGCTCACGGTAGGGGTTGGAGTTGGGGTTGATGTTGTGGTTGGTGTTAATGTTGGAACTTTACAAGGATCGATAGATGGTGTTGGTGTTATCGTTGAAGTTGGAGTTGGTGTGGGGGTTTTTGTTGGAGTAATAGTCGGAGTTGGTGTAGGAGTCGGTCTAACAACATCTAAAAAATAAGGACAATTAGAAAAAACAGGTTTGATAGTATATGATCCATATATTTCTCTTGGTGGATATAATAAATGAGGTTCAAATAAGAATGGTAATGTTATTTCGTGTAAATTAATGACAACATCATCATTGTCTGGTTTGAATAACACTTCTGCTAATTCACCATCATAAAAAACACTTCGAATTATTATATTTTGACTCATCTATGTATTAATTATTGTGTATGTAAAATCATTAGGGAAACATGATGATGTGTCACATACAGGACAATCGGGGTCGAACATGCTAAACTTATCTTTTAATATTTTAAAATTGTGTTTCACCTCAGGACTAGAAATAGGTTGAGTATAAAATCTAAATTGAGAAATTGCACCGTCTAAAGTTCCTGCAAAATTTTCTTCCAATAAAATGTGTGTTTTCAATTTATTTAAAGTTGTTGCACTCAATATGTTTTCAGGAAAACATTCGGGATCTTGAATATAATACCCTTCTGACGTATCGGTACAAGAAGATAAGGTAAGATTTTCATGAAGTCCTTGAGTTCCCCCACCCCAAGACATATTGAACGGAACGGCCACTTGTCTTTCTTTGTCGGTGTCTAAAGCCCTCGGAATTACTTCTTCAAAATTTTCGATAGTATAAAATATTCTTCCATTGATATAGATTTTTAATCTACCCAACCTAAATTTAGTTTCATCTAACCAAATTCGATTTAGTTGGACTATCTTTACTTGTTGTGGGATTTCATATCCATTTGTGTAAGGAGGTTGGATTAAGGATACTGTGTTATTTGCCAAACTTTGTAAAAACTCTACTCTTGTTATTTGATCTAATCCACCAAACCATCTGAGGTCACAAAAATCTATAAAAGTATAACGTTCGAAAACAACATCCAATAAGAACCAATGCTCTAAGTTTAACCAAGCTGGATTTACTTCTAAACAATAAGGATAAATTGGTGGCGTACAAATATCTTGTATTGTATATCCAGTGACATAAGTTTGACCTGTTACACATGTTCCAGTAGTTTGACATTCTCCTGTAATTTTCAAAACTCGAATTCCAATACCAGGATTTTTTGGGTCGCCACACAAACGGATAGAAAAATTATTTGACAAAGCGTCAAATTTTGGATCTTTTTCACAAGTATCCTCTATTGATTTAAAGACATTGGAAGGTTCAGTTGGCGGACATCCACAAGTATCACAACCACAACTTGGACATGCCGTACAACAAGGTTTTGTTGGGCATGGTATCACATCAGAATATGTATCACATGATGGAGTTGGTGATGGAGTAGGTGTTGGTGTTGGTGTCGGGACAATTATTGTTTCACACTTATGTTCGAAACACATCCATCCACAGGTTTTACAGGGGTCCAAATCACAACCGCATCCACATGTCAGTTTTGTTTCATAATTCCCATTACATAAGTTACATCCGTAATTCACATGAGGATCGTATTCACCACCAATTGGTCTCGGCGGATATACGTAAATACATCTACTATTTTTGATATCATAATTACAACAAGCACAAGTTTCGAAACAATTAGTTAAACCACTTGTAACTCTCGTATAATTTGAGTCGCATTTTGGTGAACCATCGGCATAATGATAAAATTTATTTTCTGCTCTTGTTCCCAAATAGAATAACGTATTTTTGTTTTTTGGATAAATTTCATTCAAAGTTGTATATCCAACAGGTGGGTTGTATTCATTAAAAAATCTTGGTTTTAACAAAACTTCAACTGACCATCCTTTATTGAATCGTTCAGGTAATATTTCATAGTCATAACCAAATAATTTATAAAAACCTTGATAAAATCCACCATATAGTTCAATGTATCTCCCAACTTGGGGACTATACTTAGAAACCATTTCGTAAGAAGTGTAGTAAGTAACACCTGAAAATTTATTGTTCTTTGGTACATTTGTTGTTGTTTGAATAAGTTTCATTCTTCGGTCATAAAACATTCTATTAAATTTTACTTCATCACTAAAAAGTCCGTTTGTAAAATTTAATAATTCACCTTCAATTAAATTTACCAATCCGTTATCAACTCCCGTTAATCCAATATCACAAGTTGTTCCAGCGGTGAAACATTCAATTCTTAAATCCTCGGGTTGATAAAAAGTTTCAGATATAACAACATTTTCAAAATTGTAGGACCCATAGTTTAATGTTAAATTTAAGGAAGATAGAGGGCTATTCAAATCAATATTAATGGGTAATTTTTTACCGTCATTAACACCTATTATATATGGTGAAAAAATAACTTCTTGATTGAAGTCGACCTCATCGGAAGCTAAAGACATATCTTGTCCATCATAAAGGACTTGTAATTTTAACTTTGGGTAAATATATTGATTTATATTTTGATAAGACATGCGTTTTTCTTATAAATACAACAATTGAAAGTATTTATTGTAAAAAATATAACATGATTAAGTTGAACAAAGAGTATTTTCGAAAACCATATTATTTCTATTTGAAAGATAAAGGTGATAAAATCTTAGTATACTTTTCTGTGTCAGATACTTTGAGTGAATCTAGACAAAATGATCAGTTTATTGAAATAGATAAGTCAGTATTTGAGGAAATACAAAATATTATTACCAAAATATTGAAGTCAAACAAAAAATTAACCAAACAACAAGTTCATAAATTAATTGATTCTCAATCAAAAAAACAAACTACACCCAAAGAATTGGATGAGTTGGTCAATCCCGATGGATCAATGATTAGTTCAAACATTCCGATTTTAAATCAAAGAAATTTGGCCAAAAAAACGATGGACCAAACTGTGAGAATGACAAAATCTAATCAATTTCCTTTCATCAGAGTTTATTATGGTGAGAGTGAAGAAAACAAAGGTAATATTTTAGATGAAGTTGATCAATCAGAATCATTTGGGTTTGAAGAAACTGAGTTTGCAAAAAACTACAATCAAGCAAATAAAATTATGATAAACACATTAAAAGTTAAAGACAACATCCAAAGAGACAAAAGATTAAAAAGATTAGGTTTCGATAAAAAATTGGATAAAGAACTTCAGCAAGACAAAAAACGAGGAAAGTGTAAAAATTGTTTTACAAAAAGAAGATTATCAGAATTAGAAAAAGAAAAAATGGAAATTTTAATTGACGAAATTCTTTTATCAAAAAAAACAAAACATTCCGATGTTGTTAAAAATAAAACAAGTGAAATCGACACATCAAAACCTATTTCGAAAATATTGATGAGAAACATCGAAGCGATTAAAAAAATTGCAGAAAAGGAAAATATAAGTGTTGACAGTTTAGTTAAACATTTAAAAAAAAGTGAACAGTAATTTATACAATAAAACAATTCAACTACCGGATAAGGTTGTAGAGTACTTACAAATTTGTTTTGATCATATACCAAATTCAGATCCTTCAATCGAAGGACACAAAAGGAATGAAGAATTAAGAAATAGTGGGTATGCAACTTATCAACAGCTTGGTAGAATAAAAAATTGGTTCGATAATTACAATGGTGATAAGACTGACGCCCCATTTATTTTGAATGGCGCGGACTATATGAAAAATTGGGTAAATACCACTTTAGAAGATTTAAGAAATCATGAAGATGCTTCCGAATTTATTCAACAAGAATTTATGCCAAATTCGACAGATGACTTAACATTAAAAAATTTGGGACCCCTTGGCGATATGATAAGTCCTTCAAAAGAACATTCAAGATTCGTTCAAGACATCTCAATAAAAGAAGACCTTGATAGGATAAACAATTTAATAAAAAAAATAATTTAAAATGCAAACAGAAAGATTAGATTTTAGCCAACCACCAAATGACTTAACGGCAATTGCCGATCTTCAAAGAAAAAGTTTGATTGTAAAAAATGATTACAAAACAGATAACCCTTATTCTGCGGTAAATCCTGACGCCCTTTCCGATGGAGATGAATCAGGTAAAGGTACAGGAATTTTCTTAGATACGGTCAATGGAGGTTCTTCTATTGATATTATCGAAAGAAAAAATGAAATTAAAATAAACGAATATCAACCAGACAAACCCTACACTACTCCATCGGCTTAATGAAACTTTACAAAACATTAAATAATCTTATTTTAGAAATAGCATCAAAAAATCAAATTGTTGACGCTATTAAAAATAAACAAGTGTGCGTAATTTATTATAACGGTGATGAACCAGGTGGAAAAGGTCTAAGAGTTATTGAACCTGTTGCATTTGGATTGAGTAAAAAAGGAAACCCCGTGTTAAGAGCTTGGGATAGAGAAGGAGCTTCTCACAGAGGTTATTTGGGTAAAAAACCATTACCAAGTTGGAGGTTTTTCAGGGTTGATAAAATGGAATTTATTAGACCAACTCAAGAAACTTTCGATACTCCAAGACCTAATTACAATTCATCAGGAGATAAAAGTATGTCGAGACTAATTATAAACGCGGTATTTTAATCGAAAAATATGAACTCAGAAGCAGAATTACTACAGAAATTAATGATCTCAAAAAAGATCATGGAAAAACATCAAAATATCGAAAGAAATCAGGCGAGAAATATATCATCAGGATCAGGTTTGTCGGCACCAATTGTTGAAGACTACAACGCTCCTTTGGCAAAATATAATATTCCATCCGACATATTGGAAGAGGCAAAACCTGTTGTACAACAGACACCCTCTAACATTTCGGTAGAACAACGAATTGCTAGCTCTAAACTCCCTGACGAAATCAAACGGTTGATGATGGAACACCCAATACAACAACCAACAATGGGAACTGCGACAGGAGCGGTATTGAGTGATGATTTAGTTGAAAGAGCTAGTAGATTGATGAATACTAACACAAAAAATAATGTCTCTGAATCAGAAACTAAAAGACATGTTCAAACACAACAACATCCAATACAATCTACTTTGAGCGGAAAACAGATAAAAGATATTGTTAGAGGAACTGTTGAGGATGTTTTGAAGGAAAATGGACTGTTAATTGAATCTGAAATAAGATCAAACGAAATATTTAAGTTTAGAGTTGGCGAACATTTATTCGAAGGTAAAGTTACCAAAATTAAAAAAATTGCAAAATAAAAAAACTTTTCAGGCGTCCACTCAATCCACCCATTAAAGGTGGATTTTTTTATTGAAAATTACGATGAAAAAAAATTTAGAATTGATAAAACAAAAAAATATGGTTATAATTCATAAGTAAGACGGGAAATGACTATTAAAAAATATTTTTCCTTTATTAGAATTGAAACCAAACATGAAAGAAAAAATCAAAATTTTAGTACTACCTTCAGACGCATCAGGAGTAGGAAAATATCGGTCAGTCGACCCACACATTATGTTACAAAATTTATATCCTGACGATTTCCACGTCGATATAGATTTCACACCGAAAGTTAGTGATTTTAATTATTGGAAAAATTACCAAATTGTTCATTTTCATAGAAATTTTGGAACCTTAGAACAATGTCCAACAATTATCAAAGCCCTTAAAAGTATGGGGATTATTGTTATTGCCGACCTCGATGATTATTGGTTACCAACAAAAGAACACCCTATTCACAATTTAATTTTGGCAGACAAAATGAATTCAAAAATTATCGAGAATCTTAAGGCTGCCGATTATGTAACAACCACAACTGAAATATTTGCAAATGAAATTAGAAAAATTAACAAAAATGTTATTGTTTTTCCAAACGCAATTGACCCGAAAGAAGGACAGTTTAATAAACCAACATTACCTTCAGACAAAATAAGAGTTGGTTGGTTAGGCGGTTCTTCTCATTTACATGATCTTAAATTATTAGATGGAATGGTTGGCAAACTATCAAGTCAACAGGATAAATTACAATTTTATTTGTGTGGATTCGATATACGAGGTTCCGTAACCGAAATTAATAAAGACACTGGAGAAAAAAAACAAAGACCTATTAAACCTGAAGAAACTGTTTGGGCAAGGTATGAAGAGATTTTTACAAATAATTATAAAATTGTTTCTCCTGAATATAAATTATTTTTGAATCAATATAAGGAAGAAGATTTTCCTAACCTTTACAATGAAAATTATGTTCGTGTTTGGACTAGACCAACTGACTCATACGCAAAAAATTATTCAAAATTTGACATCTCATTAGCACCAATTAAAAACCACATATTTAATAGAATGAAATCCCAACTCAAAGTTATTGAAGCGGGATTTTACAAAAAAACCATAATTGCATCAAATCTTGGACCGTACACAATTGATTTGAAACACGCCCTAAAAAATGGTCAATTTACGGATGGAAATGCACTTTTAGTCGATGAAGTAAGAAATCATAGTGATTGGGTCAAAAATATTAAAAAATTAGTTGATAATCCAAATATGATTGTAGATCTTGGCGAAAAATTATATGAAACCGTTAAAGACAAATATGACTTAAACTTTGTGACTCATCGAAGATCCGAATTTTACAAATCCTTAATTAAATAAAAATGATTAATATTCCAATAACAAAAATTTTATTTTTAGATATCGAAACCGTTGGTGGATGTGCTGATTACCAAACGTGTATCAATTTTAATCCCAAAGTTGCCGAACAATTTGATAAATACTTTGATTGGTTTTTGAAAAGATTTCCTGAAGATAAAGAATCGGGTAAAGAAAAAACAACTGAAGAACACATGGATATTGTTTTCAAAAAACGAGCGGCACTTGTTCCTGAGTTTGCAAAGATTGTTTGTGTATCCATGGCATTTGTTTTAGATAATGGAGAAACAAAAAGACAAACATTTTTAGGTGATGATGAACATAAACTACTTACTGAAGTAAGAGACCTTTTGAACCGTTGTCATAAATTAGATTTTTATTTATGTGGACATAATTTAAAAAACTTTGATATTCCAATGTTAGCAAAACGAATGATTGTAAATGGAATTATGCCATCTAAAATTCTACCGTCATACGATACTAAACCATGGGAGGTAAAAGCTATCGATACAAAAGAAATTTGGCAATACGGTGCATATACATCAATTGGATCTTTAGATTTAATGTGTGCTTGTTTAGACATCCCAACACCAAAAGATGGTGAGGTCAATGGTGGTATGGTACATGAGGCGTATTGGAGTCATAATAGATTAAAAGAAATCGCCGAATACTGTGAAAAAGATGTTAAAGTTTTGGTTGATACAATAATAAAATTAAAATCATTGAGATAATGAGTAAAGAACTAAATAATAACGAAGAACAAGAAATAAACGCTCTTATAAAAATGTTAGAAGATCTAAATTCGAATGATAACGGAACTAGTGAGATTAATTATAATTCCTTATTTGACACAATTGGTTTAGACTTTCAAGAATTAGAAGATGAAATTAAATCATATGTCCCGAAACTTGACGTAAGTTATAAAAAATCAAATGAAAATACGATTGATCCAAAATATGTTTATGAGTCAGATTCTGGTTTTGATTTATATAGTGTTGAAGATAAGTGGATTCATCCTTTTGATAGGATCCTTATTCCTACGGGTCTTCATATTGATATACCTGATGGATACGAGATTCAAGTAAGATCTAAAAGTGGTTTAGCACTTAAACAGGGTTTAATGGTTTTGAATTCACCAGGAACTGTAGATCAAGGATATTTAGGAGAAATACAAGTTATACTTTTCAATACCACAAATCAAAAAGTTAAAATCGAAAAAGGTCAAAAAATTGCTCAAGCGGTTTTATGTCCTGTGGTGTCGGGCAAATGGGTAAACCTAATTTCAAAAAATAAATTAGAAAATAAAGACCGAAATAATAATGGTTTTGGGTCAACTGGTTTATGATTACAATAGGATTTAGTACAAAAACACCGAAACCAAATTTTATACAACAAATCAAAGAAACTTGTGGTATTGATGACGCCGAGATCATAGAAAAAATAAATAATGGTGAAAAATCATTATCGGTTGTTTATAATGAAATATTAAATGAAAGTTCCAATAACATTGTTATATTATGCCATGACGACATTATTTTTGAAAAAAAATATTGGGCAAAACGTGTGATTGAGCATTTCCAAAAAAGACCAGAGTATGGTATTTTGGGTGTTGCAGGTACAAGGTATTACCCTGAATCAGGTATGTGGTGGGAAGTATCATCTGAAATGATAGGTCAAGTTTATCACCAACACAACGGTAAAAAATGGTTATCAAAGTATAGCGAACCATTTGGTAATAAAGTTTTACAATCGGTTATTGTTGACGGTGTTTTCATGATGATACAAAAAGATAAAATATCCAAACAGTTCAATGAAAATGTTCAGGGATTCCATTTTTACGATACTACGTTTACATTCGAAAATCATTTAGAGGGTGTTAAGGTTGGTGTAATATCTAATATTCCAATAACACACTTATCAATTGGTCAAACTAACCGACAGTGGGAAGAAAACAGAATTAAATTTATAGACACATTTAAATATAAATTACCTCAAATAATTGGTACTGATTTACCTACGTTTACACATGACTCAAAACAACCTTTAGTTTCTGTAATTATGCCGATCCATAATTACGGTAACATGTTTCAAAAATCATTAGAGTCAGTATTCAATTCGACTTATAAAAATATTGAGTTAGTAATTGTGAATGATGGGTCTAACAACCAATATATTCTTAATAAACTTGAGAGTTTATCAAATCACCCAAACATTAAAATTATACATCAAAAAAATGCCGGTCCTTCTTCAGCAAGGAATACTGGTATTAAAAATTCTACTGGTGAGTATATTTTACCTTTAGATTCTGATGACATGATATCACCAGAATATATCCAAACTTGTGTTAATTTAATTGAAAAAAATAATAAATTGAGTCCGGTGTATTGTGATACAAACCATGTTGGTCAAATGAACGGGGTTGAGAAGAGACCTGAATGGTCTAAAGAACGTTTAATACAAGGGCCATTCATTGTTAATTGTTCTATGTTTACTAAAGAAGCCTTCAGCAAATGTGGTGGTTATGACGAAAATATGAAAGGTTGGGAAGATTATGACTTATGGGTACGAATGATGAAATCAGGATATGTAGGTAAAAGAATACCAAAACCATTATTCACTTATTTTCATCACGAAAAGGATGGAACTGTATCTACCGAAGCTAATAAAAATAGTCAAGAACTTTATGACTATATTATGAAAAAAAATAATTTACAAAATTAAAATAATATGACACTTAACGATTTAACAGACTCAATTTACGTTATAAATCTGAAAGAAAGAACTGACAGAAAAGAACACATTTTAAATCAATTAGAAAAAATAGGATGCAAAGATTATATTTTATTTGAGGGTGTTAACGGTAAAAAAATTGAGAATCCCACAAAAATGCCTTCAGGTATGTTTGGTTTAATTAAGACTTATATAAACATGTATAATGATTGGAAAAAAACACCTAAAGATAGTATTCTAATTATTGAGGATGATTGTATCTTCGTTGACGATTTTAATGAAAAATTAAAGGAGTATATGGATCATGTTCCTGAAAACTGGGACATGTTGTATTTTGGGGCAAATCACAATTATCATGTCGGTGAAAAAACAGAAGTTGTTAATGAAAAATGTATCAAACTTAATAAGAGTTTTTCGGCACATTGTGTTATACTAAAATCTTATGTGTTTGAGGAATTGATGTTTGCACTACAAACATATTCAATTGAGAATGATGTAATGATGGCAAACCTCCAAAGAAAATATAAGGCGTATTCAAGTGTTCCAGGTTTAACTTCACAAATTGTTAGTTTTTCTGATATACAAAATCAAGTAATGGATTATAATTGGTTGATAAAATGATTGTAACTTCGTATTTGATGGGTGGGTTAGGAAATCAAATGTTCCAAATCGCCAAAGCAAAAACGGAAGGATTTAAAAATAACATTGATGTAGTTTTTAGACCTATTTCATTTATTCCTATGGAGGGAAATCAACCAACAAAATATATGAATAACATTTTTAGGAATTTAAAATTTGATAACATTACAGAACCACTAATAAGAATATCAGAACCATCTTGGTCGTATAATAAAATTGAACCGTTGTATCATACGTCCACTGAGTTTTTTGGTTACTTTCAAAGTAGTAAAAATTTTGGGGATTTTAAAAATCAAATTAAAAGTTTATTCCAACCAACTGAAGAGTTTATAAATAAAATAAAAAAATTATATCCTTTTGTTTTCAAAAATAACTCAATATCCATTCATGTTCGTAGGGGTGATTACTTAGGTGTTAGTGATATTTTACCTGTGGTTGATAAATCATATTTAAATGAGTGTCTTAGTCTAATTGATAAAAAAGGTTATATTTTTATATTCTCTAATGACAAAGATTGGGTCGAGAAGAATCTAAATTACCCCAATTCAACCATTGTTAATAAATTAGATGATTATGAAGAATTATGGATGATGAGTTTATGTAATCATAATATTATGTCTAATTCTTCATTTTCTTGGTGGGGATCTTATCTTAATTTAAATCACAATAAAAAAGTATTTGTACCATCAATTTGGTTTGGGCCTAGAGGGGAAAAACACTACCAAGATATATACGAAAATAAATGGATAAAAATAAATGTTAAATATGAAAACGGAAAACTCATTGTCTAATACATCAATCTCTGACGAAAACAACTTTAAAAACATATGTAAATTTGCATGTGAAGATAATTATATTTTTAATAATTTTAAATCTAACCCTTCATTTAATCAGATATTAGAACACACAACATATGAACAAGGAGTTGGGTATATAAACGAAATAGAAAAATTAACAAAGATAGATATGTCGTTAATTGAAAAATTTAAAACTAACGATATACAAGGTAACCCAAAACAGTTTTGGTATAAAGAACCTTATGGTAATGTATCCCCATCAACATTAAGGTATATTAAGGTTTTAAACGATTTAATCACATTATTCGGTAACCTTGACGATATGTCAATTGTGGAAATAGGTGTGGGTTACGGAGGACAATCAAAAATTATACAAGATCATTTTAATATAAAAGAATATAACTTTGTTGATTTACCTGAAGTTTTGGGACTCACAAAAAAATATTTAGATATGTACGATTACAAAAATCTTAATTTTTTAAATTTTAATAATCTACCAAATAAAAAATACGATTTGATAATATCAAATTATGCTATTACTGAGTGTAGTAAAGAAATGCAAGACATTTACATCGAAAAGATAATTTATAATTCAAAGCATTGTTATATCACCGGAAACGATATTGGTGATCATTTTAATTTAAAAAATTACAATAAAGATGAGTGGGGTAAAAAAATACCTAACTCAATTTTTACAGAAGAAAAACCATTAACTCACCATAAAAACTATATATTATATTTTTAAATTATGGATATTTTTAATATGAAAAGTCAAATTTTTCTACACAATGGGTCATCAACTGTTAACCAAACACCGAAGTATTTTAAATGGGATTTTTTTAATGGTACAGGTGAGTATGATTTCTATATCGATGGTGGGATTATTAATGGTATTAATAATAGATTAGACGGTAATAAAAAAGTTTTATGGACACTAGAATCACCGTACTTTAATAATGGGGTTTTTGATTATATAAAAAATAATTTAAAATTAGTTTTAGACGTTTTTGATTATATTTTCACATATAATGAGGAGTTATTATCGCTTAGTCAAAAGTTTTATTTTGTACCCGCAATGGGGTCATGGATAAAAGAGCCTATGATGTGTGATAAAAAAAAATTAGTATCAATGGTAACGTCAAATAAAACTTTTACAGAGCAACAAAAACTTAGGTTTGATTTCGCCAACAACCATAAAGATAAGATTGATGTGTATGGTAGAGGATTTAATGAAATACATAATAAAGAAGAAGGTTTATGTGATTATATGTTTTCCGTTTGTATTGAGAACGCAACAATGGACACATATTTTACTGAAAAAATATTAGACTGTTTTGCAACCGGAACAATACCAATTTATAAAGGGTCTAAAAAAATAATTGATTATTTTGATAAAGATGGTATTCTTTTTTTAGATGAGATAAATATTAACGATTTAAGTGAAGATTTATATCTGTCAAAAATAGAGTCAGTTAAAAAAAATCTATATTTATGTAAAGAATTTATATTACCTGAAGATATTATATATAAAAAAATAAAATAAAATGAAAGTAGTTAGTTTTTCACTTTTTGGTTCGGATCCACTATACACCATAGGTGCTGTTAAGAACTCTGAATTAATGTTTAAAATATTTCCGGAATGGAAAATGTGGGTTTACCATGACGACACAGTACCAAATGAAATATTAGATAAATTAAAAAACAATAATGTTAAACTAATAAAATCCGAAAATAATGGGTTTTATAGGTCTATGTGGAGATTCTACCCCTGTGGAAATAAATCTGTAGAATACTTTATATCTAGAGATGCTGACTCAAGGATTTCTCTAAGAGATAGGGCATCGGTATATGAATGGATAGATTCTGGAAAAGATTTTCATATAATTAGAGACCACCCAGTTGGTCATTCGTGGGTTATTAATGCGGGTATGTGGGGTTCTAAAGGTGGGTCGATAGATATAATACCCTTGATAGACCGATATAATAATAATCCCCACGAAAAGTTTATTGACCAAATATTTTTAAGGGATATCATTTACCCGATGACTAAAACATCTAGATTAGTGCACGATGAGTACTTTAATTATGAAGGGGATTGTCGTAAAATAATGAGAGATAGAAAAATAGATGACTTCGCATTTATTGGTGAATCTATAGACATTAACGATCAATCAAGGTATACTACAAATCCAGGGGATCAAAGAAAAACAATAATAGAAAGATACACAAATTAAAGAAAATGGATTTTACTTTTGGTATAGTGACTAATAAACATATAAGTGATTTGTTTGATGTGATACACTCAATAGACCAACAAAAAATCCCTAATTATGAAATTATAATAGTAGGTGGGGATATGGGGTCATATAACCATCCAAAAATTAAACATATACCGTTTAATGAATCTTCAAAAACAGGATGGATAACAAAAAAAAAAACTTAATAACTCAAAATTCTATTTTTGAAAACATAGTTTTTCTACATGATTATATCACATTTTCAGATGGCTGGTACAGTGGTCAGATATTATCAGGTAATTATTTTGACATAAGAATGGATATTATATTAAATAAAGACGGTAGTAGATTCAGAGATTGGTGTCTATGGCCTCACAATCAAATAAATCACGGACAATCAACTGAAGACATAATTAAAAGTTCTGCACTATTACCATATGAAATAAATAATTTAAATCAATTCCAATATATATCGGGAAGTTACTGGATTTCAAAAAAGAAAGTGATGGTAGAGTTTCCACTAAATGAGGATTTGACATGGGGAGAGGCGGAAGACGTGGAATGGTCTAAAAGAGTGAGGTTACATTATACATTTACCATGAATACTAAATCTATAGTACAATTTAAAAAACAAAAATCAGTGGTTTTTAACCTCACAACAAATGAAATAATAAAAAAATTAGATGAATTAGTATGATAAAGTTAATAATATTTGATCTAGACGGTGTTTTAGTAGATGCTAAAATTATACATTTTAATTCTTTAAATGATGCGCTAGGACCTAATTACTCTATAGATTGGTCGGAACATTTAAGTAAATACGACGGATTAAAAACTAACCAAAAATTAGAGATGTTAACAAAAGAAAAAGGATTACCAATTGAGGATTATGACAAGGTTTGGAATGAAAAACAAAGATTAACATTATTAAAGTTAGGGTTGTTGTCTCCGTCAATTGAGTTACAAAATTGTATGAAAAAATTATCGAATGATGGTTATAAAATCGCATGTTGTAGTAATAGTATTCGTAAGACCGTATTGACGGTACTATCTAAATTGGGGATTATCGAATATTTTGATTTAATTCTATCTAATGAAGATGTTAAAAATTCAAAACCTCATCCTGAAATTTATTGGAAAGCCGTTTCTATGATGGGATATCTACCTGAAGAAACTTTAATTGTTGAGGATTCACCATATGGTTTATTGGCCGCTAGTAGATCTAAATCGAACATAATGAGGGTAAAGTCACCAAAGGAAGTTACCTACAATAATATAAATAAACACCTTGGAGAGACAAAAATGAACACAACACTTAAATGGAAAAATGATAAATTAAATATTTTAATTCCAATGGCCGGCGCAGGTAGTAGATTTGAACAAGCAGGATACACCTTCCCAAAACCACTAATTGAGGTTAAAAATAAACCTATGATCCAAGTAGTAGTTGAAAATTTAAATCTTGATGCGAATTATATATATGTGGTACAAAAATCACATAGAAAAAAATACAATTTAGACATATTATTAAATTTGATAACACCCAATTGTACTATTGTTGAAACTAAAGGATTAACTGATGGTGCAGCATGTACAGCACTATTAGCGAAAGAATTTATAAATAACGAGAATCCATTATTCTTTGCAAATTCAGATCAATTTGTTGAGTGGGATTCAAATGAGTTTATGTATAAAATGCAAGAGACTGACGCCGATGGTGGTATTGTCACCTTCACCGCAACTCACCCAAAATGGTCTTTTGCTAAAGTTGATGAAAATGGTTTGGTAACTGAAGTGGCAGAAAAAAAACCAATATCTAACACTGCGACTGTAGGATATTATTATTGGAAACATGGTTCGGATTTTGTTAAATATGCAGAACAAATGGTAAATAAAAATATAAGAGTAAATAAGGAATTTTATGTTTGTCCTGTTTTTAATGAAGCAATCAAAGACAATAAAAAAATTAGAACATTTAATATAGAAAAAATGTGGGGATTAGGGACACCTGAAGATTTAAAAAATTACTTAGAAAATTTTAAAAAATAAAAATGAATATCGTCATCCCAACATATAATAAACATTATCAATACAACATTAATTTTTTAGATTCATTTGATTTATACTGTTTAGATAAAAAAAACGATTATGTAATGTTAATTGTAGGTGAGGTTGATTGCCGAGTTCACCTACCAAAACAAATTCAATTGCAAAGTAGACCAATTGATGAGGTAATTATAGAATGTGTTGATAGATTTTTTAGAACCTATTTAGACCTAAAAGAAAGGGGATATAATGTAATTGGTTGGGGTGGCCACCCATCAACCATATCAGGACCTAGCGAAAACCCCTCAGAACCTATTATTGGGGATTGTCGTTTTAGAAATACAATAAGTTTAAAATGGGACTCATATATAGAATCTTTGTTTATTGAAAACAACATACCGCACGTTTCAATAATTAAAGACCTTATAGGTATTGACGGACTAACTAAAATGAATTACTTTATGGATTATTGTCATTTAAAACATGACTTAGTTAAAGAAATCATACAAACAAAATTTAAAGAAATTGGAATCTATGTCTACTAAAAAAATATTTGTTAAACAACATTTAGGATTGGGGGATAATATTGTCCATAATGGGATGGTAAGGAAGATTTCTGAGGATTACCCTGAATATGATATTTACGTACCCGCAAAATCACACAATATAGATAATGTTAAATTTATGTATCGGGACATCAATAAGATTAAAGTTGTTGAGATAAATAACGATAATGATATGGATAGGTACACATTAACGAATAGATTTCATAAAATAATTTCATCGTTTCTAATAGGTCAAAAAACATTTGATTATTCTAAGGACTTTGATGACTCATTTTATATGATGGCCGGATATGACCCAAAAATCAAACACGAATATTTTCATATCGAGAGGGACATTAATGAGGAAAATAGGGTTTACCAAGAATTAATATTAAATAATAATATTAGTAATTATGTTTTTATACACGAAAAAAAAGATGAAAACATACTAATAGATAGACGTAAAATTAATATTGATTTGCCAGTAATTTATGCGGATAGAAAATACAAAACTTTTTCATTATTAAAGGTAATTGAAAACGCAAAAGAATGTCACATAATTAGTAGTTCTTTCCTTTCACTACTAATGTGTTATAAACTTAATAATAACGTTTTTGCCCATATGTATTCCGATAGGGTTGAACTTAGCGAATATATTAGTAAAAATGGCATAAAAGTAATTAAATAAATAAACAATTAAATAAATAAAATGGCTGATACTTTAGGTAATGTTATCGACAAATTAGTTACCGTTGATATGAAGATGTGGACTAATCAAGAGTTATTATATGAAATAAGAAGAATGACTTTTGATGAATATAAAGAAAAATATTTTAACGATGAAGAGGGAGCTCAAAAACTTTGGGAAACCTTAAAGAAAGCGACCGATCTGAATGTTCAAAGAAACCAACTAATCAATGAAGTTGACGAAAAATTAATCGAACTAATTAACGCTAAGTTTTCAGGTGAGGATCTTGATAACGGTAAATTTTTACAACGATCTCACAAGACATACTAATATGAAACAATCCCATTTAGTCTTGCCGAGTATCAAGGATTACAAATTTTTAACGATCACATATCATATGGAAATATAGATTTTATGAAAAAATATTCTGATTTATGGAACTATATGCACAGAATATATATAGAACATAATTTTGACATATCACATGCTGAAAAAGTTTTGAAATTTTATTTAGAAAATTATGTCACAACAGAAATAAACACAACAAGCAATATAAATTATAATATATTAAAATAACATTATGGAAAAGGATTTTTTATTTTTTAACTACTCTTGGGTGTGGGGATCAACAACTTACTTTAAATATTTTGAAAAGATGGGTCATTCTATTGATATTGTTGATGAGAATACCATTCATTATTTTAACCCAACCGTTAGTTATAAAAATGTGGTTGTTTATTTGCACGAACCGAATCAATTGCGTAGAATAAATTCTTTATTAGATAATCAACTGAGAAATAGTTTCCTTATCCAACACGACGATACCGATGAAGAACAATTACAAAGATGGACAATCAGAGAACCTGATATATTCATGCAAAGAGAATTGACAGATAATACACATATAACAACAAAATCACCTGTTATACCATTTCATTTCCCAATGAATAGTATATATGATGAAAATATAACAGATAAACCATATGATATATCTTTTATTGGTAACATGACAAATCCAAGAAGAAGACCTTTTGTTGATTACATTATTAATTTATCACAAACGACTTTAAGTCATCTTAATTGGTATATAGATGTTAATGGAGCAAATTACAAACCAGGATTTGCAACTGAAAACTTTAGAAATATTACAAACCAATCTAAAATTGGTCTCCATTATTTTGGTAATTCCTACGACTCAATTAGGATTTGGGAAATCCTATCTTGTAAAACCGCATTATTAATGCCAAAAATGAGAAGTCATTCCGTTGACTCAAACCACATGGAGTTGAGTAACTATGAAATATTTAATGATGATTACTCCAACCTTGAGGAAAAAATAAATTATTTGTTAGAAGACAATAGATATCTTGATTTAGGGTTAAGAGGTCATGAGGAATTTAAATCAAACCATAATATTGATAAATGTTGTGAATACTATTATAATTCAGTAATGAAAGTTGCCAGAAAATAACTTACTGAATTTATGATAAAAATCTATGAACCTTATCTAAATAAAAAAACATTATCTTACGCTCACGAAGCGTTAGATTCTACTTGGATCTCATCTCAAGGTTATTATTTAGATGCTGCAAAAGAAAAATTGAAATCAATTTTAAATGTTAAATGGATTGTATTAACAAATAATGGTACCACGGCAACTCATTTATTGTCAAAATCATTAATCCATAAAAACCCTAACATCAATAACATTATTTGCCCTAATAATGTTTATGTCGCCGCTTGGAATTCATTTTTATATGATAATCATTTTAATTTAAAACCGATTGATACCGACATAAAAACTTGGAATTTTAACGAAGATTTAATCAATCCTAAAAAAAACGACGCCATTTTAGTTGTTCACAATTTAGGTAACATAGTTAATGTACCTAAACTACAGAATAAATTTAAAAACACTTTAATTGTTGAAGATAATTGTGAGGGATTTTTGGGAAAATACGATGACCATTATTCGGGAACTAAATCACTTTGTTCTTCAGTTTCTTTTTTTGGTAATAAGACAATAACAAGTGGTGAAGGAGGTTGTTTTATAACAAACGACGATGAAACATTCGAGTATATAAATAACATCAGAAATCAGGGTCAATCAAGTGAAAAATTTATACATAACAATTTAGGTTATAACTATAGAATGACCAATATACAAGCAGCAATTCTATATGGTCAGTTAGAGATTATGAATGAAATTATTGATAAGAAAAATGAGATCTTTAATTTGTATCGTGAAAATCTAAAAACGTTGGACAATGTTGAATTTCAAGAAATTGAGTCAGGTACTATTCACTCAAACTGGATGTTTTCACTAAGATTTAATAATATTGATATAGACATTAAAAGGTCTTTGGAATTGCATCTATATAAAATGGGTGTTGAGACTAGGCCTATGTTTTACTCAATTAATTCACACAAACATTTAAAAAATATAAAATCAGATAACACCATATCTGACACACTAAATTCACAGGTATTATTATTACCAAGTTCCCCTAATTTGAATAAAGGTCAAGTATTATATATTTGCAGACTAATAAAAGATTTCTTTAAATTAAAAAAATGATAAAAATTTCACACAGAGGTAATATTAATGGTAAATTTGAGTCTTATGAAAACGAACCGAACTACATTGATTTAGCAATATCAAAAGGATATGATGTTGAAGTTGACGTTTGGTTTATAGATAATATTCTTTGGTTGGGTCACGATAACCCTCAATACGGGGTTGATTTCAATTGGTTTAAGGATAGATTATCTAAATTGTGGATACATTGTAAAGACATCGACTCAGTACTATTCTTTAAAGAATGTGGGTATGATTTTAATTATTTTTGGCACCAAGAAGACCACATAACACTTACCTCTTTAAATTTTATTTGGGCATATCCCGGAAAACAACCAATTAAGGGTAGTATTTCAGTATTACCTGAGATTAATAACGAAGATATTAATTTATGTTTAGGTGTGTGTAGTGACTTTATTGAAAATTATTAATTTCACCATGTTAAAACAAAAAAAAATTACATCAGAAAAGGATATTGAGTTACTAAGGAATCACATAGATAATAGCCCAAAAGGAACAAAAACATTTAGGTACTTTCAAAAAAGAGATTTTTCAGTATTACAAAAACATAAAATCACTTTTTTATATTTTAATAATGGTAAATGTGTAGGTTATGGGCATTTAGATGAAGAAGATGGTAATGTATGGTTAGGGGTGATAGTTTTTGACGGAAATAATGGTATGGGGTATGGTAAATATATTGTCGAATCGTTGATTAATTCTTATAATGGTGATATACTTTTATCTGTAGATAAGGACAATATTATGGCACTAAAAATCTACAAAAATTTAAATTTTAAAATAATTAAGGAAAACGAAAAATCATATATAATGAAAAAATCTAAAAAAAATAAAGCATTAATTACAGGTATAAATGGCCAAGACGGTTCTTACTTGGCAGAACTTTTAGTAGAAAAAGGTTATGAAGTTTGGGGTACAGTTAAAAGAAATTCAGTATCAGAAACACAATCAACAAGAATTGATCATTTAAGAGACGACAATAAAATTACTTTAGAGTATGCTGACTTAACGGATATGGCCTCATTAATTAGGGTTTTGAAGATGGTTCAACCAGATGAGGTTTATAACTTAGCCGCTCAATCTCATGTTAGAATATCATTTGATCAACCGATATACACCGCGAACGCAACGGGATTAGGTACATTAAATATGTTAGAAGCGGTTAGAATGGTTTCACCACACTCTAAAATTTATCAAGCTTCTTCTTCAGAAATGTTTGGAAATAACATAGATAGTGACGGGTACCAAAGGGAAACTACACCCATGAATCCGGTTTCGCCGTATGGGTGTGCTAAAGTTTTTTCATATAATATATGTAGAAATTATAGAAACTCTTATGGTATGAAAATATGGAATGGAATTTTGTTCAATCATGAATCACCAAGACGAGGAACTAACTTTGTAACAAATAAAGTAGTTAAAGCCGCAGTAAGAATTAGTTTAGGTTTACAAGACAAATTACATATTGGTAATTTATCAGCAACAAGAGATTGGGGTCACGCAAAAGATTATGTTTATGCAATGTGGTTAATGTTACAAACCGAAAAACCTGATGATTATGTTTGTGCGACAGGTATTTCACATTCAGTAAAAGACTTATGTGAATACGTATTTAGTTCATTAGGTTTAAATTATTTAGAATATATTGTTGTTGACGAAAAACATTTTAGACCCGAAGAGTTAGAAAACCTTAAAGGTGATTCATCAAAATTAAGAAAATATTTAATGTGGCAACCTGAATACACATTTGAAACAATGTTAGCTGAAATGATTAAATATTGGTTAAAATATTATGGAAAATAAAATTTTAGTAACAGGCGGTCATGGTTTGGTTGGGTCTGAATTTATTGGTGACCAATATTTCAAACCAACTTCTAAAGAATATGATTTAAGAAATCCACAAGAAGTTAATAGATTAATGTTAAAGAATTTTGATAGTGTAATACATACTGCGGGAAAAGTAGGTGGGTTAGGTGGTAATATGAATCATAAAGGAGAATTTTTTTATGACAACATAATGATAAACACTAACGTAATAGAGTCTTCAAGACTTACAAAAGTAAAAAATTTAGTGGCATTTTTGTCAACATGTGTATTCCCCGATAATGTAGAATATCCCTTAACTGAGAAAAAAGTTCATTTGGGTCCACCCCACTTTTCTAATGACGCATATGCATATGCTAAAAGAATGACCGATATTCAAATAACAGCATATAAAGAACAGTATGGATTAAATTATAAATCAGTTATACCATCAAATATCTATGGTCCTAATGATAATTACGATATTATTAATGGTCATGTTATACCGTCACTAATTCACAAATGTTATCTTGCAAGAGAAAATAAAACCCCTCTTAAAATATGGGGATCAGGAAATCCGCTAAGAGAATTTATTTTTAGTAAAGATGTTGCAAAATTAACTGAATGGGCGCTGTTTAATTACAATGAAAATGAACCAATAATACTTTCAACATCAGAAGAAATATCAATTAAAGAGATTGTTAATATTATTATTGAGCTGATGAATTTTAAAGGTGAAGTAATGTTTGATTCATCTAAACCTGATGGTCAACATAGAAAACCTTCTGACAATTCTAAAATAAAAAATTATTTACCTGAATTTAAGTTCACTCCTATATATGAAGGGTTAAAAGAAACTATTGAATTTTTCGAAAACAATTATAGTTTTGTAAGAAAAAATGGATAAACAAAACAGAACTATAGGTATTACTTGTTCAACATTTGATCTTTTACACGCAGGCCATATAATAATGTTAGAAGAGTGTAAAAAATATTGTGACTATCTAATATGCGCACTACAAATAGATCCAACAATTGATAGACCAGAAAAAAACAAACCAATACAGACTTTGGTTGAAAGATATATTCAATTAGATGCAGTAAAACACGTAGATAAAATTATACCATATAATTCGGAGGAAGAGCTCGAATCAATATTTTTATCTTTAGATTTAGATGTTAGGATAATAGGTGAAGAATATAAAGAAAAGGACTTTACGGCAAAAAACATTTGTCAAAAAAGAGGCATAAAGTTCGCCTATAACAAGAGAGATCATAATTTTTCATCTACTAACTTAAGAAATTTAATTTATGACCAAGAAACATCCAAAAGATTTGTAAGATAAAATTATGCAAAAAAGAAAAATAAACACGACAACCGAGGATACTAAAACTCCACAATCAAAAAAAGAGTTCATAAACACGGTAGTAAAGAAAAAACAAAGAAGTAAGTTTCTTACTGAAAATCAAAAAGAATATTACGATAGATTAATCACGAATCAAATCACAATATGTTCGGGACCAGCTGGTGTTGGTAAAAGTTATATTGCAATGAAGGCCGCAGTTGATCTTTTATTAGACGATGGAAACGCATATGAAAAAATTATAATTGTAAGGCCTGCGGTTGAGGCAGAGGAAAAACTTGGTTCACTGCCTGGAAACTTAGAAGAAAAATTAGATCCTTACATCTTCCCATCTTATTATTTATTGAATAAAATTATTGGTAAAGATGAGAGAGAAAAATTGAAGGAACATGAAATAATAGAAGTATTTGCTTTAGCATATATGAGAGGTATGAATATAGATAATTCGATTTTAATTTTCGAAGAAGCCCAAAACTCAACCCCCAATCAGATGAAACTCCTTCTTACTAGAATTGGATTCAATAGTAAGTTTTTTATATCTGGAGACATTGAACAAACTGATAGATATAAAGACAAAAAACAATCAGGTTTATACGATGCTTTAACAAGATTCAAAGGGGTAAACGGAATAGGTATTTTTGAATTTGGAGAAAAAGATGGAGTAAGAAACCCAATTATTACAAAAATATTACAAAAATATGATGAGGATAGGCATTGATATCAATGGTGTTTTAAGAGATACAATTGGAAAATTTTCTCAACTTTATGAGAAACATTTAATTGAATCTGATGATAAAGATGTTGTTCACAACACTTATGAATTAGATATGTCTGGAAATACACAGATTATTAACAATCTTACGGAAAAGTTTGACTATAAAATTATTTCGGAAGTTGATTCTCTAAATTTAGAAAACCATTTTGCGTTCAAAAACAAAGACGAGTTGTTTAATTTTATGTATGAAGAATACTCTATGGAATTATTTGGTCATGCACCATCCACCGAAATGACGACTTTCAATATTTTAAACGATTTATATTTCAATTTGAGAAACGAGAACGAATTAGTAGTTGTCTCGAGCGAAATCGGAAAATCTAAACCATCTTCTCTTTTTTTTCTTTCTAAATTTGGATGTTTGTTAGAAAAAATATTTTTTTTCAGTGAGATCACAAAAAATAACATGTGGAATCAAATAGATGTTTTACTTACCGCAGATCCTAATCTATTATTAGAAAAACCAAAAGGAAAAATTGTAATACAATTCAATACTTCCTACAATAAACATGTTCAATCAGATTTACAAATAGACAGATTATGTGAATTTGAAGAAATTTTAAAAAAAATAAAGAAAAATGTTTAAAATTTTAGGAGAAAATTACTATGTCGATTTAGATAAAATCGAAAAAGAAGTTGAAATTATGAATTTGACAGGTGAATCCCAAATTCATTTAGTCAAATATGAAATGATTAAAAATATGTTGGAGACTGTTTTAACCGAAAATGAAACTGTGGATGAGAATATGGGATTTAAAACAAATGAAGTTACCATTCCATTTAAAATTTCATTTAACACTCTCTTAATAAAAAAAATAATAAATAAATTATAATTAATATGAATGAAGAACAAATTAAAAAATTAGAAAAATCTATCGACAACATGAAAGAAAAGTTGTCACGGATTTATTTTATTGTGCAAGACACAAAAGGTAACGCTAAAGCATCGATAAGATACATTTATCAAATGGCTTTGACTTTAAAAAGAAACGGTTACAATTCCATTATCCTTCATGAAAAACCAGATTATTTTGGTGTTTCTTCTTGGTTAGGTGAAGAATATATGTTAGAATTAGAACATAGAGCAATCGAAGGAACAAGTTTAGAAATTTCCCCTGATGATTTAATTATCATTCCTGAAATATATGGATTCATAATGGATCAAATCACAAAACTTCCTTGTGGTAAAGTTGTTTTATGTCAGGCTTTTGATCACATATTTGAAACTTTACAACCAGGTCAAACTTGGAGTCAATTAGGGTTTTACAAATGTATTACAACTTCAGAAAAACAAAAAGAATTAATCGAGGGTGTTATGAGACAAATTTCAGTTGATGTAATTTCCCCTTATATTTCCGATAATTTTCAAAAAAATACATTCCCACCAAAAACTGTCGTAAATATTCACACTCGTGATCATAGAGATACAACAAATCTTATCAAAACTTTTTATGCTAAATTTCCACAATATAGATGGATCACATTTAGAGATTTGAGAGGACTGTCTGAAGAAGAATTCTCCTTAGCAATGAAAGACAGTTTTATTTCTGTTTGGATAGATCAAACAAGTTCTTTTGGGACATTTCCATTAGAATCTATGAAAATGGGAATTCCTGTATTAGGTTTGGTTCCTGATCATGTACCAACATGGATGAATGAAGACAATGGGCTTTGGATGAATAATAAAACAATTATAGTTGATGTTCTTTCCGACTTTATTCAAAATTGGTTAGAAGACAATTTAAATCCAGAGTTGTTTTCTAACATGGAATCGACAATTAATTCAATTTCAAACTCACAAAAATTTGAAACGGATACTTTAGAACTTTTTAGTAAAATGTTCGAAAGCAGAATAACTTCATTTGAAGATCAACTTGAAAAATTACAAACAATTTAATTATGAGCAACAAAAATAAAATATCAGTTATTTTACCAATTAAATCAGGTAAAGCAATCGACTTTCAAGAATTTTTTGATAAGTGTATCCAATCTGTCAAAAATCAAGGAGATTTTTTAGGTGAACTAATAATCGTTCACGGATCAGAAGAATATTTAACTAACTTTTTAGATAAGTATGATTTCAGTGGTCTAACTGTAGTCAAAGAAGTATGGACAACCAAACCAAATTTTGCGAAACAAGTAAACAAGGGTGTTGAAATCGCAAAAAATGAATGGTGTTCGATCGTGGAATTTGATGACGAATATTCGAATATTTGGTTCAAAAACGTAATTAAATATATGAATATTTATAAAGATGTAGATGCGTTCTTACCTATAGTAGTTGACGTTGATGATAAGTTGGTATTTGCTGGATTTACTAATGAAGCAACTTTTGCGGCTAATGTATCAACTGACATGGGAATTTTGAGCAACGAAACATTACAAACTTATCAAAATTTTCAGACATCAGGTATGGTTTTCAAAAAACAAAAATACCAAGAAGTTGGTGGTTTGAAATCCAATATCAAACTAACTTTTGGTTATGAATTATTTTTACGTCTTACACACTACTCAGCACGAATTATGACAATACCTCGTATTGGTTACAAACATATTAACTTAAGAGAAGGATCAATTTTTTGGAACTACAAAAACGGTGACGACAGATTGGATCAGGAAGAAGCAAGATTTTGGATCGAGACGGCAAAAAAAGAATTTTTTTTCAAAAACGAAAGGGATATAAATTATGAACCACAAGAAATTTGATAGTAGTAAATGAAACTGAAATTATAAACAAAAAGAAAAAGAAAGGTAGAAAACCAAAAGTTAATAATTATTTTGATGAAAGAGAGGAGACGGCAGTTAGAAATTTTTTAGTCGCCGAAACTTACGATGAAAAAAACAAAATTTATAACGATTATTTAAGAGTACCTTTAGACAAAATGATATCTTCAATTATTAGAAGATATAAATTGTATAGGAAGGATATGAACTACGAAGAAATACACGTAGATACACATTCTTTTTTGATGACTAAAATTGAAAAATTTAAACCTTCAAAAGAAAAAAAGGCATATTCTTATTTCGGAACTATTTGTAAAAACTATTTGATGGGACAAATAATGAAAGATCAAAAAGAAACAAATAGAAAAATATCATACGAGGATATTTCTAGTGATTTATCAAACAAAAGTGAAATGTCTTATTCAATTGATAATTATGACTTGAGTTCAGAAACTATCATTAAAAAGTTTTTAGAAAAATTAAAGAATAATTTGGAAAATCAAGAAATCAATGAACAAGAATATAAATTAGGTTCAGCAATTTACGATCTATTTGAAAATTACAATCAAATTTTTCATGACACCTCAAACAATAAATTTAATAAAAATTTAATTCTTTTTGAACTCAGAGAAATGACAAATCTTTCTACTAAAGAAATCAGAACTTTGATTAAAAAATATAAAAAATTGTATTATGATTTAATCCAAGAATTACTTAAAGATTAATATTTATTATTATGCCCCGACCAACAAAAAAAGAAATTAATTTATCAAAAGAATCAATGTTGTCTTTGATGCAAGAAATTTATAACGAACTTGTAGAACAAAGAAGTACTGCGATTAGAATACAAAACAAAATGTTAACAATGATGAAAGAACCTGAAGATATGACTGTGATAGGTCCTGTGATTGAAAAACAACAAAAAATCATAAATGATTGTGTTGAGAAAAAACTAACTTTGTCAAAATTACAAGCGCAAATGTGGCAAAAATCCACAGACAAAGAAGAAGATTTTACTCTGTCAGATATAGACATGAATGATCTTGCAATCCAAAGTTTATTACAAAAAGATATCAATACGGACTCAAATTATAAAATGAAAAAATAATGTTTTATGGCAGTAGATATAAATGAAGAGTTAAAAAAGGCTGAAAATAAATCAGGCGTATATAAAAAATACAAAGAGTATAAAAAAGGGTATGAAGACCTAAAAAAAAAGGTTGGAAGTTCACAGGAAACTAGTAACAATTTTTTGAAAAAACCTTTGAATGATTTCACGGCTTGGAAAAAAAAACATGAAGCTAATGCTAAAACTTTTTTGGATGAACTAATAAAACAATTGAAACAACTCAAAGGTTCTGGTGTTGAATCAGATAAGTTGATCAAAAGAATATTTATCAATTCTTTAAAAAAAATCAAACCTCAGATAAAAAATCTCATTATCGATGAAGCGATCAAAGCATTAGGATGTAGTAACATAACTTTAACGATACCATCAACATACTACGTACCTGTTAAGTCTGTAGATTTATTTGGATCTTTTGAATTACCGCCGACCGACAAAATTGGAAAATTTTTCTATGAACAAAATGAAATTTCATACAACGAATATCCATTTTCGATGAATAGAGAACTATATAATAGAATTCAAAATCTAAATCAACCATATTCTGCTGTTGCGAACAACAACTATTTAGGTCTATCTCAACAAGGTATTTTTGATATAACCTATGTTGAAAGCTACGTTGATCCCATATCTCTACAACCAATACAAGGTAGTTTTTTTAAAGTGGATATAAGTACAAGATTAGGAGTACCGGCCGTTGATAAATTGTTGTCAGATTATTACGAATCAATTGACATTTTAGATTATAAACAATTTTTTACAAATTTAGTAGATTATGTTACAGGAGTAATTTCTTTCGGAAGAGGTGACGGAAATTTAAAACTTAGTTCTATACAAAAAGTTTTAATTATTATGCAAAGAATATTAGGATTATGTTCTGATTCAAATAAAGAAATTAATGTCGGATCGTCTTCTAAAATATCTGAGGTTGATAATGTTGACGAATCTTTTTATGAATTTAACAACATTGACCTTAGAATTATAGAACAAAATATTTCTGATATAAAATTAGGTGTAATCGAATACGAAGAGTGTGATAAAATTAAATTTCCTCTTAACCTTGAGGCGGTTTTGACCGCCTTAGATGAATTAACTTTCAACGAAGATACCACAGACGTAAATGAAATAGAGGCAGCCTCAGGTATTATTTATCCCGCTACAGATGACACTTTTAAACTTTCTTTAGATGCAGGATTTTTTCAACAATTTATTAAAGCGTTAGTTAATTCTGTGTTATCGCCAAAGAATGTTTTACCTATTATGACAGTTGCCGCAATGTTTAATCAACCTATTTATAAAGAAATTTCTAATATTGAGGACTTTCAAAAAAAATTCAGAACATTTTTTAACGAATTCATGACTAAGATTACGGCAATTTTTACCAAAGAAGTTTTCAATGAACTTAAAAAAGAAATAAAAGCATTAGTGAAGTTGTTATTGGAAGACATAGGTACAGAGAAATCAAATAAAAAATATCGAATGATATTAGCAATTGCCGCTGTTATACCAGGACTATTAGTAATTGCAAAAGATTTCAGAGAATGTAGAAGTGTTTTAGATGAATTGTTACAATTGTTGAATATAGGTATAAAAAAAGGATTGGATGCTATAGCTGCCAAGGGTGGTGATTTACCACTTCCTTTATTATTGTCGGCAAAAATTTTGGATGGATATTCACCAACAAGAGCATTTCTAAACGTTATAGAAAATTTAGAAGAAATAGGAGTTCCTACTGGACCTATGCCAGATGGTAGCCCAAACGAATTTTTAGCGTCAATCAAAGCAATTATTGATGGAAACGCTAAAGAAATCGAAGAAAACAGTAAAGTAGCAATCGGTATTGGACCATTAACCATAACACCAGCAGGTGTTACCACACCATCAGATGCATATGGAAAGTTTTTTTAATATTGAAGATAAAAGAATAAAGGCAAATGAAGTTCTTAAAATTATTAAAGAGCATAAAGACAGATCGAACAGAGATTTGCAAATTGCCATGGAATTTATAAGTGAGGATCACAAAGTCACCAAAGAATCTATAATTAAGTTAACACACCATTTGGACGCTTTGGAAAACACTTATAATGTTATACATAAAGAATATACAGAAAGAACAAAGGTCATATGATAGACGATAAAAGAATGATTTTCCAAGGTTATGTAATAAATAACCAAGATCCTTTAATGTTAGGTCGTATAAGAGCCTTACCAATCGATCAAGTTGAGTCCGATATTTTACCCATAGATTTCAATCCTGAAAAAGATATTTGGACTGAAAAAGATCCTCTAATTTTTCTTCCTTTACTACCTTATTATATAAGTCAAATTCCAAAAATTGATGAGTATATTCACATTTTTTATCACAACACAGAAATGGTTGTTGACAATTCTAAATTTTATATTCAAGGACCTATTACTAGACCCCAAAATAACTTTTTTGAATCTTGGCATAATTCAGAATCAATGTTAGCTAGTGGAGTTTTTTTAAAAAAAGCAAATAACATCAAAGACCCGTTAAGTTTTGAAATCAAAGCTGAAGCAAAAGGGATTTATCCTGAACCAGGAGATAATGCTTTACTTGGAAGAGGGACCTCTGATGTTATTGTTAAACAAGAAGAAGTGTTAATTAGAGCAGGAAAAAATATACCAACACAAACTGCAGGATTTAATTTACCAACACCTAGACTTAATCGAGCATTTGTCCAACTTTCAAACTTCGAACTCGAAAGAGGTGAAAGACCTCCCAAAAAAGTTACTGAATTAATTAATAAAGCTTTGGCGGTCAAAAAATTAATCGAGTGGGAAATTACAAATGAAAACAGTATTACAGGTCTAACACAAAATAATTCAGTAACAGGTGTGACATATTATGATGGTAATATTAAATTATATTCTTTACTACCTAAATCAAAGGTAACAACAATTGATATTCACATGAACACACCTTTAGATGATTCTAAAGCGGGGCCAGAGTATGAATTGTTTTTTACTGGTCAAACTTTAGAGGAAGGTGTAAAAATTATCAATCAATTTATTTCGGGGGTAAATAATGGAAAAATCAATGTTCAAAATTATGAACAATATCCTTTCGATAGTAGTTTACAGATTTCAAGACAATTTCCCTTTTATTTTAGACCTTCAAAAAATAACGTTGATAAGCTTAGTTCGACAGGATCAACTGACTTTAACATGGTGAATAATTTTTTTACACAAATAAAATTGCTACCATCAAATAAAGAATATGGAAGTGTTTTAGTTTGGACAAAAAATATTGTGGGCCAACAACTTACAGTTCAAACAAATACACTTGATCAAAATGTTTACACATCAAATCCAATATCCTTCGGAACAATGGTCGCAGACACACTATATCTTCTTTCCCATAAAACAGATATCCCTTCCAAAAGAAAAATTGTTTTAGAACCGAAAAAAACTTTATATGGTATTCCACAACCTTTCTTCAACGAAATTATAAGTAAAAACACAGATCCTATGGTAAGAGGAAATGAACTTATGAAATTATTAACTCTTATTGTTGATTTTTTAGAGTCACATGTTCATAACATAAATAAAGCGCCAATACCAGTTGCTGTCGATGGAACAAAGATAGAAGAAATAAGAAATATTTTGCAAAATTCTAGTAACACAATATTAAATCAAAGAATACGACTTAATTGATATTTATTATAAAAAGATAAATGTCAATTAATAACTCTTATTTTAGTAGAAATAATACAATAGTATTCAACAGTTATGTAAATACAGGTAGGAACCCTGTTACGCAACTTTATTATGGGGATGGTGGTTTAGTAAATCCAATAGGGTATTCAAGGTTTATTTTTGATTTAGATTTGGAGCTATTGAGAGAAAAGTTATTCACAGGTGTAATCTCCACAGGTTGTACAAACAACATGAGACACATTTTAAAAATGACAAATACTTCATCATTCGATAATGAACTTTTGAATACGTCTATGCCTGATGGGAGTTTGAGAGCGACTTCTTTTGATTTGATCCTTTTTAGAATACCACCGAAAGATTTTGATCAAACAAGACCACAATATTGGGATGAAGGTGTTGGTTATGATTTTTATGATGTACCAAATCAAATGATACCAAACAAATATTATTCCAACAGACCATCGAATTGGTATCAAACAACAACAATAGAAAATTGGGAACAATCTGGAGTTTATGACAACATGAATATTGGACCTATACCCTTTTCTTCGTTGACAATTGTAGATATACAACATTTTGAATTCGGTAATGAAGACATCGAATTTGATATGACACAAGAAATCAATGATTTATTAAACGGAGACTACATAAATCCTACAGGTTGGGGAATCGCATATCTTCCAGATGTTGAAAATCTTGTAGGGACAAGTGGAATTTATTCTGTAGGTTTTTTTACAAGACATACCCAAACTTTTTATGAACCCTATTTACAAACAACTTATGATGATTTAATTGAAGATGATAGAAATAACTTCACATTGGGAACTGCCAATAAATTATACCTATACATTTACGAAGATGGGGATTTCAAAAATTTAGATCAAACACCATTAGTAACCATTTCCGATTCATCGGGAACTGCAATACCTGGTTTAATAAACTTAATTTCCTGTTTGAAAACAAAAGGAGTTTATGAAGTTGAAATTCCGCCGCTAATTGGTTACAAAACACCTTGTTTATTTACGGACACATGGTCATATATAAAACTTAATGGATTTTCATTACCCAATCAAATTAATGAATTTACTGTATATCCGTTGAAAAAATCAATCCAAATTGGAACGTCAACAAATGATCCTTCTCAATATGGATTTAGTTATTACGGATTAAAACAAAATGAAAAAATCTTAAATACAGATGTTAGAAAAGTTGGGGTTATAATAAAACAGGCCTATACAACAAATAAACAACTTCCCAACGTAGATGGTCAATATAGAGTGTATGTTAGAGAAGGTCAAACTGAAGTTATTGTTCAAGATTGGACTTCATTGAATAGAACACCAAATGAGTATTATTTCATTTTTGATACAAGAGATAAAATACCAAATATGTATTTTGTTGATATCAAGGTAACGACCTCAGGTCAAGTAAATGTTTATAAACAACAAATTAATTTTCAAATCGTAAACGAGAAAACAGAATAATTAGATATTTATAAAAAAAAATATTATGCCATTTCAAAATTTTGAGTTATGTGATCAATCGGGAGTTTTTGTTCAAGTCGACGATAATGATGCAACTTTAGTTACAGGTGACACGTATTCCGTAATAGATGGTTCTACAGGTGCAATATATTGTGCCACTTTTGTTGGGGGTGCTCCATCGGGACCTGAATATACTTTAGGAACTTTATTTGATTCTTGTATTTCTTGTAATTCTAGTATTCCATTTTCCGCAGGAACAGAATACAAAGGTTGTGTTATCTGTTGTCCATGTGGAACAGGAACAACCGTAAATGAAGTAACATTACCACACCCAGAATGGACAGGGTTATATGGAAATCCAATTACACAGTTAGATGCAGTTCAATTAGGAGGACAAAACGGATTATACATGTGAAGATTATGAAAAATTTAAATTATATTATTAGAAAAGTTTTATTAGAAACACACGACGAACAACATTCCTCGAGATATATGTTTTTTTCCAATTTGGAACAAATGAGAAGACAATGTGATCTATTATTAGATTTGGATCAAAACATGATTGACGAAATTTTAGAAAACGGTCATGATTGGGCTCAAGATCACGTCAGTGAAGCAAAAAACAACATGGATCAAGTTTTTGATTTTTTGATGAATCAGACCAATTCAGAACACCATGAAGACAATATGTATGACGATATGATGATGGAAGGTAGGAAAAAAACTGGAACAAAATTATGTGCTAGAGGTATTGCATCTGCCAAAGCAAAATACGACGTATATCCAAGCGCATATTCAAATGGTCACGCTGTCCAAGTCTGTAAAGGGAAAATTAAAGGACTTGACGGAAAAAGAAGGTGTTCAGGAGCGTTTTGTTAATGAACTAATCCTAATTAGTTTTATTTTATATTCATTTCGATATTTGTAGAACAAACATAAACTACAAATAAATGAAAAAAGAAGAAACAAAAGTGAAATCGAAGTAAAAACAATATAAAAAATTCTTTGGATTATATTTTAAAAAAAAAATTAATTCTAATCTAAGAAGATTTAAGTTTTTGAATAATTGACAGTACCGTGGTATCTTCTTTTATATTCTTTTTTGGTTTATAAGAAGTCATCACAGGTTTTTGTCCTTTACCTTGTTGTGGATCTTTTTTTTCGGCTCTTCTTTTTTGAGCACAAGCACTCCTTTTTTGTGAGTCAGACATTTTACCAGCAACTCCCGCAGCTCTACACTTAGGATAAGAACCCTTAGAAGTATCACTTCGTCCACAGGGAGGATGCTTACCGTCGACTTTACGACAAATATCTACCCAAGGACCACTTGGTTGAGAAGATCCTTTGGGTTTCTTCTTTTTACCAAACCATACGGCCAAATCTTCGTTTATTAAACCTTTGTCTGAAACTTCCACCCACTCATTAAAAGGGACCTTTTCTATAAATGGCGCCAATTTCCTATTATGATCAGGACTTTTACCATCATACATAAATTGATTCACAGGGTTTCCATCTTGATCTGAAAAGGTTGAGTAAGGGTGGGATTTGATGTAATTCTGTATTTTTGAAGCGACTTTTTCCAACTCTATAATTTGATCTTTTTTTAGGTCAAACTTGTGGTCATAACTATCATATTGGACAAGTGGGCTTTTGAAATTAGATACAGACTTGTCAAATGGTCCCAAACTCGATTTTTTCCATGGTCTAAGACCTGGTTGCACGGGAGGTATATAACTTCCCCGACTTCCCGTAGCGTCACTCGTCGCCTCTCTAATTACCTTAGATATAATTTTATTTAGATTTTTCATTGAATAACATTTATAAATATCTTATAATTATAAATATGAATGAAGAAAAAGAAATTTATGGTAACCTTTTTGGGTCAATAGAACTTTTGAGTGAGGAACATTTAGAGGCAATTTTAGTGTCTATGGATAAGGATTTAGCAAATTATTATATAATTGAATCTGTTAAATTGGCCTACAGGAAAGGGGTTTATACAATTGGTGAAACAGAAGTTATTTCTAAAGCAATTAGAACTATGTTAAGACAATAATTTATTTGATTTTTTAATATTGTCAACACCCCACATAGGTTGTAAATTACCTAATGACCAACAATTCATAAACGCTTCATCGCCTATTTCTAAAATCATAAACGATGAAATGGGTTTAACGTGGTCAACGTGCCATTCACCGTAGTTATCCCACGACATATTTTCACTGAATCTATCTTCCAAATGAGATATAAGTTGCTCGGGAGTATATTTTAGAATGTCAAAATAATGTCCGTTTTTATTTATGTCGTTTTCTTTAAGAACTTGATAAATAGCAGTTCTGAAATTGTTTATTAATTTATAGAGGGGGTCTCTTGATTTACGATTTCTTTCGTAATTTCTTTTATTTTCCCTATGTCTTTCAATATTTTTTTTTCTCCATTTTTGATGATACTCATTAAGATGTTCTCTATTTTTTTCAGACCATTTTTTGTAATAAATTAATTTCTTTTCTTTGTGTTTTTGGTAGTTTCTTTTATCAGATGCACTTTTACCCCCTTTATATTTTCTTCCAGATGACCCAATCTTAACATTATTTTCTTTTAAAATTCTTAACACTATATGTTTTTTTATATCTAATTTTTCAGATATAGAAGGACTACCCAAATATTCTTCATTATAAAGTCTTATAATTTCACATTCTAAATCCTTATCAATAATTATTTTTTTCATATAATATAAATATAACGTAGAACCTATTATTATAAATAAAAAAAGGTCAGATTTCTCTGACCTTTTTTCTTATAAAACTTTAATTGATTATCTCAATTCTCTCAAATCGAATGTTCTAACACCATCCACGGTAATTCTCCCGTAGAATCTGTTGTTCACCATCTTCTTCGCGTATCTGGTCATAATACCTTTGATTGGCGTAAAGTTGAATGGGTTATACATTGTAGGTGTTAATTGTAGAGGAACATACGGTGCGTAAATGTAACCTGTGTCTAATAATGAAGTTCCTTTGTGTCCGATCAAAACTTGGTTTGGTGGGAAGTAAGGATCACGATAAACTTGGTAACGTCCTGAAAGTGTACCTACTCTTTCAATACCCATGTTGTATTGGTCTTGCTCAGGAGCCGCGTTAGATACGTGGAAGTATTCTAAATCGTCAAAGATAGCAGAAACCTCAGATGATACAACAATCCAGTTAGCTCCACCTCTCAAAGTAGATTTGTGGATTTGTGCTGACAATTGGTTGATTGCAGTAATCATAGTTTGGTTCCAATCTTTCTGAGTATAAGAAACTTGGTTGTTGATTCTTCTCCATCCGTTGTAGTCCCAACGTAACTGCCATGCCGCTCCTTTTCTCAAGTCACGTAAGATTTCACGGTCAATTTCAGCTGCAACTTGCTCTGATAACAAAGCCGTCAATTCGGCCTCAGCATCAATGTTGTGGAATGCAGCAACGTCTTGTGCTAACTCAGGTGACCACTGTGCTCTTAGTTTTCTTTCTGTAACAGATACAGTTACTGACTCAAGGTCAAAAGAAACCTCACCAATTTGATCTTCAAATTCCAAATTGGCATATCTTCTATACCATGCGGTAAATGAAGATGCTGATGATCCTGATGAGATTGTTGTCCCTGTATATCCGTCTAACGAAGTCGCATCACAATCAGCACATACAGGACAAGATAAATCAACCTCTAACCAAATACAACCATTTTCATCACAAATGTCATTATAGTTACCACCATTACCACCGTTAGATGGACTGTTTGGATAACCTGACGCATTTGTGAACACAGTTGCTGCGTTGCTACCATATTTTACAATACCTTTACCATAGATTTGAGTTACAACTCTAAATAATAGAGGAGCGTAAACTGTGGATCCATTATAAGTAGTTGTTGTTACACTACAAGGTGTTGTTGCTGCTGAGAAACCATTAGCCGCGTAAATTCTAAGGTCAGAAAGGAATGACTCAGTGTCCATTTCGTTACCATCAGGACCGATAAGTTTTCCAGCTCCTGAATTCATGAAACCACAAAGTTTAACGATAACTTTTCTATAGTTACCTGCTGGAATAATTTCACCAGCACCAATGTTAGCGTTTACTAACTCAGAACCGGCCCATGCTTGAACTAACGTAGTTGCAGTGACCGCAGTCCACTTACCTTTAGAGTAGTCAAATAATCCAGGAGGATCTAATGACGCTTCGTTGCCTTCGTAAAATAAATCGTAAAGATTTTTTTTGTAGTAGTAATCATTGGTAGGATATCCTTGGCTAGGATTGTTCAAATTGGCATTAACCGCTTCTGGTGAACCGATTGGTGCGTAATGATCACCACCCGCTGTTGCGTTAGATGGTGAGGAATTTGGATAAAGGTTTGCATACGTAGAACTAAGATTTTGATATCCTTGAATACGTGGTACAAAGTAGAACAATTTACCAATAGGTAAATTCATTGCTTGTACTGATACGATGTCGTTAGCTAACAATTTAGAAAATACACGTCTTACAATCGGGAAAACAACTGTTTCGAATGCTCCATTTGAAGTTCCGTCAGAAGTTGCTTCGTTGATTAAAAAAGATGCTTGATTTTCGTATAATTGTGCTACGTTTTCTTTTAGGTGACCTCTTAGGCCATCTAAAAAACCTAATTTGTCCCATTTGTTAATTGTGTCTTCTTTGATAACTTTAAGGTGTTTTAACCCGATGTTACCAACAAGACCTGATTCTAATAAAGCTCCCATTTTTTTTATTTTATTTTTTAGTTTATTTTTTATTTTATTTTTAACATCAAATCCTTCATTCTTAAAAATTGAGGATTCTCATACGTTTTTGACTCAATTAAGTTTACTGCTGAACCTGTTTCAACAGATTTATTTACAGTTCTTTCAATTGATTCGGTTAATTTTTGTTCTGAACCTGAACTTACTGAAGATGACAATTCATTTTTAATAGTTCGGTAAAGATTTTTAGATTCTTTCAAAGATTCAACATTATCAAATCTTCTTAGAATATTTATTTTTTCTTGTTTAGTTGTTGAGTGTTCAGTGAACAAACGAGTTGCATAAGCTAAATTTGAATTAAAAACCGCAACTTCATTGATTTTGGTTCTGAAAACGTCTAAAGCTTTTTTATACTCGTTATTTTTTTCTTTTAACATTTCAACTTCTTCATTTATTCTTGTGTGCGGTCTTACTCTGATTTCTTTTCTGTTAACATTTTGATCAGAACCTTTTCTGTTTCCAACTTTATTGGCTCTGGTGTAACTATTAGTTCGTACGGCTTCTTTAGTTTCCATTTTTCTAACATTCTTGAAATCACCATTCGTTTCGTCCTTATATTCAAATTTTGCTTTACCTGTTCCCATGGCTTTAGTTCCTTTTCCAAAAGCTTCTTTTCTTTTTTCATTAAACCCTCCGCTCATGTTAGGTTTTTTACCATATGCAAATTTAGGACCACGACCAATACCGACACCTTTATTTTTGATTGATTTTTTGGTTTTTTCAACGGCTTCAGCGATTGCATTTTCTAAGTCATCTCCTTCGAATTCATAAACTTTTTCTTCACTTCCGTAACCATCTTCTTCTTCAAGACCAATTCCGCCCATCATAGCACCTTTTGCGGCACCAGCCCAAGACCAACCTTCATTATATTCATGTTCAGGCTCGCTATCTATATCTTCGCCCAATTTATAATCGGATTCGTCATATATGTTCTTACCAAACTTGCTTGAAGTGTCCCCATCCATTTCTATTTCATATATTACTTCATTCATTTTTCTTTCTGATTCTCTTAGTCGTATCATATATTCGTTATCACCGTCTTCAAGGTGTAACATTTCACCTTCTTTTTTTATAACGATTCCATCATCATCTCCCATTGCTTTGAAAACTTTTAAGACTTCAGCGTCAGAAGCTCCTCTCATATCGATAGTTTCTCCTTCATCATCCATTTCCATGTCTTCATCATCCATTTCCATGTCTTCATCATCCATTTCCATGTCTTCATCATCCATTTCCATGTCTTCATCATCCATTTCCATGTCTTCATCATCCATTTCCATGTCTTCATCATCCATTTCCATGTCTTCATCATCCATTTCCATGTCTTCATCATCCATTTCCATGTCTTCATCATCCATTTCCATGTCTTCATCATCCATTTCCATGTCTTCATCATCAACATTGGTTTGAGTTTTCGCACTAGGCGCGGCTGGAGAGGTTCCTTGTTCCTTAACCCCTTTTTTCTTCTTAGATTCCTGAAGGGATTCTTTTACTAATTGTCTGATTTCTTCACTCATCGTAGATTGAAGTATTCCTTTTGCATTTTCTTGTAGAGTCTCCTCCAAATTCCTAATTTGGAAAAGAGCGTCTTCTACTACATTTTGGTTGTTTGCCATAGTTGTTTTATTCATTTATTTACAAATAAATATCATATAATTTAAAAAAAATTAGTTTATTTAAATTTTAACAAAAAAAAAAGGGAAATAGACAAAAGTCCTTTTCCCTTTTTTCTTAGATTTTTTAAAAAATCAGCTTTCAATCACCTCATCAATTTTTGATTCTACAATTGATGTTATTCTCCAATCTTGAGAATACTGTTCATAAACTTTAGTTATTTTTGCCTCAACATCCGTTGGTGAAAAACCTTTAACTAATTTTTCTTCTCTTATTTTTTTGATTTTACCTGTGTTTTCATCAGGTATATCAGACGTAATTTTTGTAATAAAATATTTTTCGTTCATTTTTTTTTTATTTATGTAAATAATCGGACAATCTATTCATCAAGTCAAGTGATTTAGAACCTGCTTCACCAACATGTCTATTTGCATTCATTTTTTTTTCTTCATCTAAACTCTCCTCGAACTTCAATCTTTCATTAGGTTCTCTAAACAAATATGCACCTGGTGTAGATGGAGATGATACTAAATCAAAACAAATCAATTCAAAATCATCTTGAACTTCATTTTGTTCACCAACTTTTTTAAGAGACCCAACACCACGAGAAGAAATACCTAAAGTTACTCCTTGACGAAGGTAATTTGCCGCTAAATCACCTTTTGTCGACACAACACCCCTTTCATGAAAACCAGGTGATGTAAGTAATTTTAATTTGCCTAATAGTACAGGACCTTCCCACCAAATATCTGTTATCGAGTGTGATACACGATCCAAATCAATAAGAGACGATTCAGGATGGTTTAACTCAGAAAGAGCGGTTCCTTTTTGAATAATTTTTTTATAATTCTCAACTTCTCGTTTTAATATCTTCTCGGGATATATTCTTCCATTTCTATTCGGAGTGTCATATTTCTGAAGTACCGCATAAAACTCGAATGGTTTCGAGTAGTCCAACATATCACGATTTTCTCTTATCATTGATAAATTTCTTCTTTCATTTGGATCAATGTAACCCGCATCATATTCTACAAGAATACCACAACCTAAATCTCTTGGACCTAATATTTTCAAACTGTTCATTTAATATTTTTATTAATAAATACTAAATAGTTTCAGTTTCTTTCTTTAATGACTTTGGATTTCCATTTTTTGTAAGATAAAATTTAAAATATGTATTTTTGTTAATTATATCCCCATAAATTGATTTTATTAAACTTTTAACAAGTTTTTTAAGTTTTGGAGATTTGAAATCTATTTTGTTAATAAGAAATAGATTGATTTCTAAATTCAAAAAAGATTTCTTTTTTATTTGAAGTCCACTTGTTCTCAGATCTAAATCTACTATAAATTTTGTGTCAAAATATTCTTTGTTTAAGTTTTCTAAAACAGAGTGTTTTACCGATCTTGTCATGTTTAAAACAACACGGTTCCAATTTTCCACTTCATCTTTGGGTTCTGCCCATGTCTGAATGTTAATAAAAATTGATTTTAAATTTGTTGAGTCGATTGTACCAAAATGGGATTTAAAGGACCGATATCCATTTAGTTTGATCGTTTTTCCTTTTTTCATAAATAATTTTCATATGCTTAAAGTTTATTTTTGATTAAATGTAAACATTATTTATATTTATATCAACAATGGAAAATTTATGTTGAAAGTAGAGATAAAAAAAGGAAATATTGAAAAGGGCTTGAAAGAGCTGAAAGCGAAAATTGTGAAAACTAAACAAAACAATATTTTGTTAAATAGAAAAGAGTTTATTAAATTATCAGTTAGAAAAAGATCTCAAATCAAAAAAGCTATATACATTCAAAAATTGAAACTGAAACTAGATTAAAGATCTCCTTTCAGTTGTTTTAATTTATAATAATTTAATTCATTAAAAGATTCGGTTTGAATTTTTTCCATAACTAAATCTATTGTTTTTAAAGTTTCGTTATCTGAATTTTTTTTTTGTTCCTCTAATTTTTCTAAAACAAAAAGTTTTGTTTCATTATAATTTTCAATTAATTTTTCTTTTGGAATATTTAGAATTGTTTTGAGTTCTTTTTTTTCAGATTCAGTTAATGATTCAATGAATTTTGTAACCGTTCTATTTGCAACATTTATCATAGATTTCAAAGGAACATTAATTACTTCTTTTTTCTTGTCTTTTTTACTTTTGAGAGTTTCTAAAATTATTTTTTTGCTTTGAATTTTACTCTCTAACGATAAAATATTTTTTGAAAACAGGTTGTCAATATCTTGATAATTGTTTTTACATTTGATATTACCAACCCACATTTTTAGTTCTTTAATATGTATAGGTGCTATTTTGTTTAAAGTATTTTCATAAACCGTAATGGATTCATGAATAAATTCTGTTGCTAAACTTTCCTGTAATTCTTTTTTAGACGATAACTCATCATAAATAAAAAATATTTTCGATATATTTTTGTTTTTCAAAACAAGTTCTTCAAAGATAAACAAATGATCTTTTATTTTGTTTTTCTTATATGACTCTGTCAAACAAACTTCTATTTTTGATTTTAATTCTCCAAACATTTTATTCAATTTATTAATAAATATAAGGTAAATTAATTTAATCTTTCAAAAGATTGGATAATTGATCTTTGATTGAGCCCAAAGAATTATTAATTTTTTGAAATTCTAAAAATTCATCTTCATCAAATTCATCTTTATTTTCCATAATAAGTTTGAAGTTATCTTTTTTTACGGATTCAGGTATTGGTGGTGTCGGTCCACCTGCCGGTGGAGCCTCAGGTGCTGCGGGTGGTCCTTCAGCCTCTGCGGCAGGAGCTACTCCTTCAGGTGCCGCAGTTGATGTTGATGATGTAGACGCTGTTACAGGTTTATATAATCTATCGAATGTATCAAATACACCGGTTTTGGTAATAATTGTTGCCGTGTTATCAAGTTCGGCAGAAACCGCTCTTTCCATTCTTATTTGAAGTAAATCGTTTTTAATTTCTTCATCAGAGAATCCAAATATATGTTTTTTTGCCCAAGTTGCAGACACCGCTTGTATCGATTTAGGAATTTCAGCAACCATATCTTTATACAATGTCATTTTTTGTGTCATGACCTCAACCATTAATAAATCTGCTTGTTTAGAGGGGTTTGTAAGTTGTAATGTAAAATTTGATAACTCATCTTCAAATCCCATAAGAAACAAATGGATAATGGCTATCTTGTTCATTTCAGCAATTGCGGATTTTTGAATCCTATTAATTGTTCTTGCGAATCTAATGTCTAATAACGACAAGTTTTTACCATCTCCCACAGGTTCTTCAAATCCTAAATAAGCTTTAGGAATACGAAGTGCAGTAACTAATTTTTTTTGGATATATTCAATATCGGCAATTTCAGAAAGGTTTGCTGCGCCAGCCAGAGTGTCAATTGGACTTGCTTGTGTAGCATCACGAACGGGGATAAAATAATCTTGGTCTACAGCCATTTGATTGAATCTCAAGTCGACATTACCTGTTTTTCTGTCAACAACCTGATCTCTTTTGAATTTATTAGCGACTCTTTGGACATATGCCTCAACGTCTTTGTCGTCCATATTACCAACAAATACTTTAAAAACTCTTCTCTCGGGAGCTCTTGATGTACGATAAATTAACATCGCATCTTCTGCTAAAACTAATTGCTTCCAAATACGTCTAGCTTTTTCTAACATCGATGTTCCATAAGGAAGTTTTCTATCATCCCCTAATAATCTAAAATGAGCTACTTCCCAAGTATTAAATTCCGCATCTCTTGTTTTCCAAGAAAATTTGAGTGCTTTTCTATTCACATTAATAGTTGCGTTATATGTCCTTGCGTCCTCACCTCTCTCTAATCTTTCAATTTCGATATTAGGTAATTGCAAACAACCCGTAACCCCTTTTTCAGAATCTAATTTTAAATAAACAAAATTATCGCCATACTTACACATGTTTCTAATCCACATTGGTAAGTTTGTATTTATATCTAATGTATTGACAAATAAATCTACTAAAATACTTTTAATTCTTTTTGATTCTGAATAAACTTGTAATACATAACCATCGTGATTTGGTGTGGTCGATTCTTCAGAGTATATATCTAATGCGGTTGAGATTTCAGGAGTATATTCCATAGATTCATAATCGTAAAACGCTGCTAACCTTGTGGGTTCATAATATACTGCTTGGGTATATAAATTGTTCTCAACTTTAGTCCAATTTGTACTTAGATATAAAGATTGTTGATTTTGGAGTTTTGCTCTTTCATACTCTTCCTTATCTTGGGTTTTTAATATTTCTTTTTTATCTAATTTGTAGTCTGGTCTTCCTTGACCTAAAGTGCTATCAGGACCAAAAGTTTTGGCAAGTTTTTGCCAAACCGTTAGATTTTGATTGTTATTTTCCATATTAATAATTTAACTATAGATATAAATATTTCAATAGTTATTTAAATGACTATGGTGCTGGTGTTGTTGTAATTGGATTTGAAATTTTATATGTCTTATTATCTGAACTCGGACTTCCCATGGCAAAACTGTCTGTATACGGTGTAGTCAACGATGGGAATAAACATGGATTGGAACTTGTAAAATTATTTGTTGTTAATTATATACTAGATCCTGAACTATTTCTTATTTGAACATAAACAATCGAACCAACAGGAACTGTTATTGTTCCATATAATGTGTTAGATGGACAAAATGCTAAAGTTTGTGATAAACCTAATTGTAACCATGTTTGCCCGAGTGGGAAAGGTTGAGTTCCATCATATGTTCCTGATATCGCATACCATACAGTCGCATCAGTGGATGGTATAAATGAGTCCGCAGCAACTCTAATATTAAGATATCCCACAATAGGGCTTGGTGTTGGGGTTGGTGTGTTAGTGGGTGTGTTAGTTGGTGTAACTGTAGGTGTTTGTGTGGGTGTTATTGTAGGTGTGTTAGTTGGTGTAACTGTAGGTGTTTGTGTGGGTGTTTATGTCACGGATGGAGTTGGTGTAGGTGTTTGAGTTGGAATCGGAGTCGAAGTTGGTGTTGGATTAGGAGTTAAAAATGGTAGTATTTGTTCTAATAAATCATTATCTTTGGGGGCGGATTTTTTATATTGAAAAGCAGGTTGAAATACTTTTTGTCCTGTTGTAACTTCACCAGAAACAACTAATCTTGATCCATTTGCAATTCTTCCAGATTTATTTCTAAATGATAATCCCATACTTTTATTTTATTAATCCACCGAACAACCAACCATAATTTTTATAATCATCTATTGTTGAACTACTATTATTTAATCCCATCCGTTCGTTCAAAACATTTTGATTTGGAATTAATGGATCAAAATGTACTTCTTTTTTAACAGATTCACCATTAACAACCGCCCAAGAATCAATCATAACTTTTGCTTGTTCGGTTGCCTTTTCTAACTTTGAAAATGATGACTCGGCGATATAAATCGCCATTGAGATTCCCATAATTAAGTCGTCATGTTGCCCCTTTTGGTGATCTGGTCTTCCGTTGATATAAACAAAAGTATTCATCTCATTATATAAACGAACACTTCTTATTTTGAATTTGTGTCTTACCCACTCCTCAAAAGCCGCAATAATTTGAACTCGTTTATTATTAAAGTTTATACCTGGTATTTTTTCTGTTGATGATTTATTGACCGCCCAAATATTAAAAGGATCTATTCCATCAACATATAAACTTTTATATCCAAGTTCTTGCATTTTTCTAATTGTAGTTATACCCATACCACCAGTTATATCCACTACAACAAAAGCGTTATACATCATACCCCACTTATAGGCAATTTCAGCTAAATTATCAGGTGGTATTTTTCCAACATATTCCAAAACTTGTTCTCTTTTATCAAAATCAATAATTTGTATTGACGAAAAGTCTTCACTATCTCCACGAGAAACGTCAACGCCCATTATGTACTTATGACCCTCAACAGGCTCTTTCCAAATCCATAAAGAGTTACCCATTAATTTAGAAGGAGGGTCCATTAAATAGTTGTTTTTTATTTCTTCAAGCTGTTTGTTTTCAAAAACATTATCACCAGAACCTAGAAACTCACAATTCAACTCCTGATTAATTTTTCTTTTATCGTATTTAAGTTTCTTAACCATTTTTTCATACCATGTTGAACATGGTTTATATCCTTGTTTAAAAAACATTTCTAATTCTTGATAATCTCTTTGATACGGGTCAACATGCGCAAAAGATATATTTTTTGATTCATCATATTCTTCTTTATTTATAAGATAATGTATTAAATCATCTGTTGGAACTAAATAAAGATCCTTTGTGTATCTAGGATCTCTGTACCAATACATTTCAGAAATTTTGAATTGGTTCATTCCTTTTAAAGCTTGATCGTAAATTTCATAATAAATTTGGTCATAACCATTTGGTGTTGATACTACAATTACTTTACCACCCGTAGATAAGGAAGCCATACAAGCCGCCCAAAAGTCGTTGTCCGCCTCAATAAACGCCGCCTCATCAAATACAAGAATTGTAGGTGTGAATCCACGAAGTGCATCCTTTGATGTTGCAACCGCCTTAACCTCAGAACCATTATTTAATTTATAATGTCTTTGTGAATTTTTTTCAACAGCAAAACCAGCACCAACCCAAGAAGGCCATTGATCAATAAAAGACCTAATCTTATTTGCCATTTCTTGAGATGTATCAAGTTTGTTTGCAATAATTAGAATTTTTTCAGGTTGTGTTTTTTTTGCAAAAACTAATCTTTTTGAAATCCATGCAGCAGTCACGGTAGAAACTCCGGCTTGTCGATATTTCAGAGCAATATTTTCTTCGTATTCTTCATAGTCTTTTAAAAGTAATATTTGATCAGGAAATAATTCTAAAGGGACATACTTAGAAACCGTATTGTCGTATGTTTGAAGATACGTTCTAAGAGCATATGGAGTATCTTTGAGACACTTCACATATTCTATCATTACTTGTTCTTTACTTAGACCCATATAAAATAAATATCATTTCGGGACTTTTGTTGTAAAGATTATTTTTTACCAATAGAAAACATTTTACCAATTGGTAATTCAACAGGTGCTTCATCAGAAAACATTGTATTTTTTTTTGGTTTTCTAATGATCATTGATTTGAAATTTTTAGACTTTTTTTTTACAGCCTCAATAAGATCTTTTTTAGTCATTCTTGGTTTGATTTGCGAATCTACCATTTCAAAAATTTTTTTTTCTAAAAATTTTTCTAAATTTTCGTTTGTTTTCTTCTTCTTTTTATAATCTACCGTTTTTTCGGGGTGTTTTTTCTCGGGCATATCTTTGTATTGTTTTTTAGAGGTTGAGTCCGAGAACTCTTTTGCCATTTTACACCACTTACAATTTTTAGACGCACATTTATTACAACGTGCCCAAAACAAACCTTGTTGAGCCTTTGACTCGAACTTTTCATTAATTTCAGACTCCGCCATACCCATCATTGATCGATTATTTCCTGAATCATTGTCCATACCATCATCCGCCATGTCATTAGCGTCGTGAGGTGCCTCTTGCCCTGTGTAAGCTTGTGTTGCAATTTTACCTAACGCATTTGATGATGTGACACTATCAGTTTGATCTTCAGTCATTTCAGTTTCAACAACTTCAACAGTTCCTGGTTCGGCATTTGCCACTGGTTTCAAACTTACTTGTGTTTGACCGGGTTTTAAAGGTACAACACCACCCTTAGGTCCAACAGTAGTTGTTTGTTGTACTTGCTCCTTATTTTCCTTTTTATTTAATTTTTTAAACTTTTCAACCAAAACATTGATCTGTCGATCAGTCATCTTATTTATCGTGGTTGACGATATCCCGTTTTCGATGAGGAAAATTATATTTTTTTTAGTTTTCATACACCACTTCTTTTTCAAATTGTAACACGATATCTCTTTCGTATAATTTATTTTTTACATTCTCTTCAGTCTCTCCGAAATGAAATACCAATCTTTTTATTAAAGAAAAATCTTTATCGTCATTTTCTTTTTCCCAACCCAAAGCAATCACTCCGTCCATAGAGTCGATCATTGAAAACACATCGGAATTTTGAACTAAATCAAACTCAACATTTTCATTAATTAAAGTTCCAACTTTTTTTATGTATTCGATGTCAGGAGGAGAAGGGTATCCATTTGATGGTTTGGATTCCCAATTTTCTCCAAAAACTTCAATGTTGTCCGAATAAATAAATTCATAAATGTTGTCTCCTTTATAGTTAGGTCCTAAACCATTTATGTAAATTAAATAATTCATAAAATTAATCCATTAACAGTAATTTTAACTTCGTTGATTCCTTGTTTGAAAATTAAATTCTTTTTGTTAGACAAACCTATTAATTTAGTTTTAGGATTTTTTTTAATAAAATCTAAAGCTTGATCTAATTGAGAAACAGTTTTGGCAAGTTTAATAATACTATCTTTATTATTCTTATAATTTATCTCATGTAATACTTTTTCTTTAGGGGTTACAGAAAAATAGTTGCTCAGTATTTTATCAACGGTTGATTCGCCAAACGTTCCATGAGAGAGTCTTTCTGTATCGGGATAAAGATGTCTTTTTCTTCTATGGGAACGGTAGTCATCCTCCCCTACGTCTTCGAAATCAATTTCTTCTAAATCAGGATCATACTCTTCAACTTGTTCACCCGACATTTTACTCATGGCCAAATTACCGTATGCTGCTGGTATATAATCTCTTAATGCTCCTCCTAAGGTATCGTATCCTTCACCCATTTCAGGTGGTGCGGGAATTTCTCCACCCTCTATTGGCGGTTCAGGTAATTCTCCTTCGGGTGCGGGTGGCGGCTCGGGAAGTTCTCCTTCAACATCAGTTTCAATTTCTTCCCCTTCTTCCTCTTCATCACCCTCAACACCTTCTAATTTTGATATAATTGATTCTATGTCGTCCTCATCTAAAACATCAACATCGAGAGCTGATAAAATAGAGTTAACAATATATTTAACATTTTGAGAAGAAAGTTCTTTTTCTTCGCCATATGACCTGATTTTTTGAGCTAATTTACCAACTAAAATTTGAATTCTTTTGAGATCAGATACTTTTTTTTCTTTTGGTTTTTCTTCCGCATCAAATTCCATTTCTTCCTCTTCTCCTTCTACAGGTGGTAATTCTCCTTCCTCTCCTGCTGCATTCGGAGCAGGTGGTAACCCTTCTTCCTCTCCTGTCGCACTTGGAGTAGGTGGTAATTCTCCTTCCTCCCCTGTCGCACTTGGAGTAGGTGGTAATTCTCCTTCTACAGGGGGTAATCCTTGTTCTTCTGCACTTGGAACGGGTGGTAATTCTGCTCCACCTTCTGTATTGGGTACAGGCGGTAATCCTGCGTCGCCTTCTCCACTAGGAACAGGCGGTAATCCTGCCCCACCTTCTGCGCTTTGAGCAGGTGGAGACTCAACTTTTTTTTTGGTCTTTAGTATGAACTTTTTTTTTTGCTCACCAATTAGTGCGGTTCCTTCTTCATTTTCATGAAGTGCATTAATTTCTTTTGTGATTAGATTTAATCTTTTTAGAGCTTGTGAGTATGCGTTATAATATCTTCTTGCCTTCATAGGCTCGATGTATTCTGACTCCGATTCATTAATCGCCAATTTGATTATATAACCTTGTCTTTCTTTTTCGATACGATAAACATTACCGTCAGCCAAGTGGATACTATATTCTGTGGATTTAGTTTCATTTATTTGTTGTGGGATATTTTCTTTAAAACGAGCAATTTCCATAATTCGTCTAAGTTTATTCATCCCTTCGAGTCTTTCACTTCCAATAGGTTTTATTCCTCCCATGTTTTTTTATTTTAACAGAAATTATTTTTTATTAATAAATATATCGATAAATACAATTATTTTTGTTTCTATTGATTTATTGTTTCATAGAGAGTTTTTTGTCTATGACTTTATTTGGAACATCGTATAGTTTTTCGATGTACCCGTTTCTTCTTAGTAATTTAAAAACTAAATTTTCTAAAGACATTTCGCCATCTTTTTCTAAACCACAGTTTCTAAACTTCTTAAGTTTTTCTTTATATTTTTTTACCAAAGATTTAATTTCGTTAGGATTTTCATCTTCTATGTTGTCAACAACACCATCAATTATTCTCATCCATTGTGACGCTTTGTCTTTTAATAATTTCTTATCAATATTATCAACACCAAGTTTTTTTGGTTCATTCATCCACATATCATAAAGAATAGAATAGATACCACTACTAAAAGTTGTTTCATCTTCCTTCTGTACAAAACACTCAACATCATAACCAAACATTGTAATATTATGTTTTTGATTAAAAACTACTTTTTTTAGATCAAAGAATTCGAGATATAAATCTTTTGAGTTTTCAGAAAACTGATCGAAATTAACAACTACGTGTAAATCAATATCAGAATATTTTGACCAGTTGTAATTAACTAAAGAACCAATCATAATAATATCAGTGATTATTAAATCAACCCCTAATGAATCGATAAAAAGGTTGGCAACCTCCAAAAGTCTTTCTCTAACGTCAGGTCTCATCATATACGACTTACCATCCTTTTCCCAAATTTTTAAATTGAGTTCGTCTTGAGATTTAAAACTTTTAATAACATCGGTATTATACATATTAATAAATACCTACTGATTATAGTTTCTTATACTTATGAACTTTTGAAATGTTCGTATTGAAAAAATTACCCTGTGATTGTGCCGATCTGAATTGAGTATACTTTTGATGAGGTACATCATCATATTCATATTTTGCTCCGTTTTTAAACTCAGCAATCATTTTTTTTGTTAAAGTATCGTATTGTGTTCTAACAATGTTTGAAGATTCTACTTCATTTAAAATTGTAGTTCCACTAATTATTTCGCTTGTTATTGCCATCTTCGTCTCTTAATGGGGTTATGTCATCTATGTGACTAAGTTTTTTTATAATATAATTACTAACTTCTTGTCCGTCAACATCAAAACCATAATCTCTTATTGTTCGGTCTGTTTCTCGAACTAATTGTTGGAATTTTGAATGTAAAGTCATCAAGTCATTTGGATAATATGGTGGCCTTTCAACATCTTTTTGTGTCCAACCTTCTATTTGAAAAATTTCTCTAATTTCGAAATACATATCTTCTAACTCATTTGTTAATTCTAAAGTTTCTGCGAATTTTTTCCAAGCTTTCATGACTATAAATATATGAAAAAAAAATCCACCCGAAGGTGGATTTAATTTATTTCAATCTTGAGAGATTATTTTACTTCTTCGAACTCAACATTTTGGAAGTCTTCTTCTGTAACTTCATCATTAGGTGTTGTTTGATTTGTTTGTTCATACAACTTTTGACTTATCTCTTGAAACTTTTTATTGACTTCTTCGGTAAGTGTTTTAACTTGTGAAATATCTTTCTTATTACAAGCTTCTCTTAATTTCTCAACTTTGGAGTTAATTTCAGATTTTTCTTCTTCAGAGATTTTGTCACCAAGATCCTCGAGTGATTTACCAACTTGGAACATTAATGAATCTGCCGAATTTAAAGTATCAGCGTCTTCTTTAAGTTTTTTGTCCGCCTCAGCATTTATTTCAGCCTCCCTTTTCATTCTTTCAACTTCTTCTTTTGAAAGACCTGATGATGACTCAATACGAATAGATTGAACTTTATTTGTTGCTTTGTCGACCGCAGATACATTGATTATACCGTTCGCGTCAATATCGAAAGTTACTTCGATTTGAGGAGTTCCTCGTCTTGCTGGTGGAATACCGTCCAAATTAAATTTACCAATAGTTCTGTTGTCTTTTGCCATCGCTCTTTCTCCTTGAAGAACATGAATTTCTACCGTTGGTTGGTTATCAACTGCCGTTGAGAATGTTTCAGATTTTTTTGTTGGAATAGTTGTGTTTGCATCAATTAGTTTTGTAAATACGCCACCCATTGTTTCAATACCCAATGAAAGTGGAGTTATATCCAATAATAATACATCAGTAACATCACCACCCAAAACACCACCTTGAATTGCGGCCCCTAAGGCAACCACCTCGTCGGGATTAACCCCTTTTGAAGGATCTTTACCAAAAAATTTTTTTACGGCTTCTTGAATTGCTGGAATACGTGTTGATCCTCCCACCAAAATAATCTCATCAATATCACTTGGTTTTAAACCAGCCTTTTTCAAGGCCGATTCACATGGTCTAATTGTTCTTTTTACCAAATCCTCAGTTAGTTGATCGAATTTTGATTTTGTGATTGTTACAACAAGGTGTTTGGGCCCTGTTGAATCTGCCGATAAATAAGGTAAATTAATTTCAGTTTGTGGTGAAGATGATAATTCTATTTTTGCTTTTTCACCTGCCTCTTTTAATCTTTGAAGTGCCATAGGATCTTTTGTCGCATCGATTCCTGTATTTTGTTTAAATTCTGACGCCAAAAAATCAATAATTACCTGATCAAAGTCATCACCACCCAAATGAGTATCCCCGTCAGTGGATAATACTTCAAATACACCATCACCAAGTTCCAATACAGATACGTCATGTGTTCCACCACCACAGTCAAATACAACTATTTTCATGTCTTTTGAAATTTTATCTAATCCATATGCTAAAGCCGCTGCGGTAGGTTCGTTGATGATTCTTTTAACATTTAGACCAGCAATCTCACCAGCTTCTTTTGTTGCTTGTCTTTGTGCGTCATTAAAGTATGCAGGAACCGTAATCACCGCATCTGTGACCTTTTGACCTAAGTAGTCTTCAGCGGTTTGTTTCATTTTTTGAAGAATTGCCGCGGAGATTTCTTGTGGAGAAAAACTTCTATCATCAATTTTAACCTTTGGTGTTTGATTTTCGTTTATGATTTTATAAGGAACTTTCGATATTTCACTTTTTGTTTCCTCGAATTTACTTCCCATAAATCTTTTGATTGAGTAGATTGTTTTATTTGGATTTGTTACAGCCTGTCGTTTTGCTGGATCTCCAATTTTTCTCTCACCATCTTTAATAAATCCAACAACAGATGGTGTTGTTCTTTTACCTTCGCTGTTTGTGATTACCACAGGTTCGCGACCTTCCATTACTGCCACACAAGAATTAGTAGTCCCTAAATCTATTCCGATAATTTTTCCCATTTTGAATACATTTTTTTAATAAGTTTATTTTTTACCATTCTAAACCAATAATGTGCCATTTTTAAAAAAAAATAAAAATACTGTTATTTTGTCATACTAAAATTAAAAAACATGACAAATGTTCAGTTATGGACTTTATAAAAAGATAATTGTATAATTTGAAAAAAAGTTATGTTAGAATTTATGGATGAAGAAAACGACAAATCAAAAAAGAAGAGTGACAGTGTAACACCTGTTTTAGATAATTTCAGCAAGGATTTAAATAAGTTTGCACAAGATGGGAAACTTGATCCTGTTATTGGAAGAAAAAAAGAAATCTTGAGAATTGCTCAAATTCTATCTCGTAGAAAAAAAAATAATCCAATTATTATTGGTGAACCTGGAGCAGGTAAAACGGCAATCGTCGATGGTCTTGCTATGATGATTCACAAAGGAGAATGTCCCAAAAATCTTATGGATAAGAGAATCGTGTCTTTGGATATGAATTCTTTGGTTGCAGGAACAAAATACCGTGGTCAGTTTGAAGAAAGGATGAAAGTAATAATCGAAGAACTTCAGAACACTCCGAATATTATTTTATTTATTGATGAAATTCATACGATTGTTGGTGCAGGAAATAGTTCAGGATCGTTAGATGCGTCGAACATCTTCAAACCAGCACTTTCTCGTGGTGAAATACAATGTATTGGAGCAACAACCTTAGATGAATATCGAACAAACTTTGAAAAAGACGGAGCATTAGAGCGAAGGTTTCAAAAAGTTGTGGTTGATCCATCTTCAAAAGAAGAAACATTGGAAATATTAAAATTAAGTAAATTAAAATATGAGGATCATCATAAAGTCTCATACGACGATGAAACATTAAAAATATTTGTTGAGTTAGCAGATCGTTATATTACAGATCGCGAATTTCCTGACAAGGCCTTTGATATTTTAGATGAGGTTGGAGCAAGAATGCAAATCGACGTTAAATTACCAAAGGAAATTGAAGACCTCAAGCAACAAGCAAACAACATCAAACAAGAGAAATTCAACGTAATTAAAAAACAAAATTACGAACAAGCGGCAGAACTAAGAGACCGTGAAAGAAGTGTACTATCAAAATTGGAGGAAGAAAAAAAGAAATTTGAGCAACACTTAAGAAATAGTAAAAGAAATATTCCTGAAGAGTTGATTTATGAAGTTGTATCAAATATGACTAAAATTCCAATTTCAAATATCAACGTAGATGAAAGAAATAGTTTAATTAGTTTGAATGAAAACTTGAACTCAAAGGTAATTGGTCAAGAAGAGGCGGTAAATAAAATATCAAAAGCAATTAGAAGAAACCGAATGGGTATTAAAGATCCAAACAAACCCATAGGATCATTCATTTTTCTTGGTTCAACAGGAGTTGGAAAAACATACTTGGCAAAACAATTGGCAAAAGAAATTTTTGGAAGTCCTGACAACATGATTAGAGTGGATATGAGTGAATATCAAGAAAAACACACAATATCTCGACTTATTGGATCTCCTCCAGGATACGTTGGATATGACCAAGGTGGTCAATTAACCGAACAAGTCAAAAACAAACCTTATTCTGTTGTATTATTCGATGAGATTGAAAAGGCTCATAAAGACATATTTTCAACATTATTACAGTTGTTAGACGATGGTCATATTACCGATTCTTTGGGTCGTAAAATCAATTTCAAAAATTGTTTAATAATCATGACATCCAATATTGGTGTTAAGAAATTACAAGATTTTGGAACTGGCATGGGATTCAAAACCACAAAAAGTGATGTTGTATTAGAAGAAGAAAAACAAGAGGTTCTAAAAAAAGAGTTGAAGAAGTTTTTCGCACCCGAATTCTTAAATAGAATTGATGATGTTGTTATTTTTAATTCTTTAGAAAAAGACCATATCGATAAGATCACAAAACTCGAGGTTGATAAACTATTAAGTAGAGTTTTAGAAAAACATTATATCTTCACATATAATCAAGATTTAATTGAGTATATTTCAAAAGTCGGTTTTGATGAAACTTTCGGGGCAAGACCTATAAAACGGGCAATCCAAGAAAAAATTGAAGACTTAATTTCAGAAAAGATATTGATGTCGGAAATCGAAGAAAATAAGGAGTATGTTTTGGTTGTTGAAAACGATGAAATTCTTGTGGTAACCAAAGAAGAAAACCCAAAAAGAAGGGGAAGAAATAAAACTAAATAAAAATATTGTTTTAATTTTTTTTATTAGAGAAATTAATTTTACATTTGTAGTATAAATCTAACAAATGAAAACATTATCAATTTTTATCTTCTTTCTTTTCTTTCACAGCTTTGGTCAAACTGTAAATGATCTAATCATTAAAAAAGTTAATCAATATCGAAAAGAATATGGTCTCTCACCATTAAAGTATTCTTCTGAAGCAAAATTGGCAAATAGTCAAATGCTAACTTACATGGTTGAGACATCAACAATGCCTTTCGATCACTCACAAACGATACAATCATCTTTTGGTCAAACTTTTAATAATTTTACCGATCGAATCACCTACCTATATGGTTATAACTATAAATACATTGGTGAAAATTTATGTACATTTGACGATAAAAAAACAGATGAAGAAAGGGCCAATCGAGTTTTAGAAATATGGAAAAATTCTCCATCACATAATGCACTTTTACTTGATACAAAATACGATGGTGTTTGTGTGGGATCTAAAATATCGAATAAAATATATTATGGGAATGTGTTCTATCAAAATAATCCAACTTTTTACTGTGTTTTGACAATGTATAAATAAAAAGAAACCCCCTCTTTAGGATGGGGGTTTTTGTATAAAAAAATCAAATTATTTGGTTGTAAATACTAAAGAGACTTTCCAAATGTTGCGGTTATTCCTGGATATTGGGCTTTAGCTTGTTGTAATAATTTTGGTGTATTTTTTATTGTTGTCGCGATTGAATTATTATCCTTAGCTTCAAGTCTACCTGTTTTTAGATTTGGGTCGTTATACATAGTATTTAATTGATTAATTTTATCCTCTATTTCTTGTTGACTACCCATAGGAGATGAAGAAACTAATGTAAATAACTCACTATAAAGTTTATTGAAAGGCTCCGAAAATGAAGCTGCCGAAGTTTTTGCCTCTAAGTTTTTGGCATTTGCAGCTGCGGTTCTAGCATCCATATCGGCCTTCTCTTTAGCCGCCTCAGCATCTTTTACTTTTTGAGCATCTGCGTCAGCAGTTGCTTGAGCTTGTTGTTGTTTTTCAGCCGCTTGAGCATTCATATAAATAGAACATTGATTGTTATAATCCCAATATGTTTTAGCGTTCAGTTTTGGACAATTTTCAGCTCTCCAATTATTAACAAATGAATACGCAGAACTACAATTTTTTTGTAGTATTTGTTCCCAATTTCCATGCAATATTGTGTTGTTTCTTACATCATTGTAATTTTGATCCATTAGGGACCCTGTTTTGAAAATTGTAGGGCTGACATCGACCTCTTTTTTACTTGCTCTTGGGTCTCTTATACAGTTATAATAAAGTGTAATCCCATTTATATCTACAAGTTGGACGAAAGTCGCCCCTCCAGCCGCCTTTAATCCGCCTGTATTAGAATCGGTAGTATCTGCAGGTGATATACTTCTAATTCCAGCATTTTTTAATTCTTTACCGCTACCATCATCATCGCCAGAAGCTTCATTAAGAACCCATTCTTTTCTAACGGCTCTTTTGTGCATTTCTAAAATTCGGTTTTTTTCTGATTCTGATATTAAAAATTTTTTCATATGTTTTTTATTTAATTATAAATACACCAAAAAAAAATAAAAAGTTTTTTTTTATTTAATTTTTTATATACCTTTGTTTTATTATCAATTTAAAACACAATTATTATGAAAACTTATTTCTTATCAATTCTTTTATTCTTCTTCTCTTTTTCTTTTTCTCAAAAAATAGTAATTGAGATGTTTGAAAGACAAGAAATGGTTTCATTTAGAAGCACAACTTTAGATTCGGTCTTGATGAGTCCTGATATTTTACGTGATCCTGAGTCAACAAAAACAACTTATGTAATTGACTTGAGTGATGAAACATCCTCTTATTATGTAAATGATGAATTTTTAAGTGTATTACCAATAAAAACCATAAAAACAAATGATGGATTGTTGATTGTGAAAATTTTGGAAGAAGGGTTTGATTACGGTTTAATTATTCACATAAGTCAAAAACAGGATAATGTTCTATGGTATTGGAATTCTGTGGGAATGACCACCGTAAAAAAAACAAATAAGTTTAATATTATTAAATCCTCTTAAAACTCAAATCCTGATCTGTTTTGGATTGGGGTTTTTTATTTTTGAGTTGGTACCACTAAATTTTTCACTACTTGTTCGGTCAATTGTTGTCTTTCGTTGATAACTCGTCTTACAATACGAGTTAAATCTGATTCTGTAAGTCTTATGACTCTTTTCATAACTAATTTATTTTATAAATACTTTGTTAAGTTGAAAACTTTTATTTATTTTTGTATAAATGAATATGAACACAACAAAACTTAAAGAACTATTATCGGTTCCAACCAAAACTTATCAAGAAGATAAGATGGTAGATTATATACTAAATGAACTTTCAAAATTAGATGGCATTAAAGTTACATGTGATGAACATAAAAACATATATGCAACCAAAGGCATATTAAATGAAGGTGAATTTTATCCCATGTTTATTTCTCATACCGACACGGTTCATAATCTTGTGGATGAAATCATTGTTAAAGAAGAATACCTTTCAAGACCATATACTTTTGGAAAAGATTTTGGAAATGAAAAAGTATTATGTTTAAAGGCTTATGATAAAAACAATAAACCAACTGGTATTGGTGGTGATGATAAATGTGGAATTTTTATTTGTTTAGAATTACTTAAACAATTAGATAAAGTAAAAGTCGCATTTTTTGTTTCAGAAGAAACGGGTTGTCATGGGTCAAGAAACTTAGATAAGGACTTTTTAAAAGATGTTGGGTATTGTACCCAATATGATGCTCCTGGTGATCACTTGATTTCTTATAGTTGTTCAGGAACAATATTATTTGATAAAAATGGTGAGTTTTTCCCTTTGGCATTACAAGCGATCTCAGAGGGTTTTGAAAATGAAATGATGGTTCAATCACACCCTTATACCGATATTATGATGGTTAAACAATATGGTGATTTTTCTTGTATCAACATGTCATGTGGTTATTATAATATGCATACAACAAATGAATTCGTATCAATCTCGGATGTTGAAAGGGCGATTGTTGCAGGAAAAAATATGGTTGATAAGTTGGGTTTAAAAAAATATGAATTCAAAGAAGAAATTAAACCCCAACCAAGCATTTTTGATTTTCAAGATGATAAACCTTTTTATGATGAAGTTCATCAATTATCCACAGTTGATGTAATAGAAGAAAAGAATGGTATAATAATTTCAGATCTATACGACGAAAACCAACTTTATATCGATGATGAAGACGGATATAAATTATACGAGATTCTAAAATATCGTTATTCGTTAGATTAGTTTTAATCAATTCTATACTCAGTCGGGTTAAATAAACCTGGCTGAGTTACCATTGCAATCACACTATCAACATCTGATACACCTATTTTTGTTGGGATTTGTTGTGAGGTCCCAACTCTAAATGTTACTTTAAGTGTTTCAGGATCTACCTTTACAACTTTAAGGTAATGTTTTTTATCGGGTAATTTTTTGAAACTAAATAATCCGAGTTTTCTAATTTTTTTCATTACTTCGAGATAATCTGAATCAATATCCTCATAAGCCCTTTCAATATACTCATCCATCAAGTCTTCCAATTTTTCACAAGTCTCACTTTCGAAAATCTCATTATCCCAAACAGTATGTTCAATCTCATAATACTCAGGTGGGTGACCACTAAAACCCTTTTCAACTGAGTTAAATAACAAGTCCAACACATTCTCATCAAAATCACCTTTATCAATAAATAACTGAACAAGATTTCCCCAACTTATAAAATAGGTTCTAAAACATCCTGCTCTTCCACCCCAATTTTCAATACCAAATTGTTTCAAACTATCACAATAGGTGTCTTTCATCAAGTCTGATGCACCTTGTAAGGTTGCACGATCTTTTCCTCTACAAACTATCTCGTCAATTTCATCACCGAGTTCAGGAAAAAACTTATCAAGTATACTTGTAATATGGCCTGCACCATCATAGTACAAACGACCGTTAGGGTGTATTCTAAAATCTTTACTTGTAGATGGATCTAGAAACTCTGCAAGTTGTTTTAGTTTCATTGTTGCAGAGTCACAAAAATAATCTAAGGTATATCCCTCATGCCAATCGTCGTACGCTCTATCTTGACACTCACCATAAAAGTCCCAATTACCATAATACATTCTATCGTAGTTAACTGCATCCCATTCACCATCAGAATTCTCACTATATGTTTCAGGAAAGAAAAACTTCAAAAACTTTTCTAAATCATCAAAATGGAACATTAAACCATGTGCGGTTACTTCAACAGTATCTCTGAAGTTATTTCCATCTTTATTATAGAACTCAACATCATTATAATCTAACTTTTTTTTATTTAAAAGTAGAATTTTTCTGAAATCTTCTAGATCATCTATGTCGTTTTCTATAAGAAGTCTTTTTTTCATATATTTATAAATATATTGTCAAAGTGAAATCTTTGTATTATATTTGTTCTATAGTTCTTTGAAAATAGTCATTTAAGATATATGGGCCTATATCGGATTTGACGGGCGTTGGTTGAATAAAAGAAGCATGTCGGGTCTGAATTAAACTCGTTAAAAACTGATTCGAACAACAATTGGCAATGTGCTAAACAAAATGGAAACTCTTGGTTTACTAAGAGGTTCTGAAGTTACTGTAGCTTAATAAGATACGGAAACGCGAGCCGGTTCACATACGCTCAGGAACAGAAGTGATAAAAGTGGATTACCATTAAACTATAAATTGAGTGGTTCATTGGTTGTTAGTTTACGATGGTAAAGAACAAACTAACCTTGTTTTTGATCAGGACAAAATCAAATATTTTGGGGTATTAGAAAATACCAACCTAAACATGTAGTTGTCTTTTAGACAAGACGAGCCGGACGAGGGAGTCGGAGCCCTCTAGGTCCACCAACTGATCCCATCATTTAATTATGGTGGGATTTTTTTATGCCCTCGAAATTTTTGTTTGTTTGATTGTGATTTTTTTAAGCACAAAAA
>Ga0194124_10000065_pt1 | contig 156689 bp, 116 predicted proteins | sample TA2KigCas0mmetaG_FD_148605 | JGI IMG/M metagenome (GOLD analysis project Ga0194124, IMG submission 148605) | Freshwater microbial communities from Lake Tanganyika, Tanzania - TA2015031 Kigoma Deep Cast 0m | ecosystem: Environmental > Aquatic > Freshwater > Lake | place: Tanzania: Lake...
CTCCTCTTCGGGCGCGGCCTTGAATCGCGGTATTCGCATACCCCCCCACTCCATCATGGTCGCAGCCCCTCACGCCATGCCCAGACCCTCCCTAAATCTAGTGATAGATGACCTGGCCCCCAAAGTGGCCTCCCGTGAGCGGGTCAACGTCCCGGCGACCCAGCCGCAATCTGGGCGGGATCCCAGCTAGTTCCTGGGGGGCTTGGCCAATAGTCCCGCTCGTCCTCCCGACGTCCTCCGTTGGCTGCCGCCCTGGAGTCCTTGGACCATGGCCTCGGCGAAGGGGCCGGTTTTTCCCGGGATCTCGTCATGGAGCCATACGAAGCTGTCCGCGAGGGCTGAGGACTTCGACCACTCCGCGAACCGCTGGGTCGCTGAGACGGGTGTTTCCTCGCCGACGGCTTGTCCTCCTGAATCCGTCCCCTTGGCCCAGATTCTGGGATAGACGGGGATACCTGGGAACGACCACTGGGTCGGCGTGTTCCATCGGCCCCCCGCCGTAGCACTGGAGGTTGATGGCCTCGATGGCTCTGGGTCGCTGGCTGTTCACGGCCCGTGCCACGTTCTGCCAGAACTGCGCATTCGTGTAGGGGCAGAGGGAGACCTCGAAACCGATGTCCCGCAGCATCACGGCGAAGCGGGTGATCGAGGTCTCATCATAGGTGACCTCGTCGTTCAGATCGATGGACTCGATGGCAGGCAGGGCCTGCCGGAGCGCGGTCAGATTCCGCCAGAGGATGCTGTTGGTGGCTGTGCCGTCCTTCTTGATCAGGCCCCGGATGTTGTTGAACGCCGGCGATCCGGCGGCTCCGAACCCAAGGGTGACCCGACGTCCGCTGCTGCGCAGCCGGTTGAGGTCGTGCGCGAAGTTCGGATGCTGGGTCGCCCCGATGTAGGTCCCATCGCGGGCGACCGGGAATTCCTTGGTGAGGTCCAGTGTGCCGTCCGAATCGACATGGACCGACCAGACGATCACCTCGGTGAACCTGGAGTCGATCAGTTCAGCCGGCGTCGCGTCGCGTCGCTTCTCCTTGTAGACCGGTCCTCCGACGTAGATGCCGAGGTGGGGCCATGCATTCCGGGGTATTAGGTTGCGCTTGGGTAAGGCGATGGTGATTCCACTCGGCATGTCATCATCCCACGATATGGCGGAGACCTGCTGCAGGAGCGCGAGTAGGGAAAGGATCACGGCCGCGAGCCGGCCCGTGGTGTGGGAGAGATGCTTGGGGAACGACTACAGATGGTGGAGCGGATAGTAAAGGGGCTGGATCAGGACGGCTCGGAACGCCCGCCTTGGACGGCCCACCGCGTTCCCCTCTGGGCCTACAGGCGAGGCGGCGCGGGTCGGATCGGAGCCGTGCCGCTCTGGACTCCTCGGACCCGGGTCGCGCGGCGATAGACCTTGTCGCCACAGGTCACATAGAGGTCGCTGAACTCGGGTCCGCCGAACGTCACATTCGACAGCCACTGACGCTGGGGCTTCGGGATGATTCCGTTCACGCGGCCCGCCTGGTCACAAAACTGCAGGCCGGCCTCGGTCGTGACATACAGCCGCCCGTCCCGGTCGACCGTCATCCCGTCGGCCCCGCTCTGGGTCGAGCCGTCCACCAGGTGCAGGTGATGGTAGCGCTGCTTGAAGCGCAGGGAGCCGTCGTCGGCGATCTGGTACGACCAGACGAATTGCCCCCGGGTGTCGGCCACGAGCAGCAGCGTCTGGTCGGGCGACAGCTGGACGCCGTTCGGAAAGCCGATGCCCTCGTCGACCACGCGCTTGGAACCGTCGGGCTGCACCAGCCAGACCTTCTTGTTGCCCGGATCGGTGACGTAGAGTCGCCCGTTGGACGTGATGCAGAGGTCGTTGGACTCGATCCCGTCGGCGACCACGGTCTTCGCCCCGGTGGCGTCATAGGCGACGATCTGCTTCCGACCGTTTGCGGCGGCATACAGGCGTCCGTCGGGGCCGAACTTCAGTCCGTTCGCCCCGCCGGTGTCCTCGGCGAAGACGCTGACCTGTGCGTCAAGGCCGACCTTGTGGATGCGGTTGTTCGGGATGTCGGTGAAGTAGACCTCACCCTTGGCGTTGGCGGTCGGGCCCTCGGTGAACCGGTAGCCCTGGCCGACGAGCTGCCACTCGGAGCCGTTGGCAAGGACCTCCCTCACGACGGGCTGGCGGGATTTCTTCTCGGGGTTGGCCCGGATGGGGGCTGGGTAGTCCCGCCACAGCCAGCGCAGGGCGTCGGGGAAGATCTGGGTCGCATGGAGGCTGTCGTGACCCCCGTTGCTCCAGGAATGTTCGACGTCATAGCCCGCGAACTTCAGTGCCCGTTCCATCTCCTGGTTGGCCATCCACCAGTCGCCCCCGTAGATGTCGAGATCGTGGTCGCCGTCCTGCAGGAAGATCCGGATCGGCTTGGGCTCGGTCTTGCGGATGAGAGTCGGGTAGGCATTGCCGCCGCGGAGGCCGACGTACGTGCCGACGCTGGTGAACACGCGGTGGAAGGCCTCGGGTCGTTCCCAGGCCGCGGTGAAGGCACAGATGCCACCGCTGCTCGCCCCTCCGATCGCACGATCATCGGGATTGGGGCTCAGTTTGAGCCCATGGGTGCGCTCGATGAACGGGAAGAATTCGTCGAGGAGGAAGCGCGCGTAGGCGTCGCCGAGTCCGTCGTATTCGAGGCTGCGATTGAAGCGGTCGAGGGCGTTGGTCGACTGAGAGGGCACCCGACCGTGCATGATCAAGAGTCCGACCAGCGGCGGGATCTGCTTCCTGGCGATGAGGTTGTTGAAGACGTTGACCGCCTGGTAGCCGCCACCGTCCTGGAGGATCATGAGGGGTGCGGGGCGGGAGCGGTCGAGCTGCTGGGGGATGTAGACCGAGTAGGCGCGGATGGTTCCCGGGAAGACGCTGTTGGTGGCGGCGGTGTAGGTTCCCTTGACCACCTCTCCCTGGGGCACGCCCTCCTGCGGCTGGGAATCGGGTCCCGGCGGGAAGGGGTTTTCGGCGGCGGAGGTCAGGAAAAGGCCGAGCAGGCAGGGCAGGAGACGGAGGAAGCAGTTCATGGTGACAGGCCAAGAGCAAAGGCCCTTGGGCAAAGAGCCAAGAGCAAAAACGGGACTCACGCAGGGGTGCGGAGACGCAGAGGCGAGAGCACAGGATGAGCGATTCGAGGGGGCTGGGAGCGAGGAAAGAGGGGCATGGATCCGCCGATGGGCCGATCCTGGGAGAATCCCTCCCGGGTCCCACAGCACCGTGTTGCTGTGGGAGCGTGATGTAGGGCGGTAGGCGCAATCCCGCACCGCTTCTCCCCGTGAATCCCCATCGGGGTGTCCGTGTGGCTCAATGCCCGGCCTTGAGAATCACCTCGCCGTGAAGGATTCGGTTGCAGCAGGTGAGACGGAACTTCTCCGGGTCCTTGTTCCACTGGTCCAGGACGTCGAGCTCGTCGGGCGAAGGTGGAGTCAGATTCTCCATGCCCTTCACGACCTCCGCCACGCAGGTGCCGCAGGAGCAGTTGAAGCACCCGGCCTCCATCTCGACACCAGCGGCCTCTCCGGCCTCGATCAGGTTTTCCCCATCAGGGACCTCGGCGGAGACGTTGGCGGGGAGAATGGTGATCTTGGCCATGATGTTCGGGTTCGCGCGGTGCGGTTTACGTGGCGGGACAATGTCGTGTGATGGCGGGTGGGGCAAGGCGACGGGATTGGATTTGGCGGAGCGCCGGGGCTTTGGGCAGGCTCGACCGCATGCGTTTCTTCTATGCGGTGTGGCTGGGTCTCCTGTTCGGCGGATTCCATGGGGTCTCCCAGGAGGCTCCCCGGGCGGTCGATGCCCGACTCATGAGGTATCCCGACGTCTCGGCCACCCAGATCGCATTCGTCTATGCCGGTGACATCTGGATCGTGCCCAAGGAAGGCGGCCTGGCCACACGCCTCAGTTCGCCCCGTGGCGAGGAGACCATGCCCCGGTTCTCGCCCGACGGTTCCCAGATCGCGTTCTCCGGCAACTATGACGGCAATCTCGATCTCTACGTGATGCCCACTGCAGGCGGCGTTCCGCGTCGCATCACCCATCACGGAGCCCCCGATCGGCTGGTGGACTGGTTCTCCGACGGGAAGCGGCTTCTCTTTGCAACCTCGATGACCAGCTACAAGGATCGGTTCAACCAACTCTACGAGGTCGATGTCGAGGGAGGGCTGCCCGCGAAACTCCCGATGCCCTACGGGGAATTCGGCAGCGTGAAGGACGACGGCAAGACCCTCGCCTACATGCCGATCTCGATCTCGTTCAGTACCTGGAAGCGCTATCGGGGCGGCATGGCGCCGGACATCTGGATCTTCAACCTCGAGACCCTGGAGTCGAGGAACCTGACCCGATCCGGGGCGGATGACTCCATGCCGATGTGGCATGGGGACAACCTCTACTTCCTGTCCGACCGCGACGGAGCCAAGCGGGCGAATCTCTGGGTCTGGAACTCCAGGACCGACAAGTTCAAGGCCCTCACGACGTTCACCGAGCACGACATCCACTTTCCAAGCGCGGGGCCCAAGGAACTGGTCTTCGAGAACGGGGGACGGCTCTACCTCCTCGATTACCAGACCGAGAAGTTGCGCGAGGTGCGGATCGATGTCGTGACCGACCAGGCCACGCTCAAGCCCAGGGATGTCAATGCAAGCGGGTTGATCCAGGACGGCGCCGTATCGCCGAAGGGCAAGCGGGTCCTGGTCTCGGCCCGGGGCGAGATCTTCTCCCTGCCGGCGGAGCAGGGGATCGTTCGCAACATCACCCGATCCTCCGGTGTCGCCGAGCGCTATCCGGCATGGTCGCCCGATGGCAGGTCGATCGCGTACTTCTCGGACCGTACCGGTGAGTACGAGCTGACAACCCGACCCGCGGATGGCACCGGGAGCGAGACGAACCTCACGCGCCTGGGTCCTGGCTACCGCTACAACCTCTTCTGGTCGCCTGACTCCAAAAAAGTCGCGTTCATCGACCAGGCGATGAAGGTGAACATCTACGACTTCGGGTCCGGCACCAATCGGGTCATCGCCCGACAGCTTTGGAAATATCACGGCGACCTTGCGGGGTTTCGGGTCGGATGGAGTCCTGACAGTCGCTGGATCACGTGGGGACAGGACCTGACCAACCAGCAGAGTGCCGTTGTGCTGCACGATCTGAAGGAGGACAAGACCCACCAGGTCACCTCGGGGTTCTACAGCGACGACCTCCCGGCCTTCGACCCGGACGGAAAGTACCTCTATTTCCGGACGACCCGTAATTTCAACCCGATCTACAGCGAGCTCGACAGCACCTGGATCTATGCAAACGGAACCCGGATCGCGGTCGTGCCCCTGACGCGGGACCTCCCCAATCCACTGGCGCCCAAGAACGATGATGAGGAGCGTCCGAAGGAGAAGAAGCCGGATCCGACAACCAATGTGCCCGCCGCTCCGGTGGTGGTGGCCGGTACCAACACGCCTCCCGGGTCCGCCAGTGTTGCAGCCACGACCAATGCCGTTCCTTCGACGGCTGCAACCCCGGCCAAGACCGACGAATCTGGCGTCAAGGAAACCCGGATTGATCTCGAGGGATTTGAATCCCGCGTGATCCTGCTGCCGCCCGGCAGCGGTGCCTACGACACCGTCATCCCGGTTGCCGGGGGCAGGGTGCTGTATCGGCGGCTTCCGCGGACCGGAGCGGACGGTGGATCGGCGACTCTCCATCTCTACGACCTCGAGAAGCAGGAGGAGAAGACCGTGATCGGGGATTGTGCCGGCGCTGAGTTGTCGGCTGACCGCAGCAAGCTGCTGGTGATCTCCGGTGGGCGCTGGGGCGTGGTCGAACCCAAGGAGGGACAGCGGATCGACAAGGCGGTGCCGACGGGGGATCTCGTCATGCGCCTCGATCCCCGGGCCGAATGGCGTCAGATCTTCGACGATGTCTGGCGGTTCCAGCGCGACTTCTTCTACGACCCGAATCTCCACGGTGTGGATTGGCCCCTGATGCGAGAGCGGTACGGTCGCCTGCTGGAGGGCGCGGTGACCCGATGGGATGTCAACCACGTCATCGGCGAGCTGATTGGCGAACTCAACTCGTCGCATACCTACCGAAGCGGCGGGGACCTCGAAAGCGCTCCCTCGCGCGGCGTGGGGTATCTGGGGTGTGATTTCCGCCTGACCAACGGCCTGTACCAGATTGCGCGTGTCATCGAGGCGGCGCCGTGGGATGCGGAGCCCCGGTCACCGCTGGCCCAGCCGGGTGTGTCGGTGAGGCCGGGGGATTTCCTGATGGCCGTGAACGGCGATCCGCTGGATCCGAGGAAGGATCCCTGGGCCGCATTCCAAGGGCTGGCGGATCGCACGGTGCTCCTGACCATCTCGACCAATGGCCAAGTGGAGGGGGGGCGGGAAATCCTCGTCCGGACCCTCGATTCCGAAGCCCGCCTCCGCCATCTCGCGTGGCAGCAGGAGAATCGTCGACGGGTCCAAGAGCGAAGCGGCGGTCGGATCGGCTACGTGTACGTGCCCGATACCGGGGTGAATGGACAGAATGAGCTGGTTCGCCAATGGCGAGGCCAGGTTGCCATGCCGGGTCTGATCATCGACGAACGGTTCAATTCCGGAGGACAGATCCCCGACCGTTTCGTTGAGGTGCTAAACCGGCCCTTGCGCAACTGGTGGGGTGTCCGTGACGGCGCGGACTGGCCTTGGCCGCTCACATCACAGCCTGGACCCAAGGCGATGTTAATGAACGGCTGGTCGGGGTCGGGAGGCGATTGTTTCCCGTACTACTTCAAGCAAAGCGGGCTGGGTCCGCTGATTGGCCAGCGCACCTGGGGCGGCCTGATTGGCATCACCGGGGCTCCCGGTCTCATTGACGGCGGGAGTGTCACCGTTCCGACCTTTGGCATCTACGATCTGAAGGGGAACTGGATCATCGAGGGGCACGGGGTGGATCCGGATATCGAGGTGGTGGACGATCCGTCCCGTCTGGCTCGTGGAGAGGATCCCCAGCTCGAGCGGGCGATCACCGAGGTGATGAAGTCCTTGGAGCGCCATCCCCCGACGGGGCCGAAGAAGCCCGCCTATCCGGACCGGAAGGGCAAGTAGTCCGGAGCAGAGGAGGCCGAGGGCACAGGGGGCTCGGCAAATCGCAGCGGGCAGGAATGCCAGAGAGACCGAGCCGATTGCGAGGGTGCAGGCGCAGCTTCCCATGCCTCCAAATGCCTGTGGGGCATGCACAGCAAGGGTTTGAAGCAGTTCTCTGGATCGCTGGCTCAGTCGTGAAGAGGCCTCCAAAGAAAAAGGCGCGGCTGCCGCGCAGCCGCGCCCTGTCCAAACATTTCCGGTTGGATCAGTAGTCCATGCCGCCGCCTGCATGCGGGTCGGCTGCCGGCTTCTCTTTCTTCTCCGGGATCTCGGTGATGAGGCACTCGGTGGTGAGCATCAGACCGGCGATCGAGGAGGCGTTCTGGAGAGCCGAGCGGGTGACCTTCTTCGGGTCGACCACACCAGCCTTCACGAGGTCCTCGTAATCGCCAGTGGCGACATTGTAGCCATCGTTGCCTTTCCGGCGCTTGACCTCCTGCACGATGAGGCTGCCTTCGACGCCGGCGTTGAGAGCCAGCTCGCGGAGCGGGGCCTCAACGGCGCGACGGACGATGTCGACGCCGGTCTGCTCGTCGACCACGGACAGCCTGAGCGCCTCGATTGCCGGGAGGGTGCGGAGCAGGGCCACGCCACCGCCGGCAACGATGCCCTCTTCGACGGCCGCGCGGGTCGCATGGAGAGCGTCCTCAACACGGGCCTTCTTCTCCTTCATCTCGGTCTCGGTCGCGGCACCGACGTGGATGACGGCGACGCCGCCAGCCAGCTTGGCAAGTCGCTCCTGGAGCTTCTCGCGGTCGTAGTCGCTGGTGGTCTCCTCGATCTGGCGGCGGATCTGGTTGACCCGACCCTGGATCTCGGAGCTCTTGCCGTTGCCTTCGACGATCGTGGTGTTCTCCTTCTCGACAACGATGCTCTTGGCGCGGCCCAGGTCACCGAGTTCGAGATTCTCGAGCTTGATGCCGAGGTCCTCGGTCAGGCACTTGCCACCGGTGAGGATGGCGATGTCCTCGAGCATGGCCTTGCGGCGATCGCCGAAGCCGGGGGCCTTGACGGCACACACGTTGATCGTGCCGCGCAGCTTGTTGACCACGAGGGTCGCAAGGGCCTCGCCCTCGACCTCCTCGGCGATGATCAGGAGAGGCTTGCCAGTCTTGGCAACCTTCTCGAGCACCGGGAGCAGATCCTTGAGGTTCGAGATCTTCTTCTCGTAGATCAGGATGTAGGCGTCATCCTGCTTGGCCTCCATGGCCTCGGCATTGGTGACGAAGTAGGGGGACAGATAGCCCTTGTCGAACTGCATGCCTTCGACGACGTCGAGGGTGGTCTCGATCGACTTGGCCTCTTCGACGGTGATGGTTCCATCCTTGCCAACCTTGTCCATCGCGTCGGCGATGATCTCGCCGATAGTGGTGTCCCAGTTGGCGGATACGGTTGCGACCTGCTTAATCTCCTCCTTGTCCTTCACCTTCTTGGCGATCTTCGCGAGGTGCTCGATGGCGGCGTCGACGGCCTTTTGGATGCCGCGCTGGAGCGAGACCGGGTTCGCACCCGCAGTCACGTGCTTCAGGCCTTCACGGTAGATGGATTCGGCCAGGACCGTAGCGGTCGTGGTTCCGTCGCCTGCGGTGTCGCTGGTCTTGCTGGCGACCTCTCGGACCATCTGGGCGCCCATGTTCTCGTATGGGTCCTGGAGCTCGATCTCCTTGGCGACGGTTACGCCGTCCTTGGTGACGGTCGGGGAGCCGAATTTCTTGTCGATGACCACGTTGCGGCCTTTCGGACCGAGGGTGGCCTTCACGGCCTTGGCGAGGAGTTCAACGCCGCGGAGCAGTCGCTGCCGGGCGCTTTCGTCGAACACGAGTTGTTTTGCAGCCATGTTATTTGATCAGTTTTCTGGTTGTGGTTGAAAGTGCTGGGTTTCAGGAGACGACGGCGATCAGGTCATCGGCTCCGAAGATCTTGTACTCCTTGCCGTCGATCTTGATCTCGGTCCCGCCGTACTTGGAGACGAGGACGCGGTCGCCGACCTTGACCTCGAAGTCCTGCTTCTTGCCATCGTCCTTGACCTTGCCGGTTCCGAGAGCGCGCACGACGCCTTCGGTGGGCTTCTCCTTCGCGGAGTCAGGGATGATGATCCCGCCCTTCTTGGTTTCTTTTTCTTCGACGAGTTCCACGAGGACGCGGTCGCCGAGGGGTTTCACGTTGAGTGCCATACTGTATGTATCGCGTTTTTTCTGTTGTGGTTGCTGATGATCAATCGCCGCCGCACCCGCGTCGGCATGGAAAAACCTGTATCGCAGGGGTCAGGGTTTCTTTTCGTCCACGACCTCTGCATCGATGATCGGACCGTCGCCCTTCTTGGTGTCCGACCCGGACGCCCCGGCGCCGGCCTGGGCGTTGTCCGGCCCTGCGCCGGGTCCCTGTCCGGCTGCCTGTGTGTTCTTGTAGAGTTCGGCGCTCGCCGCCTGCATAGCCGCGCTGAGTTTGTCGACCGTTTCCCGGATGGCAAACACATCACTGCCCTTCAATGCCTCCCGGACTGCCTTGGCCCCGTCTTCGATCGACGACTTTGCGGCTCCGATCTTGTCGGCGTTGTCCTTGACGAACTTTTCGGCGCGGTAGGCCATGTTGTCCGCCTCGTTTCGGACCTCCACGTCCTCGCGGCGCTTCTTGTCATCCTCGGCATGGGAGTCGGCATCGCGCCTCATGCGCTCGACTTCGTCCTTCGAGAGGCCGCTCGAGGCGGTGATGACGATCTTCTGCTCCTTCCCGGTCCCGAGGTCCTTGGCGCTGACGTTGAGGATCCCGTTGGCATCGATGTCGAATGTCACCTCGACCTGGGGAACACCGCGGGGTGCTGGGGGAATCTCGGTCAGCTGGAACTTGCCCAGCGATTTGTTGTCCCGGGCCATGGATCGTTCGCCTTGGAGCACGTGAATCTCAACGCCGGGTTGGTTGTCGCTCGCCGTGGAGAAGATCTCGGACTTGCGGGTCGGGATCGTGGTGTTGCGCTCGATGAGCTTGGTGAGGACACCGCCCATGGTTTCGATTCCGAGTGACAGGGGTGTCACATCGAGGAGGAGGACATCCTTGACATCACCCTTCAGGACGCCGCCTTGGATCGCCGCACCCACGGCCACCACCTCATCAGGATTCACACCCTGGTGGGGAGCCTTCCGGACAAGGGTGCCCGCAGTCTCGACGACGCGCGGCATGCGGGTCATGCCACCCACCAACACGAGTTCGTCGATCTGATCCGATGTCAGGCCAGCATCCTTGAGGCAGGCCTTTGTCGGGGTGATGGTCCGCTCAACGAGGGAATCGCAGAGCTGCTCCATCTTGGACCGGGAAAGGCTTTTCTGGATGTGTTTCGGCCCGGATGCGTCTGCCGTGATGAAGGGCAGGTTGATCTCGTACTGTTGGGAGGAGCTGAGGGCGATCTTGGCCTTCTCCGCCTCCTCCTTGATCCTCTGGAGCGCGTCCGGCTGTTTCCGAAGATCCATGCCCTGTTCCTTCTGGAACTCGGCCAACATCCAATCCATCAACGTGTTGTCCCAGTCGTCGCCACCGAGGTGGGTGTCACCATTGGTCGCCTTGACCTCGAAAACCCCGTCGCCGATTTCCAGAACCGAGATGTCGAAGGTGCCGCCGCCGAGGTCGTAGACCGCGATCTTCTCGTCCTTCTTCTTATCTAGCCCGTAGGCGAGCGAGGCCGCGGTGGGTTCGTTGATGATGCGGAGAACCTCAAGCCCGGCGATCTTCCCGGCATCCTTGGTGGCCTGACGCTGGGTGTCGTTGAAGTAGGCGGGAACGGTGATCACCGCCTGTGTGATCTTCTCCCCGAGACGCATCTCGGCGTCCGCCTTGAGCTTTGAAAGGATCATCGCAGAGATCTCGGGTGGACTGAAGAGCTTCGGTTTGCCTTCCACGTCCACCTCGACTGCCGCGTCTCCATTGGGAGCCTTCACGACCTTGTAGGGGACCCGTTTCGCCTCCTCTTGGACCTCGTCGAACTTCCGCCCCATGAAACGTTTGATAGAATAGACCGTGTTTCGGGAGTTGGTGATCGCCTGACGCTTGGCGGACTCGCCGACCAGCCTCTCCCCGTTCCGCGCAAAAGCCACCACGGAGGGCGTGGTCCGCTTGCCTTCGGAGTTCTCAAGGACGAGCGGCTCGCCCCCCTCCATCACAGCCATGCACGAGTTCGTCGTTCCGAGGTCGATTCCGAGAATGTGTGCCATATGATTCCCTTTGGTGGCGACTTGTCTGCAAGGTTGATGCCGACCCGGTCGGGTAGGTCGGAATCTTGGTTTCCTCGGCAAAACCCGTGCTGACAGGCGATTATAAGGCAACGGAAATGAGCCTGGTTCTGTGCCATATTGGTCCGTTCTGGCTCAACAAGTGGGCGCATGTGCGCCGCTGAATCGGATCTTCTGGGGGAAGGGTCCCTGTAACGCCGCCGGCGAGTTCGGTATCCGGGTTCCAAAGAAACGGACGTGCAATGGCGTGCCCACGACGATAGCCTCACCCGTCAACAATCCAACCTATTATGAGCAAGCGAATTGGAGTGGTGGGAGTCGGACGAATGGGTGCCAACATGGCACGACGGTTGAAGGACTGCGGATATACGGTCACGGCGGTCTATGACGCACATCCCGAGTCGGCGGAGGCACTGGCGAAGGAACTGGGCTGTGCCAACCCGCGGAAACTCGCTGAGGTGACGGCTGTTTCCGACGTGATCCTGACCGTGGTGACCGATGACAAGGCGATGGACAAGATCTTCGCTAAGAAAGGGGACAGCCTGCTGGTCGGTGCCAAGGGCAGGGTCTTCATCAACTGCGCCACGGTATCCCCGGCCATCCATGTCGAGGTCGAGAAGCGGGCCAACCGTGTCAAGGCCGAGTCGCTTGAGGCCTGCATGGCCTCGTCCATCAACCAGGCCCGGAATGGCACGCTCTATCTGATGGTGGGTGGCAAGAAGGCCGTGTTCGAGGGAATCAAGCCGCTCCTAGTGAGTCTCTCCGACGACGGAAAGCTGCTGCGCTACATCGGTCGGTCCGGCCAGGCGGGTCAGGTCAAGGCGCTCGTGAACATGGTGATGAACATCAACACCGCCGGGCTCGCCGAAGGCCTGGGCCTTGGGTCGGCTTTGGGGCTCGATCTCAAGGTTCTCATGGAGGTGTTCTCCCAGACTGGTGCCAACAGCAGGGTCCTTGTGACCGATGGCGAGGACATGGTGAACCGTGATCACTCCTGCTTCTTCAGCGCGGCCCATGCGGCCAAGGACAGCGGCATCGCCTATGGCCTGGGCCAGAAGGCGAAGCTCACCCTCCCGTTGGCCAAGGCGGCGCTGTCCCAGTACAAGCGCATGGTCCAGGTGGGCCTCGGTGGGCTCGACAAGTCGGGAATCGCCGAGTTGACCTTCAAGGGTCGTGGGCCGAAGAAGCGGTCCAGCCGCTAGGACACCTCTCAGACTTGGAAATGCGACAGCCCCGCATGAGCGGGGCTGTCCTGTTTTCCGGGATGTTTCGTGGAACTCTTGGCCTGCAGGGGATCAGTAGGGCAGGGGGAATCGGGCCGTGAGCGCCTTCACCCGGTCCCTGACCTGGCGCGCCTTTTCGATATTGGCGATGTCCAGCAGGACCTCCGAGATCATATCACCGATCTCACTCATCTCCTTCTGGCACATCCCGCGGGTCGTGACAGCCGGAGTGCCGAAGCGTATGCCGGACGCCTCGAAGGGGGAGCGGGTCTCGAACGGGATCGTATTCTTGTTCGTGGTGATTCCCGCCTCGTCGAGAGCCAGCTGGGATTGCTTGCCGGTGAGTCCGCGTGCCCCGACATCGACGAGCATCAGATGGTTCTCGGTTCCTCCCGAAACCAGCCTGAACCCGTTGCGTTTCATCGCCTCCGCGAGGGCGAAGGCGTTGTCGACGATCTGCTGCTGATAGGCTTTGAATGAGGGCTGAAGCGCTTCGAGGAAGCAGACGGCCTTGGCGGCGATGACGTGCATCAGCGGTCCTCCTTGGATCCCTGGGAAGACCTGGGAGTCGATCGCCTTGGCGTAGGGGGCCTTGCAAAGGATCAGGCCGCCGCGCGGACCCCGGAGGGTCTTGTGTGTTGTTGTTGTGACGAAGTCGGCGAAGGGCACGGGACTCGGATGCACCCCTGCCGCCACGAGCCCAGCGATGTGTGCGATGTCGGCAAGAAGGAGGGCTCCAACCTCCTTCGCAATCTCTCCCATCCGCTCGAACTCGATCCGCCTTGGATAGGCGGATGCGCCGACGGTGATCATCCTCGGCCGGTGCTCTCTCGCCATCGAGGCGAGCTGGTCATAGTCGATCCGTTCGTCCTCCTTGCGGACACCATAATGGACGATCTCAAAGAATTTACCCGAGAAGTTCGCCTTGTTGCCGTGGGTCAGATGTCCGCCATGAGAAAGATCCATGGTCAGCAGTTTGTCTCCGGGTTTCAGCATGGCGAAGTAGACGGCCATGTTGGCTCCCGATCCGGAATGGGGCTGCACGTTGGCGTGCTCGGCACCGAACAGTTGCCGAGCACGTTCGATCGCCAGCCTCTCGGCCTCGTCCACGTGCTCACAGCCGCCGTACCAACGCTTCCCGGGATATCCCTCGGCGTATTTGTTGGTCAGGACGCTGCCCTGTGCCGCCATCACGGCCGGGCTCGTGAAATTCTCGGAGGCGATGAGCTCGATGTGCTCCTGCTGGCGCTGACGCTCCTTCTGGACGATCTGCGCGATGCTGGGGTCTGTGGATTCTAGGCTGTTGTGGATGTCAGGCATGTCTTCGATTTTCTGGATTCGGCGCTCGTGGCGGCCGCCCTCGAATCGGGCTTCCACAAACGCATGGAGAATCTTCATGCAGTCGGCGGCGGAGTTGTTGCGGGCCCCGAGGCACAGGACATTCGCATCGTTGTGCTGGCGCGTCAGACGTGCCATCTCCTCGCTCGTCACAAGAGCCGCGCGTATGCCGGTGACCTTGTTCGCGGCCATGCTCATGCCGATGCCGGTCGAACAGCAGAGCAACCCCAGCGAGGCTTGTCCCGAAGCAACGCGATGGGACACCTCGTGGGCGTAGTCTGGATAGTCCGTGGACTCCTTTGAGTGGGCCCCAACATCCTCGTAGGACAATCCGATCCTCCGAAGCTCGCCCAAAAGTTCCTCCTTGAGATCGAATCCAGCATGGTCGGATCCCACCGCGAACGCGATCCGCGCCGTCGGACGCAAGGGTTGCAGTACCGAGGAAACGAGCAGGGCCTCGATGCCGCATTTGATCTGATCCCGGCACGACAGATATTCCTCGAGAGACCCGCCGATCGGATCGGCTATATCCTGGTCCTTGGGCCTGAGACGCGTGTTGAACTGGCCCAGGGTGAATGTCTTTGTCGACGCCTGCGGATAAAGATAGAGGAGGTTGTCCACATGGCCGCGGGTCAGGCCCAGGATCAACGTCGCCTCCTCCACCAGCCGGGCATTGACCATCTGGGAGCGGTGGCCGGAGATGTCGACACCCGACAGGCGCATCGCCTTGACGGCATTGGGGCTTGGGGGTTGGCCATTGATGGCTCCCGTGCCGGCCGAAACGACTCTCCAATTCCCGGTATCCGCGAGGACGTTACGCGCGATGCCCTCTGCCATGGGACTGCGGCAGGTGTTTCCAGTGCACACGAACAGGAGGGTTTTCATCAGCGTTGCCGACCGAAGGTGGGAGTGGTGCCCCGATGCGTCAACGCATCACTCAATGGGAGAGACGCGCTGTGCGAAGTCCAATCCCGGGTCATCCCATTCCTGGGGCGTTCCAGGTGCTTCAAAGCCCTCGATCCATCCAAGGGCTCCAGGGCTGTTTTCCTGTTTCTGGATCGCGGGAAACCACGGAAATCCTCCTGACAGGAGGATCTTTTTACTTGTCCGGCAGGCTCACGGTGCCGCCGGCCTCGATGGTCATCTTGGGCATCTTGAGGCGCGAGGAGATGGTGGCGGTGGGCTGGGTGCCGACGTTGTTGATGTTGTAGGTCTCGCCCATCACCGAGACCGGGAACTTGCCGTTGGAGAAATAGGCGGCGAGGTCGGTCTCGCTGGGCGTGTCGTTGTCGCCCTTCTTCTGGTCGGCCGCCCAGAGCTGCTTCTGGTTGTCGATCACCCGCAGGTTGTTGATGATCGCGTTGTAGCGGCTGGTGGCCAGGGAACCATTGATGTTCGGGATCGCGATCATCGCCAGCAGACCGATGATCATGACCACGATCATGATCTCGATCAGGGTGAAGCCCGACTGGAGGCGGACGGCGGGACGCAGGGCAGGATGGAGTTTCATGACGATACGCTCGTGACGTTGTAGGGCAGGGTCAACACCCCGAACAAGAAAAGGTTCCGACACGACCCGGTCCACGCCCGTTTGCTTCGACCGCCGCATCCTCAGGTGGCCCTGGAATCCTCGATGCGGACCCGGGCGATCCGGCGACGCTGATACCAGCCGACCCCGATGAGGTCATGGATCCCTCGCCCCAGACGGTTCCAGACGCCGTACTTGGAGACTCCGGCGACCCTGGGTCGATGGTTGACCGGCACCTCCCGGCATCGGAAGCCGCCTCCGGCAACCAGGATCGGCAGGAACCGATGGAGTCCGTTGAACGGGAAGACGCCGTCGAGGCACTCCCGACGAAACGCCCGCAGGGCACAGCCGGTGTCGGCGAAGTCGGCACGAAGCGCGGCCTTGCGTGCCGCACGGGCGATGCGGGAGGAGATCTTGCGGACCAGCGAGTCCTGGCGATTGACGCGGTGGCCGCAGACAAAATCGACCTCGCCCAGCAGGCCCAGCATCCGGGGCAGCTCTGCGGGATCGTTCTGGAGATCGCCATCGAGGGTGCAGAGCAGGGGAGCCGTGCTACCGGCAATGCCGGTCCAGACCGCCGCGCTCTGGCCACGGTTCTGGGTGTGGCGCAGTCCCCGCACCCGCGCGTCCGCCCGCTGTGCCTGGGTTATCCGAGCCCAGGTGTCGTCGGTGCTGGAATCGTCCACCAGCACGATCTCCCAGGTCCGCTTCTCGGCGGCGAAGACCCGGACCAGTTCGTCGACGAGCGGTTGGACGTTGTCGGACTCGTTGAAGAGCGGGACGACGATGGCGATTTTAGCGGACACTGGGTTCAGGTTATGGGGTTTTCATCCAGAGGGTAAGGGGGATTTGAGGAGGGACGGCGGAGGGGGCTCAGACGGGGACGCGAAGACGCGGAGCGCGACGGAGAAAATAAGGATCCTTGGAAGGATGGGTGATGCGGTGCCCTGTATCACCAGGGGTATCCCGTCGATTGGAGGACCGGGATGCAACCTGTCGCCCGGGACGGCAGGTCCTTCATCCGAGCCATCCCGAGCCACCCCGTGTTGCTCTGTGTTGCTCTGTGTTGCCGCTTGTTTCGACCCGGGGTTCCACGGGACACTTCGTCTCTCGTGAGTGGACGTCTCCAGGGACAATCCATCGTCGTGGTCGGGGGCACGGCCGGTCTTGGCCGATCCGCCGTGTTGGCCTGCATCCGCGAGGGCGCCCGGGTGGTCGTGGTGGGACGTGATCTCGCGAAGGCTGCGGCACTCGAGGCCGAACTGGGGGCGTCGGTCCGCGTCCTCTGCGGGGATGCCACGGAACCGTCCACACCGGAAGCCGCGGTGGCTCTGGCCGTGTCGGCCTTCGGTCGACTCGACGGGCTGTACCACGTGGCCGGGGGCAGTGGTCGACGCCGTGGCGACGGACCGCTCCATCTCCTGACCGATGAGGGCTGGGACTTCACGCTCCGGACCAACCTGTCCTCCGTGGTCTATTCCAACCGCGCCGCCACCCGGCAGTTCCTCGCCCAGGGCACGTCGGGCAGCGTCGTGAACTGCGGATCGGTTCTCGCCTCCTCCCCGTCGCCACCCTATTTTGCGACCCATGCCTACGCCGCGGCGAAGGCGGGACTGATCGGTCTGACCCGTTCGGCTGCGGCTGAATACGCGGTCCGGGACATCCGGTTCAACGTCGTGGCCCCGGGTCTCGTCGCCACTCCGATGTCGCAACGAGCCCAGTCGGACGAGGCGATCCAGCGATTTCTGCGGACCAAGCAGCCTCTCGATGGAGGACGGATGGGGGTTCCGGGCGACGTCGATGGCGCAGTCGTCTGGCTGTTGTCGGCGGAGAGTGCCTTCGTCACCGGACAGGTGATCGCGGTCGACGGGGGCTGGTCCGTGTCGGAAGGGCAACGATCATGAGTCATGGTTCAATGAAGGTGGAATCGTACGCGTTGGGATTGGATCTGGGCGGCACGTCCGTGAAGGCGGTCGCCCTCGATGGGGATGTTCTGGTGGGCCAGGACCACGAGCCGTTCGACCTGGCCGAGCCGATGGCGTTCGCCGGGGCCATGGAACGCGTGGTGGGTCGGTTCACCGAGCGGCTCGGTCGACCCTTGTCCATCGGGGTCTCGGCGCCCGGAATCCTGGCGCTCGACGATCGGAGCATCGCCCACATGCCCAGACGATTCGAGGGACTGGAGGGGCTGGTGTGGGGTGATCGACTGGGGCGATCCGAGGGGGTCCCGGTGGTGAACGACGCAAATGCCGCACTGCTGGGCGAGGTGGGATTTGGGGCAGGTCGGGGGGCGCGCCACGCAGTCCTTCTCACGCTGGGCACCGGCGTGGGTGGGGCGGTGCTGTCAGACGGACGCCTCCTGCGCGGTCACACCGGCAAGGCCGGGCATCTCGGTCATGTGTCGCTCAATCCCGAGGGTGCCCCCGACATCTGCAATGCGCCGGGCAGCCTCGAGGATGCCATGGGCAACCACAATGTCGGTTCCAGGACGGCGGGGCGCTTTGCGACGACCCATGACCTGGTCCGGGCGGTGGAGTCCGGTGATGAGGGAGCCCGTGGGATCTGGCTGCGCTCCGTCCGGACCCTCGCCGCGGCGATCGCGTCGTTCGGGAACGTCCTCGATCCCGAGGTGGTGATCGTCGGAGGCGGTGTGGCCCGGGCGGGCGAGACGCTGTTCGGCCCTCTGCGGACCCTGCTGGCCGACATGGAGTGGCGTCCGGGCGGCAAGGGCCTGCGACTCGTCCCGGCCGAGCTCGGAGAACTGGCAGGGGCCCATGGGGCTGCGCTCTGGGGACGTCGGGGGTTTCCTCCTCAAGACAGTTCCAACGGATTGTTGTGATCCGGGGGCCGAAATAGCTCTTGGCCCCGGCGGGTGCCGCGGGCGAGTTTCATCCGGATACATCACCATGGGACGGCATCTCAAGTGGACCCACGTCTACCGGCTCTACGAATGGGCGGAGCCACTCCTGAACCAGACCGTCGCCAAGGAATCGCTGCCCGCGGGCGACCGGATCGTGGTGCTGGCACCGCACATCGATGACGAGACCATCGGCTGCGGCGGCGTCCTGGTGAAGCATGTGCGGGCCGGGAAACGGGTCGCGATCCTGACCTTTGCCGACTGCACCCCGGAACGCATCGTGGAGGGTCGTGCCGCCGGTGCGGTGCTGGGGGTGCAGCGTCAGGACTTCCTTCCGTTCCCGTCGAAGACCCTGTCGGGCAACCGCGACGCCTTTGCGGCCCTTGTGGCCTTTCTCCGCGAGGAGACACCGAATCTGGTCTATGTGCCGAGCCTGCTGGACCGACACACCGACCACGTGGTCCTCAACCAGATGCTGGCCCGGGCGACACGTGAGACGGGCCAGCGGCCGATGGTCTATGGCTATGAGGTGTGGAGCACCCTCACACCGAACGTGGCGGTCGATATCACCGCGGAGCAGCCGCTCAAGGCCCGGGCCCTCGACTGTTTCACGAGCCAGAACCTGTCCAACAACTGGGTCGATGCCGCGATGGGACTGAACCGATACCGCGGCATCACGACCAGCGCCGGACTCTACGCGGAGGCCTTCCATCGTCTGACGGCGGCACGACATCGGGAGTTGGTGGGACGTCTGTGGAAGGTCTGATCGGCATGCATGTCGTCCAACTCCTGGCGGGAACGGGGCAGGGTGGGGCCGATCGGGTGGCCATCGCTCTGGGCCGTGGTCTCCAGGCCGCGGGTCATCGTGTGACCTTTGGGGTGGCGCCCTATTTCCTGGCAAACCGTCCGGGTGTCGGTCACGAGCACGAGTGCTGGGAGATCCCCCGGTTCCGTGGACTTCCCTGGCGGTCGCTCCAGGAGTTCAACCGCAGGGCTGCGGAGGCCGACCTCGTGGTCACCCACGATTCCGGAGCCCGCCACTTCGCGATCTACGCCAAGCTCACTGGGCTCCGGCCGCCGGTGTGGTTCTACCGGCACTGCATCAGTGGCACGACCCGCTTCGGAGGGGTCCAGCTCCATCGACTGGTCGCACGACACCATGTGGCGGTCAGCGACATCATCGCACGGAGCCTCATCGACAGCGGCTATCCCCGCCGGCAGGTGACCCGCATCCATGGAGCGATCGACCTTGCCCCGTTCCTCGAGCCGCGTCGGGACCGGGTGGAGGCGCTGCGGGCCTCGCTGATCCAGGGGCTGCCCGAGGGAACCGTCGTGGTGGGCATGGTGGGTCGACTCCATCTGGGCAAGGAGTGGCGACCCGACCGGCCGGACTTCAAAGGGTACGATGTCCTCTTCGGAGCGCTCGCGAAGGCCCGGTTTCCCTGGAGGGTCCTCACCCTGGGGCCGGCCCGTCCGGAGGAGCTGGATGCGGTCCGACAGATCGCCCACCACCAAGGGGCCGACCCGGACCGGATCCTCTTCGCCGGCTTCGTGGATGATCCCGCGTCCCATGTCGCGCTGATGGACATCAACGTCCTGCCCTCCCGGAAGGAGGGGTTGGGTTTGACGGTGATCGAAAGCATGGTGGCGGGGGTGCCCACGCTGGGCAGCCGGAGCGGGGGCATCCGGGAGATCATTGAGGACGGGGTCAGTGGACTGCTGTTCGAGGAAGGCAACGCCGAGGCCCTCCATGCCGCGCTGGAACGGGTGGTCGGTTCACCGGACCTCCGCAGGACCCTTTCCGAGCAGGGGCGTCACCGGGCCAGGACGGTGTTCGACGCCCCGGTGATGGTGTCGGCCTTCGAGGCGTTGATGCGGCGGGAGCTCCAGGGGCGGTGAGGGCAAGGGCGGCTGATGGAGTGGGACTCGCATCACTGGGGGCACCTGGTGCTCCCTTTGAGGGCATGGCTTGAGCTGGGTCGATGGAGGAATCGGGACGGTCTGGCAGCGGTTGAGCCTCGGGTGGGTGGGTCTTTGCACCCAGTGGCCCAGAGCACTGGTCCACCCACCGGGTACAGGTTCTGGTGTGGCAAGGGTCGGTGATGCAGTGCCCTGCATCACGGGGTGGCCCGCCGAAAGCCTCAATCTGTCGTGAGCGCCCTGAGGTTCGTCTGCAGCTCGAGGGCCAGACGGTTCCGCTCCGCTTCGTCGAGGTCCGGGGGAATCTGCATCACCGGGCCGACCCGGATGTGACAGCGTCCGAAGGGCAGCGGGATGAGGAAGCCGTCCCAGCTCCTGAGCTGGAGCCTCCGGGTGAGGTGGTAGGAGATTGGCAGGATGGGGACGCCGGTATGCTGGGCGAGGGCGATGACGCCAGGCTTGACCTCATAGCGGGGACCCCGGGGTCCATCGGGAGTGACGGCCAGGTCGTAGCCGCGTCGGGCCAGTGCGACCATCTCCACCAGGGCTTGGGCACCCCGTCGGCTGGAGGAGCCCCGGACCGCGACAGCGCCCAACAGTTCCAAGACGCGTGCGGCAATGGCTCCATCACGGCTCGCGCTCGCCACCGAGGCGAGGCGTCGTCGGCCCTGCGATGGATCCCCGAGGATGTGCCGGTACAGCTCCGGGGCGAGCAGCTGGCGGTTGTGCCAGACGGCGAAGATGACGGGGCGACTCGACTGCGGCTGGATCAATCCCGTCGGATCCTCGAGGTGCCACTGGATCGTGGCGCTGGCGAGCCGGGCGACGGACCAGGCGGCCCGGGCCGCAAGGCGCCCCCCGAAGGTTGGGGCATGGGGGCGGGACGGAGGGGATGCGGTCGACATGGTTCCGGGAGGACGGGAAATCCGGGGCGGGGAGGACGGGGTCTTTCAGGCACCCCTCTTGAGACAGGCCCTGACGAGTTGTTCCACGGATGCCGACTCGCCGAGGAGGCTCATCGCGCCACGGACGGACGTGGTGGCGTCGGCGGCCTTGAATCCCAGGGCCACGAGCGCCGCGACGGCGTCCTGGAGTGTCGTGCCGTCGCTCGGGGTGTTCGGGTTCGCGACGCCGGAGGCGCCGGGTGCTCCGGGCGCGAGGCCGCCCAGCTTGTCCTTGAGTTCGACCACAATCCGTTCGGCCGTCTTGCGGCCGACGCCGGAGATGCTGGAGAGCGACTTGATGTCGCCGGAGGTCACGGCGGCCTGGAAGGCGCCCACGCTGAGTCTGCTGAGGACGTTGAGGGCGAGCTTCGGTCCGATGCCGGAGACGGTGTGGACGAGCAGACGGAAGAGGTCGCGTTCCGCAGCGGTCATGAAGCCGAAAAGGATGTGGGCATCCTCTCGGACCGCCAGGTGGGTGAGGATCCGGACCTCCTGTCCGACCGGCGGCAGCCGGTCGAATGACGACAGCGGGATCAGCACCTCGTAGCCGACACCGTTGACATCGAGCGTGATCACCGACGGGAGGGCCTCGGTCAGCCGGCCATGGAGGAATGCGATCATCGGGCTGGCAAGTGAACCAAGGGGCCAGCGCCCCTGCAAAGCTTCCCGTGCATTGGCGGCGATGGCGTCGCAACGGCTCCGTGTCGCGGATCAGCCCGGGATTGTGACGGGTTCCGAGGGACGCCAGTCGAGGAGCCGCATACGGACCCTGGAGCGGCCCTGGTAGATGTCGAGCTGGGGCACCACCGCCAGATCGAAGGTGCCACTGGGCAGCGGTTGGCCGGACTCGACCCCGCCCCACCAGAGGACATCGGCCATCGCGGAGCCATCGGTGACCCTCAGCCGCCAGTGCTGCTGGTCCTTGCCGATCCTCTGGGGCAATCCGACGAGCCGCACGGCAGGAATGATGAATTGGAGCGAGGGATTGCCCTGACCGAAGGGCTCGAGGCGGTTGAGGTCCGTCATCCGCTCTGCGGTGAGATCTCGGAGGGGGACGATCGATTCGAGGCGGAGCTCGGGACGCAGGAGCTCGGCGGACAGACGCTCCCGGGCGATCCGGTTGAGACGCTCCCGGAACCGGTCGAGACGGTCGGCCTGGATCGTGACACCCGCGGCCATCGCATGGCCGCCGTGCTTCTCGAGAAGGTCGGCACAGTCCCGGAGGGCCTCGGCAAGGTCGAACCCCGGCACGCTCCGGCCGGAGCCACGCCAGAACTGCTGGTCGGCCCCAAGGATCAGGGTGGGCCGGTGGAACTCCCGCATCACCCGGGCCGCCACGATGCCCACCACCCCGATGTGCCAGTCGCCGGAACCCTCGACGATCACGAAGTCGCGGTCGGGATCGAACCGCGAGCGGACGAGCGCTACGGCATCGTCCGCCATGCGTCGCTCGATCGCCTGGCGGTCCCGGTTGGTCTCGTCCAGCGCCCGGGCGAGCGGCATGGCCGTGTCGACATCTCCGGCCAATAGGAGGTTGAGCGCGGACTCGGCGGTCTCCAGTCGTCCGGCTGCGTTGAGACGGGGCCCGAGCTGGAATCCGACCTCATAAACCCCGACCGGCGACTTCGTCTGGGCCATCGCCTTGAGCGCCACCAGGCCCGGCCGGGTCGTGGCCTCGAGCCGCTTCAGTCCGGCCGTCACGAGGATCCGGTTCTCCCCGCGGATCGGCACGAGGTCGGCGATGGTCGCAAGGGCGACAAGATCGAGTTCCGCCTTCAGGTCCAGATCGAAGAAGCCCTGTTCCCCGAGCTCGCGTCCGCGTCGCAACACGGCGTGGAGCAGCTTGAAGGCCAGCGCCGCCGAGCAGAGCGACCTCGGACTGGTGGGACCGTCGGGACCCCGCTGGGGATTCACGATGGCATGGGCCGGTGGCGCCGGATCGGCAAGCTGGTGGTGGTCCACCACGATCACGTCGATGCCCCGCTCGGCCAGCCGGCGGATCTGCTCGGTCGAGGTCGACCCACAGTCCACCGCCACCCAGAGGGGCGACTGGAACCGCTCGAGGCAGTTCTCCACCCCCGGAGTGCTGAGCCCGTAGCCCTCCTCCATCCGGTGCGGCAGGTAGTGGTGGACCGTCCATCCGAGGCGTCCGAGTCCCGTCTTGAGCAGGGTGGTCGAGGTGACGCCGTCGACATCGTAGTCGCCGAAGACGAGCACGGATTCGCCACGGGTCCTCGCCTCCATCAGCCGCGCAACCGCCCGTTCCATGTCCGGCAGACCGAACGGGTCGGAGAGCAGACGGAGGCGTGGCTCCAGGAAGAGGCGCGCCGATTCCGGGTCGGCGAGCTCGCGCTGCACGAGGCAGCGGGCGAGGAGGGGGTCGATCTCCAGCGTCGAGGCCAGCCGCCGGCACGCCTCCGGATCGGGCTCGGCGATCGTCCAGCGACACCTCATGCGAAAAGACCTCCGAGTCGACGCAACAAGGGATCGGAGTACTGGCGCCAGAGGTGCAGGATCAGGGCGGACTGGATGTAGATGAGGAACCCGATGTAGGCCGAGGCGGCGACGGTGGCGAGGTAGCCTATCCAGAGCACGACGCCGTCCTCCTCCATCATGCCGGCGGCGACGAGGACGATCCCGATCGATGGGGTGAGGTTGGAGAGGGGGATGATGGGAGGAATGGGGGCGGCAAGGACGATGCCGCCGTAGATCAGGATCAGCGCATTGACGCGTCGGGCGGTGTCTCCACGGATCCAGGCCTTGGCCCTGGGTTGGGTGGCCTTCTCGATCCAGTGGACCACCCGGATGCTGGCGCGGACGACCCCGGCGAGGACCTTGCCATCGATCCGCCGTTCCCCGAGGCGGCGGGGCAGCCGTGCGGTCCGACCCTGGAAGATCCGCCATGCGAGGAGGGCGATCACCACGCCGAAGACGTTGCTGACCCCCGGGAGCGAGAATGGCGCCATAAAGGGCAGACAGAGGAGGATGATCAGTGCGTAGGGCCCCCGGTCCGCGGTCTGCGCGAGCAGCTGGTTCAGGTCAAGGGGCCGGTCCCCTGGAGTGGACACGATCCGGGACAGCTGCTCCGAGAGGGAGACCGGACCGGGTGCCACGAGGCCCTCGGACCTAGCGTTCGGCCGTGTGGACTCCTCGGCCGGGTTCATGACTTGGACCCGTCGTCGTCCGACACCGTGCGGCCTCCCAGAAGCACCGAGGCCAGCATCGAGGTCAGGATCGTGCCCACGACGAATCCCAGAGACACGTTGGTGAGGTAGTCCCCCAGCCAGAGCTTGAGCCAGTGCTCGGCGAGCATCTTGGCACCGATGAACATCAGCACCAGGGCGAGTCCGTACTTCAGCAGCCGGAAGTAGCCCATGAGGCTGGCCAGCACGAAGTAGAGGGACCGGAGACCCAGGATCGCAAAGACGTTCGAGGTGAAGACGATGAACGGGTCCTTGGTCACCCCGAAGATGGCCGGGATGGAGTCGAGGGCGAAGACGACATCGGTCGCCTCGACCATGATGAGCACGAGGGCGAGCGGGGTGAGCATCCGGCGTCCCGCCTGCACCGTGACGAACCGCTCTCCGGCGAAGTCCTTGGTGAGCGGGAAGAGCCGACGCGCCAGGCGCACCGGGATCGAGTTTTCGGGCTCGACCGAGTCCCCGTCCTCCCCGGCCGCGAGCATCTTGATCCCGGTGTACAGAAGGAAGGCCCCCATGAGGTATAGCGTCCAGTGGAAGCGCTGGATGAGGGCGGCCCCGGCGAGGATCATGACGCCTCGCATGACAAGGGCTCCGAGGATGCCCCAGAAGAGGACCCGTCGCTGCCAGGGGGCGGGCACCGCGAAGTAGCGGAAGATCATCGCGATGACGAACACGTTGTCCATGGACAGCGACAGCTCCACCACATAGCCGGTGAGGAAGGTGGTGGACTGTTCGGCGGTCCAGCCGGCGATCAGATGGGGGGCGCCCACCAGGGCGAAGGCAACGGCCGAGGCGGCCCAGACGGCGGTCCATCCGAGCGCCTCCTGGAACCGGACTTCCCGGCTCTCGCGGTTCAGGACGCCCAGGTCCAGCGCGAGGGCCACAAGGACGAACGCAACGAAGCCGACCCAGTGCCAGGCAGTGATGGCGGCGAGCACAGTTGGGATCGTATCGCAGAACGGACGCAGTTCCAGTGTGGGAAAAGGAAAAGGCCGGCGGAGACCGGCCTTTGGTGCGCTGGATCCGGGAAACCCGGGTTCCTCAGCGGGTCTGGGTCAGCTTGACCGCGATCTGCTTGTCGAGCTCCGCGGCCAGCAGGATGTCGGTGCCGCCCGCACGGGTCCGAATCTGCACGAAGGTGCGGGCCACGCCGGTCTCGATCTCATCCACCCGGAACCAGACCGACTTGTTGTCGACCTTCGCGGTCAGGGTGTTGTCGATCAGGTTCTCCCCGGTGATCGTCCCGTTGTAGGCCAGCACGTCCCTGGCGGCCTTGAACACCTGTGCGACGGATCTCTGGTAACGGCTCTCGACCTTGTCCTGGGCGAAGGGCACGCCGAAGCGCTTGGACCCGGTCTCGGTGGAATAGCAGCCAGCCGCCGAGAACGCGGCCACGGCGAGGAGTGCGAACAGAAGGATTCTCATGACGCCGGCGATGCAAACACAGAGGACCGGACCGTCAAGCCTTGCCTGTAACAGCCTTGCCTGTGACAGCCTTGCCTGTGACCGAGGCCCAGGGCGACGAGGCCTCAGCGCACGGGCTCTGGAATCACCCGGAGGAACCGGGGACAGGTCGGTGCGGAGGTCGGAGCGGTCTGTCGGACCACGAATGCCTCGGGTCCGTCGTCCACGACCTCGCAGTCCATCGAGGCGGGACGCCACGACAGGCAGTCGTCGGACACCTCGATGCGCCAGCGGACGGGACGATCCCGACGACGAGGCACCCGGATCTCGAGGAATTCCTGGCCGGACCGGGTCTGCAGGGACGGCTGAAGCCAGCGTGTGGGTGTGGCGGCCCGGGCCATCGACGGATCGCGACCCAGGACGAAGTCGACGGCATCCTCCGATGTTGGGGTCCGGCCACCGTGGTCAATGGACTCCGAGAGCCACTGTGTCCAGGTCGTGACGGGGGGCAGGCTGCCGGTGACCGATGCGGTCGTCAGACGGATCTGTCCGTCGGCCAGGCGGATCGAGCCGAGCACGATCTGGGTGGCGTCCTTGACGAACCACTGGAGGGGGATCGGGTTGGCGCGGTTCGCCTTGGGCCACACCCATCGTTCGGACCGGAACAGGGTCCATTCGCCCGCGGATTCGGAGCCGCTGAATCCCCAGATGTAGACCGTGTCGCCGGACTCCAGCGGGGGGTTCTGGGTTGGAACGTGGACGAGTGCGGTGAACCAGCGGGTGTCCGGGTTGAAGCGCGTCCGCTGGACGGGAATCCAGTGGCGCGACCAGTCGGCGGTGTTCTGTGCCGTCGGCACGAATCCCTTGGTGAAGCCGCCGAGTTCGAACTGGAAGCCGGCGTTGAGCGGCTGTCCCAGGCTGGTGACATGGTCCTGTCCGGGCAGGGACCCCCAGGAGATCCGCTCCGCGGAGGCGGGAAGGAGGAGGAGCAGAGCCAGGAGGAACGACCCGATCCAGATCCGGCACGATGGCGTGACGGTCAGGGACCGGGAAACGGACCAGGATCCGGGGATGGGGCGGATCGGAGAGGGACCGGCGGGTCTTTTGCTCGGGGTTTGGTTCATGGCTTTGGAATTCTGCAGCGAGATGACGTCACGGACACCGGGCATGATCTGGCGTAATGAACACGCCGGGGCACGCCGCGACATCCATGGGAAGAATTCGAGCACCTCACGTGCCTTCTCAGGAACGAGAAGTGCACCTGGGTCGTGCCTTTGGAAAACTCCTTGGTCGGCAACCGCTCGGGCCTATTCTTCGGGGCGGCCCGAGCAGGGCCTACCGTTGTCACTCCGCACCATGCGACCGCTCCAGAATTCCCAGTCCGTCCATCGAGCCTTCACCCTCATCGAGCTGCTCGTCGTCATCGCCATCATTGCGATCCTCGCTGGCATGCTCCTTCCGGCCCTCGGCAAGGCGAAAACCAAGGCGCAGGGCATCGCCTGCATGAGCAACCTCAAGCAGCTGCAGCTCGCTCATATCATGTATCCCAATGACCACAACGACCGGCTCACCGCCCCGGGCAACTCCCGGGACGAGCCCTACCAGTGGGTCGGAGGCTGGCTGGGATGGCCCGGACCGTTCCCAAGCGACAACACTAACCTCCAGATGCTCATGGACGAGAAGTTTTCCAAGTTCGTCCCCTATCTCGGCACGCCGGCCGTCTATAAGTGCCCGGCGGACGTCAGTCAGGTGCGCCTTGGCTCCAAAAAGTTCCCCCGCGTCCGCAGCATGGGCATGAGCCAGGCCATGGGCGGTCCTGGGGAATGGCTGCCGCCGGGAGGATCGATGGTGGCAAACCAGAAGACCTACAAGACCTTCTACAAAAACTCGGATCTCGCGGCGGTCGGCCCCAGCCGGCTCTGGGTGCTGCTCGACGAACATCCCGATAGCATCAACGCAGGCGGCTTCGCCAACACCATGGTCGAGAACCCGACCCAGGCACGGATCGTCGACTACCCGGCGTCCTACCACAACAAGGCGGCGGGCATCTCCTTTGCCGATGGTCATGCCGAGATCCGCAAGTGGATCGATGGACGGACGGTCGTCGGGGTGAAGTTCTACGAGATGCCGCTCAACGTGGCGTCCCCGAACAACCGGGACATGATCTGGTTGTCGGAGCGGACGTCCGTGAAGAACTAGCGGGGGGCGGACCGAGACGATTGGAAGGTGGGTGATGCAGTGCCCTGCATCACTGGGCGCGGCAGCGCCCACCTTGCGAGGCGGGAGTCAACCTGCGGGGAATGCGGAATGGTGGTGCCGGGAGGGTCGAGCCGTGGGAGCGGGTGAGGCGTGGGGGATGTGGGTGCCGTGGGCACCCGGTGGCCCAGGGTACGGATCCACCCACCGGTGCGATCCTGCTGTCAGGCTTCGATCTGCGCGATGACCTCGATCTCCACCGCGGCTCCGCGGGGCAGGGCGGAGATCTGGACGGTCGAGCGTGCAGGGAAGGGCTTCGGAAAGTATTCCGCGTAGACCTCGTTCATCCCGGTGAATTCCGCGAGGTTGGTCATGAAGACCGTCGACTTCACCACGTTCCCAAACCCAAGCCCTTCGGCGGCGAGCAGCAGACGGACGTTCTCAAGGACCCGTCGGGTCTGGTCCCGGATGTCCGACGGAACCGGTCCGCCGGGATGGGCGGGATCGATCGGGACCTGGCCGGAGCAGAACAGAAGACCGCCCGCCTTGATCCCATGGGTGTAGGGCCCGAGGGCGGGAGGAAGCGTCGAGGGGCTGACGGGAATTTTGGGCATGGTCTTATTGTTTCTCCTCGTACCATGCCATCTGGATGGCCTCGAGGATCTTCTCGTTCGACCCTTCCGGCGCGTCGCTGAAGTCCTCCAGCTCCAGGACCATCTTGTGCAGCTTCGGGAAGCTCAACCGAAGGGGATCCTGGTCCGGGAATTTGTCCGCCAATGCCCACGCGACCTCGTCCGAGTCCTTCCATGTCAGTTTCATCGCCAAGGTCTCGATGGAATCGGTCCGAGCGTCAAGTCACAGTCCTTTGCGGATTCCCCCGGCGTTGCCTCAGACCCCGTAGTAGGTCTCGTAGACGTGGGCCGCGTGCTGGCGCGACTCCTGCCAGGACCCCGGGTGTTGGAGGTATCGATCCGGGCTGAGGCTGCGCACGTACGGGCTGGGATCCGGATTGAAGAGGGATTCAACGAGGAGTTTGCCGATGCCGCCGGATCCGGAGATTCCATGGGCATTGCAGCCGCCCGCCATCACAAATCCCGGCACCTGGGAGCTCTCACCGATCAGGAAGCGGCCGTCCGGAGTGAACGTCGGCCAGCCTTTGCCAACCCAGTTCTTGGGGATCGGTCCCGAGGACGGGAAGAGCGCGGCGAACTGTCGCTCGAAGGAGTCGAGGACCGGCCAGTCGGTGGTCACAGGCGGCGGGGCTCCCTCGATCGGATAGGTGCGTGGATCCTCGTGCAGCGACCGGGGCTCCCAGCCACCGAGCAACAGGCCTCCATCACGGACGCGTCCGTACAAGGTCATCTCGGGGATCCGGAAGCAGGGCAGCGTTGGTCTGAGTCCCTCCATGGGCATGCCGACGAAGTACTCGTGGCGAACCGGGAACACGGGAAGCTCGAGGCCGGCCATCCGTGCGACATGATAGGCATGGGCCCCGGCCGAGTTGACGACGAGCCGGCAGGCAGCCTGGCCACGATTCGTTCGGATGCCGCAGACCCGTCCATGGCGGAGGTCGATCCCCTCGAGCCGTGTCCCGGTGGCGAACCGGACACCGAGCCGGGCTGCGTTGTGGCGGTACGACGCCGCGACCGCGCGTGGGGTCATGAAGCCGTCGCTGGGACACCAGAGAATGGCGGTGGAACGGTCGAACCTCATCAGCGGCCACAGCCGCCGGGCCTCTGCGGCATCGATCAACTCGGTCACGAGTCCCGCGGCATCCGCCGCGGCCTTCAGCCGATGGAACTCCTCGGCACGTCGTTCGCTCAGCGCGATGCGGATGGATCCCACCTCGTTCCAGTCCGGTTTGACCTCGGTGGACTGGAGTTCGCGGAAGGTCGCCACGGAGTGCATGGCCAGATGGATCCGCTCCACCGAGTCCCGGACCTGCCCGCACAGGCCGGCTCCCTGGGAGGTGGTCACGGAACCGACATCGTCTTCGCGTTCCACGACAAGGATGTCGTGATGGCCGGCCTTGGCGAGGGCGTAGGCGCATCCGACACCGACGGCACCGCCGCCGACGATGACGATTTCGGAATCGGTGACAGGGGAGGGGTTGATCATGGGAGCGATCCCGGGAGGGTATCGCCCCGGAGTCCTGTGGCGGAAGTTGAGACTTCGCATCGGGGTTCGGGACCCCGGGTCCACGTCGGCTTGGGGCTGGTGGGCGGGATCTCTTGCCGAGCGTCGGGCATGCGGTTCCGACATTCCCGACCGCTCCTGTGCGGGATCCTGCCGCTGCTGAGGGCCCTCGCCGGGTGTTCCGGCGGAGGACGGTCAGCGGATGGGAGGCGGACCGAGGTGCATTTCTGGCGAACGAAGGAAGGCGAGAAGATCGGAGAGGTCCTGGTGCGTCCACTCCGTCTCGAGCCCCTCCGGCATCAGGGATCGTCCCGTCGTCCGGAGGACCGCGATCGAGTCCCGGGCAAACGACACGTCCGGTTCCCCGGGGAACCGTAGCGTCACTCGGTTGGCGGATTCCGAGGCAATCAGTCCCGTCCAACGCCGTCCATCATGGGTGGTGAGCTCCCACGCGGCATAGTCGGGTGCCACCTGTCGGCTTGGGGCGAGGAGATCCGAGAGCAGGGTCTCGGGGGTCTTGCTGGCGATTCCACCGAGATCGGGTCCAATCCGTTGCCCATGTCCCAGGAGGTAGTGGCAGGCGAGGCATTGGCGTCGGGCGATTCCAGCGCCCCGTCCTGCATCTCCCTGAAGATCCAGAGCAGGTCTGAATCGGGCGATCACCGCGTCCCGGTCCACCGATGCACCGGCGGCGAGTGGAGGGGGCCTCACGGTCGACGGATTCCCGGCGACCGAAGGCCTGGCAAACCACTCCGGACGGTCCCGCCCGGAGCTGCTGGCTGCAGCAAGGCGGATCCAGCGGTCCGATGTCGACTGGACAATCCGGTCAAGGAGGCGCTCGCGGCGGTGGTCCTCCACTTCGGAGCCGATGGCGAGAGCCGTGGCGAGTTTCACCCTCGGATCCGGATCCGAGGCGAGTCGGTCGAGCAGGCGTGGGCTGGGTGACGCCGGATCGTTCCGTGGGTTCCACTCAGGATCCTTAGGTTCGGCGAGGATCCATGCCACCTGTTCCCGGATCCGCGGGTGGGAATCGCGACCCGCGTCGTCGAGATCCTTCCGGGAAAGGAGTCCAAGTTGCGCGGCGATCCTCAGGGCCTGGGCGCGTGTCTCGGGGCGGGCATCCGACCGGATGAGCCGGCGCAGGTCGGGCCCGACGGTCTGGTCGTCTCGCGTGACCAGCAGCCGATGGACCGTGTCCCGTGTCCAGCCGTTCGGTGATTCCAGGCGGCGAACCCAGGAGCGGGCGTCGAGGAGGGCCAGATCCTCGTGCCGCATCAGGGGTTTACCGGCCCTTCGGATCCTCCACAGGCGCCCATGCCTGTGTCCTGTGGCCCAGTCGACCTGCGCCCGCATCTCTGTCGCCACCCATGCAGGATGCTCCACGAATCGGCGGTAGAAGTCGGCGACGTACAGGGCACCGTCGGGGCCGGTGGCCACGTTGACCGGGTGGAACCAGGGGTCGGTGCTTGCAAGGAATTCGGTGCCGTCGGGCTCCCGCCGTTCCGCGCGGAAGGTGGATCCCTCGGGAACCAGCACTCTCCGATGGACCAGGTTGCGCAGGCTCTCCGAGACGAAGGCGTTGCCCGAGTACCCGGGCCCGAGCGTCGGGCTTCGGAGGAGGTGCAGTCCGGAGAGCGCGTTGAAGTGGCTCGCCGATTCGTTGTTGAACACCAGGGGCGGGGGGGTCCTTGGAAACACCTGTCCTACATCCCCGGATGGCAGGCAATCGAGGAGGACGTCCTGTCCCGCGGTCGTCGTCTGCCGTTCTAGGAAGTGGTCCGGGAACACCTCGTGCCGCAGTGGGATGGTGTTCCACGACAGGAACCGGTTCCCCCAGTCGTCCCGCGCGAGACCGAACTGGCTCCTGCCCGCGAGGGTCTCGAACCTGCCGGTCCCGGGCTGGAATCGGAAGTCCCGACCTCGGAGCGACCGCGGTTGGAGTCGGGTTGTCCGTTCGGCTTCGGGAAGGTCCTCGACCCGCACCCACTGGTGGTCGCGGAGGATCTCGATCGCTCGCAACTCCCCATCGCTCCGTCCGTTCGCCCCGTGGACCCAGCCATCGAGCCCCCACATCAGCCCGTTGACCCGCAGTTGGGGATTTCCAGGACGGAATCCGGTGAAAAGGACATGGCGTTCCTCCGCCCGGCCATCGCCGTCGTTGTCTTTCAGGAAGAGGAGTTCCGGTGCCGCCGTGACCAGAACCCCACCCGACCACGGCAGCACCGAGGTTGGAAAGGGCAGTCCTTCGGCGAACACGGTGACCTGTTCCCAGTGGCCATCCTGGTTCCGGTCCTCCAGTTGACGGATCCTTCCCCCAGACTCCGAGTTCGGGTAGTCCCGCATCTCCACCACGAAAAGACGTCCCGACTCGTCCCACGCCATGGCGACCGGGCTCTCGACATCGGGCTCTGAAGCGACGGGCTCGACGACAAGTCCGGGGTCCGCGAGACGGAACGTCTTGAGCTCTTCGTCGGGCGACAGCGGTCCTGCCAGGAGGCCGTGGACAAGCGTGCCGGCGACCAGCAGCACTCGGAGTGGCCGGGAGGCGACGGAGGACATGGGCGTGCCGGAAAATCACCCGAGTCCTTCGGGTCCGGCAATCGGTTTCGGCGGGTTCTCGCGGAAGGCGCCGTGCTGTCTGGGGCCGACACGCGAATCTCTGGAGGATTCATCCGACTGGACTTCCCGCGTCCTTCGGGCGACTCACGGCCCATGTCTCCGTCCTGGGCCGTGCTGCTGTCCCTCGCCTTCCTCCGGTCGCGTGGGTGCCATGGGTGCCGTCTTTCGCTCCGTTGGTGGCTCATTCCGGGACTGGCCCTTCTTTCGCTGTCTGGTGTGCTTTTCGCCGACGGGCCGGGACCGCTGCCGCGACTGCAGGCCAGCCGCAACGGAAGGTTTCTCGTCACGGACCAGGGGCAGCCCTTCCTCTGGCTGGGGGACACCGCCTGGGAACTCTTCCATCGCCTCAACCGCGAGGAGGCGGAGGTATACCTCTCCAACCGCGCGGCGCTGGGGTTCAATGTCATCCAGGCCGTCGCGCTCGCCGAGCTGGACGGACTCCATGTCCCCAACGCCTACGGGCATCGTCCGCTCCACGACCTCGATCCCTCGCGTCCCAACGAGGAGTACTTCCGGCATGTCGACTGGATCGTGAACCGGGCCAACGCCCTGGGCCTCTATGTGGGGTTTCTCCCGACCTGGGGTGACAAGTGGAACAAGGCGTGGGGTGTCGGGCCGGAGGTCTTCACCCCTGCGAATGCCGAGATCTATGGGGAATGGCTGGGACGACGCTACCGGGACGCCGGCGTCGTCTGGATCCTGGGTGGGGACCGTCCCATCGACCCCGCCCGGGCGGAGGGGCAGCGAGCGATCCTGAGGGCGATGCAGACGGGGCTGCGTCGAGGCGACGGCGGGAGACACCTCGTCACTTTCCATCCCGCGGGCGGGACAGGGTCCCTCCAGGTGCTGGGCGACGAGCCCGGGATCGACTTCCACATGCGGCAGAACGGACACAATGCCGAGTTCACCGGGCGGTATGATCGGACGCGGGCCGACTATGACCACACGCCGGTGAAGCCGGTGATCGATGGTGAGCCGATCTACGAGGACCACCCGGTCGGGTTCGACGCCAGGAAGTTCGGGCACAGCAGCGCCAGCGATGTCCGGCGTCCGCTGTATTGGGATCTGTTCGGCGGGGCGTTCGGGCATACCTATGGGCACCACTCCGTGTGGCAGATGTGGGCGCCCGGACGCGATCCCGTGAACCAGCCGCTCCTGCCCTGGACCGAGGCCCTCCTGCAGCCTGGGGCCACCCAGATGCGTCATGGTCGGGCCCTCATCGAGTCACGTCCTTTCCTCGACCGGGTGCCGGACGACGGGATCATGGTGGTGGATCGGGTGCCGACGAGCGTGCCGGGAGCCGGACGCTATCGGTTTGTTGGGACCCGCGATGTCGAGGGAACGTTCGCGATGGTGTACGCGCCGGTGGGGCGTCCATTCCGGGTCCGCATGGAGGTGATCCGGGGTCCGAAGGTGCGGGCCTGGTGGTTCAATCCCCGCGATGGATCCTCCCAGAGGCTGGGTCGGGGTCCGCTCCCCAACACCGGCGAACGGGAGTTCATCCCGCCATCGTCGGGCGAGATGCTCGACTGGGTCCTGGTCTTGGATGATGCCGCGAAAGGATATCCGCCCCCGGGAACGGCGCCGAGGATCCGTCGGGGTCGTCGGCTCGGACGCTGACCTGTCGCCGGAACTGGCCCGGTTCAGCCCGGTGGATGCTGCAGCTCGAGGGCCCGTTCGTGCTGCCATGGAAAGGCGGACTCCGGGTCCCACACGATCGCGGGATCGCGGCCGCCTGCGGTGGGTGTCGATGGCATCGCGTCGACCTCCTCCATCACCGCGAGGTCGCAGGACACCAGGTGCGGCGGCCAATCCGTCGGACCGGCCTCCGAGAAATCACGTCCCTGGTTCAGGACCACGGCTCCGGGTTCGACGCAGGCGCCTGTCCGGGGATCCAGGGAGAACCATCCGGTGACCGGACAGAACACGGAAGCCCAGCTGTGGTAGGCGTTCCCGGTGTCGTCTGCCGTCCGGTAGCCCGACACCATCCGGGCGGGGAGACCGACGGACCGGAGACAGGCCAGGACCACGTGGGCGAGGTCCTCGCGCCCGCCCATCCGGTCCTTCCAAAGACCCTCGAGCGGCGTCGGCAATCCATCCAGCCCTCGCTGGTGCCTAAAATCCCGGGACACGCGTCGGACCAGGTCGAGGGCGCCCAGCAGCACCGGGATGCCCGGGATGAAGCTCGTGCGGGCGTAGTCGGCCCAGCGGGTCGAGGGACGCACCCAGGGCGAGGCATAGAGGTGCTGCTGGATCTCGGTCCATCGCGGCGCGGCGAATCCGGAGAGGAGGGTGGTGACCGATTCCCAGGGCGGTGAGAGGGCCGGCAGCAGCGAGGTGCCCGGACCGGTTTGGATCCAGGTTTCCGCGTGGCACTCGATGCGGTCGACGCCTCCAGGGAATCCGAGACGACACGACCGGTTCCCGCCGAAGTCGACCCCGCCGCGGTTCCGGGCGGGGGTGGGGTCTACGCGGAGGCGGAAGCCCAGCCGCTGCTGGTCGCGGAGGGTTCTCGGTGTCAGACGAATCCCGATGGTGTTGCCCCGTCGGAACCCCGGGGTCTCGAGGATCAGGCGATGAAGGATGCGTCGGATTCGGGGCGGCATGGGGTCAGTGCGGCAGGTCGTTGAAGTCCTCGCAGAAGTGTTCGTGGGCGCGTCGGATCCGGATGACGATCCGTCGGAGAACCTCCTCCGTGCAGGAAAAGGCGCCGAGGGGATCGTTCCCGGCGCGCTCGGCCTCGATCACCGCCTCGGTGAGGCCTTGTCGGGACCGGTTCAGGAACAGACCCGGGCTGTGGCCCTGGACCTGGTCCAGCGCGTCCCGGATCCGGATCAGCCGTTGCCGCAGCGAACCGGGCTCGGTCGGATCCCAGACCCGGTCGACCACGCCGCCGCCGTCCACGCCGGCGAACACCGACCAATGGGGTCGCGAGGTTCCGATCCCCAGGATCGAGTCCACGGCCCATCCGAGCCCGGGCAGCGGATGCGAGGGTCTCGAAAGAAGATCCATCAGGAGGGTCCCGGCATGGAGCGTCTGGTCCCAGTGCCACCCCAGGGCCAGGAAGCGTCCGGCATCGTCCTCGTCGAAGCCTGTGAGCAACAGACCCCGCAGACCCTCAAGCAGCACCGAAAGGTCCTCGAGCCCTTCCCGACCCGTTGATTCAAGGATCTGGTGGAGTCGACGCCGGAGGCGTTCCACCCGATCTCGGAGTCCGGGCGGAAGGTGGGGCTGACACGGCCCGATCTGGTCGATCAGCGGGTCGCATAGTGTCTGGAACCAGTCCGGTGGGATCCCCGTCGTGGGACGCGCCTCCCGCAGTCCGGCCCCAGAGCCCCGTTCTCCAAGGGGATCCTCACCATGGAGGCCCAGATTCCGGAGCAGGTGGGTCGACAGGATCCGCACCACGGGATCCCGCACCAGGGTCACCCCATCCCGGGACCGGACGAGGATCGCCTCGATGCAGCGGCATCCGTGATCGCATCGCGACCACGTGCGTCCCAGACGCACCAACCGGTCTGCCATGCCGAGGGACAGGAGCGGCTCGCGGCGGGGTCGAGGGAGCCGGGTCCGCGTCTCCGGAGTCGAAGCGCCTCCCGGACCGGTTCCGGTGTCGATCCAGACTGTCTTGACCGGAGGTGTTCCCGAGTGTGCCGGATCCCGCATCGACCCGGGCCCGTAGACATGGGCGAGGCCTCCGGGCAGGACCTGCCAGCCGGTCGAGGTCGCGACGGTGAACAGCCGCAGCACGGTCGGCTGGCCGAGGGGCCCGTCCGAGGTCGACCAGGGCGCATGGGCGGGTTGGATCGGTTCACGGGCCACCCAGCATTCGGGCCGCAGGTTGATGTGGCGACGGATCCGGACCTCGTCGTCGGATCTGATGGGCTGGCGGGGTCCGAGGAATGCCGCCCGCCCTGCGTGCACCGACTCCACCTCCAGCCGGCCGAGGTTGTCCTCGACCTGTCGCAGCGATTGGCGGTCGCCACACCACCAGGTCGGGAACGAGCGGAGTCGGAGGTCCTCTCCCAGCAGGTGCTGGCAGAGACGGGGCAGGAAGGGGGTCCAAGCGGGACTCTCCACGAGGTCCACCCCCGGAGGATTGATCCGTTGAAGGGTCGCGTGGGTCACGCTGTCGGACAGATCGATGCGCCTCGGGTCCCGCGTCGCACCCACGCTCCCGTCGCCGTTGCGATGCCGGGCCTGGATCAGGAGCTCGATGCGTTCGAGCCCCGAGGGGGTCCTCCGATGCAGATGGTCCCCGCGGACCCTCAGGTCGGCATCGTCCACGACCCCCCACGACACGCCTCGGGCCATCCATCCGAGGTCCGCCTCGTCGTGGGTTCCCTCGGGCACCAGCAGGGCCCGACCCGGCCCCGTCCCTGTATCCCAGGCCCCGCTCAGCGCCGCGGCGAAGCCCAGGGCGGCGTGGGTTCCGAGTCCGTCGAGCACACCCCGGAGGGCCCGGGCCGACTCGACCAGTCCCATCAGCGCGAGCCCCAGTCCCCCGGGGATTCCGGTGCGGTCCGCAACCACGGTCCAGATGCCGTCGGGGTTCCGGATCAGATCCGTGGCCTGGAACCGGAGGAGTGGTCCCGGGGTTCCGGTCCGCCCATGGGCCGAGCGTCGGAACCGCGGGTCGGCATAGACGACCCCCGCCGGCAGCCAGCCCGACTGGATCGATTCCTGTGGGCCGTAGACATCCTGCAGGAGGCGGTCGAGCAGCGCGGCCCTCTGGCAGAGCCCCCTCTCGAGTGACGTCCAGTCCTGCATCGAAATCACCAGCGGCAGCCGGTCGAGCTGGACGCCCCCATCCGCAGGCGCTGCGAGGTCGCGCCAGATCCGTCCGCCGGAATCCTCCGCCACCAGCGGCTCGATCCACGCGTAGCCGGGACGGATCCGTCCGCTCTCGCCCCGGATCTCATCCCAGGGCTTCGATGCGAGGATCGATCGGGAATCCGGCTCGGTGGGGCCGCGGTCGAGAATGGGGGCCGGGCGGGGACAGGGGATCATCCGTCAAACCTGCACGGCGTTCGTCCGGTTTCCAGGGACGGCTTCAGGGTTTTTGCTCCACCCCTCCTACTGCGCCCCCGGTTGCGACCGGTTCACGGAATAAGAAACGCCGCCCCCGGTGAAGGAAGCGGCGTTTCCATCCAAACGACCCTATACAGAACCAACCACCCGGACGGCCCTGTCGAGGGGGAAGGGTGCAATCCCGATGCCAAGTTGTGATGAGATTTGGAGAGCTACGGGAATTCTCGCCGACGGGTTCTGACAACACCCGCGAATGGCGATGCGTCCGGTTGCAGAACCCCATTCAGAATGGGGCGGGGGATCCGTTCGGTGGGGCGATTCCGATGGGACTGCTGCGTGGGAATCCCGCGCTCCCGCGCGAATGGCACGCATCCCGGGGTGCCGATCGCGGACCGCGACGACGAGTCCGGTCGGGTCCAGTGGTTCCGCGCATTGACCCGATCCGAGGCTTCGGACCACCCTGAAGCATGCCCTCGGTTCCCAATCGGTTCCTCTCGTCCCTCACCCTCGGGGCGCTCGCCGCCTGGAGTGTCTCCCTGGGCAGCCTCGAGGCTGCCGTCCGGATCCACCCGCTGTTCACCGACCATGCCGTCCTCCAGCGCGACCTGAACGTCCCGGTCTGGGGTACGGCCGACACCGGCGAGGAGGTCACGGTGGAGTACGGCCGACATCGGGTCCGCACCGTGGCGAAGGACGGACGTTGGATGGTGAAGCTGCCTCCGATGAAGGCCAGCACCCAAGGCCAGACCCTCCGGGCGAAGGGCCCCCACAACCACGTGGACGTGCGGGACGTCGTGGTCGGCGAGGTCTGGGTCTGCTCCGGGCAGTCCAACATGGAGTGGTCAATGGCCCAGAGCCACAAGCCCGATGCCGACATCGCGGCCAGCGCGAATCCGCACCTCCGTTTCTTCACGGTCACGAAGCGCCGATCCGTCGAGGCCAAGACCGATCTCGACTACGCCCCGCACTCCTGGGTGCTTGCGGGTCCCGAAACGACCCGTCGTTTCTCGGCCGTGGGCTACTATTTTGGGCGTGACCTGGCGAAGGCCCTGCCCGGGGTTCCAATCGGCCTGATCCACACCAGCTGGGGCGGGTCTCCGGCCGAGGTCTGGATGCGCCGTGCGGTGCTCGAGGCGGATGCCGACTATGCCGCGAAGATCATCGCTCCGGCGGTGAAATCCCAGAATGCGTGGGCCGAGTCCGTCAGCACTTGGGAAAAGCGCAAGGCCGATGCCGCCGCGAGCGGGACCGCCTTCAAGGAGGGACGTCCGGGCCAGCCCTGGAATCCGGGTGAGCTCTACGGGGGCATGATCGCCAACCTGATCCCGTACGGCATCCGGGGGGCCATCTGGTACCAGGGCGAGTCCAATGCCGGCCGCGCCTGGCAGTACCGGACCCTGTTCGGTGACATGATCCGCAACTGGCGGCGGGACTGGGGGCAGGGGAACTTCCCGTTCTACGCCGTGCAGCTCGCGCCGTGGGACAAGAACCGGAAGCGCGACCTTGCTGTCATAGCCTCCGAGATCGGCGAGAGCGACTGGGCCGAACTCCGCGAGGCCCAGAACCATGTCGCCGAGACCCTGCCCAACGTCGACGTCGCCGTGATCACCGACGTGGGCGACAAGGATGACATCCACCCGGGACTCAAGGGTCCCGTGGGCGAACGGCTCTCCCGGCTCGCCCGGGCCCAGGTGCATGGCCAGGACATCCTCGCCCACGGTCCGCGTCTCAAGACCGCCGAGTTCGACGATTCCGAGGTGCGCCTCACCTTCAAGGACACGGGCACGGGCCTCTCGACCTCGAACGGTGCCGAGGTCCACGGCTTCCTGGTCGCCGGATCGGACCGCCGCTGGTATCCGGCGCGGGTCCAGATCCGGGACGCCAACACTCTGGTTCTCGAAAGCGCCTCGGTGACGCGTCCGGTGGCGGTCCGCTACGGCTGGAACGACCATCCGGTGCTGAATCTGGTGAACAGCGATGGCCTGCCGTCGACACCGTTCCGGACAGACGCCTGGCCGGCGAGCACCCAGGGACGCTGAAGCCTTCCCCGACGTCCAGGCCTCATCCCCAGGTTCCACCATGAAGCGTCTCTTCTGTCTCGGGCTGCTGCTGGCCCTGCCGGCGACGGCACAGGTGCTCGTCAGCGAGTTCATCGCCGACAAGCCGCCCACGATCAGCTCCCACGCCTCCACCCTCGGCACGGCCTCCGGGAAGCTGCTGGCGTCGTGGTTCGGCGGGAGCCGCGAACGGGCCCGGGACTGCGTCATCTGGCTCTCCCGACAGGAGGCCGGAACCTGGACCGAACCGGTCGAGGTCGCGGCCGGCAACGAGGACAGCCGGGATCCCTGGGCCTGCTGGAACCCGGTCCTCTTCCAGAAGAAGGGGGCCGAAGACCTGTACCTGTTCTACAAGGTCGGCCCCAGCCCCTCCACCTGGTGGGGACGCTACAAGGTCTCCCGCGACGGGGGGCTGACGTGGTCGAAGTCGCGTCGGCTCCCGGGCCGGGCGATCGGACCGGTGCGGAACAAGCCCATCGAGCTCCCGGATGGGACCCTCCTGTGCGGTGCCAGCACGGAGGACTCCGGATGGCGTGTCCACATGGAATGGTGCAAGAACCCCGAGGGTCCCTGGACCGTTGGCGAGCCGCTCAACAGTGCGATGGAATGGGGTGCCATCCAGCCGACGCTTCTCTTCTGGCGGGACCGGGGTCTCCAGATCCTGTGTCGGTCCAAGCAGCAGGCGCTGCTTTCCTCGTGGTGTGACGGCGATCTCCGGCGGTGGTCCAACCTCCGAAAGACAGGCCTTCCGAATCCCAACAGCGCCGTCGACGCCGTGATGCTCGCCGACGGACGCGGTCTCCTGGTCTACAACCCCGGGACACAGAACCGGTACCAGCTGGCCGTGGCGACCTCAAGAAACGGCAGCGACTGGGAACCCGTGCTCATGCTCGAGAACGATTCCAAGGGCGAATACAGCTACCCGGCGGTGATCCAGGATGCTGGCGGGACCGTGCACGTTTCCTACACCTGGCGTCGTGAGAAGATCAAACACGTCGCCATCGACCCCACCCGCCTCAAGTAGGCCCCGCCTCGAACACCGGGCGTTCGGGGGGCGGTGCGCCTCGTCGTCGGTCCCGGGATTCAGGAATCAAGCCCCAGCAGCCGGTGCACGTGGGGCACGGTTTCCGCGGGGTCCCGATGGTGCAGGATCTGCCATCCCCGGGCATGCGCGCCCATTACGTTCTCCTCTCGATCGTCTAAGAACAGCAGGTCCGCTGCCCGGTGCCCGGTCGCCCGTTCCACCGCCTCGTAGCTCGCGGGTGCCGGCTTCATGGCGCCGATCTTGTAGCTCAAGACGTAGCCGTCGAACCCACCGAAGAAGGGGAAGCGGCTTCGGATGAAGGAGACCGCGAGGTCGTTGGTGTTGGAGAAGATCCAGGTCGGGATGCCCCGGGAACGGAGCGACTGCTGCAGGGCGATCATGGGAGGGATCTCCCCGAAGATGTCGCTGAACCCCGCCGCAAAATCATCGAAGGTTCCGCGATATCCGGTGAGCCGCTGGATCTCCCCGTAGAACCCTTCGTCGGTCAGTGCCCCGGACTCGTATCGGAGCAGGAGGGTCGACTGGTCGATGGCCGCCCGGAACCCGGCGGGATCGGTCGCGCTCATCGGGCTCAGGGCCCGGGCCGCCCGGCCGAAGTCGAACTCGAGAAGGACCTTGCCGAGGTCGAAGACCACCACCTTGGGCGCCCGATTCGTGTGTGTGCTCATCCGGCCGTGAGGGTCAGCCGAGTCTCCCTGAAAAATCAAACCTCCGCACCGGGCCTCGCGCCTCGGGCCAGCCCGGCAAACCCCTCGACCCGTCCTGTGGCGACCGATAGGCTGATCCCACTGTGATGAGTGCCCTCCACCCTGCCTCCCGTTTCCGATACCACGATCGTTTCCACACGGGCGCGACCCGGACGCTTCGGGCCCTGGTGGCCCTGGGAGTGGTGCTCAGCCTTGGGGGGTGTGCCCGCTGGGGCGGACGGGTCCTCGAGTCGAGTCACGTGGCCTTCAACACCTCGGTGTCCTAGGCGATCGATCGGCAGATGATCCTGAATCTGGTGCGCCTGAGCTTCGACCTGCCCACCCAGTGGATGTCTGTCGCGAGCATCAACGTAAACACCACCGTCGGAGGCAGCGTCAGTACGGGTGGCACCTTCCGGGAGAGGGATTCGGACATCGCAAACTCGGGGGCCTCGGTGAATTTCTCCTACACGCCGAACATCACCTTCGTGCCGCGACAGGGGGAACAATTGAGCCAGGAAATCATGGCGCCGATACCGCTTCGGAACCTCGAGGCCATGGCTTCTGCTGGCTGGCCGTTGAGTTGGCTCCTGTTCATGACCTGCGAGAGCATCCAGGACATTCCGTCGTTCGATGTGAACAAGGGATTCGGGACTGTCGCCCACGATCCCCGCTTCGGGAACCTCCTGCTGCTGTGCGACGAACTGGAGACTCGCCAGATGATTTCCTTCAGCCGGGTGCCGGTCCTGATCGATTGGAACCCGAGTCCGATTCCCAAAAGCCAGGTGGATCTGAAGGCGGTCGTCGATGCTCGCCGTGAGGGTGGAAAACTCCGGCTGCGTCCGGACGGCAATTACGACTACGTGATACTCGAGACCATCCCGGTGCTGGCGATGTATCCCAGAGCGCTTCAAGACCCGGCCGCCCGTGCGTTCACCAAACTCCTTGAGCTCAACTTCGTCGCCACGAACTTTCCATTGGTCTCCGCCACCGATGGACTCCGCTCCCTCAGCATCGACATCAAGACCCGATCGCTCGCAGCGGTGCTCAGGCTCCTCAGTTTCGGTGTCGACCATACTGTCAATGCCCCATCACCGAGCCGGCAATTGGACACCCAGATCGAGGCCTGGCAGTCGCTCAGGCACGAAGGCCCGAACATCGATCTCCGGGACAGGGTCCGGGCCGTGTTCCGGATCCACTGGTCGAGGAAACGCCCTGAGAACCAGGATCTCATGGTCCAGTTCCGCGGCGACTACTTCTGGATCGATTCCAAGGATCAGACCAGCATCCAGATTTTCTCGCTCGTACGGGACCTTTTCGATCTCCAGGTGACCGCAGCCAAGGATGTGAGGCCCATTCTCACCATCCCGGTGAGTCACTGACTTCGGAGGTTCCTGGCCGGGATTCGGGGATCGGTTTCCGGATTGGCGCCTTTACTCCCTACCTGGGTCCAGGAAAATCCGGGGATGCGTGTCCCCGTCGCTGTCCTCGGCCTCCTGGTCTCCTCATCCCTGCTGTCTGCGCAACCCTTCCCCGGGACAGCACCGCTCGAGACAAAGGCCGACCTCTCGGCGGAACTCGTCTCGGGCATCGACCGGTACCTTGACCGCGTCCTGAAGGCCGCACCGGAACGACGGGGTCGACACTGGAAGCGCGACCTCTCCTCTCCCGAGGCCTACGTCGCCTCTGTCGCGACCAACCGGCACCGGCTCGCGGGGATCCTTGGGGTGGTCGAGCAACGGGATCCGCCCCGGCTCCGCATGACCGGTCCTGCGACCTCCGATCCCTCCACCCACCCCGCGCTTGTGGGCACCGGGACGGGATTCCGGGTCTATGCGGTCGACTGGGACGTCCTTCGAGGGGTGAAGGGCGAGGGTCTCCTCCTCGTGCCCGACATGGTCCGGGCCGATGTCGTCGCGGTGCCGGACTGCGACTGGACCCCGGAGCAGGCGGTGGGCCTGGCTCCGGGAGTCGCCGAGGCCGACCAGTTCCCGCGCCGTCTGGCTGAGGCCGGATGCCGGGTGCTGGTGCCGGCTCTGGTCGAGCGGAGCGACACGTTTTCAGGGCTGCCGGGGGTCCGGAAGATCCGTCAGTCCCAACGCGAGGTCCTGTGGCGCGCCGCCTATGAGATGGGGCGCACGATCCAGGGCTACGAGATCCAGAAGGTGCTCGCCGGCGTCGACTGGTTGCGGTCCAGCGCACCCACCAACGGACCCGTCCGCCCGCTGGGCGTCGTCGGCTGGGGCGAGGGCGGCCTGATCGCCTTCCAGGCCGGGGCGCTCGACACCCGGATCGATCTCACCGGTGTCTCGGGATTCTTCCAGAATCCGCGACTCCACGATGAACCCATCTATCGCAACGTCTGGTCCATCACGGACCAGTTTGGCGGCCCCGAGATCGCCGGCCTGGTCGCCCCGCGGGGCTTCGTCTACGAGGTCGGACGCTACCCCGACGCCACCTATCCACCGTCCGGCAAGAACAGTGACGGTGCGGCGCCGGGAAGGCTTGGCGGCCCGGATCCATCCGACGCCGAGGACCGGGCGCGTCAGGCCCTCGGATGGCTCCAAGGGGTTCCTGGCGTCGACGCCTGGAAGCTTGCTCAGGCGGGATCCGACACGGTCTGGGGCGACGAGGCGCTGGGCGCCGTGATGGACCGGCTCGGGGTGACACCACCGTCGTCTCCGTCGTCGCGGATCGTGGCCGTGGGCGTGGGGGTCGAGGCCGCGGCGCGGCAGCTCCGCCAGTACCAGGGCATCCTGGAGGACACCCAATGGCTGATGCGGGAGTCGGAATTCACCCGGCAGAACTTCTGGAAGGGGGTCGACCGGAAGTCCGTCGACACGTTCGTCCAGACCCGCAAGGGGCTCCGGGATTACCTACAGGACGAGATCGTGGGATTCCTTCCACCGGCCTCGCTGCCGGCGAACCCGCGGTCGCGGAAGGTGTCGGAAACCGACGCCTTCACCGGCTACGAGGTGGTGCTGGACGTCCACCCCGATGTCGTCGCCTACGGCATCCTGCTGGTTCCCAAGGGCATTCCGGCGGGCGAGCGGCGTCCGGTGGTGGTGTGCCAGCATGGACTCGAGGGTCGTCCGTCGGACGTGGCGGATCCGAAGCTCGACCATCCGGCCTACCATACCTACGGCTGCCGGCTGGCGGAGCGGGGCTTCGTGGTGTTCGCCCCGCAGAATGCCTACATCGGGGAGAACCGGTTCCGTCAGGTCCTCCGCAAGGCCCAGCCGCTGAAGCTGACCCTCTGGTCCTTCATCCAGCGCCAGCACGAGGTAATTCTCGACTGGCTGGCGTCGCAGGACTTTGTCGACCCGTCCCGGATGGCGTTCTACGGGCTCAGCTACGGCGGCAAGACCGCCGTGCGCATCCCGCCGCTGATCGACCGCTACTGCCTGAGCATCTGCTCCGCCGACTACAACGAGTGGATCTGGAAGAACGTCTCGGTCCGCCACGGCTACTGCTACCTGTACTGGGGCGAGTACGACATGCCCGAGTTCAACCTCGGCAACACGTTCAACTATGCAGAGCTCAGCTGGTTCATGATCCCCCGGCCGTTCATGGTGGAACGGGGGCACGACGATGGGGTCGCACCGGACGAATGGGTGGGGGACGAGTTCGCGAAGACGCGTCGGCAGTATGTGAAGCTGGGAATCGGCGACCGGTCCGAGATCGAGTTCTTCGACGGGCCGCATACGATCCAAGGGAAGGGGACCTTCGACTTCCTGCAACGCCATCTGAAGTGGCCGCGGTAGATTCCGCCCGAAGCGGGAGGTGCCCCTCCGAATGCGGGTGGGCGGATGGAAGATCGGGTTCATCGTGAAGGATCCAAGGTCCGATTCCCGGCGTCCTCCCTCCAGCCGCATCCGGCGTCGGCGGCCTAGGTTCCGGTCCCTGTGCGTCGGACGTTCGGGGATCGGATTCGAAACCCGCCTTTCCAAGTCCACGACATGGGGATAGCCTCCGGATGTGTCCCCGTTGAGCCACAACTGCGCCGGCTTCCGGCGGCGCGATTTCCTCCAGCTGGGGCTGGGTGGGGTGTTGGGACTCGGCATGGGTGACCTGCTCCGGCTGCAGGCCTCGACCCGGTCCACCGGCATGGGTGTCGGCAAGGCGGCTCCTGCGCCATCGCGCCCGGTCAATTCGGTCAACTGCATCCTGATCTGGCTCGACGGCGGTCCGTCGCACTACGAGACCTTCGATCCCAAGCCGGATGCGCCGTCCGAGATCCGGGGTTCCTTCCAGACCCTCCCCACCGCCGTCCCGGGGACACGCTTCAGCGAGGCCGTCCCGGAGCTCGCCAAGGTTGCCGACCGTTTCACGGTCGTGCGCTCGATCTGCCACAAGGACCCCAACCACGGCGGCGGGAACCACTATCTGATGACCGGGGCTCCGACCCCGGTCCCGGTCGCCTGCGGCGCCTTCGTCACCTTCCACCCCTCGTTCGGATCCGTCGTCGCCTGGCAGCGTGGCCAGCAGGAGGGACTCCCCCCGTATGTCTCGATGCCGTCCGTGACCCGGAGCGGCGGACCCAACTTCCTGGGCGGCAAATACGCCCCGTTCGTCATCGACGGACAGCCCAATTCCGCCGGGTTCAAGGTCCGTGACGTCGTCCTCCCCTCGGGCATCAGCGACGGCCGGGCCCAGACCCGCCGTGAGCTCCGGACGGCCCTCGATGGGATGCGACGCCACGCCGACCGCCTTGCGGAGGATCCGGCCGTCACGTTCGACCAGTATCTCCAGCAGGGCGTCGACCTCGTCCTGTCCAGCAAGGCCCAGGCGGCGTTCGACCTGGGACGCGAGGACGCGAAGGTGCGCGATGCCTACGGTCGCAACGACTTCGCCCAGCGGCTCCTCATGGCGCGTCGCCTCGTGGAGGTCGGCGTGTCCTGGATCACGGTCAACTACGGGGGCTGGGACCATCACACCAAGCTGTTCGACGCCTACAAGGGGGACCATGTGAGGAACATGGACCGGGGCGTTGCGGCACTGATCCGGGATCTCGATGAACGCGGCCTGCTCGACTCGACTCTGGTCGTGCTGCTGGGTGAGTTCGGTCGGACCCCCAAGGTGAACAAGGATGCCGGGCGAGACCACTGGCCGCACGCGATGTCGGTCCTGCTCGCCGGCGCGGGCTGTCCGCGGGGTGCGATCGTGGGGGCGACCGATGCCAAGGGCTATGCGGCGTCGGAGAACGTGTACCGGCCCGAGGACTTCGCGGCATCCGTCTACTCGAAAATGGGCATCGATCCCAACCAGGTGCTCCACACCAACACCGGGCGTCCGGTCCAGCTGGTGAACAACGGCCGGCGCATCAAGGAACTTTTCCTCTGAACGGCGTGCGTGCGGCGGGGCTCTGGATGGGGGCGGTGGCGGGTGGGCTGGGCCTGTCGGCCGCGGTGCCGGTTCTCGACCATCTGTTCCCGTCCGCGCTCCAGACCGGCACCACCAACACGGTCACCGCCGTGGGGAAGTTCGACCCCTGGCCGCCCCGGATCTGGCAGGAGGGCGGGGGCGTGCGCTGGACCCCGACGACCAACGCCGGGGTGTTCGAGGTGGTGGTCGACCCCGGGGCGGTTCCCGGGGTCCGGTTTGTGCGGGCCGTCAACGACGAGGGGGCGACGGGACCGCGATTCCTGACCCTCACCACGGGTCCGCAGCCGCTGGAGGTCGAACCCAACGGCGAATCCTCCAATGCCCAGCTCCTGACTCCGGGCATCAGCAGCATCAATGGACGCCTGGAGAAGAACGGCGATGTCGATCTCTACGCGGTCGACCTTGAGCCCGGCCAGACGCTGGTTGCGGATCTCGAGGCATACCGGCTGATGTCCCCGCTGGACCCTGTCCTTCGTCTGCTGGATCCGCGGGGCGTCATGGTGGCGTGGAACCATGATGATCCCCGCTCCATGGATCCCTTCCTGGCCTGGACGGCCGAGCGGGCGGGGCGGCATCTGCTCCAGGTCTTCGCGTTTCCCTATCCGGCCGATGCCGAGATCCGTTTCACCGGCAATCCGAAGGGCATCTATCGGCTCAAGACCACCACCCGACCGTTCGTGCGATTCACCCAGCCGCTCGGAATCCAGCGGGGTGCGTCAACCCGTCTCGAATCGGTCGGGTGGTCCCTCGACGCCACCGATGGCGCCCCGCGGGTCCTGGACGGCTCCGTCCCGGAGGGCGTGGCGGAGATCGAGCTGCCACTGCCTGGGCGTCCGTGGCCGCTGTGGGTCCCGGTCGGAGAGGGACCCGAGCGGATGGAACTCGAGCCGAACGGCACCCTGGCCGAGGCGATGGCGGTCGAGATGCCTTCTGCGGTCTCCGGGGATCTCGGCCGGGCCGGGGATGTCGATCGCTTCCGCATCACGGTGGCCAAGGGGGACGTGGTGGTGTTCGACGTCCGGGCGATCCGTCTGGGGTTCCCGCTGGACGCGTGGCTGGCGCTGGAGGACGCCTCTGGGAAGGAGCTCGCGCGGGTCGATGATGCCTCGGGGGCGGATCCGCGGCTGGAATGGACCGCGTCTGCCGACGGGGTTCATGTCGTCGCCGTGGGCAACCTGCTCCAGCGGGGCGGTCGGGATCAGCGGTATCGGCTCGGTCTGGAGCGTCCGAGGCCGTCGATCCATGCGACGGTGGCGGGCGGCGAATGGGTGCTCGAGCGTGGCAGGACCAACGAGATCAAGGTCGTGGTGGAGCGGCGCCACGGGTTCAAGGGGGTCTTGGCCGTGTCGGCGACGGGATTGCCGGCGGGGGTTTCCGCGGCCGCGGCGGAGGTGTCGGAGAAGGGGGGCGAGACGGTGCTGAGGCTGGTGACCGCCGTGGAGGCGCCGACGGCCTCGGGTCCCTTCCGGCTCGTTGTGACGGAGACTCCGGGAGGCCGGGTCCAGGAGGTGTTCCAGGAGCTGGTCAGCGCGGGGGAGAACAATGGTGTCCCCCAGGGATTCCGAACCCTGGTCCGGGATCGCATCGCGGACCTCTGGCTGACAGTCCCACCGCCGCCCCCGCCCCCACCCCCGCCGAAGGAGGCCAAGGCCACGGGAGGCTGAGGTCCAGCCCTCCTAGATCCGGGTCCTTCCCGGGATGGCATTGCATCGCGGTCCGCCTAGGATCCATCTCCCATGGCCCGCGCCTTCGAACTGGTTGCCCCGTACGGTCCCGCCGGAGACCAACCGGCGGCCATCGCCAAGCTTAGCGATGGACTCCGCCGCGGGGTGAAGCAGCAGGTCTTGCTGGGCGTCACCGGCTCGGGTAAGACCTTCACGATGGCCAACTGCATCGCGCAGCACGGCCGTCCCACCCTCATCATCTCCCACAACAAGACGCTCGCCGCCCAGCTGTACGCCGAGTTCAAGGCCTTCTTCCCCAACAACGCCGTCGAATACTTCGTCAGCTACTTCGACTACTACCAGCCCGAGGCCTACATCCCACGGACCGACACCTTCATCGAGAAGGACTCCTCGGTGAACGACGAGATCGAGCGGCTCCGTCTCTCCGCCCTCTCCAACCTCCTGTCGCGTCGCGACGTCATCGTTGTCGCCAGCGTCTCCTGCATCTATGGCATCGGCGACCGCCGCGACTACGAGTCGATGGTCATCCCGCTGCGGGTCGGACAGCAGATCGGCCGCAATGCCCTGCTGGAGCGGCTCGTGGACCTCCAATACTCCCGCAATGACTACGAGGTGACGCGGGGCAAGTTCCGGGTCCGGGGCGATGTCATCGAGCTGCAGCCGGCCTATGCGGAGGATGCAGTGCGGATCGAGTTCTTCGGCGACGAGATCGAGCGGTTCACACGGTTCGATCCTCTGACGGGCGACACCATCGAGCCGCTCGAGGGATTCAACATCTTCCCGAGCAAGCAGTTCGCCACGCCGCAGGAGAAGATCAACCGGTCCATCCTCACCATCCGCGAGGAGCTGGGGGAGCGGATCGCGTGGTTCGAGAAACAGGGAAAGCTCCTCGAGGCGCAGCGGATCAAGATGCGGTGCGAGTTCGATCTCGAGCAGCTCCAGGAACTGGGATTCTGCTCGGGGATCGAGAACTACTCGCGGCACATCTCGGGACGTCCGCCCGGCTCGCGTCCGGGCGTCCTCATCGACTTCTTCCCGGAGGACTTCCTCCTGATCATCGACGAATCCCACGCCACGCTGCCGCAGGTCCAGGGCATGCATGCGGGGGACATGGCCCGGAAGTCGGTGCTGGTGGACCACGGATTCCGGCTTCCCAGCGCCCTCGACAACCGGCCGCTCAACTTCAAGGAGTTCCGGAGCGTCGTCGGACAGGCGATCTATGTCAGCGCCACCCCGGGACCGCAGGAGCTGGAATGGGCCGGTCCCTCCAACGTGGCCGAGCAGATCGTCCGACCCACCGGACTCATCGACCCCGAGGTCGTCATCAAGCCCCTGAAGGGACAGATCGACGACCTGCTCGAGGAGGTCCGTCAGCGCGTCGATCGGAAGCAGCGTGTGCTGGTGACGACCCTGACCAAGCGGACCGCCGAGGAGCTGACCGACTACCTGAGGGACCTGGGCGTGAATGTCCGGTACCTCCACAGCGAGATCGATGCCATCGAGCGGGTCGAGATCCTGCGTGCGCTCCGCAAGGGGGACTGCGACGTGCTGGTCGGGATCAACCTGCTCCGGGAGGGGCTCGATCTGCCGGAGGTCTCGCTGGTGGCGATCCTGGATGCCGACAAGGAGGGCTATCTTCGGAGTGCGACGAGCCTCATCCAGACCGCAGGTCGTGCCGCACGGCATCTGGACGGCAAGGTGATCCTGTATGCCGACGTCCGGACCCAGAGCATCCAGAAGTTCCTGGCCGTCTCGGAATACCGGCGCGGACGTCAGATCGCCTACAACAAGGAGCATGGCATCACGCCGCGTTCCGTGACTCGCGCCGTCGAGGGAAGCCTGGCGAGCCAACCCGAGGGACGCACCGCGGCGGCCGCGGCACTGCATGAAAGCGTTGAGCAGTTCGACCTCACCGAGACGCTCCGGGAGCTGGAACATGAGATGGTCGAGGCCGCCGGGAACCTCGAGTTCGAGAAGGCGGCCCTGCTGCGGGACCAGATCCGGGAACTCAAACGCCGCGTCGACGGCGCCGAACTGAAGTCGCCCGGCCTGACCGAGAAGGCCGTCCGATACAGCAGCCCAGGACGGGATCGGGGCCGTGGCCGGAAGCGGCGATGAACGGAGGAGGCATGGACACCCCCAGCGGACGCCATCCCACGTCGATTCGGATCCACCGCCTCCTGCTGCTGTGTCTCGTGACGGCCGCGTTCTGGTTGGGGGGATGCCGGCACGGTGTCGCCTCGCGCCCCGGGGCGCTCTCGTGGAGGTGGATCCCGATCGACGGCGACGGTCAGGAGGAGGTCGGCCATCCGGGTCCGGCGGATCGGGCGGTGGTCTTGGTCTTTCTCGGAACGGAGTGTCCGATCGCCCAGAAGATGCTTCCGGAGCTGGACCGGTTGCAGCGGGAACTCGGTCCGCAAGGCGTTCGGTTCCTGTCGATCTATCCCAATGAAGGCGAGACCCGGGAGGGAATCCAACAGCAGCGTCGTCGCGCCGGTCTGACCGGCGAGGCCGGGTTCGATCCCGGACAGCGTCTGGTGGACCGCTGGAAGGTGACGGTAACGCCGGAGGTCGTGGCACTCGCCGCGGATGGGTCGCTGATCTATCGTGGCCGCGTGAACGATCAGTATGCGGCGCTGGGGAAGGGGAGGCCGGCTGCGACCCGACACGATCTCCGGGAGGCCCTGGAGGCGTTCCTGGCCACGGGGATGGCGGAGGGCGAGCGGACTACCCCGGTGGGATGTCGGATCCTTCGGACCCCATGAGCCCTCGGATCGCCATCGGACTGGTTCTGGGATCTTTGGGTCTGGTCATGGGCCGGGCGGCGGAGCCGGTCACATTCCACGGGCAGATCCAGCCGCTGGTGTTCCGTCATTGCGCCGGGTGTCACCGTCCGGGAGGGGCGGCCCCGTTTCCCTTGCTCACCTTCGAGGATGCCGCCAAGCGGGCGAAGGATCTGGCCGATGTCACCGCCCGTCGGTACATGCCGCCCTGGCTGCCGGCGCCGGGACCCCACCCTTTCGTCGACGAGCGTCGGATGGGGGATGCCGACATCGCCCTCTTCCGCCAATGGGCCGATGCCGGGGCGCCTCGGGGGGATCCGGCGGCGGCGCCGCCGACGCCCACCTGGCCCGATGGGTGGCTGCTGGGCCATCCCGATCTGGTCGTGCGACTGCCCCAGCCCTACACGGTCCCGGCGGAGGGGCGGGACGTGTACCGCAACTTCGTGTTGCCCCTGGATCTCCCGCAGGCCCGCCACGTCCGGGCGTGGGAGCTGCGTCCCCATTCCCGGGCAGCCCATCATGCGTTCCTGAGGGTCGACACCACCGGGGAGGGGCGCCGTCTGGACGGCAAGGATCCGGAGCCGGGGTTTCCGGGGATGGATGTGCCGTCGGTGATCCAGGCGCCCGGGGGTCATTTCGCCAGCTGGCAACCCGGTGCCGCGCCCCACCAGTATCCGTCCGGCCTTGCCTGGACCCTCCGGCCCGGCACCGACCTCGTCCTCCAGGCCCACCTGCAGCCCACCGGGGTTCCCGAACCCTTCCAGCCGGAGCTGGGACTCTACTTCACCGACCAGCCCCCCACCCAACAGCCGATGAAGCTCGGTCTCGGCAGCGTCGAGATCGACGTGCCGCCCGGCCAGAGCAACGTCGTGGTCCGTGACGAGTTCACGCTGCCGGCGGAGGTCGACGTCCTCGGGGTGCTGCCGCACACGCATTATCTCGGGCGACGCATCGAGGGCACGGCGATCCGGCCGGATGGACGCGAAGAGCCGCTGTTGGTGATTCCCGACTGGGACTTCAACTGGCAGGGGGCCTACCGGTTCCGGGAACCGGTCCGACTTCCCGAGGGCACGCGGCTCCGGTTCGCCCTGACCTTCGACAACACCACCAACAACGTGCGGAACCCGTTCTCGCCGCCACGTCGGGCCCGGTATGGTCCGAACACGACGGACGAGATGGCGGAGCTGTGGGTGCAGCTGCTGCCGCGGACCCCCGAGGGTCGGGCGCGTCTGGACAGGGCGCTGCTCGAGCGGATCGCCCGGGACACGGTGGCGTACAGCCGGCAGCGGTTGCGTCTCGATCCCAATGACGGGACGGCCTGGATCAATCTGGGGAAGGCGCTCCTGTCCCAGCGCCGACTGGCCGAGGCCGAGACCCACTTCCGGAAGGCCGTGGAGGTGGCGCTGGATCTCGACGAGGGGCACTACTATCTGGGGCTCCTGCACCGGATCCAGAACCGTCCTGCCGAGGCGCGGACGGAGTTCCAGAGGGCCATCCAGCTCAATCCGAACCACGCCCGGGCCCGGGGCAATCTGGGGTTTGTCGAGGCTGAGTCCGGACGTCTCCCCGAGGCCTCGGTGCATCTCGCGGAGGCGCTGCGGCTGGATCCGAAGGACGTCCTTGCGCTGACGCTGCTCGGGAAGATCCGATTGCAGCAGGGGGACCGCGCCGCGGCCCGCGACCTGTTCCGGCGGGCGCTGGTCTTGGATCCGAAGAACCCGGACGCCCTTGAGGGGATGTTGGCCCGCTGAGCGCAGGGCGCGACAGGCGGACCTGCCGGTCCGGTCCGGGGGAGGGAGGTGCGTGGAGCCGTCGCACCAGGGAGCCGGAAGAACCCGTGACGAGGCCGGGGACGTGCATCGGACGTGCATTGGAGACCTTGTCAGGTTCCGTGATCTCCGATAGAACCGACCCCGTGAAAGGTCTTGCTGCTCTCGCATTCTTCCTCATGTTCACCGTGCTGATCGCCACCGGAATGGTGATGGGCGTTCACGGTATCTCGAAGGGGTGGTGGCTCATGGTCGCCTCGCTGGTCGCGTACCTCGGATTCTTCATCAAGAAGGGCTGCCTCACCCAGGCCCACTGAGTTCCGATACCCGGAACCCTCCCCATTGGCTTCCCGGTTCGCGACACGCTCGGGTGTTCCGGTGCCCTTGGGTGATCCGATCCGCAACCGAACATGAGCTCCCGCAAGACCAAGGAGGCTGCCTCCCTGAGACTGGGCCTTCCGAAGGGATCCCTCCAGGAGGCCACCCTCGAAAAGATGGCCAAGGCCGGTTGGAACGTCACCGTCTCCAGCCGCAGCTATGAGCCGTACGTCGATGATCCGGAACTGACCATCCGCCTCATCCGCGCCCAGGAGATCAGCCGTTATGTGGAGCTCGGCTATCTCGATGCCGGGATCACCGGACACGACTGGATCATCGAGAACCACAGCTCCGTCCACGAGGTCGGGGAATTCATCTTCAGCAAGGTCTCACGCCAGCCGACCCGCTGGGTGCTGGCTGTTCCGGAGGAATCGTCGATCCGCTCCGTCCAGGATCTCGAGGGCAAACGCGTGGCCACTGAGGTGGTGAGGTTGACCAAGCGCTGGCTGCGCAAGCATGGGGTCAAGGCCGAGGTTGAGTTCTCCTGGGGTGCCACCGAGGTCAAGGCCCGTGAGCTGGTGGATGCCATCGTCGAGGTCACCGAAACCGGCTCCTCGCTGCGTGCCAACAAGCTGAGGATCGTCGACACCCTCCTCGTCTCGACTCCTCGTCTGGTCGCCAACCACGATGCCTGGAAGGATCCGTGGAAGCGCCACAAGATCGAGACCCTTGCGCTCCTGCTCCGCGGAGCCATCGAGGCCGAGGCAAAGGTCGGTCTCAAGATGAATGTCCGCGAGGGCAATCTTTCAAACTTATTGCAATCGCTCCCCGCGTTGCGTAATCCCACCGTGTCCGGGCTGAGTCAGTCGGGTTGGGTTGCGGTCGAGACCATCATTGATGAGTCCGTCGTCCGCGAGCTGATCCCACAACTCAAGGCCGCTGGAGCGGAGGGCATCATCGAATATCCTCTCAACAAGGTGGTTTACTGACCGCCGGACACACACAAGCCGTATGGGTTCACTGAAGAAACGCCGGAAATCGAAGATCAACAAACACAAGCGTCGGAAGAAGCTCCGCCAGAACCGCCACAAGAAGCGAACCTGGCAGAAGTGACCGGCGCTCCGGTTGATGACGCCTTTCATCGCGCGGTCCTGGCTTCCCCGGGGCCGCGTTCTTGTTTCCAGATGTCCTCCGCGCTCCAAACTGCCTTGTTGCTGCTGATCCTCGTCGGACTCGTTTCAACGGGGTGCCGGTCGGTCCCCGGATCCTCGGCCTCCCGGAGCTCCCGCGCCGCCATCGAGACCGAGGCGGAGATGGATCGGAGGGTCCGTGCGATGGCAGCCTTCTCGTCCGGCGTCCTTCTGGCCGAGCGCGATGACCCCGAGGCCGCCTACCAGCGGTTTGCCCAGGCCGCCGAGAACGATCCCGGCAACGAGGCCCTCGCCACCGACCTCGCGCGGCACTACTTCCAGAAGGACCAGGCCGACAAGGCGATCGCGGTGCTCGAGCGCACCGCCGCCCAGCCCGGTGTCTCCGGGGTGACCCTCGCCCTCCTGGCCGACGCCTACGCCCGGACGGGGCGGGAGCCTCAGGCGTTGCAGTGCTTCGAGGCGTCCATCCGTGCCACGCCGACCCTGCTTGCCGCCTATCAGCAGTTGGCGGCCCTCCATCTAGCCGCCAAGCGTCCCAAGGACGCCTTGGCCACCCTGGAGCGCGCACTCCAGATCAAGTCCACCGAGTCGGGTGTCTGGCTCAATGTGGCCGATCTCTATTCGTGGTACCTCCGCTCGGAGGAGTCGGGAAAGGATCAGGCCCGAAAGGATCTTCGCGAGGCCCTGAACCGTGCCGAGGCGAACGGTGCCAAGGAACCCCCGGAACTCGTCCGCCTCGCCAAGGGCTATCTCGACCTCGGTGACCCGTCGCGCGCCCAGGCCTATCTGACGAAGGTCAACGAGCTGGTTCCCAAGAATCCGGCGATCGCCGCGACGCTTGCCGAAATGCTCATCCGGGAAGGACGACTCCGGGAGGCCAAGGATCATCTCGAGCTCCTCAGCCGCGCCAATCCCGCCTCGCCGATGCCCTGGTATTTTCTGGGTGTCGTGGCCCTGCAGCAGACCAACCACGCCGAGGCGGCCCGCCTCTTCGAGCGGGTGATCCAGATCAATCCCGAATTCGAGCCGGCCCATGCGGACCTCGCTGCGGCCCTGCTCAACCAGGATGATCCCAAGGCCGCCTTGGAAGCGCTCAGGCGTGGACTCGAGAAGTTCCCGGCCTCCTTCCGTCTGGTCTACCTGATGGCACTCGCCGAGGCGCGCCGCAAGGACTACGACCGCTCGCTGGCCGCCTTCCGAAAGGCCGAGGCCCTCGCCGGTGAGGATGCCGAGAAATTCATCGACCACCGGTTCTACTTCCAGATCGCCGTCATGCTCACCGAGGCCAAGCGCGAGGCCGAGGCCGAGGAGTACCTGAACAAATCCCTCGCGCTGGACCCCGACTACGACGAGGCCCTCAACCATCTCGGCTACACCTGGGCGGAGAAGGGGAAGAACCTCGACAAGGCCCTCGACATGATCGAGCGGGCGCTCAAGGCGGAGCCCGAGAACCCGGCCTATCTCGACAGTCTCGGCTGGGTGTTGTTCCGCCTCGGGCGTCCCGCCGAGGCGTTGCCCCCGGTAGAGAAGGCGATCCGCCTGCTGCCCAAGCCCGATGCCACCGTTCTCGATCATCTCGGCGACGTCCTCCAGGCGCTGGGTCGCAAGGATGACGCCCGGAAGGCCTGGACCCAATCGATCGCAGCCGAGCCCTCCGAGGAGGTTCGGAAGAAGTTGGAATCCGCCCGGTGAGGCCCCTCATCGGGACTTCAGCGGTCCCGTAGGAAACCCGAGATCAGGCGGCGCTTGAGCTCGATCCGCTCCCGGGCCATCGACAGCACCTCCTCGTGGTTGACGGTCCGTCCGCGCTTCCCAAGACCCGCGGCAAGGTTGGTCAGACAGCTCAGCCCGGCCACCCGCACCCCACAGTGGCGCGCCACGATCACCTCCGGGACCGTGCTCATGCCGACAGCATCCGCGCCGAGACGACGGAAGGCGCGGATCTCCGCCGGCGTTTCATAGCTGGGACCCGGCACCGCGAGGTAGACCCCTGAGTGGACCCGGACCCCGAGGCCTCGGGCGGCCTTGAGGAGACGCTTTCGAAGCACGGGGTCGTAGGCCTCCGAGAGGTCGACAAAGGGGATGGACCCGGACCCGATCCTCCCGTGCAGGGGATTGGCATCGAGCCCGTTGATGTGGTCGGAAAGCGCCATGAACTCCCCGGCCTGGAACCCCGAGCGGATGGCCCCCGCCGCATTGGTGACCAGGAGTTCCTGGATCCCGAGCGCGGCGAGAACCCGGATCGGGAAGGTCGCCTGGTCCAGACCAAACCCCTCATAGTAGTGCGCACGGCCCCGCAGCACCGCGACCCGAACCTCTTCCCAGTGGCCCAGGACCAGACGGGCCTCGTGTCCGGGGACACGTCCCACCGGGAATCCGGGAAGGTCTTCGTAGTCGGACTCGTGTTCGACGTCGACGCCGTCGGCCGCCTTGGCAAACCCGCTTCCCAGCACGATGCCCACCTCCGGAATGAGGCGGGTCCTGCGCTGGATCCGGCGAGCCGTCGTCCCGGGATCTGGGAGTCGGATGGAGGGCACGTCCGGGATCATGGGGCTCGGCCATTGGACTGGCGAGCCTGTGCTGACGGTTCCACGCGCTCCAGGGAATGGATTCGCCGGCGGGAGGTTTCGGCGCTGGTTTTACCGCGGTTGGCGGCATTTTCTAAAAAAGGGGAGGCCCGAAGGCCTCCCTTGATCTCGCTGCTGGCTGGAACGAGGCGCAGGATCAATACTCGCGATCTTTGAGCAGTCCGGGGCGCGGGACCGGGTACTTGCCGCCCTCGCTGATCAGCGGCGGTGCCGACTTCATGTCGAAGGCGTTGACGCCCGGCGCGAACTCCTGAGGGTTCTTGATGTAGTCGTCGTAGGTGATGACCTGGCCCGTGTGGGCGGCGAACCGGCCCATCGCGGTCACGAGGCTCGCCTTGGCGCCGCGCTCGGCCTCGTTGTAGGGCAGGTCCTTCTTGATCGCGTCGATCAGGTCCTCCCACTCGAGCAGGTAGGGATCCTGGTCCGGACCCTCCTTGCCGGTGCGCCAGACGATCTCGGAGTTCGTCATCTTCTGGGCCTTGTAGATGCGCGCCTTGGAGGGCCAGTGACCCTCGGACGAGATCACGGCGAGACCGTTCTGACCGTGGGCATAGCTGGCGAACTCGTCATGGCAGCCGGCCATCGTGCGGCCGAAGTGGAAGTATTTGGTGCCGTCGCGGAATGTGTACTCGACCGAGTAGTTGTCGAAGTTCTGGTCGACGTTCTCGCCGCGGTAGTTGCGACCGCCGCTGGCCTGGGCCTGGACCGGCCAGTCGTTCTTCATCCAGCAGCATTCGTCGATGTTGTGGATGTAGAAGTCGCTGAAGCAGCCGCCCGAGGCCCACAGGAAGCTGTGGAACCGGCGGATCTGCCAGAGGAGCTCGCTGTCCTCGCTGTCCGGCATGGGCTGTGAGAAGGCGGAGCCGACGGGCCCGTGCATGCGGTAGGAGCGCATGGTGATGATCTGACCGATGGCTCCGTCCTGGATCTTCTTGTGCAGCTCCTGACGGGAGCGGCAGTGGCGGCACATCAGGCCAACGCCGACCTTGATGTTCGCCTTGGTCGCGAGGTCCGACAGCTCGATCATGCGCTTCGCAGTCGGGGCGTCGACGGCAACGGGCTTCTCCATGAAGACATTGATGCCCTTGTCGATGGCCTGCTTGAAGAACGGCCAGCGGAAGGCCGGCGGCGTAGCGAAGATCACGATGTCGCCCTTGTTCAGGACCGACATGGCCTTCTGGGCGCCGTCGAACCCGATGAATAGGCGATCCTCGGGGACGTCGACCTTGTCTCCGAACTGGTTTTTGAGGCCTTCGTAGCTCGTCTTAAGCTTGTCGGGGAAGACGTCGGCCATCGCGACGAGCTTGACCGGGCCATTCCGGGCGCTGAGGGCGTTGCCGGCGGCGCCGGTGCCGCGGCCACCGGAGCCGATCAGGGCGATCCGGATGGTGTCACCCGAGGCGGCATGGACGTGGGGAAGCGCGACGCCGGAGAGCGCCCCGGCGGCGGCGAGGGTCCCGGTGCTCTTCAGGAAGCCACGACGGGACGTGGAAGTGGGAGAGGATTCAGTGGGCACCAGATGATGTTCGCGCCGCATGTTGTCATGTGTCAACTGCACTCTCTCTGGTGCACTCTTTCTCTGGCCGACTCCTCGAGGAGGCGAGAGGTGCCACGGTCGCACGGCCCCCGAGGGCGGTAGCCACCCGGTGGCCGGGTTGGCAGCCGTGCCTCCTGCCGCCTAGGCGCCGAGATAGGCGTCGCGGACCTTTTCGTTATTGCGGAGGGCCTCGGCCCGGTCGGCGAGGAGAATGCGTCCTGTCTCCAACACGTAGCCGTCGTGGGAGATCTCAAGGGCCCGGTGGGCGCTCTGCTCCACGAGAAGGATGGTGAGCTTCCGGACCCGATTCAGCTCCACGATCTTCTCGAAGATCGTCCGCACGAGCAGCGGCGCGATGCCCAGGGAGGGTTCATCGAGCAGCAGGCATCGCGGCTGACCCATCAGGGCCCGACTGATGGCCAGCATCTGCTGCTCCCCACCGCTCAGCGTGCCGGCCAGCTGGGACTCCCGTTCCTCGAGGCGGGGGAACAGCCCGAACACGAACTCCTCCTCCCGAGCGATGACAGCACGGTCCCGCTGCAGAAAGGCCCCCATGCGGAGGTTCTCCCGGACGGTCAGGTTGGCGAACACCATCCGGCCCTCGGGACAGTGGGCAAGACCCCGGCCCAGAAGCCTGTGCGGAGGAATGCCGGTGATGTCCTTTCCCTCGTAGAAAATCTGTCCCCGGCTGGGTCGGACCATCCCGGAAATCGCCCGGAGCGTGGTGGTCTTTCCGGCGCCATTGCCGCCGATGAGGGTGGCGATCGTCCCCTCGGCCACCTTCAGGGAGACCTCCCGTAGTGCCGCGATCGCGCCGTAGTGCACATCGATGTTCCGGACTTCGAGCATGGAAGGGGTTTCCTAGGCGGCGGTTCGTTCCTCGCCGAGGTAGGCGGCGATGACGGCAGGGTTCGACCGGATCTGCTCGGGGGTTCCCTCGGCGATCTTCCGTCCATATTCCAGCACATGGATGCGCTGGCAGATCCCCATCACGACCTTCATGTCGTGCTCCACCAGCAGGATCGACAGCCGGAACTTCTCCCGGACGAACTGGATCAGACGCATGAGGTCGACCTTCTCGGACGGGTTCATCCCTGCCGCGGGTTCGTCGAGCAGGAGTAGCCGCGGACGGGTCGCCAGAGCCCGGACGATCTCCAGCCGGCGCTGGTCGCCGTAGGAGAGGCTCCTCGAAGGGGCCCCTTCGAAGCGCTCGAGGTTGAAGATCGCGAGCAGCTCCCGAGTCTGGTCGCGGATCCGGTTCTCCTCCCCCCGGAACTTCGGCCCACGGGTCAGGGAATGGAGGGCGTCATGGTCGAGGTGGAGGTGGAACGCGACCCGGACGTTGTCGAACACCGAGAGGCTGGGGAAGAGGCGGATGTTCTGGAAGGTCCGGGCAATGCCCATCTCGGTCAGACGGTAAGGCCTGAGTCCACCGGTCGGCTGCCTTCCGAAGCGGATCGAGCCCCCGGTGGGCTGGTACACACCGGTGATGAGGTTGAACATCGTGGTCTTGCCTGCGCCGTTGGGGCCGATCAGGCCGACCAGTTCCTGATCGCCGACCGTCGCCGAGACCTCGCTGACCGCCGTGAGGCCACCAAACCGGATCGTGACCTGGTCGAGTTCCAGCAGCGGGCTTTGGGAGGCGGTGGTGGACATCCGGAGTACAGGGCTCAGTTCGCCGGGGCGGTACGACGCCGCAACGGCAAGGTGAACAGGCCCTGTGGGCGGGTCAGCATAAGCCCGATCAGGAGCAGCGCGTACAGGATCATGCGCCAGTCTCCAAGCTTCCGGAGGGGTTCCTGCACGACCGTGAGCAGGATGGCTGCAGCGATGACACCGATGTGCCGTCCCATGCCGCCGAGGATCACCATGACCACGATCTCGATGCTGCGGTTGAAGTCGAATCCGGTCGGGCTCAACGAACCCTTCAGATGGGCATACAGCCCACCGGCAACACCCGCGAAGAAAGCGCCCACGACGAAGGCTTGGATCTTGTAGCGGGTCGTGTTGATGCCCATGGCCTCGGTGGCCACCTCGTCGTCGGCCACCGCGATGAAGCCCCGTCCGAAGGTCGAGTCCACGAGGGCCCAGACCCCGTAGATGGTGATGCAGGCCGTGGCGAGGTTGAAGAAGAGGACGGGCTCGGCCCATCCGCGGTTGATGGGCGTGGGAATGCCGTTCAACCCGAGCGCCCCGCCGAGCAGGGGCACGTTCTGGAGGATCACCTTGATGATCTCGCCGAAGCCGAGCGTGACGATGGCCAGGTAGTCGCCCCGCAGGCGCAGCGAAGGAGCGCCGACGAGCAGGCCGGAGACGGCGGCGGCCAGCCCGCCTGCGAGGAGCGCGACCGGAAGCATCAGGAAGGGCTGGTTTCCCAGCAGGGATCCGAAGGACTTGCCGTAGGCCACGGTCAGCAGGGCCGAGGCATAGGCGCCGACAGCCATGAATCCGGCGTGCCCCAGGGAGAACTGACCGGTGAAGCCGTTGATGAGGTTGAGGCTGACGGCAAGGGTGATGTTGATCGTGGCCCCGAGCAGGACGTCGAGGACGTACGAGTCGATCCGTCCCGCAATGGGGGCCACTGCGGCCGCGACCAGGATCGAGCCGAGGAGCCAGCGTTGGGAGACCGGGATCATGAAATCGCTTGGTGAGGGCGACGGCGTGGACTGACCGAGTCCCGCTCCGCCTGCCCACCGACGCAGGCGAGGTTAGGGCGAGCGCCTCCGCCATGGCAACGGATTCACTCCGAGTCCTGTCCGCAGCGGTCACGCCCTTGGATGGACAAGCCGGGTGTGATTCATAGACTGGGCGGAGTGAATCGGACGGAACACAAATCGGCCGGCTTGGAATCGGGGTGGGGATTCCGACCCCACCTCCGTGTCCGTTCCACGGACCCGTCCGCTCGGGCCTCCTTGTCCGCCTGTCGTCGAGCATGAGTCTGTTGGTCCTTGGTCTGAGCCACCACCAGGCTCCTGTTGCAGTTCGGGAACGGTTCGCGGTGCCCGAGTCCGACATCCCGTCCTTGACCCGTCACCTGCAGGCGCAAGGCGTGGTCGACGAGGTCGTGGTGGTGTCGACCTGCAACCGGGTCGAGCTCTACGTGGCATCCCCGCTTCCTGTGGATTCCGCGGCGGCCGGGTTGCGGAATTCGCTGGAGCATCGGGGCGCCCCGGACTCGTCCGAGGGAGCCGCCGGGTGGTATCGACATGAGGGCAGGGCGGTCGCCTCCCATCTGTTCGGGGTGGCGAGCGGCCTCGACTCCATGGTGTTGGGTGAGACCGAGATCCTGGGGCAGCTCAAGCGTTCCTACGATGTCGCCAGTCGCCATGGCGGCACGGCGCGGGTGCTCAACACCCTGTTCCAATCGGCCTTCCATGCCGCCAAGGAAATCCGGTCCACGACCGGCATCCAGCGTGGCAACACCAGCGTGGCCTCCGTGGCCGTCGAGCTGGCGCAGTCGATGTGTCGTGGTCTTGAAGGGCGTGAGGTAATGGTCATTGGGGCGGGGGAAACCTCCGAGAAGACCGCGCGCGCGTTGCTCGGCCGCGGTGCCCGGTCGGTGATCGTCAGCAACCGGTGCCAAGACCGCGCCCTGGCCCTGGCGGGTGAGCTGGGGGGGCGGGCCATCCGGTTTGACGCGTGGGAGGAGGAGTTTGCCCGGCTCGACATCCTGATCAGCAGCACCCGGGCGCCCCACCACATCCTCGACCGCCCTCGACTCGAGCGGTTGCTGGCCCATCGCGCCCGGCGTCCCCTCCTGCTCATCGACCTCGCCGTTCCGCGGGACATCGACCCCGCCGTTCGGGATCTCGAGGGCGTGTTCCTGGTGGACGTCGACGACCTGCAAGGAATCGCCCAGGGCCATCTGCAGGCCCGGGAGCAGGAGCGGAACCGCTGCCGAAGGATGGTCGAGGAACGGTCCATGGCCTGGTTTGAGGGAATGCAGCGTCGTCTTGCCCGGATGGGGGGCATGGATCCTGTCCGACACGATGCCGCTCGGAGCTGACATTCCGGTCCGTCTGGCCACGCGCGGTTCTGCATTGGCCCTGGCACAGGCCCGGGAGGTCGAACGGCTCCTCCAACAGGCCCATCCCGGACTCCGGGTCGATCGTGTCGTGGTCGAGACCTTCGGGGACCAGCGCCCCGGGGCTCCGATCTGGGGTCCGGGGTCTTCCCAACCGCTGGGTGTGTTCACCAAGGAACTGGAGGAGGCACTGTTGGCGGATCAGGCCGACATCGCGGTGCACAGCCTCAAGGACCTCCCCACGACGCTGCCCGAGGGACTCGCGCTTGCCGGGGTGCTGCCGCGTCAGGATGTCCGGGAGGTCCTGTTGTACCGGAGCCTCGAGGGTGCGGAGGCTCCCGCTCCAGGAACCCAGGACTGGTCGCCGGGTGGACGACAGCCATGGTTTGGCGGCCCCCATCAGACCCTTTTGGACCTGCCCCCGCGCTCGATCGTGGCCACTTCGAGCAGCCGACGCCGGGCCTCGGTCGAGTCCCGACGATCGGACCTCCAATGCGCGCCGATCCGGGGCAACGTGGGGACCCGTCTGCGCAAGATCTGGGCGATGCTGGAGTTCGACGCGACGCTCCTGGCCGCGGCCGGATTGTTCCGGCTGGGCTGGGATCTGAGCCCAACGGGTCGGCTGCGGATCGATCCACGCCTGCCGGCGCCGGTGCGCGCTGCGCTGGAGCCGCCCCCGGAAGGAATCCAGGGGACCCTCCTCGATCCCTTGGAGATGCTGCCCGCACCGGGGCAGGGAGCGATTGGGCTGGAGATCCGTTCGGGCGACGATCGGTGCCGGTCCCTGTGCCGTGGCATTCACCACCGGAACACCGGCGTTGCCGTCGAGGCCGAGCGGTCCTTCCTGGCGGTATTGGGGGGAGGGTGTCAGCTGCCGGTCGGAGCCTGGGGTCGGGTCCAGGGGCATCAGGTGGTCCTGACCGTGGAATGGTACCGGGATGGGCGGAGGTGGACGGCCGAGGATCGGCTGCCGGTCCACCAGGCTCCCCAACTAGGTGTCCGGCTGGGTGCCCGAGTGAAGGCGGAGCGGGTTGGTGGCTGACGGGCCCGCATCGCCCGTGGTTTCTGTCGCTACGCGAACAGGCTCTGGATCGGCTGCCCGACGCCGTCGCGGGTGACGTAGAACGGACGTTTCTCGATCTCGTAGGCCAGCCTGGGTGGGATGCCCATCGCCCGGTAGATCGAGGCGTGCAGGTCCTCGATAACAACCCGGTCCTTCAGTGTCTTGCAGGGGCGCTCATCGGCGGTGACGCCATGAAGGTGTCCCTTCCGCATGCCACCGCCGAAGAGCAGGACGCATCCGGCGTCGGTGAAATGCCGGTGCATGCCGTAGTGGGCCGGTGACTCGATCCTGTCCGGTACCGGCACCTGGTTGGTGATGGGCCGGTCGGGCTTGCCCTCCTGCATCATGTCCCGGCTGAACTCGCTGGCGAGGACGATCAGGGTGCGGTCCAGGAGTCCGCGTTCCTCCAGGTCCAGGACAAGCTGGGAAATCGCGCCGTCGATGGCACGCTTCATCTGGACGAGCTTCTCGTGGCCATTCTCGTGGGTGTCCCAGTTGAGGAACGGGATGTACTCGGTGGTGACCTCGATGTAGCGGGCTCCGACCTCCGCGAGGCGTCGGGCCAGCAGGCAGCCGAGTCCGAAGCGTTGGATATTGGACTTCTCGTAGTTGCCGTCCCGCGTGAAGTCCCCGCCGAGGCGTCGGGAGAAGTCCCAGCCGCCGGGGGCGTACTTCGCAACGACCTCAGGCTTCTCGAGCGAGAGATCGAAGGCCTTGGCCGCGTGGGAGCCGAGCAGCCGGTGGGCGTTGTCGAGGGATCGGAGCAGGGACTCCTTCTGGTAGGTGCTGCCCAGCTGTCCGACCGGCGAGGCCTCCACGAGCTTGCGATAGAACCGGTCGCGGTTCTCGAACCGGGATGGACTCATGCCTCCGGGAGGAGTGACGACGTCCTTGGCGGCATCCGGGAAGGGCACGTTGAAGGGGCCAAATTCGCTGCCGAGGAACCCTGCCGAGGTGAAGGCCTTCAGTTCCTCGCCCTCGCCGACGTCAAGTCGTTGTCCGATGTTGATGAACGCGGGAACGGCAGGGTCCTTGGGTCCGAGCGTGCGGGCGATGACGGACCCGATGTGCGGGCATGCCACCGTCTGGGGCGGGGCATATCCGGTGTGCCAGTGGAACTGGTGCCGGGAGTGCAGGATGAAGCCCAGATCTCCGGCGGTGTAGCTCCGGATGAGGGTTCCCCGATCCATGACCTTCGCCGTCCTCTCCAGTCCCTCGCTGAACCGGATGCCGTCCACCGCGGTGGGGATCGACGGGAAGGTCGACAGCACGCGGTTGGGATCGAGGCCCTTCTCGAAGGGGGTGTAGCGTTTCGGATCGAAGGTCTCGGTCGCGGCCATGCCGCCGCCCATCCAGAGGACGATGACGGTGTCGGCAGTGGCAGGCAGCCGCCCGGGAGCGGATTCCCCCAGCACGGCCCGCGGGTATCCCGCAGCGAGGGCTCCGAGGGTCGAGGCGCCCAGGGTCTGGACGAACTGGCGTCGGGTGAAGTCGGTGGTTCGCATGGCGGATGGGCGTTCTCCGGGAATCAATACATGAATTGGAACTCCGGCAACAGGGTGACGCTCCACAGGAGGTCCTCGACGCCCTCGCGACTGGGCTTCCTGCCCACGAGCGAGACGGCGAGCTCGAGCTCCTTCCTCGATGGGGGACGGGACAGCGCCTGAATGAACACCCACCGGGCCAGCTCCGTGCCGTTGGGATGCTTCAGGACCAGCTGATCCGACCCCTTCTGGAGCAGCTGCGACAGGGTGTTGCCGTTGGTGAGTTCGAGGGCCTGGATGGTCGTCGGGGTCGAGGCGCGGACGGTGGTGACCTGTTCCCGGTTGGGTCGTCCCAGCGCAAGGCTGAGTGGGTCGGCTGCCGTGAGCGAGGCGCGGACCTGTTCGGGTCTGTGGGTCCGGGCGACCGCCTGGGCCACCCTGGGGCCGATGGACCAGGGTGCGAGGTCGGTTCCGCCCAGCACCTGTGCCTTGGACCAGGTCCTGGCCGGGAGAGATTCCGTCCAAGGAGCCACTGGGCCGATGGACACGGTCCAGGAGGCGTCGGAGGCGAAATCAAGGATGGCACCGGGTTTGGATCTGGAGCCACGGACCTTGCCATAGGCCAGGAGTCCCGCCGGATTTGATCCATCGCCGACGTTGACAGCCTCGATGCCGATGACGTTGGTGCCGGTCTTCAGGAGCGGACGCAGGTCGAGGACACTGGGTTGGCTCCAATCTCCCGATTCCGTGCCCTTGGCCTGGGTTCCATTCACGAACACCCTGGCGGAGTTGTCGGCAAAGACCCAGAGTGTGGCTTCCTTGGGCGGGGCATCGAGCACGAGGGTCCTGCGGAACCAGTTGGTTCCCGGCGGGACCCCGGTGGCTCCATGGGGATGCCCCCAGATCCAGAGGGGATCCACCTCGAGTGCCCTGGCGCCATCCGACGTCGCCAACAGGGCCTCGAGGCCCCCCTCGGGCCGGTCCTGCCAGACCCCGGTGATCGATCCGATGGCGTCCCGGAACTGTTCGGCGCTGAGCCGTCGGATGCCGGGTCCCTGGAAGACGAAACCCTCCTCGGGCTTCTCCGGAAGACTGACCGCCGGCAGCTGGTAGGCCTTCGAGGTCAGGATCAGTTCCAGGGTCCGCTTGATGTTCCAGCCATGGGCGACGAGATCCTCGGCCAGGGCGTCGAGCAGGTCCGGATCCCAGGCCGGGTTCTGCATGACGTCGAGGGGTTCCACGAGTCCGCGACCCATGAGACGGGCCCAGAGTCGGTTGACGATCGTTCGGGAAAGCCGGCCGTTCTGTGGACTGGTGATGATCTCGGCCAGGCGCTTGAGCCGCTCGGGTCGAGGGGCGCTGGCGTCGATCTCACCCAGTTCGGGAAAGAGGAACTTCAAGGGGGCGTACTTCCCGGTGGGTTTGTCGCACTGGACCATCTGGAGGCGGTCGTTGGCGTAGATCCCGGCCAGTCCGTAGGCATCGCTGAGCTGCCAGTCGTCGATGAACGAGTCGTGGCACGACGCGCACTTGAGGTTCACACCCATCAGCACCTGGCCGATGTTCTGGGCCGCCTGCATGGCCGGGGTCATCGAGGCATTGACCTCACCGCGCCAGACGATGCCCTTGGTGAAGCCCTCGCTGGCGTCGCTCGGATCCACGAGCTCCCGGACGAACCGGTCGTAGGGCTTGTTGTCGCGCAGCGCGGCGTAGAGCCAGGTGCTGATCGGCTTGCGCCCACCGTCGATGTATCCCGTGCCCCGGTAGTCGTTCCGAAGGAGGTCGTTCCAGAACGTCAGCCAGTGCTGGGCATACTGGGCGTCGTTGGCGAGGAGGCGACGCACGAGGCGTGTCCGCTTGTCCCTCGAACGGTCCCTCACGAAGGCATCGAGCTCGGCCGGGGTCGGCAGAAGGCCGAGGGTGTCGAGATGGACCCGGCGTGCGAACTGGCGGTCATCGACGGGGGCGGGTGCCTTCTGTCGGGTCGAATCGAAGTAGCGATCGACGAGCGGGTCGATGGGATTGGCCTGCCCGGGGCCCGGGATCTCCGGTCGGCGGGGCGCAAGGTTGCGGGCCGGCGGCTTGGCGAACGAGACGGTGTCGGGCCACGGGAGATCCTGGTCGATCCAGGCCCGCAGCAGGCCAACGGCCTCGGGGGTCAGTCGGGTGCCCTTCTGGGGCATGACGTCCTCGGGATCGGTCCCGGCGACGAGGTGGACGAGGCGGCTCTGTGCGCTGTTGCCGGGGACGATGGAGGGCCCGGAGTCCCCAGGCCGCAGGGCGTCCGCCCGGGTGTCGATCCGCCATCCACCCTTCGCCTTGCCCCGGGCGTGGCATTTGATGCAGCTGGACTCGAGGATCGGCTGGATGTCGCGGCTGAAGTCGATCCTGTGTTCCGACGTCGGAGGGAGCTTTGCGATGGAATCCGTGGAGGGCGGTGTGGCAGCGACCAGCCAGGGGAAAAGGGCCCAGCCCAGGCAGGAAAGCAGGAGACCGGATCTCTTAGGGACCATGTCCTGAGCATACGGATGGACCCGGACCCGGGGCCAGTGATTCCGCAAGATCCCTGCGTCGGACCGCGGAAACCGAAACCCGAAAGAGGTTCCACTCGATCCTCCGCGGTATCCGGGGACGATCCTTGCGGTGCGTCAATGGGGATGCCGGGTGCGGGTCTGCGGTTGACGCCACTGATTCGTGGGGCACGGGTTGATTCAAATGGATGAGCAACGATTGGACGGATCCCGGGTTTGGTTCATCACCGGAGCCTCGGGCGGGTTGGGACGAAGCCTTGTCGAGAGGGTTCTGAAGGAAGGGGAGCGGGTTGTTGCCACCACGCGTCGTCCCGCGGATATCGCGGATCTCGGGGCGCGTTTTCATGGGCGCCTCCGGGTTGTCGAGCTCGACATCACCCAGCCTGATCGGATCCGCGCGGTTCTCGACGAGTCCGTTGCGGAGTGGGGAAGACTGGATGTCGTGGTCAGCAACGCTGGCTGCGCGCTGCTCGGCGGGCTGGAGGAGTGCTCACGGGAGCAGATCCAAAGGAACATCGCGGTCAATCTGATGGGCCCCATCGATCTGATCCTGGCCGCGTTACCGACTTTCAGGGCCCAACGGTCGGGGCATCTGATCCTCGTGGGTGCCGCCGCGACCATCTCCAACTATCCCGGGTTCTCCGTGTATGGAGGCTCCAAAGCGGCGATCGAATTCGTGGCGGAGTCCATCAGGGCCGAGGTTTCGGCCTTCGGCGTGCGGGTGTCCGTGGTCCAGCCGGGTCCCATCCGCACCCCCTTCATCAAAACATCCATTGAAGCCGCGGCGTCGACGATTCCGGACTACGAGTCGACGTCCGGTCGCTTCCGGACCCTTCTCGGTCGGATGGACGGGCGTCAGCCGGGTGATCCGGCCCGGGTGGCGGACGCAATCCTCGCGTTGTCACGGGCGGACAATCCGCCGTTCCGACTCGTGCTCGGTCGATATGCCCTCGAGAAGGCCCGGAAGGCTCTTGTCGCGCGGGCGGGTGAGCTCGATGCGTGGGAGGCCACTTCCCTGTCGGTGGATTTTGTCCGCCAGGCTGGCTGAGCGGATTCAGACGGTCCCTCGATCGTGGGAGGTCGAGCGTGGGGCGGCATCGGACTGCCGGCGCCATGGATGCCTCGGCTGGCGGAGTGCAAGGCTCCGCCGGAACTCCTGGAACGGTGATTTCTGGGAGGCGGTCGCCAACCGTATTTCCCGTTGTGGGAAGAACGGGGTCCTGGTCCGGTCGGCGCCCCGAAGCGAGTAGTCCCACGACTCGCATTCGTCCTTGGGTGAAGGATTCCTTCGGGAGCTGGCGATCCCCAGGAAGCCGGAAGGGATGTGGATGACGAGCTTTGCGTGGTAGGGACCCATCGGGGACCTTTGCACCCACGGAGACTAGCCATGGGCCCCAGACCCTTCAATTCCGCCGTGATGGGTCCGCCGGGCGGCAGGAGCGCCGCCCTGGACGGGCCTCAGAGTGTGGGCAGGTAGGGACGGATCAGGTCGAGCTCCACGGACCGGACTGATTTCCTGTCGATGCGGGAGGCCAGGGTCCGGGCGGCCTCTCGGTGGTGATTGGCCCCGAGCGCGGCGACGTAGACCACCTGCCAGCGGGGTTGGAGATCCTCCCACCTAGAGAACGAGGATTCGATCTCGGCGAGGGCCTCCGAGTGCCTGTCCTCCTTGAGAAGCGCGAGGGCGGTCAGGAAGCGTGCATTGGAATCGCTGGGTTGGATGCTGGCGATCCTGTTTGCGATGGATTTGGCGTCGGCCGAGCGGTTGTCGACAAACAGCTCCGCCCAGGCGCGTTCCGCCGCGACCGAATCGTCCCCGGGCAGTTGTCGGTTGAGTTCACGCAGCACATCGCGCAGCAGGAAGGCATCATCGAGTCCCCGCAGGACCCTGAGGCTCTCCACGGCAGCCCAGATTCCGTGTCCGGGAATCTTGAAGAGGCGTTGGTAGGCCTTCACGGCAACAACCGGGAAACCGGTCGCCTCGGCGGTCCGAGCAATCAAGACCACCCGGTCCACCGTCACATTCGATTGCTGGAGCGCATTCTGGAACTCCACCTCGGCGGTCTTGCGGTCGTCTCGCGACAGCGATCGTTGGCCCCTCAGCAGATGAGCGACGGAGGCCTCAAGGGCCGAGTTCTTGTTGTCGAGGATCTTCATCAGATCCTCCCACTGCCCCGACTGGGCAAGTGCGAAGGCCCGCACGGAGGAGAGGGAGGAGTTGGTTGCGGCCATCTCCTCGGGGATCACTCGAAGCGCTGCGCGTGCCTGGGAATGCTGGAGACACCACTGCCCCAGCAGGGAAAGCATCTCGGGAGTCGAATTCGTGGCGGAGATCTGAGCCGTCGTCCGGGCCACGGTCTCGGCGGTGACCGCCGGGTTCAGCTTGATCCTAAGGTTCTCGGCCTGGATCAGGTCCGTGGCCTGGGGATTGGTTCTCGAGCGGAAATCCCGGATCAGAAGATGGGTCTCGCCCTCGGACAGCTCTGCGCTCTCGGCGAGGGCGTCGACCGCCTGGTGGCAGTATTCCTCTCCGGCGAGGGCGATTCCCCAGAGAAGGCGCTCCCCGGATCTGCGGATCGTCGGCTCGGTGCTTCGAACGAGGAGGGAGCCGAGGAGAAGCTGGCTCCTGCGGTTGCTGGGTTCGAGGGAGACCGCGTATTCGGCGGTCTGGGCGGAACGCTTGTAGTCGCCGGCGATCTGCTGCTGGAGGGCCAGCAGCTGCACCAGCTCGACGTCCTTGGAGTTTCCCTTGAGCAGGGTCTCCAGCTCACGGCCGGCCAGGTCGGATCGGCGGAGGGCGAGCGCGAGTTCAATGTAGGCCTTGCGGTCGGACATGGAGGAGGCTCCCGAACCCATCAGCCTCTCGAAAAGGCCAAGACCCGCGGGATTGCCGAAGTCCTTGTACAGGCGGGCGGCGGTCCTCAGCACCTCGGGATCCTCGGGAGCAAAACGGAGTGCGGCATCGATCTTCGAGAACGCGCCTCGGACGTCTCCCGACGGAATCAATGCCCGGGCCTCCTCGGCGTATGAGATGCCACGAAGCACCCTGGCCCTGGGGAGTCCGAATTTCCACGCCCCCAGGCCTAGGGCGATCAGGAGTGATGTCCCCCAGAACAGGAGACGGCCCCAGGAGCCCTGCGACGGCTGTGTGGGCTTGGTTGTTGTGATTCCGGGACGGTTTTCAGGGGGGAGCATGATGCGAGCAGTTTCGAGACAGTTCGGCCAAGGAAGCGCGTGGCGTTGGCGTGCCAGGATCGTTCAGGGGTTCACATCGAGGTGTTTTGGAAGCGCCCGTTCAAAGAGTTCGAGCCCCGGAGCCTCCCCCTCGAAGGTTGTGAATGCCGAGACGACCTCGACACCCATCAGATGGCGTCCGCTGGGGAACAGGCCGAACACCTCGGGGGAGTTCCGTAGGATCCGGCTGTAGTCCATCTCGACCGGCCTGCCGTTCCTCCAGATGCCCCAAAGCTGCAGGGCCCTGGTCTTTGAATCCTCGCGATCGAAGGTGAACACATAGAAGTCCATGAGATGTCCATTGAATCGGATCTGGGTCTTTCGCACGTCGCCCCGGGGGATCCAGCCCGCCCCCGGCATGCAGGTGTCAGGCCTGTGGCCCAAGGCATCTTGGACCCGCGGGCCTGGCTTCCAGAACAGCTGATACACGCTGATCCGTCGCTCATCCGGTCCCCTGGGGACGATGTCGAACTGGACACCGGAATCCGCGGCGAGAAGCCGCCAGACACCTTCGTCGAACTCCCGTTTCACTGCCGATTCCGGATCCATCAACTTCGGGGTGAAGATGCCGACCACCTGGGGTTTGTATTTTACCCGGAGGGCGAAATACCAGGTATGGACGGTAGCCACCATGAGCAGCCCCACTGTTAGAAAGGGACGGAAGTCGGGGAGCGCCCCCCATCTCAGGGATTCAAGCCGCCTCGCCCATGGGACCGTCGACACCGGGGCGATCATCTCCGCATCGGGTCGGGTCAGGAAACGGCCGATGGCGTAGATGAGGGCGAGAAGCGAATACATCGCGACATTGCCGACGGGATCGTGGGCCTCGTGCATCGCCTTGTCGCCGTGCCTTTCCATGATCCAGCACAGCGTTAAGGTCCTCCCGAGGTTGGTGGCGAGGGCCAACAGCACCGACGCGCCGAGGAGTCCTGCCCGACGACCGACGCTGAGGAGCTGGAGTTCACCGATCGCGAGGCTGACCATGATGGCCGTCTGTAGGGATCGGATCCCACTGCAGGCCTCCACGATGCCCACGACGCCGTTGGCCATGTGGAGCTGGGCTCCATGCAGGGTGACCGGGATGCCGATCCAGAGCAGGATCTCGGCGACGACTTGGGCGATCTCGGTCATCAGCCCCTGCTTGACAGGTATCGCCAGGATCGCGGGCCAAGGAACTGCCGTGAGATAGAACAGGACCGGAAACAGGAGGGTTCCAAGGAGGATCCGCCCACCGAGCCACCACCCTGCGGCGAGGGTGAGACCCACGGCCCATAGGTTGACGCTCCACACGAAAAATCCGGACTGCACATACTCGATCCTGTAGACCTCCATGGGGAGGATGGCCAGCGCAGGAAGGGCCAGCAGCCAGGGTTGGACGGATATCCGGGGAGCGGAACGAGCGTTCATGTGTGCCCACGCGGCCGGAGAGAGATCGCTGAGGCGCCTCCATAGAAAGAAAGCCACGAGCGGGGGAACGGACCACCCGTAGGCATAGTCCGGATCCCGCTCCCAGAACCGCCGGCATGCCAGCATCGCCCAGATCCAGGAGGCCGCCACAACCCCGAAGAACGTCCAGCGGACTGCTGAACCTTCCATCTGCCTCTGCTTCTCACTGTCGCGACCCTGGCCGATGTCTCCCGGGTTCTCATCCATGCGAAAACCACCGTCAGAGACGCGCTGCACTGCGTCAAATCCGATGCCCTTCGATGGGCAGGGATGTGCGGCGGCGCAGGACTCGCAAGTGCAGGATGCGGGCATGGGGCAGGGCGGTCATCGACCGGTCACTCCGGTCGGGTGGATCCTCGTGGGAGGAATTTCCATTCCCGGAAGCGAATCCAATGCCATCCACCCACACGAGGCCCCGACGGCATCCCGGCGATCCTTGGAGCCATATGGGATGCAGTCCCGGAATTTCCCAAAACCCATGCCGGATCCGGATTGTGGCATCGACCGTACCGCTGCTTCACCGGAACGTCCCCAGGGGCAACTCGTCGCTTGTTCGTCCCGGGTGTCGCCGGCACTCTGTCCGAGGTCATGGATTCAAAGAAGCTTGCCCAGCTGTGCCGGGAACTCGCCGAGAACAAGAAAGCCGAGGATGTCGTGGTCCTGGACATGAGGAAGGTATCCGACGTCACCGACTTCTATGTCATTGCCTCGGCCACCAGCGAACCCCAGCTCCGTGCGGTCGAGACGGAGATCCTCGACACCCTCGACCGTGACCATGGAATACGTCCCCACTCGACCGATGGCACCGGCCAGACCCACTGGATCGTGGCGGATTTCTTCGATGTGATCGTCCACGTGATGCGTCCCGAGACGCGGTCCCAGTATGATCTCGAGGGCCTCTGGAGCGATGCCCCCCGGGTTCCTCGGGCGCGGAAGACCCGTAAGACCGATGGTGCCGAGGCCATAGCCTAGCCGACGACACCCTCCCTCTGCGGGTGTTCAGGCGTTGCCGATCGTCCGGCGCTGTGCGGGACGGGCAAGCTGGAGGAGGTAGAGGGTCACGCCGAGCATCACGGCGAGGTTGGCGATCTGCGAGAATCCGTGGAGGCGACGGAAGGCCGCCTGGGCTTCGTTCTTCTGTGCCGGGGTTGTGTTCGGGGCGTATTGGATGGCGTGCCATCGCTCCAGTCTCGGAGGCAGAGTCTGGCCCACCACCAGCACCACGGAGACGATGGCGACGAGCAGGAGCGCCACCCGCGGGCGCTGTCGGGTTCCGCCGAAGGCCCATCCGACCAGGGATAGCAGGAGCGCAGCCGAGCCGCAGGTCAGCTGGAGCCAGAAAAACTGCCCAAGGATCACCTGGGCCACCCGGCCGGCATGATATTTTGGGATCACCCGCAGGACCTCAGGAGAAAACAGGGCCGGACCCACGAAGAAGGTCAGGAAGATCGACGCACCCAGCCACGCCGCCACCACCGCCAGTTGAAGAGTCCGCAGGCCCTGAGGCATCGAGGGGTTGTATCAGCAACCTCCGGTGGGAGCCAAGCCCCTCGGATGAGGGGAAAGTGCCACGCCCATCCGAACCCGGACCCCGTTCAACCCTTCCACCCACCAAGACGACGCAAGGGTCCGGGAGTCCACAGCCATTCCAGCGTGGCACAGGGACCGGAGGTCACCCGTCCGATCGACAGGCGGCATACGGACCCCTTCTTGAAGGTTATGGACAGGTCCGGAGCGCCGGAGAGGAGCCGTGATGCCAGCCAGCCCAGCTCGGGTTCGTGTCCCACGACGAGCACCGAGCGGTCACCGTGCGTCTTCCTCCGGGACAGCCGTTGGATCACCCGGAACGCATCCCCGCCGATCCGAAGGTCGTCTTGGAACTCCAACGGCGGACGGGGCCTCCAGCGGGCCGACACGAGCTCTGCCGTCTGGCGTGTCCGGATTGCCGGGGAGGCGAGGATGAGGTCAAAGACGAGACCCAGGCGCCCAAGTGCGGTCCCGATCTGCCGGGCCTTCAGCCGGCCGTCCTCCGTCAGCCGCCGGTCGGAGTCCTCCATGCTCCCCGTGGGTGGCAGATCCTCGGCGTTCGAATGTCGGAGCAGGTGGAGATGCAGCATGGAGGGACCCTACCGCAGGTAGATCGGATTGGAATAGATCCAGGGACGGAGCTCCCCACCGATCTGCAGCCAGGCCTCCACCCGATAGGCTCCGGGTCCGGGTGCCTTCGCCCCGAAGCGGGTGCCATGACCCGAGACGATCTCCTCGCCGTGGCGCAGGATCCGGATCTGGGCTGGAACCGGCAGCCTGGTCCGCAGCTCGAGTCCGGGATGCCATGCCACCTCGTCCCCCATCCATCCCCCATCCGTCTCGAACTGGAAGCCTGTCGGATCGCACATCCAATCATGGCTCACATAGGCCCGACCCTCCCGAAGCGATCGGCGCAGGGCCGCCTCCTCCAGCGACGGGGCCACGACGTGGGTTGAGACGTTCCGGAAGGAACGGAAGTACGGGTCGAAGTCCAGCCGTACCAGGATGTCTCCAGGGTTTCGTCCGCGGGTGAGGCGTCGGATCGACGGGCGCAGCGTGGCACTGATCGACTGCATGCTCTCGTCCTTGTCGACCACTGTCCCGACCCTGACCGTGTCGACATCCACCATCTTCACGATCAGCACCTGATTGTGGTGGCAGTCGTTGGCCGCGACGCCGGTGAGACGACGGGTCCTCGTGCCCTCATCCCACTTCTCCAGATAGGCGGTCGGGTACTGCACCTGGGATGCGAGGAGCTCGTCAGGAAATTCCTTCAGGAGCGCCGCCAGTTCCGCCGCCTGATCCGGATCGGTCATCCTCAAGCCCAGGGTCAGCATCCCGCGGAAGTCCTGCTTGGCATCGTAATGGCGATTGTAGATCTCGAGACCCGTGAGGCCATCCAGCCGGTGATCCGGACGCTCCTCGATGTGCGAGAGGAAGACCATCCCGTCGTCCTGGGTCACGGCCTCGACGAAACGGTCGGTTGGCAGCTGCATCGCCCCGAGGATCGATCGCGGCGGGTGGACGAGGAATCCGCGGACCTCCGACCCGGGGATGAACAGCACCCCGTTGGTCCTGAACCGCCACGAGTCCATGAAGTCGCGCGGCGGACGGAAATGGTCCGTGAGAAGAATCCCGTGGACGCCGGCCCGGACGGCGTCGCCACACATCTCCCGACGGGTCCCGCCGGTGTGGGTGGAATCCTCGGCGTGGGCATGGAGGATGCAGCGGAAGTCGTGGAACCCGGACCGCTCCGGGATCGGCCGGCGGATCCTCTGGAACCGGGAGGCGGAGCGATGGGCCGCCTCGAGATGGGGCCGGGTCATCCGCTCCGACGGCGAGAGCCGGGTCTTGAATTCCTCGTCCTGACCGAGGGCGGGGAGGAGCAGGACGAGGCCGAGAAGGATTCGGAGCACCTCCATCCCGCTGCGGATGCAGGGGGTCGAGGCGGGGAATCCATCGCCAGGCGCACCCAGGTCTCCTCGGACCTTCCTCGGACGGCGGAGGTTCCTGGACACGATGGCAAGGGGAGGATGTGGTTGGGTGTACCGGCACGTGCCGGTCGCACGCAGCCTCAGTGGGCTGCCCCTCGTTCCTCCTCCGGGAGGGGCTGGTCCTTGGTCTCGGGTGCGAAGGGCAGGGCGATGAGGCCGATGAAATACACGGCGCACATCGTGATGCCGGCGTACCGCAGGGGTTCTGCGGTGTCCTCGTAGACAACGCCGGTCAGGATCCCCAACGCGGCCGGCCCCGCCGCCGCGATGAACCGGCCGACGTTGTAGCAGAAGCTCGTGCCCGTGCTGCGGAGCCGCGTCGGGAAGAGCTCGGGGAAATAGATCGCGTACCCACCGAAGAGCGACAACGTCGCGAACCCCATCAGGGGGACGAAGATGAAGATGTCCTTGAAATCCCGCAGGAACCAGAAGGTCGCCGCGGTCGCCAGCATCGCCGACACCAGGCTGATCGCGAACGCCGGCTTGCGGCCGATGCGCTGCGAGAGGAGCCCGTAGCCGTAGATGCCGAAGAAGGCTCCGAAGTTCTGGACCATCGAGTTGATGCCGGTCCAGCGCGTGAGCTGCGACGGGATGAACTGCGGATCGATTCCCTTGGCGGCGAGCTGTTCCTTCACTTCGCCCTCGCGGATCAGGCGGGCGACCGCGTCGGGCGAGATCCCAAGGGTCTCCGCCAGCAGCTTCTTCTCGAGCACGCCCCGGACAAGGTCGGCGCTGAAGAAGGCGATGCCCCACACCCCGATCACTCCACTCAGGGCGAGGAGTAGTCCCGTCACGGCACGTCCGCGGTATCGGGTGTCACCCCCGCCGCCGAAGATGCACCACAGCCCGAATCCGAAGGAGACGAGTCCGACGCCCACGACCGACAGCTTGAGCTGGGAGAAGCCCGGGAGGACAACGGCATCGGACCATGCCTTGGGACCGAGGAAAGCGAGCAGGATGGCGCCGGTCAGGGTGATCCCGGCGAGGGTCGCCGGCAGCTTCCAGTTCGGGTTGCCGAACAGCTCGCCGTAGTCGCCCATCCGCTTCCGCAGCTCGGGCTGGTTGCGCGTCGCGAGCCAGGCATCCGGCTCCTTGAGTCCGCGTCGGACGAAGATGACGATCAGGGCGGGCAGGGCACCGGCGACGAACTTCCACCGCCACGGAGCCCAGCCGGCGAGGTTCTGTCCCTGCTCGAGGACGCTCAGCGAGATGCCGATGAAGGCGGCCGTCATGTTGCCGACGGTCGACAGCGCCTGGAGGAGACCCAGCGCATAGGGACGGGCCCGGGAGGGCATGACCTCGGCGACGAGGGAGACTCCGACGGCGAATTCCCCGCCAACGCCCAGTCCGGTCAGGAACCGGTACAGGGCGAAATCGGCAAAATGGGTCGCAAATGCGCTCAGGCCGGTGAATCCCGAGTAGAGCACGATGGTGAGCAGCATCGTCTTGGCACGTCCCCATCGATCCCCCAGCACTCCGAACACAAGTCCGCCCGATGCCCAGCCCAGCATGAAGATGGCGGTGGCATAGCCCCCGTACTCGCCGATCTCGGCAGGGGTGGCCGGACGCTGGAATCCAACGGCCAGCAGCTCCTTCATGGCGGGAGCCCGGGCGAGGACGAACAGCTGCTGATCCATGCAGTCGAGCAGCCAGCCCAGCGCGGCGACAACCAGGACGAACCACTGGTAGCGGTTCAGGAGACGCCACCACGGCGCGTTGGGATCCGACGATGGATTCATGGGAGACACCGCTGGAGATCGTGCCCCCACCCCCGGTGGCAGGGAAGGCAAATGCTCCGTGGGACCGGTCCTGCGGTCCTGTGTCCCGGGCAATGGACGGAACCGGGGAGGGAGAAAGGCGAGATTCTTCTTCGTCCTCGGTGAGCCCATCTGCATGGCCCACCGAACCGATGTCTCCGGAATCGGACGGGTCGCCCCCCACGGCGTCCATCCGCCCATCAATCCCTGACAACGGGGAAGAACCTCAAAGAGGCAATCCGGGTTTTCCGGTTTCCACGCTGGCGGATAACAAGGGCTGGCAAACCTCGCCGCGCCCGCCACCGATGAACTCGAGCTGGGCTTCGATGAGCGCCGCCTGCCGCAACTGATACGGCGCGCCCGATCATGAACCTCGAAGTCCATGGCGACTGGCGGGGCCAGACCCATCTGGTGGGGCGGCTCCATGCGGCTGAACGGAGCTCGTGTTGGCCCATGAACCAGTGGACCTAGGGACCCCGGGTTGTCGACACGCGGCGGTCTGAATGGACTCCATTCGGTTCGGTGGATCGAGCCTTCTAGCCCTTTAGCGAGCCACTGCGATGAAGGACCCGGATGGCTGGCCCAGAGCTACTTCACTCTTCTGGGCAGCTCGCGTTCGCCACAGGTAATATCCACCAGTTCGATGGTCATCGGGTCAGGCTGCCGATAAAAAATGGTTCTTCGTCGCTTTCGGTGGATGGCTGAGCGGACCTCGTTGTGGGTCCTCGACAGAGGGTTTCTCGACGGGGCTGTCATCATTCCAGGATGCAGGAGGATCCGGGGCGTGAATGTCCTGCGGTGTCGCTGCGCTCAACCGTCGGCTACACGCTATGATCCCGCCGGGCTGGAGAGGGAAGGGCAGGGACATCCGGGTCTAGTTCATCGGTAGGCCCTTTACGGGGTGGAGTCTGGGGTTGGGTGGGCGCTGTCGCACCCCGTGCTGCAGAGCACTGCGGCACCCACCGGAGCAGCCCTGAGGCTGCCTTGAACTCTCAGCTCTCAGCTCCCATCTCTCAACCTTCCCCCCTCATCCCTTGACCTGCTTGACCTTCTCCCAGCGGTGTCCCTTGGCGGACTTGAGCACGGCGTCGACGACGTAGTCGGTCGCGAGACCGTCGCGGAAGCTCGGGCGGGCGGGCTTGCCGCTCTCGAGGCCCTGGAGGAACTCGACCACCTGGTGCACGAAGCTGTGCTCGTAGCCCAGCTGGAGGCCCGGCACCCACCACTTGCCGCAGTACGGATGGTCGCCGTCGCTGACGTGGATTGAACGCCATCCACGCAGCTTGCCCTCGTCCTTGTGGTCGAACCACTGGAGGCGGTGCAGGTCGTGGAGGTCCCACTTGATGGAGGCGTTCTCGCCGTTGATCTCGAAGGTGTAGAGCGCCTTGTGGCCGCGGGCGTAGCGGGTGGACTCGAACAGACCCAGGGAGCCGTTGTTGAAGTGGCACAGGAATGCGCAGGCGTCGTCGATGCCGACCTTCTCGACCTTGCCCGTCAGCTGATGCGTGCGCTGCTTGATGAACGTCTCGGTCATGGCGTTGACGTCCTTGATGCCGCCGTTGAGCCAGAGGGCGGTGTCGATGCAGTGGGCGAGGAGATCCCCGGTGACCCCGGAGCCCGCGGCCTTGACGTCGAGGCGCCAGAGCGCGGCGCCGCCCTGGGGGAGGTCGGCGCTGATGGTCCAGTCCTGGAGGAAGTTGGCGCGGTAGTGGAAGATCTTTCCGAGGCGTCCCTCGTCGATGAGCTGCTTGGCGAGCACGACCGCCGGGCAGCGGCGGTAGTTGTACCAGACCATGTTGGGCACCTTGGCCTTCTCGACGGCGGCGACCATTTTCTCGGCCTCCTTCGAGTTCATGGCGAGGGGCTTCTCGCACAGGATCATCTTGCCGGCCTTGGCGGCGGCGATGGCGATCTCGGCATGGAGGTTGTTCGGGACCGCGATGTCGATGACGTCGATGTCGTCACGGGCGATGAGCTTGCGCCAGTCGGTCTCGATCGAGGCGTAGCCCCAGCGCGAGGCGAACTGGCGGACCTTCTCCTCGTCGCGGGCGCAGACGGCCTGGCGGACGAGCTGGTACTCGGAGTCGAAGAAGTTGCCGACCTTGGCGTAGGCGTTGGAGTGGGCTCGGCCCATGAAGCCGTAGCCGATCAGACCGATGCGCAGGGATTTCTTTGCCATGGGATGAAGTCGAGGAGTGATGTGTGGTTGAGTCCAAGGAGACTAGGGAATCCCGCTCCCATGAGACAAGCGGGGGTTTGAAGCGCAGAGACGTCGGATGCGGTCCGAGCAGGTTTCGCGCGGGAGGATTTGTCGATCGGACCGCGGGTCTGCACCATCAGGTTCCCGAATCCGAATGGATCTCCCATTGCCGACCGATTCAACCCGTACGACCTCAGCCGCCCTGTTCAGGGAGGCACTTGATCATTTTCCAGGCGGAGTGAATTCGCCAGTGCGGGCATTCCGGGCGGTGGGCGGGACACCCTTCTTCGTGGACTCCGCCTCGGGGGCGCGGCTCCGGACGGTGGATGGCGCGGAGCTGATCGACTACGTGGGGACCTGGGGGCCGGCCATTCTTGGACATGCCCATCCCGCCATCATCGGTGCGGTGCAGGCCGCGGCGGGGCGCGGGACGAGCTTCGGCGTTTCCAACCCGCTGGAGATCGAGCTGGCGCGTCGGGTGAAGGCGTGGGTCCCCTCGATCCAGAAACTGCGGTTCTGCAATTCCGGCACCGAAGCCTGCATGTCGGCCCTCCGTCTCGCCCGCGGGTTCACGGGGCGGGATGGCGTTGTGAAATTCGACGGTTGCTACCACGGGCATGGGGACTCGTTGCTGGTCAAGGCCGGGTCGGGACCGCTCACGCTGGGACAACCCGACAGCGCCGGGGTGCCGGCGGACCTAGCGCGCCACACGAGGGTGCTGCCCTTCAACGATTTCGAGGCCCTCGAGCATGCGTTCTCGGCCTGGGGATCCGAGCTGGCCTGCGTCATCCTGGAACTGGTTCCTGCCAATGCCGGACTCTATCTCCCACGCCCCGGATTCCTCGAACGCCTCCGGACCCTGTGCACGCATCATGGTGTGGTGCTGATCGCCGATGAGGTCATGACCGGGTTCCGGCTTGCCCGAGGCGGGGCGCAGGAGGTGTTGGGTCTGACGCCGGATCTCAGCTGCTTCGGCAAGATCATCGGTGGCGGCCTTCCTGTCGGGGCATTCGGCGGACGCGGGGATATCATGGACCGGCTGGCCCCACTCGGGCCGGTCTATCAGGCGGGAACGTTGAGCGGGAACCCCTTGGCCATGGCGGCGGGCATTGCAGCCCTCGATGAGCTCGCCCGTGTCGATGCGTATCCCCGACTGGAAGCCTTGGGGCGGCTTCTCGAGGAAGGAATGGGTGAGGCCGCGCGATCGGCCGGGGTCGCTGTCCAGTTCCGTCGGATTGGCTCCATGTTCTGCGCCTACTTCACGGACCGGCCGGTCTGGAATCTCTCAGACGCCCTGACGAGCGACCGGTCCCGGTTCGCCCGGTTCTTCCATGGGATGCTGGAGCGCGGCGTCTATCTTGCCCCGAGCCAGTTCGAGGCGGGCTTCCTGTCGACCGCCCACACAGAGGAGGACCTTCGGGCGACGGTTGCCGCGGCTGCCAAGGTGTTCAGGGTGCTCTGAACCCCCGGAGGATCCGCCTCGGGAGGCGAGGCCTCATCAGGGGTGGCAGCACTTCTTGGACTTCCTGCCGCTGCCGCAGGGGCAGGGGTCGTTGCGGCCGATCTTCAGTGACCCCTGGAATGTTGTTGGAGAGTCCTGCCCGAGATCATTCGCCACAAATGGCGGCACCTCGGGAGTCCACGGCCCGGATTGCATCTCAGGGTCGTCGTCCAAATTCAGCAGGGCGTCCTCGTCTTCGCCTTCGTCGTCCCAGACCGTGTAGGGATTATCGAGAGGTCCGAATGGGGTTGTCAGAACCCGGATCGCGTCGTCAATCAGACCGCAATCAAGTCGATCATGGATTTCGGGGTCCCCCTCCGGTGAGGTCGCCTCCGTGACACACGCCGGGAATTCAAAGCCGAACGGATCCCCAGGACTCTCGTCATAGGCCTGCTTCAGTTCAGGGAGAAGCCGTGCCAGCCGAAGCCTGCCGACCACGAGTCCCATGGCCCCCCAGACCTGGTTCGGATCCCGCTCGAGGCGGTTTCTGAGCAGATCCTCCAGACAGGATTTCACCGTGGCCCGGTCCTGCGGCTGGTTGATTGCGATCATGGCGAGGGACTCGATGGCTGCCGCCCTCACCCATTCGCTTGCCGGTTGGCATTCGATCAGATCCTGGATGGGTTTCGGATTCCCACCGTAGAGGGAGGCCAACACCCGACCGAAATCCTCGCCGAGGAAGCGACCGAAGTAGCCCTCAACTTTCCTCTCGTCCTACCTCAGCACACGGCAGAGCGGTTCCAAGGCTCGGGACTCACGGAATTGGGCGAGCAGGTAGGTCGCGATGAGGAGCGATTTGTCGTTTCCAAGATGGGACAGGCCCTCTGGATCCGCGGCTGTGGCCTCCATCATCTCCAACAGAAAGGGTGCGACGGATTCCTGCTGCTCGATCGCCGCCCGAGCGGCGGTTTCCGGGAATTCTGCTGAGTCTGCCTTAAGCCCTGTAAGGATCTCTATTGGCGTCATGTTTCGATCGGTTTTGATGGGAGCCGCCTTCTTGCAATCCGATCCTGGCGATTCGGTTTCCGATATTACCGCCCGGTTGCCTTGGCAATCGCCGCCTCCGCGAGCGGAGCTATGACCCGGTATCCGGCGTCGTTCGGGTGCAGACCGTCGTCGGCCAGTTCCTTCCGGAGCAGTCCGTTGGCGTCGACCATCGCTCCGAAGTAGTCCAGGTACGCGACCTTCTCCCGGGCGCAGAGTTTCTGGATCCGTTCGTTGAGGGTTCGGATCCGTGCGGGGGGACGTTGGTCGAACAGTTCCTGGGCGCGCGGGTTGTGGTTGTGGACCGGAATTACGGAGCCCACGACGACCTGGATGCCGTGAGACCGGGCGAGGTCGATGAAGCTCGCGAGATTGGCTTCGATGTCCTCGTCGCGGATGGGACCCGAGTTCCCGGCGATGTCGTTGCTGCCCGCGAGGATCACCACCGCCGTGGGTCTCAGGTCGATGACGTCCTGTCGAAACCGGACCAGCATCTGGGAGGTGGTCTGACCTCCGATCCCGCGGTTCACATAGGGTTTCCCCGGGAAGTAGTTGCCGAGGTTCCAGCCGTCCGTGATGGAGTCGCCAAAGAAGACGACACGATGCGCCTCCACCTGGGACTTCACCTTGGCGTTGTCCGCGCGGTAGCGGCCCAGTTCGCCGTAGTCATCGGTGAACACCGCGATGCGGGACCGCCGGTAGCCGTCGAGTCCCGGGAACCCCGTGGTGGGGATCATGGGTGTCGGTGTCTCGGCGGCCTGGGTGCCCGCCAAGAGGATGCCGCCGGCGAATGCGGAGAATGCGGCGAGGCAGCGTGGCTTCATGGGATCCGACGGAAGCGGAGTGTGTGGGGAGGAGCCGTTATTTGGGATCCTGGTTCCGGGCCAGCTGGTCCGCGGTCACGGTCGACGGGATGCCGTTCTTCGGGATCGCGTCGCCGGAGATCCAAACCAGCGCATTGAGCACGGCCTTGCGAAAGCTCTCGTTGCCCCAGTTTTTGTGGAAGTGGGCGCCGGTGAAGCCGAAGCCGCGTCCGCCACCGGGACGATTGTAGGTCCACATCAGCACCTGGGGTTCGCCGCGCTTGACGGATTCGCGGACCGCCGTGTTTCCGGAATGGGGGCCGTCTCCGCGCTGCATCGTTTCGGCTGGGGCCATAGCGCTCAGGATGGGCGTCACCCCCTTCATGTCGGGGACAAACCGCATGTGGAAGTACCACTCGTCCTCGATGTGGAATGGCTTCAGGCCGCGTGCGACCGGGTGCTCGGGGAACTCTTTGAAGGTGGCGGTCCAGGTCGGGTTCACGCTCCAGAACGTTTCGAAGTACCCACCGGTCCAGCGGAGCATGGCGGCGCCGGGATCGCCCTTTGGGACCTCGACGCCGTAGTGGGCGGCGCCGATGCCGACTCCCTTGGCGGCGAGGCTGTCGAGGAGCTTCATGCGGTCGGGTTGGATCGCCGGGTGGCCCTCTCCACCGTTGGCGAAGAGCAGGATGGCGTCGGCCTTCTGCAGGATGGAAGGATCCGCGGGCCAGCCGTTGCTGGCCACCAGGGTCTTGTACCCGTTGGCGTTCAGGGCGTCGGCGAGGAGAAGGGCACCGGCGCGAAACTCGTGTTCGCCCTTGCCGTGGCTGGCGGAGCCGGCGACGAGAACGATCGTCTTCTCGGCCTGCGCAGGGAGCAGGGCGACCAGCAGGAAGATCAGTGCGGAGAGGTGTTTCATGGAATGGGGGGAGTGTGGCCGGGACGGGGCGTTACGCCCACCGCTTTTACAAGCGGGGGCCGTCTGCCGCTGCCGCGCTCAACGTCCGTAGTGGGGCGGACGCTCGATCGGCATGGGGTTGCTGGCCGCGTCGCGGGCCTCGAGGCTTTCGGCCAGCTGGTCGACGCGCTTCTGGAGCCGGATCAGATGCCGGCCCTGCTCCACGAGGGCGTCGTTGAGCTGTTCCATCAACCGGTCGAGGTGGGCGAGGCTCGCCTCGATCCGATCGATCCGTCCTGAAAGGTCCTGGGGGTTCATAGTTCGTCCTGTCGTTCCTCGAAGAAAAGCTGGTGGGCCCGGTCGTAGTCGGTCTCCGCGACCAGGACCCGCATCTCCCGGCCGAGGTCGAGGTCATCCGCCGAGGGGTCGACCGGTTCCATGCGGGCGTCGATGCCGTGCTTCTCGAGCCAGGTGACGAGCAGGTCGGTCTTGATGAACGGGCCGATGAAGAAGTGGCGCATGGTCGGTCAACCAAAGGGGTTGCTGCGTCCGGAACCGGTCCGGCGGGTGTCGGCCCCGGGGTTTCCGTCGAAGGGGTTCGGCTTGGTGGTTGCGGGTTCCTTCGGGATCGCCGGGAGGCAGGCCACGCCCCGGAGCATGGCGATCCAGGCGATCAGGAGGGCAACGGGGAGGAAGGCCGCGAGGGTGGGCAGGCGGATCCAGTGGCTTGCATACAGGAGCAGGGCGCCGTCCAGCACAAGGCTGGCCGGAAAGAGGCTCGCGAGGGCGAGCCGCCAGGCTCCCGGGAGTCCGAGATCTCGTCGTGAGATCCACCCCATGAAGGCGAGGCCCGGGGCATGGAGGGTGGCCAGGGTCCAGCCGGCCAGCAGGGCGACGACAAGAGCCGCTCCACCACCGAGCGCGAGAAACGGGGGGCGCCATGCCCCCCAGGCGGCCGAGGCCCGGGTGCGGTCCATGGGCAGCTCGAGTCCGACCGGATAGGGAAGTGCGACATGCCCCAGGATCCCCCGGAGGTGGACCGAGTCCGGATGCAGCTCGACCTGCAGGTCGGCGCTCTGGCCGAGTCCGGGTCCGTCCCCGGCGTCGATGGCGATGGCGAGCTTGGGGCGTTCCGACAGGAGGCGTTCCGGTTCGCCCGACCACTGGAGCCGTCCTGCGCGGATCTCTGCGCCCGACTCGGGCAGTTGTTCAATCGCGTCCAGGACCACCGGCGCCCAGGCGAGGTGGAGGCTCCAGACCATGGCGGCGGAGGCGAGGAGGGCGGTGGCGAGGTGGAACAGCAGGAGACGGGTGGCATGGGTGCGCGCAAAGGCCGCCAACCCGGGCCCCGTGAAGGGCTGCCAGGCCCCGAGCCGGGTCACCCAGGAGGTGGACCCCTGAGCGGTCCCTTGCTCGCCGTCCATCGTTCCAGCCTACGGCCGCGGCGGGGGTTGCGTCCACCCCCGCTGACAGGTTGTCGGCGCCCCCATCCAAGCAGAGGGCCCGTCCGATGCAGGATCGGACGGGCCCTTTGGGTTCCAGGGGTTCAGGTCGATGTCACTGCGCCGGCGGGGCCTGCTGTCCGGGTTGCTGGACGACGATCACGGGAACCGGGAATCGGACCTTCATGACGTCGTCGACGAGGATCTCGACGTGGTAGACGCCGGCCACCGGGAACTCGATCCCGGGGAACACGCTCACTAAGGTGGCGGTCTGGGTCGGGTCGGGCAGCGCGAACTTTGCATTGCTCTTCCGGAGCACCTGCTGGCCATCGGGGGCCACGATCCGGACCTGCTCGGTGAATTGGCCGATGCCAGAGCACCAGCGGTTGACCACGCAGACCTTGGGGGCGGCGATCGGGACCTGCGGGACCCGGATGACGCCGAGCACGCCCACGAGAATGAGGTTACCGGAGGCTTCCTGGCGGACGTCTTCGACCAGGAGGGAGGATTGGAGATCGGGGAGGATGCGGTTCGGAGTCATGTCAAGGGCGGAGACGTTTCCAGCCGGGTGCCGTCGGGTCAAAGTTTTTCCCGGATGGCGCGGGACACCCGCGGACTGTCCCATATGCGGCGCCAGCGATCAGACCCCGGCGGCGCCACTCCATAGGGACATTCTTATCGAGTTCACACGGGGACATTTTCAAGGAGTCGGGACACGCCTGTTCCGGTTCCTTGCCAAGGCGACGGCTGGACACCAGCCTCGGTGGACGCGCGATGTACCAGATCCTGACCAATCCGTGGGTGGTCTTCTCGGAACCCGTCTTCTGGATCTTCCTTCCGTTCCAGCTGTGGATGTTCACCGACGCCGTGCGTCGCCGGGAGTGGATCTGGGCGATCTTCATCTTCTTCTTCTCGGTCCTGAGCGCCCTCTTCTACTGGCTCATGGTCTACCGACAGGAGGGTCCCGCCTCGGGTGGGGGCGGAGGTGGGGGTGCGGGCTGGGAGTGGCCGGGATCCAAAACCCGGCGTCGCATCAAGGAGCTCAAGGGCCGGATCTACAACCTCGACCACGCCCGGGACCACCTCGACCTCGCCGACATCTACCTCGAGCAGGGAAAGCTGACGCTGGCCGAGGAGAGCTACCGGGCCGCGCTGCAGCGGGATGCCGAGGATCTGGAGGCCCAGGCGCATCTGGGACTGTGTCTGCTCCGACAGCAGCGTCCTGCCGAGGCGCGTCCGCTCCTTGAGTCGGTGCTCCGGTCGGATCCGAAGCATGACTACGGCCAGACGCGCATGGCCCTGGCTGAGGCCCTGACCGCCGTGGGAGAGTCGGACGCGGCGATCCGGGAATGGGAGCAGGTCCTGGTGAGCCACAGCTATGCCCGGGCGAAGGTCCAGTTTGCCGAACTGCTGCAGAAGCGTGGCGACCTGTCCCGGGCCCGGCAGGAACTCCAGGAGGTCGTCAACGACGACGCCCACGCACCGCGTTTCGATCGGCAGCGCGAGAAGGTCTGGGTCCGACGCGCCAAATGGCTCCTTTCGAAACGGGAAGGCCATGACCCTGGTGCCTGAACCTGGGGCCTACGAATGGGTCGCGACGGGGCGGGACTTCTTCACCCGGCTCCTGCGATCGATCAACGAAGCCCGGGTCTCCATCCGGTTCGAGGTCTACATCCTGATGCCGGACGCGATCGGGAGGGCGGTTGCCAGCGCCCTCACGTTGGCCGCGCTCCGGGGTGTCGGGGTCCGGGTGCTGCTGGACGGAGTCGGTTCCTCCGCCATTCCCCAGGGGTTCTGGGACGACCTGATCGCGGCTGGGGGCCAGGTCCGATGGTTCAACGCCTCGGGGTTCCATCGTCTGCCGATCCGGAACCACCGGAAGCTGGTGGTCGTGGACGACCAGGTGGCGGGACTGGGCGGATTCAACATCGCCGAGGAGTACTCCGGGGATGGCATGGACCGGGGCTGGGCGGATGTCGGGCTCTCGGTGACGGGGGAACCTGTGCCGGCGCTCGCGGCGGATTTCGACCGGATGTGGAGCCTCGCCGCCTCGGGATCCCGATTGCGGAGTCTGCTGGGCCGGGGTGGACCCGCCCTCCCGAGGGCGATCGCCCCCGATGTCCAGCTGCTGGCCTCGGGTCCGGGTCCGTTCACAAGCTCCTTCCAACGAGTGCTCCGGGAGGACTGGCGACCGGCGGGGGACATCCTGCTGGTCGTGGCCTATTTCCTTCCGGGACGGCGCATCCGTCGATGGCTCCGGGGCGCGGCGGCCCGCGGCGCGCGGGTCCGCATCGTGGTGCCCGGACGGTCCGACGTCGCAATCGCCCGGAGGGCCGCCTGGCATCTGTATTCCCGCTTCCTCCGGAGCCGCATCGAGATCCTCGAATACCAGCCGCAGATCCTCCATGCGAAGCTCTACCTCACGGAGCGCTCGGTCTGCGTGGGCTCGTCGAATCTCGACACCCGCAGCCTCCACATTAACCACGAGGTCATGCTTCGGGTCACGCAGTCCGACGTCGTTCGGCGAGGCTGGAGGGTCGCCGAGGAACTCGTCGCGCGAAGCCAGCGGGTCGATCTCGAGTCGTGGGTACGGACGCGGTCGGCCGGGGATCGGCTGAAGGACCGGCTGTCGTGGTGGATGCTGTCCCGGCTGGATCCGTGGCTCACGCGGTGGATCGCGCGGGATCCGCGCTGAGCCGGGAGACGGGGGGAGGTCGGGCCCGGTCGGGTTTTCCGGATCAGCGCTTCTTGGGCTTTGGACGGACCTCGACGGGCAGTTTGTAGTCGGGCGAGACGGTGATGTTGGTGCCCGGGTTCCAGCCCACGTCCTTGCCGTCGATGAAGAGGGTCCTTGGGATCATCTCCACGAGGTGTCCGAAAACATCGAGGGTGACGTTGCCGGGAAGGAAGGTGGTGTCGAGGAACACCACCGGACCGTAGGGCATGGCGTTGGTGTTGGGCTGGGAGTAGATCCGCAGGAGGGGATGGTTGGTGAACCGGGCCGGGGCGACCTCACCGGGGAACCGCAGTGTCACCGGGGCGTTCGAGAGGATCCGATGGTGTTCGATCCGGACGATCGGGGTGCCATCGGGCAGCTTGTCCTGGGTGATGACCCAGGGGCCGCCCTGACGTCGATAGGCCATGCACCCGCCGTAGACGCTGATGTAGAAGAAGAGGGTGCCGACAAAGAGTCCGATCACCGTCCTCACCGCTCGTGTGCCGTCGTCGTTCACTGGACAGCCAACCTATCGCTCCGTGGGAGGGGAGGGAAGGTCCGAGAACCGTCCGATCACCGGTCCCGGGAGCGGCGGATGTCTCGGTCGCGCGCAATCTCAGGCTTCCCAACGGACGAGGTCTCTGGCACTTCTGTCGATAGTCCCCTAAGGTCTTCCGCCCGGTCCGTGCCACGCGTGGCGTGGTGTGTCGATGGGGTGGTCCATGCCGGGGCCCATCCAACGACTCCCATGTCCCTGACCTCCCTCAAGACCGATGCGACCCCGGTTGAGCTCAACGGGCGCCGGCTGAAATGTCTCATGTGCAGCGCCGAATCGTTCCATCGCCGTCGATCCCATGTGGATACGGCTATGGTCACGACCATGAATCCCGAGTGGGCCGATCGGCAGGTCCAGTGCCTGGTCTGCGACGGCTGCGGATTCATCCACTGGTTCTGGGTGGGCTGACCCTGTCACGGGGCTCGGCGGGCCGGACTCCGAACCGGGCCAGCACATTCCGCATCAGAGTCTGGAACCGTGGGTCGACCGAGAGGGCCCACCCGGATCCGATGCTGCCGGCGTTGAACACCGTTCCTCCCTCCGGACGTTCCCAGTAGATCATCTCGCCGCCCTGGTCCGTCTTGGGACGGATCGGCCGGAAGAAGTAGTCGAACGCCGATCCTCCCTCCGCCCAGGGGATGACGCCGTTCGCGAGCGCCACCATCCCGTCCGGATCCGGGGGCACGGACACGTCGGGCGGATTTGGGAGTTCCTGGAGCCGAGCCAGGGTGGAGAGCCGCAGGTCGAATTCGTGACCGTTGGCGAGGGGCACAGAGCCGTCGGGTCCGTGTCCGAACCGGTCGCCGGGGCGGATGCCGGTCTCCTCGGGGTGGTGGAACAGGGGATGATCCGAGGTGCCCGCGATGTAGGGACCGAAGTTCCGGGGATTGTCCTGGTCGTTCCATCCCAGGGTCTCTAACCCGACATACTGCCAGCCCGGATGGCCACAGTCACGCAGGAGTCCCCCGCGGAGACCGTCCCCGCTGTGCCAGCATTCGCCCCGCTCCCAGGGCTCCATCTGGTTGCCGGGCGCGTCGACCTTCCGGCATTCCATCACCGTGCCGTCGGCATCGAAGCCGACACGCCAGAACAGGGAGTTGCCGGAGAGCACCGCAAGCCGGCCTCCCGATCGCAGGAAGGCCTCGAGTCCGGACAGCATGGGGAGCGACCAGTATTCGCTGTGGCCGTTGAGGACCACCACGCGGTACCGGCGGAGCAGATCCGGATCCCGATGGAGGTCATCATCGGCGGCGACATCGAAGCGGTATCCGTCCCGCTCCAGCCAGGTGTGGAGGAACCGTTCCGCCCGCATCAGATGGGAATAGCGTGTCGTGCCTCCGTAGAGGACGTAGGGGCCCGCGACCGGCCACGGCATCCTCAGGCCGACCTGGTAGGTGCCCTGTCCGGCGGCATGACGCCGGTAGAGGTTGTAGGCCGGTGGTTCCCCGGGGGAGTTCCTTGGGCCATCGGTGCTGATCACCGCGTGCAGGGTCTCCGGGAGGATGCCGAAGGGGGCTCCGTTGTAGGCCCGCCAGGTGTTGGTGGAGCAGAGCACCAGCAGGTCCTGGACGCGTCTCTGACGTGGGGCCCGGACGAGGAAGGTGATGTCGCAGGGACGCCCCCCGCCCTCCGGAATCACCCGCGCAACATGGATCCCCGGTCGGGTCGTCTTGGGAGCGGTCCAGGAGAACCCCGCATTCCAGCGGCAGTCATACAGGTCGTCCGAGGCGAGCCGGATGCCGTGGCCGCGGTTCGGATCCTGCCGGGGGTCGTATCCCCCGAAGCGGGCGACATCGGCGACGAAGGAGGGGCCCCCGATCATCCAGGTGCCACGGTTGATGAGACGGCCGTGTCGCCGGTGGACGGAGCTGTCGGCCACCTGGTCTCCCCTCTCCTCCGAAAAGGTCCAGCACCCGAGGATCGACCGCCCCGTGGCGGGCTTCAGGCCGCGTTGAAGCCAGCGCTCCCGGACCTCCTCCGGGGACAGGGCTGCACTGCGCAGGACGACCATGGCGAGATCCCCATCCAGAAAGCGGACCGCGGCGCCGCGCTCCCCCATGGCCCCGAGTCGAAGCGGATGGGTTCCGGTCCGGAACGGGTTCCTGAAGGTCCACTCCCCCCTGAGGATGCCGTCCACATGGACTTGTTTGGTGGCTCCGTCGAAGGTGGCGACCAGATGGTGCCACTGGCCTCGTTTAAGCACGCCGGCAGGGGTCCTGTGGACCACGTCGTCGTCCGGTGAGACCCCGTCGCCGAGGTAGAAGCCGACATACCCATCCCTGCCGATCCCAAGGGCGAACCCGCTGGAATCCTCCTTGTCCTCCTGGCTCAGGACTCCCTGGAGCCTGTCGAGCGACCAAGGCCGCACCCAGGCCTCGAGGGTCAGCTCCTGGGTGGGCCGAACGAGGGATTCTGGAATGTGGATGTAGGAGCCTGGGTGGATCGGCTGCGGGTGGGCGGGCAGGACCTCCGACTCGGCCAGGACGATGTCCGTGCCTGGATCATCCACTCCGTGGCCCAGTCTGCAGATCCGGATCCGATGGGGTCGGTCGGCGCTGAGGTGGAGGCGGAGCGTCTTTCCGGCGATGATGGAGTGGGAGTCCGCATACCCATGGATTCCGGGCGGGGTCTGCGATTGATGGGGCGGAAGGGTGTCGGGGCCCGGGACGGATCCGGCGAGGGCCTCGGGCAGGCAGGCCACGGCGAGGCTTCCCCCGAGGGAGTTTCCGAGGAATCGGCGTCGGGTGATGCGGGGCATGGCCGGGATCCTTGGCCAGGGACGGAGGCGCCGCCACCCTGATCTCGGGGATGCAGGCCCCTTCGGTTCGTGCGCCACCCGGGTCGGGCGGATCGCGGCCTAACCCTGGATGCGACCGAGGATCCGGCGCGCGGCTTCCGCGGGGTCGGCTGCGGCGTAGATGGGGCGTCCGATGACGAGCCAGGAGGCACCGGCTGCGATGGCTTCCTCGGGGCTCAGGGTGCGTTTCTGATCGTCGGCCCCCTCGGATCCTGTACGGATCCCCGGGGTCACCAGCTGGACCTCCGCGGGGAGGATCCGCCGCAGCATTGGAAGCTCGAGTGGAGAACAGACGAGGCCCCGGAGTCCGGCACCGACGCCCAGTCGGGCCAGTCGTTCCACCTGACGGGCGGGATCGGTCTCGCCGCCCAGCTCGGCCAGCGCCGCGGAATCCATGCTGGTCAGGACCGTCACCCCCAGCAGGAGCGGAGCGGGCCGACCGCATTCGGCTGCCGTCTTCTGGGCCGCCTGTTCGGCGGCCGCCAGCATCGCGCTCGCCCCGCTGCAGTGGAGGGTGAGCATCTGGACGTCGAGGCGGACGGCGGCGGAAACCGCCTTGGCGACCGTGTTGGGGATGTCGTGGAACTTCAGGTCCAGGAACACCGCCGCCCCGGTGTCGCGGAGCCGGCGGACGATGTCGGGTCCGGCCGAGACGAAGAGTTCCTTGCCCACCTTCACGGCGCCGACGAACGGGGCGACCTTCCGCGAGAGGTCCACGGCGATGTCGGCGGAGGTGACGTCGAGGGCGACGATCATGGGATTTCTCATGGGGAATCTCAGCGCCGCCACCAACGGCGGGATTCGGTGGGAGCCGACTCGAGGGCCGGCTCGGGGGCGGCTCCGGTCAGGGTCCGGATCAGCAGCTGGCTCCGTGCGGCCTCCAGAGACATCCGGAACTCCTCGTAGCTGGCGAAGCGTTCCCTGGGATCCTTGGCCATGGCCCGGGCGAGCGCCTCGCTCGTGGGCTGGGAGACGTCGGGCGCGGCCTGGATCGGAGGTGTGAGCGGCGTGTGGATCTGGGCGGCCACCACCTCTTCCACGGTCGGCGCGTCGAAAGGGACCCGCCCGACCAACGCGTGATACAGGGTTCCGGCGAGGGAATACTCGTCGCTGAGGAAGCTCTCGCCGGTCTGCTGGACCCTTTCCGGGGCGATGTAGAAAGGGGTGCCGAACACCGGCGCGTAGTAGTCCTTGTCGGCATCCGCCTTCCGTGCGAGCCCGAAGTCCACCAGCTTGGGTTCGCCGTCGCTTTTGAACAGGATGTTGCCGGGCTTGATGTCGAGGTGCAGCAGGCCGTGCTTCAGAGCGGTGGCCAAGGCGCTGGAGACCTTGATGCCGATGTCGAGCACCTCGAGTTCCGAGACCCGCTGCTCGGCCTCGATCTTACTGTCGAGACTGCCGGCGTCGGCCAGTTCCATCACGAGGTACCGGTGGTCGCCTTCCTGGTCGAAGGTGTAGATGTGGATGATGTTGGTGTGGTTGAGCTGGGCGCAGGCCCTGGACTCCGCGGCGAAGGCGTTGACGGCGTCCTCGTCGTTCACCAGCTCCTGCTTCATCAGCTTCACCGCTACCTCGCGTCCGAGGGTGTTGTCCCACGCCCGGTAGACGGTGCCCATGCCGCCCGAGGCGATCTCCGCGCGCAGCTCGAACTGCCGGAGGATCATTGGCATCATGAGGGAACCCTGGCACTTGGAGCAGGGGGTCTGCTCCAGCGGGGCAAGGGATCCCGGGATGAACACCTTCGATCCGCAGTGCGGACAGGCGACCATCTTCAGTGCTTTCTGGACCGTCGACATCGGGTAAGTGGGGAATGTAGCGGCAGGCACCGGTGGGACAAGCGTCGGCTGCGCCCGATTGTGCTCCGAACCGCCGATCGGTACCGTCGCCGGCCCATGAAGTCCTCTGGAATGGTCCATCTGGTCGGTGCGGGTCCCGGTGACGGCGGCCTGCTGACGCTGCGGGGTGCCGAGCTCCTGGCCCAGGCCCAGGTCGTCGTCCACGACGCCCTGGCCCACCCGGGTCTGCTGCGACGTGTGCCTGCCGATGCCGAATGCATCTCGGTCGCCAAACGCGCCGGCCACCACGCGATGCCCCAGGACGACATCAATCGACTGCTCGTCGCCAAGGCGCGGGAGGGACGCCTCGTGGTCCGGCTGAAGGGAGGCGATCCCTTCGTCTTTGGCCGGGGCGGCGAGGAGGCCGAGGTGCTCCGACGGGAGGGAATCCCGTTCGAGATCGTCCCAGGCGTGTCCTCGGTGGTCGCGGCACCCGCCTACGCCGGGATCCCCATCACGCATCGCGACCACTGCTCCAGCTTCCACGTGTTCACCGGACATGAGGATCCGACCCGCCCAGAATCCCGGATCGACTGGCCGACCATGGCCCGGCTCGAGGGAACCCGGGTCATCCTCATGGGCATGGAGCGTCTCGATGAGATCACCCGACGGCTCCTGGAACACGGTGCGACGGCCTCGACGCCCGCCGCGGTGATCCAGTGGGGGACGACGTCCCGCCAACGCACGGTCACGGGCACCCTCGGCGACATCGCGGCGACGGCCTCGAAGGCCGGTGTCGGCTCGCCCTCCGTGGTGGTCCTCGGCGGCGTGGTGGCCCTACGGAAGGACCTCTCATGGTTCGAGGACCGTCCCCTGATCGGGCGCCGGGTGGTCGTGACCCGCACCCGGGAGCAGGCCAGCCAGCTCTCCGCCATGCTCCAGGCGCTGGGGGCCGGGGTGACGGAGATCCCGACGATCCGGATCGCCCCGCCCGACCAGCTGGGTCCGCTGCACGAGAGCATGAGCGCACTCGGCGAGTACAACTGGATCGTCTTCACCAGTCCCAACGGGGTGTCGGCCTTCTTCGGCTACTTCCTCAAGGCCTTCGATGACATCCGTTCCCTCGGAATGATCCGGTTCGCAGCGGTGGGGCCTGCGACAGCCGCGAAGCTCGCCGAGTACCATCTCCGCGTCGATGCCATGCCCGAGGAGTTCGTCGCCCGGAAGGTGGCCAAGGCGATCGCGGAGGTGGAGACCGTCGATAACCTCCGCATTCTCTGCCTGCGGGCCCAGGTCGCAACCCCCGAGCTCGTGCAGGAGCTTGAGGATCTCGGTGCGATCGTCGACGATGTGGCCTGCTACCAGACGCTGCCCGAGACCTCGGACCGGGAGGGGGCCCTCGCCTCGCTGCAGTCCGAGGGGGCCGACTGGATCACCTTCACCAGCGCCTCCACGGTGGACCACTTCAATGCCCGGGTCCCCCTGAAGGCCCTCCGGGAGCGGCATCCCGGGATCCGGTTCGCCTCGATCGGTCCGGAGACCGGCAAGGCCTTGAAGGCGCTGGGATTGAAGGCGGACCTTGAGGCGAAGCCCCACACGATCGAGGGTCTTGTGAACGCGATCGTGCGGTCGGCCGGCTGAGTGTTCCTACGGCTTTCCCGGTCCATTTCCCCCTCCGAACCGTGTCCCGCCTCGATCCACCCCTGCCGCCTTGTGTGATCCACGAGGACGATCACCTCCTCGTGGTGGACAAGCCTCCGGGCTGGAACACCCATGCGCCGGCACCCCATGCGGGGGAGGGGATCTACGACTGGCTGCGGCACCGGGAGCCTCGCTGGGCCCCGCTGGCGATCGTCCATCGGCTCGACAAGGAGACCAGCGGGATCCTGGTCTTCGGCAAGACGCCCACGGCGAACCGCTCCCTGACCGAACAGTTCGCGCGCCGGCAGGCCCACAAGCGCTATGTCTGTGCCACCGACCGGCCGGTTTCCCGCGAGGCATTCGTGGTCCGCAACCGTCTTGAGCGGGTGGGCGATCGCTATACCGCGGTGCGGTCGGGCGACCTTGGAGACCTGGCAGAGACGCGATTCCGGGTGGTCCGACGCGAGGGGGGCCTGACCTGGCTCGAGGCGGAGCCCGTGACCGGTCGGACCCACCAGATCCGGGTGCATGCCTCCGGCGAGGGGCTTCCGCTGCTCGGGGATGTGCTGTACGGGGGAACCCCTTCGGCGCGGCTCCACCTGCATGCGGCGCGGCTCCAGCTCCGTCATCCCGAGACGGGGGCGGAGGTGACCTTCGAGGCGGAGGCCGAATTCCAGTCGCCCGCCTCGCGACAGCTGCGGGAAGGCTTCATCGATCCCGTCGAGACCACGGCCCATCGGGCGGTGCATGGGGCCTCGGATGCGTCTCCCGGACGCTACGTCGAGCGACTGGGCGACTGGGCGTTGGTCCTGGCCGAGGATCCGTCGGGGTTCCCGGTGTCCGACCTCCTCCTTCCCGGGGTGAAGGGCGTGTATGGCAAGCGCTGGACCCGACAGGTGTGCGCTCTGGCGGCGGAGGAGGCCTCGCCCCGGTTGCTGACCGGGGAGGAGGCTCCGGAGCGGTTCGAGATCGTCGAGAACGGGGTCCGGTTCGAGCTCAGCCTACGGGAGGGCTACTCGTATGGGCTGTTCCTCGACCAGAGGGACAACCGTCGTCGTCTGCTTCGGGGGCACGTGGCCGAGGGGTTCGCCGTGCATCGGGAAGGCGACGTGCACCCCGAGGTGCTCAACTGCTTCGCCTACACCTGCGCCTTCAGCGTCTGCGCCGCCCTCGGCGGGGCCCGGACCACGAGCCTGGACCTGTCCCGGAAGTATCTCGACTGGGGTCGGCGCAACTTCGTGCTCAACGGGCTCGATCCGGCGGGACACGACTTCATCTACGGCGACGTGTTCGATTGGCTGAAGCGGTTGGCGAAGAAGCCGCGGAGGTTCTCGTTCGTGGTGCTAGATCCACCGACGTTCTCACGGTCCCGCGAGCACGGGGATTTCCGCGCGGAATCCGACTACGCCGAGCTGGTGGGCCTCGCCCTGCCGCTCCTGGCACCGGACGGGGTGTTGCTCGCCTCGACCAATGCCGCGCGACTCCGTCCCGAGGACTTCATCGACAATGTCCGGGGCGCCGTCCAACGCTCGGGGCGCCAGGTGGTGCAGGAACGGTTCCAGCCGCAGCCCCCGGACTTCCCGATGTCCCGCGAGGAGCCCGGATACCTCAAGACCCTCTGGATGCGGGTGTCGTAGCGGCACGGGGGCAGGGCAGGGGCGCACTTTGCACTTTGTGTTCGAGGTGGAAGCTTTGAGAATCCATGGCCTTGAAAAAACCGCCTTTTGACGAGCTGACCGATGTGCTGTCCGACCTCAAGCGCGGTCGGATGGTAATCGTCGTGGACGACGAGGATCGCGAGAACGAAGGGGACCTTGTGATGGCGGCGGAGAAGGCCACGCCGGCGGCGATCAATTTCATGGCCCGGTTCGGTCGCGGCCTGATCTGCGTCCCGACGACCGGGGACCGGCTCCGCCAGCTGGGCATCGACGAGATGGTGGCTCGGAACCGCGAGTCGTTCCGGACCGACTTCCAGGTGAGTGTGGATGCATCGAGCGGCATCAGCACCGGGATCAGTGCTGCCGACCGGTCACGGACCATCCAGCTCCTCGTGGATCCGAGGGCCAGCGAGTCCGACTTCGTCCGGCCGGGACACATCTTTCCGCTCCGGGCCAAGGCTGGCGGTGTCCTGCAGCGCAGTGGCCACACCGAGGCGGCTGTGGATCTGGTGACCCTCGCCGGATGCCGGCCGGTCGGCGTGATCTGCGAGATCATGAGCGACAACGGGTCGATGGCCCGTCTGCCCGAGCTCCGACGGTTCGCCAAGCGCCACAAGCTCAGGATCTGCTCGATCGAGCAGCTCATCGGATTCCGTCGGCGCACCGAGAAGCTCGTCGAGTGCCTCGAGACGGTCCGGATGCCGACCGACTACGGCGAATTCTCGCTGCACCTGTTCCGGTCCCGCATCGATGACCAGCACCATCTGGCCCTCGTGAAGGGGGAGGTCTCCGGGAAGAAGCCGGTGCTGGTCCGGGTCCACAGCGAGTGCCTGACCGGCGACGTCTTCGGGTCCCGCCGGTGCGACTGTGGACCCCAGCTGCATGCGGCGATGGAGCGGATCGACAAGGAGGGATCCGGGGTCATCCTGTACATGCGCCAGGAGGGACGCGGCATCGGCCTGCCGGCCAAGCTCCATGCCTACCGGCTCCAGGAGCAGGGGCTCGACACCGTGGAGGCCAACCTGAGGCTCGGGTTCCCGATGGACCTCCGCGACTACGGCGTCGGGGCCCAGATGCTGTCCGAGCTCGGAGTGAACAAGATCCGGCTGCTGACCAACAATCCCAAGAAGGTCGTGGGCCTCCAGGGTCACGGTCTGGAGATCGTGGAGCAGCTCCCCATCCGGATGAGCCCAAATCCCCACAACGCGCGGTACCTCAAGACCAAGAAGGACCGCATGGGACACCTGCTCTGAGTCGGGAGTCGGGCCCGTTTCCGGGTCGAGGGTTCCTCCGTCCTGACTGTCGGACCGTCACGACGCGGGCCGCGGGCGGAACAGGTAGTGGCTCACGAGCCACTCGTTGCCGCCGCGGAACCCCCAGAGCTCGGCGCAGGCGAGGTAGAAGAGACGCCAGTAGACCCACCATTTGGTGACCTCCTCCCGACCGTAGGTCTGGGCAAAGATCCCCCGGATCTCCTCCCGGTGGGAATCCATGTTCTGGAGCCAGTGCTCGGCCGTCCGCTGGTAGTGGCGGCCGTTCACGGTCCAGTGTTCCACCAGTTCCACATCCTTCTGGAAGTACAGCAGGAGGTCGTCGCTCGGCATGATCCCGCCCGTGAAGAAGTACCGGGCCATCCAGTCCGAGGCGTCCCGTGCCACGAACGGATAGGCGTATTCGCGGTGGGTGAAGATGTGGACGAAGATGCGTCCCTCCGGCTTCAGCCAGCGGCTGATCCGGCCGAGCAGGACCTCATAGTTCCGCATGTGTTCGAACATCTCGACCGACACCACCCGATCGAACCGGCCCACGCAGGGCGTCGACGCGTCCGGGGTCCCGCCCGAGGCCGTGGGTGGCTCGAAGCGGTTCATATCGCAGGTCAGGATCTCGATGTTGCCCAGACCGCGTCGCGCGGCCTCGGCGAGGATGAACTCGCGCTGGGTGCGGGAGTTCGACACCCCGGTGAACCGGGAGCGGGGAAACCGCTCGGCCATCCAGAGCGTCAGGGATCCCCAGCCACAGCCGAGTTCGAGGACGTCCTGTCCGTCCGCCAGCTGCGCCCGTTCCGCCGTCAGCTTGAGCATGTGCTCCTCGGCCTCGGCGAGGGTCTCGCCCCCGGTCGGATAGAGGCAGGAGCTGTACTTCAGGCGGGGCCCTAGGCAGAGCTGGTAGAACCGGGTCGGCACCTCGTAGTGCTGCTCATTGGCCGCGGCGGTCTCGAGGGCGATGGGGGAGGTCCGGATGGTCTCGATCAGCGACTGCAGATGGCGTCGCTGGGCCTCGACACCCCCCCGGTTCTCCTCGCGGAGACGCTCCCGGAGGAGGCGGCGGATGCCGAACCGCAGGAGCGGATCCGGTAGGAGATCCCGGGTGAGGCAGCGGTCGAGGAAGTTCGGGGACTCCACCCGGGTGCCCACGCGGGGCTGCGGGACGGAGGGCGTGGGGGAGGGCAGGAAGGTGGCGGTCCTCATGGGGTTCGGGGGGACTTTCGGAACCAGGGAACAAAGGCGCTCGTGGTGCGCTGATATTCGCGATACGCGTCGCCCTTGGACCGGACGGACAGCTCCTCGGTCATCGGGATCCCGGTGACGTTCACCAGGAAATGCCACATCAGGATCGGACAGATCAGCGACAGGCAGCCCAGCGGGGAATCCCAGGCGAAGACCGCCCAGGCCACCCAGATGAGCCACTCGAAGAAGTAGTTCGGATGCCGGGACCAGTGCCAGAGCCCGTCCTGGCAAACCCGGTCCCGGTTGGCGGGATTGTTCCGGAAGCGGGACAGCTGCAGATCGGCGATCGATTCCCCACCCAGCGCCATCAGCCAGAGGATCGCGCCGGTCCATTCGAGCGGCGAGAGGCCGGCCCAGCTGGGTTTCGGAGTCCCGACATTGAGGCACACCAGCAGGAAGGGCATCGAGAGGATCGCCTGGAGAACTCCCTGGACCTGGAAGAATCCCCACATCCGCAACGGGGTGCGCTCACCCCAGAGTTCACGCAGGCGGGCGTAGCGGACGTCCTCGACCGGATGGTGCCTCCAGATCCGGATCGCCAGGTGGATCCCGAGTCGCAGGCTCCAGAGCACGGCCAAGGTGGTGAGGACCTCGTCACGGATGGGGCCCGACGACACCGCGAGGCGGGGGGCGGTCAGGTAGTAGAGGATCGCCAGGCCCGAGAATCCAGCCGACCAGACCGCGTCGACGATGCCGTAGTTGTTGAGCCGCCGTGCGGCCAGGAAGGTCACGGTCATCTCGACCGCCACGAACAGCAGCGCCAGCGCGATGATGGCCCCAAGGGTCATGCGAGGTACTGGGGACAGCTGGCCTGACCCGGACGCGACCACGTGGCCTGGACCACGCTGATGTTGCGCCAGGCAAACGCCGTCTCGCAGTAGGCGAGGTAGTAGTCCCAGGTCCTGATGAACCGGTCGTCGAATCCCAGCCGACGCACCGCGTCGAGCGACTGGTGGAAGCGGTTCCGCCACAGGTGGAGTGTCCGGGCGTAGTCGGTTCCCATGTCATGCAGGTTCTCGAGCCACAGGTCCCCGGTTCTCTGGACGACCTGCCCGACCCGGTTCATCGAGAGGAGCAGCGATCCGGGGAAGATGTGCTTCTGGATCCAGTCGACCCCGTTCCGAAGCTCCTCGTGGCGGTTGTCCGGGCACGTGATGAACTGGGCGGCAAACCGACCATGGGGCTTCAGGAGATTCTGGACCTGTCGGAAATACGTCTCGAGGAACTCATCGCCCACCGCCTCCAGCATCTCGATGCTGCAGATCCTGTCGAACCGCCCCTGCACATGTCGGTAGTCGCGGATCTCGACCCGCGCACGGTCCGCATACCCGCCCCGCTCGAACCGCTGGGTGCAGTGGCGGGCCTGCTCGTCGGAGAGCGTGACCGTGGTGACCCGGCAGCCATGGCGGGTGACGGCGTGCTCGGTGAATCCGCCCCAGCCCGACCCGATCTCCAGGACATGGTCACCCGGCCCCAGCCGGAGCTGCTGGCACAGGCGCTCGTATTTCGCGGACTGGGCCTCGGCCAGCATCTGGTCGGGCGATTCGAACAGGGCCGCCGAGTAGGTCATCGTCGGGTCCAGCCACAGGGAATAGAAGTCGTTCCCGAGATCGTAGTGGGCCTGGATGTTGGTCCGGGAGCCCCGCAGGGAGTTCTTGTTGATCCGGTGACGGATGCGGTTCACGCCCTGCATGAACCCGAGGTGCCAGTCCCGCGCCCGGGATCCGGACATCGACGGGGCCTGGTCCCGGTTGGCGCAGAACCAGCCGATGACCGCTGTGAGGTCGGGCGTGGTCCAGTCGCCATCCTGATACGCCTCCCCGAAACCGATGTCGCCCTGCAGCACCCCGCGGACGAAGAACCGGTTCCGCCGGATGTGCAGCTCGGCGTCGGGCCCGGCGACACCGGTCCCGAACCGCACCGTGGACCCGTCCGGGAGCCGCACCGTCATGCGACCGCGGGTCATCGGCTCGAACGAGCGCAACACCAGACGTTGGCAGAGGCGTTCGGTCCATCGGGGCGCGGCGTCGGTGGATTGGAGTTCGGTGGTCGCGCCGGAAGTGTCGGCGAAGACAAGGGGGTTGGTGTCGAGGTCGTTCACGAGGCAACGAGGTCTTTGGAGAGAGAGGGCGATGGGACTTGGACGGGAAACGGCATCGGCGGCATCGGACGGGTCCCGGCGATCGAGGCGTGGGGACGCAGGACGTCGCGCTGCAGGTCGGGGTTCGCCGACTTGGCGTGCCAGGGGAGCCCCTTCCACCAGAGCCGCAGGGCCTGCCAATGGATCAGGGTGATCACGTGCAGGGTCACGAGCGGATACTTCAATCCCATCCGCGCGAGCTGCCGGTCGGTCAGCGGATGCCGTCGACCCTGCAGCGTGCTCACCAGCACGGTCTCGCCCTGTTCCGTCACGTCGAGAATCCGGATGTCCAGGCGCTCGTCCGGCGTCCGGAGATCGAACTCGAAGCAGAGACGGAGATCGCTGAACGGGGAGACGTAGAAGTGCTTGGGAACCGTCCGACGAAACCGGTCCTGCAACCCCGACCCCGGGATCAGGAACGGCTTCAGCTCCCCGAACGTGTTCCCGACCTCCGCCACGGCCGCGATCGGGGTGCCGTTGGCCGTGGAACAGAAGTAGAAGCTCACCGGGTTGAACACATATCCGAGGACCCGGGGCAGGGTGACCAGACGGATCCTCGCATCCGGAGGGAGATGGACTCCCTGATCCGCCAGCCATGCGCTGAGGGAGGCCTTCAGGGTCGGTCCTGGATTCGATGGCGGATAGGCAAAATGGTCGGAGTCCCTGAACCCATAGACGGCGCGACGGTTGTGACCGAACAGCCGGAGGGTCCGGTCGCAGATCCCGAGTTCATCCAGGTCGATCTGGATCATGAAGATCCCATACTCGAACCGATGCTTCCGCGGAGACAGACGATGATGCATCACCCGGCACTCGTAGAGGCACGAGTGGACCGGGGGCTTCGGACGACTGTTCTGACGGTGGAATACCATCGGAGACGATGCGGGGAACGGACAGACTGACGCGAAAGCGTGTCATGAGTCATGGGTTTGGCGACATGGATATTCTGAAAACTTTTCGGTCCCCGATCGCGTGTTGTCCGCGGGTGGGATGGCGTCGATGGACGACGTCGCACCGGGGGTTCCCGGCATTTTGCTGTCGATTCCTGGACGGCCATCCCCACCCTGATCCCCGGCCCGTCGGCTCGGATCCTTCGTCCCATTGCGGTCCTGGACCGACCCGCGCCGAAGCCGTCGCCACAGCACCATGCCCACCACCCTCGCGCTCCTCACCTTCATCGGGGTCGTCGCCATCCTGATCCGGCTCTTCCTCCAGGCGAGAACGGCCGGCCGGGCGGGCGGTCTGGATCTCGACCCGATCCTGCGGGAGGAGTTCCGACAGGCCCGCGCCGAATCGACCGAGCAGGCGCGTCAGCTGCGTTCGGAGATCGCGGAGTCGCAGTCGAAGGCCAACGATTCCCTCGTGCGGACCCTCGGCGCCCTCGGAGAGCACCAGAAGGCCCTGCTCGAGCAGCTGAGCCAGACCAACCGGTCCGCGGCGGCGGACACCCGGGCCGAGGTCGAGAAGCTCGTCCAGCGCACTGACGCCGCCCTCGAGGAGATCCGTGCCGGGACCGAGTCGAGGCTCGATGCCCTGCGTCAGGCTCTGCGTCACGAGGCCCAGAACAGCCAGGAGATCCAGGACCGCCGCGCCACCGAAAGCCTCAGGGCGGTCCAGGAACTCACGACCTCCAACCGCAAGGAGCTCGACCTCCAGCGGGAACGCCTAGAGGCCGCCCTCAAGGACCTCGGGAGGGTGCACCAGGAGGAGCAGGCGAAGGCGCGGGACGGATTGGACCGGAGGTTCCAGCAGATCCAGGAGGGCAACGAGAGGAAGCTCGAGGAGATGCGGAAGACCGTCGACGAGAAGCTCCACGACACCCTCGAGAAGCGTCTGGGCGAATCCTTCAAGCTGGTCAGTGACCGTCTCGAGGCCGTCCAGCGGGGCCTCGGTGAGATGCAGTCGCTCGCCACCGACGTCGGCGGCCTGAAGCGGGTGCTGACCAACGTGAAGGAACGCGGCACGTGGGGCGAGTACCAGCTGGGCGCGATCCTGGAGCAGGTCCTCACGCCGGACCAGTTCGGTCGGAACGTCCATGTGAAGGACGACGGCGAGGTGGTCGAGTTCGCGGTGCGTCTGCCCGGACGCGACGCGGGGCAGGGGAACCCGGTGTGGCTGCCCATCGACTCCAAGTTCCCCAAGGAGGACTATGAACGCCTCGTCGCCGCGGCTGGTGTGGCCGACAAGGACGGGGTGGAACAGGCCGTCGGTGGACTGCTGTCCAGGGTCGAGTCGATGGCCCGCGACATCCAGCGAAAGTACATCGCCCCGCCGTCCACCACCGACTTCGGGATCCTCTTCCTGCCCACCGAGGGACTCTATGCCGAGGTGCTTCGACAGCCCGGGTTCCACGACAGCCTCCAGCAGAAATACCGTGTGCTCGTGGCGGGACCGACGACGCTGTCGGCAATCCTCAACAGCCTCCGGGTGGGCTTCCAGACGTTGGCGATCGAGAAGCGGGCCCATGAGGTCTGGACCGTCCTCGGGGCGGTGAAGACGGAGTTCGGCAGGTTTGGCGAGGTCCTAGACCGCGTGAAGCGTCAGCTGGCCACGGCGTCGAACACGATCGACCAGACCGCGGTGCGGACCCGGGCCATGGAGCGTCGGTTGCGGTCGGTGGAGCAGCTGCCCGGCACCCAGGCGGCCTCGGTGCTCGAGTTGCCAGCCGGAGGGGTAGGTGTCGATCCCGGTGATGAGGAGACGGGATTGGCGCAGATGGAGGGTTGATCTACGGCCCTCGGGAATTGGGGCGAGCCGGCAGGACGGATGGGTGGATGGGTGGGTTGGCAAGCGGTCCAGCCGGTGGGTGCCGCAGTGCCCTGCGGCACTGGGTGCGGAGCACCCATCCTCCCCAGGCGCAACCGCTTCCGAAGCGGATGGAGTCGATGGGCCACCCGCCCACCCTCAATCCGCTCCGTCTCCGACCACCTCCGACCGGGACTGTTCTCCCTCCTCATGACGCCGTAGGCTCCTCCCCATGGATCGCATCCTCGTCCTCTCGCTCGCCGGCATCGGCGACACGCTGATGGCGACGCCGATTCTTCATGAGCTGCGTCTGGGATGTCCGGAGGCCCAGATCGATGTGCTCGTGATGTGGCCCGGGGCCCGGTCCCTCCTCGAGCACAACCCCCACCCGACCCGGGTGCTCCAGCATTCCTTCATCAAGGCCTCGAAGTTGTCGTCCCTCCGACGGCTCTGGGGGCTCCGACGGCACTGGTACGATCTTTCCCTCAACCTGCACCCCCAGGGGCGGAGGGAATACCGGTACATCGCGGCCGCCATCGGGGCTCGGAACCGCCTGACCCACCGGTATGAGAACCATGAGCCGTTTGACGACCGGCTCATGACCGGGTCGATCTCGCAGGACTACACGGTCCATGCCGCGGAGAACAACCGTCGTCTCCTGGACCTTGCAGGGATCGTCCGTCGGCTGCCGCGTCCGGCCTATGAGCTGTACCTGTCGGCACCCGAGACGCAGTGGGCGGGTCAATGGCTGGAGCGCAACGGACTGACGGACCAACGCTGGCTTGGAATCCATGTGGGATCCGGCGGCACCAAGAATCTGGCCCTGCGGCGTTGGCCGCTGGAGCGGTTTGAGGACCTGGCCCGGCGTCTGGCGACGACCCATCCGGGACTGCCGCTGCTGTTCTTCGGCGGTCCTGGAGAGGTGGAGGATCATGCCCGGCTGTTCCAGCGTCTGCGGGGTGTCCAGGTGTATTTCCCCGAGGCCCCGTCGCTGCGACATGCCGCGGCGCTGCTGGGGTCGGCCCATGCGTTCCTGAGTGTCGACACCGTGTTCATGCATCTGGCCGCCGCGATGTCGGTGCCGCATCAATTCGTCATCGAGACGCCAACGGTGAACCCGTGCATCCTGCCGCTCCGGGAGGACTGGACGCTCATCCCGAATCCCGCGGTGGCCGGCCGCAACCTCGAGTTCTACCGGTATGACGGACGCCCCATCGCCGGGAGTCCCGACGAGATCCGGCGGCTGATGGAGTCCGTGACCGTGGACGCGGTCTGCTCCGCCCTCTCGCCGGTCCTGTGACACGCGGAGGAAGAGGGGACTCACACGGTGACGCGGAGACGCGGAGGAAGACGAGGAGGGATGGGGATGAAAAGAGCCAGGGAAACTGGGTGGGGCAGCGTTCCTTCTGGCCGGATGCCGAAGGCGTACAAGGGTGGGTGATGCAGTGCCCTGTATCACGGGGTGCGGGAGCACCCACCCTGGGTAGGGACCTGGTCCCTCAGGTCCCCATCTGAACCCGCGAGCCCCGAACCGACCTGCAAGAGCAGTCGGGTTCCCCAGGGCGTCGGAAGACCCCATCAGCCTTCAAAGAGCCGCAATGTACAGAACATCACGATGGGGACGAGCGCGACGTCATCCCCACCGCAGTTTCCAAAATCCCTCCCTCTTTCCTCCGTGTCTCCGCGTCACCGTGTGAGTCTTCTCCCACCCCCTCTCCGCGGTTGAAATCGCCGCTTGTCTCGGACCCGTCCTCGGGGAGGGTTTGCGCCCGGACCATGAGCGATCTCCTCCAGCCTGAACTGCTGAGGAAGCTGGAGCAGATCCAGCTCCTGACGGCACGTCGGGCCCGGAGCAGCCTTCGTGGGGAACGCCGCAGCCGCGTCCGCGGGCTCAGCGTCGAGTTCGCCGACCACCGCGGCTATGTGGTCGGCGACGACCTGCGACACCTCGACTGGAACCTCCTCGGCCGTCTCGACCGGCTGTTCCTCAAGCTCTACGAGGAGGACCGCGAGCTGCCCATCCGCATCTTCCTCGATGCCAGCGAGAGCATGAACTTCGGCACCCCCAGCAAGTTCACCCTCGCCCGACAGATCGCGGCGGCGGTCGGGTACATCGGGCTCTGCGGTTTCGACCGCGTATCGGTCGAGGTCTTTCCCGCCGCGACGGATCCGCTCGGGGCCGCGCAGCGGCGTGCCCTCCGGCTCGTGCGGGGGAAGCGGTCGAGCCTCGGATTCTTCCAGAATCTCGGTGCGGTCGTTCCCGGGGGACGGGCCGACCTGAACACCGCCCTGCGTCGGGGTGCCCTCGAGGACCATCAGACCGGGGTTGCGGTCGTGCTGAGCGACTTCCTCGACGCCTCTGGTTTCGAGCCGGGGCTCACCGCCCTGGTGGCCCGTGGATTCGAGGTCGTGGCCCTGCAGATCCTGTCGCCCGAGGAACGCGATCCCACCCAGTTTGGCGACCTTCGGCTGGTCGATTCCGAGACGGGACAGGAGGTTGACGTGACCTTCGGCCGTTATCGTCTGAAGGCCTACCAGGAGGGACTGGAACGTCACGTGGCCCGGATCCGGGAATTTTGTTCGGCGCGGGGCATCCGATTCCTTAGCGTCCGAAGCGACGCCGATCTCGGGACCCTTCTGTTGAAGGACCTCCGGGCTGGCGCTGTCTGGAGCTGATCCCGAGACCTGCGAGTTTGCCATGAACGAGTCCTTTCCACGCCGTCGACATCCTGGAATCTCACGCCGTGGGTTCCTTGGTCTGGGCGCCTCCGCGGCTCTCACCGCGCCCGCCTGGAGCGCCTGGGCGGCGGATTTTGTGACGCTGCCCTTCGCCAACGGGGAACGACCGCTGGTGAAGTATCCCCAGAAGCGGCCCCTGATCCGCCTCACGACCCGGCCCCCGCAGCTGGAGACCCCGTTCTCCGTCTTCAACGAAAGCCTGCTGACGCCCAACGACGCCTTCTTCGTCCGCTACCACCTTACCCATGCCCCTCCGCCACCGGAGCGTCTCACGCCCGAGGCGTTCCGGGTTTCGGTGACCGGTCAGGTGGCCACGCCGCTGGAGCTCTCGGTCGAGGCGTTGAAGACCCGGTTCGAACCGGTCGAGACCGTCGCGGTCCTCCAGTGTTCCGGGAACAGCCGTGGCTACTTCCAGCCGCGTGTCGGCGGGGGGCAATTGGGCCACGGCGCCATGGGCTGCGCCCGGTGGAAGGGCGTCCGATTGGCGGACGTCCTCAAGGCGGCCGGGATCCAGTCGTCCGCGAAGCAGGTCGTCTTCAACGGCCTCGACACGCCCTTCCTCCCGGCGACCCCCGACTTCATCAAGGCTATCGAGGTCGATCTGGCGATGACTCCGGAACTGCTGCTCGCCTACGAGATGAATGGGGAGCCGCTCCCCTGGCTGAATGGCTACCCCCTTCGGCTCGTCGTGCCCGGGTACTACGGCACCTATTGGATCAAGCAGGTCCACGACATCCGGGTGGTGGGTGACGAGTTCAAGGGCTTCTGGATGAACCCGGGCTATCGGATCCCGGACGATCCCTGCGCCGCGGTGGCTCCCGGGACCACGCCCAAGCGGACGGTTCCGATCAGCCGTATGAACGTCCGCTCGTTCATCACCAGCGTCGCCGACGGCGCCGAGGTCCGGTCCGGAGTGCCGCAACGTTTCCGGGGCATCGCCTTCGACGACGGGCAGGGAATCTGCGAGGTCCTGGTGTCGGTCGACGGCGGTCGACATTGGGAGTCGGCGACGCTTGGGAAGAGTCTGGGCAAGTTCGCGTTCCGGGAGTGGACCCTGGACTGGACCCCGCAGGGCCTGGGGACCCGGACCTTGATGGCCCGGGCCACGAATCGGTTGGGGCAGTCCCAGCCCCTCGAACCGCTCTGGAATCCAGCCGGCTACATGCGCAACTGCGTGGAGCCCGTCACCGTCACCGTCCTCCGATCATGAACCGCCTCCACCTCCTTCTCTCCGGGGTCCCGGTCGTCCTCGCCTCCGTGCTGCTGGCCGCCGACGTCGCCGTGGAACCAGTGCGGAACCCCCTTGCCGGCGATCGGCTGGAGCTGCCGAAGGACGAGCCGGTGTTGAAGGCCGGCCCAGGGGCGGAATTGGTCCGGTCCGCCTGTTCCTCCTGCCACTCCATGGACTACGTCATCACCCAGCCCCCCCTCACCCGGGCGCAGTGGACGGCGAACGTGGAGAAGATGAAGGCGCGGTTCGGGGCGCCGTTGTCGACGAACGAGATTCCGGACCTCGTGGAGTACCTGGAGGCCAACTACTCGCCGCCCGCGCGGTGAGATCCGGTGATGAAGGGGTCGCCTCATTCCCCGACCTGCCGTTGAGGGGAGAATCACCGTGAGCCTCCTCTCCCCATGGGCCCTGTGGTTTGCGCTCTCGCTGCCCGTGGTGGTGGGGTTCTACCTGCTCAGGCGACGACGGATCTCCCGGGTCGTCCCGAGCACGGTCCTGTGGCAGCGGTTCCTCGCCGAGAACGAGGCCAACGCCCCGTTCCAGCGCCTGCGACGCCATGCGCTCCTCATCCTCCAGCTCGCCATCCTCGCACTCGTGGTGATCGCCCTGGCTCGGCCATTCAGGACCGGCAACCGGCTCCAGGGATCCCTCCAGGTCCTCATCCTCGACGCCAGTGCCTCGATGCAGGCAGTCGACGAGTCTCCCAACCGATTCGAGGCCGCGCGTCGACAGGCCCTCGCCATGGTGGATGCTCTGGGTCCGGCCTCGGAGGGGCAGGAGATGATCGCCCTTGTGGCGGGCGCCCAGGCGGAGGTCCGACAGTCGGCGACCACCGACAAGGCCTTGCTCCGACGCGCCATCGAGTCCGCCCGGGTCACCGACACCCCCACCCGTCTCGAGGAAGCTCTGCGGGTCGCCGCCACCCTCGTGAAGGATCGTCCCGGAGCCGAGGTCCATCTGTTCAGCGATGGTGCCGTGGTGGATCTCGCGGGGATCGACACCCTGGACCTGCCACTCGTGTTCCATGGGGTCGGACGCCGCAACCGGAACCTCGGACTGGTCTCGGCCGAGATGAAGTCCAACCCCGAGGATCCGACCCAGCGCGCCCTGTTCGTGAGGGTGGCCAATCCGACCCCCGAGGCAGCCGAGGTGCCGCTCACCGTTCGGTTCGACGACGAGGTGGTCGCATCACGTCAGGTCCGGGTGGGTCCCACCAATGGAGTCGCCGAAGTCTTCGTCGTCGATCAGGTCCGCGATGGGGTGTTCACTATAAACCTCGACCAGGCGGACGACCTCGCGGTCGACAACACGGTGTCGGTGGTGAGCCGGCTTCCGCGTCCGGTCCGGATCCTCCTGGTCACCCGGGGCAACCGGTTCCTCGAACGCGCTCTCCGATCGGCCGCCCCCCGGGTTGAGGTGACCGTTGCAGCCTCGGTTCGTGCCGAGGGCGTCGAGGCCGACATCGTTGTGCTGGATGACGTGGTGCCTGGGAATTGGCCCCGGGCGAATGTCCTCGCCATCCACGCGGTGCGCCCGGAGTGGTCCCCGGGGCGTGTCGGTTCGCTCGAGGCCCCGGTGATCGTGGACTGGAAGTCGACCCATCCATTGCTGCGTTTCGTGGGGTTCGACGCGGTCCAGGTCGCCCAGTCCCTCGAGATGCCGACGCCTTCGTGGGCCGTCTCGCTGGTGGAGTCGTCTCGATCCTCCCTCGTCTGGGCGGGTGAGGTGGACGGGCAGCGGACGATCTGGATCGGGTTCGACCTCTTGCAGAGCACCTGGCCCCTGCGGGTGGGATTCCCGATCTTCATCGCGAATGCCATCGAGTGGCTGGATCCGGACCGGATTCGCGCGGCCGCTGAGACGGGTCGGACCGCCGCCCCGGTGCAGTGGCTCTGGAAGGGGCCCGGGTCTGTGCCGACCGCCTTGGTGACGGTGCCGGACGGCGGGATCGAGTCGCTGGTGCCCTCGGAGGGGACCCGGGAATTCGTCTTTCCGGACACGACCCGACAGGGGGTGTATCGGGTGGAGCAGGGGACGAACCGATGGTCGTTTGCGGTCAACCTGCTCGACGCACGCGAGACAGACCTGACCCCGAAGGAGAGTCTGGACCGGGGGCGTCGGGCGCCGGTGGCGGCCACCCGGATCCAGCCAGCCAGTCTGGAGGGGTGGCGTTGGTTCGCCCTCGCGGGGTTTGGCATCCTGCTGACCGAGTGGTGGTGGTTTCATCGGAGGACGGCATGAACCGAACCAGGGTCAGGTCGTGGTCGAGGGGTTCGAAGGGAGTGCGGGACACCGGGGCCAGGTCCCGCATGGGTCCCAGCAGAATCCAAGGGTGGAGGATCCTGGGGCCAGGTCCTGACGCCGGCTGCATCCGTGATCTCCCGTGGGGCCAGGTCCTCGAGTCTGGGTTTGGGGCCAGGTCATGGATATCAGGGGTCGGCAGTCGGCTGTGGGGTCAGGTCCTTGTGCGGGCGGCGTTCGATCCGGGGACAGGTCCTGGGTTCCGGAGCTGGGGGTTCCGGAGTTGGGGACAGGCCCTTCTCGGGACCCTTGGAACCGGGGCGTTGTTGTGTCGTGTTCTGGAGTCGCAACCTTCTCCTGTAGAAAGTTTTGATTCGATGTTGAGGTCCCGAGAAACCTTGGGTGGGGCCAGGTCCCGGATCCGAGTGGGGCCAGGCTCTTTGTGCTCTTTGCTTCGCGCACTGGCCGCAGTCTTTGGGGTCTTTGGGGCCAGGTCCTCTGAGCAGGGGATCGCAGTGCCGAATACGTGGCCAGGTCCTGACGCCGGCTGCATCACGGATCTCCCATGGGGCCCGGATCTTCCATGGGGCCAGGTCCTCGGGATTGGGTTTGGGGTCAGGTCATGGATGTCAGGGGTCGGCAGTCGGCTGTGGGGTCAGGTCCTCGGGTTGACCGATTTCCGTCTGGGGCCAGGTCCTCGCTTCCCAGGTCCTGGGTGCCAGGGTTGGGGCCAGGCCCTTGGGGTCAGGTCGTGGGCCGGGGGATTTCGGGCTCTCTGGAGGCGGGTTCTCCGGAGCGGGTGTTGGGTGGTCCTGCTCATGGGGGGGGTGGCCTGCCGTCAGGAATCCCCAGATTCCGGTGCCGGGGAGGTGGTGGTGTATTGCGCCCAGGATCAGGTAGTGGCCGAGCCTCTCCTGGCGACGTTCACCCGCCAGACCGGGATCCGGGTCCGGGCGGTGTTCGACAGCGAGGCCGTGAAGACGGTCGGGCTGGCGAACCGGCTTCTGGCCGAACGGGCGCATCCCACCGCCGAGGTCTTCTGGGGCAACGAGGAGCTGCGCACCCGTCAGCTAGCCGCCGCCGGGGTGTTCCGGAGTCCCGACAGCTGGTGGGCGTTCGGCCGTCGCACGCGGTGCTGGGTGGTGCGGTCGCGACCCTCCGGTCCAGTGGTTCCGGTGGATCGATCGGGCCAGCCCTTCACGCCTCCCGAAACCCTGACCGCGCTGACCAACTCGACATGGCGTGGACGGGTCTCCATGGCATTCCCGCTGTTTGGTACCACGGCCACCCATCTGCTGGCGCTCCGCCAGCACTGGGGGGGTGAGGGCTGGACGGCCTGGTGCGGGGCCCTCGCTGCGAATCGTCCGTTCCTCGAGGAGGGGAACTCCCACGTGGTTCGGCGGGTGGCCCGGGGGGAGGCGCTCCTCGGGTTGACGGATTCCGACGATGTCCGGGCCGCAGTCCGGGAAGGACTTCCAGTCCGGGCGTTGCCGCTGGGAGACCTGTCCCTGTCCATGCCCAATACCGTCGCTCTCGTGGCCCGTTCCGATGGGATCCGACCCCAGGCCGAAACCCTCGTCGCCTATCTTCGGAGTCCCGAGGTCGAGTCGCGCCTGGTGGCCGAGGGTGCCTTGGAGCCCGGCGACGGTCCGACGCCGTCGGGGTTGCGACCGGACTGGAAACGCCTGGTGGCTGAAATGGAGGAGGGCGTTCAGGCGCTTGAGAGGATCTTCCGTCGATGAGCGGCGTGTGACCCGGGTCGCGTCATGAGTGGGTTCCTCCTCTTGCTCCAATCGCTGGGTCTGGGTGTCCTGGCGACGCTGGGCGCCTTGGGCCTTGGCGGGATGGTCGCCCTGGCCGGCATGGTGTCGGGGGGCTTCGGACGTCGGGTCTGGCGGGGTCTGGCGGTTGCGGCCCTGGCGTTGCCGCCGTTCTGGCTGGCCAACAGCTGGCTGGAGCTCCTGTCGGCCGTGCGGTTGTCGATCCCGACGGATGCCTGGGATGGATGGGCGTTCCTCGCGACGGCTGGCATCCTGGCCTCGATGCTGTGGCCGGTGGTCGCCATGGTGGCCTGGGCGGCCTGGAGTCGGCTTCAGGCCGCACACCTGGAGTCGGATCCCGGGCTGCGGGGGCTGCGATTTCTGGGTGCGGTCCTGTTACCGATGGGCCGGACCGAGTGGGGGATTGCGACGGCGATGGTCTTCGTGCTCGCGGTGGCCAACTTCACCGTGCCGGTGCTGTTCCAGGTCCGGGTGTTCACCGAGGCGTTCTGGATCCGGTTCAACACCCGCTTCGATGTCGTCGGGGCCATGGCGGTCGGCTGGCCGTTGTGGGTGTTGCCGATCCTGTTTCTCCGGTTCTGGAAGCCTGGATCCTGGACCTGGCCCCGGATCGAATCCGAGGCCCCGGCCTCCGCATGGGGACAGGCCCTAGGGGGCTGGGCCTGGGCGGCACGGTTCCTGGCGGTGGCGGGACTCGCGGTCACGATCGGGGTTCCGTTCGGGCTCTGGGTGGTGTCGAACCGGACCTGGGCCGAGCTTCCGGGGGCGGTGGCGGCCGGGGGCGGGACCATTGGGAACACCCTCCGGACCGCAATGGTTCCGGCGACTCTCGGGGTCGGACTGTCCCTCGCGTTCCGTGGCCTCGGCCTGCGTTCCTCCCGATGGCTTTGGGGTCCCTTCCTGGTGCCCGGGATCGTGCTCGCGATGGTGCTGGTGCGCGGACTCCACCAACCCGTCGTCCCGGACGCCTTGCGAGGCTGGGCCGCGGTCTGGTTCGCCCTCACCCTTCGGTATCTCGCGCCGGCCTGGTTTCTGGTGGAGGCGGCGTTGGCAGCTGCGGATCCGCGGTGGTCCGAAGCCGCGCGTTCGGTGGGGGCGGGACGCTGGCGAACCTTCCGGACAGTGGTCCTTCCGCAGGCCTACCCGCATCTCGGTGTCGCCTGGATGGCGGTGTACCTGCTGTGCCTCTGGGACGTCGAGACGGTCATCCTGCTCCAGCCCCCCGGAGGGGAGACCCTCGCGCTGCGGATCTTCAACCTGCTGCACTACGGTCACGCAGGGCAGGTGAACGCCCTGTGCGGGGTGATGCTGGGCCTTGCGGTGGCGCCGCTGCTGTTGGGATGGGGCATCCAGCGCCTCCTCCGGCAGGGATTCCTGGCTGGACGGCCTGCGGTCCTCGCGTCTGTGGTCCTCGCTCTCGCCGGGTGTGGCGATCCGGGACCCGCCTCGACGTCTGTACCCTCGGACTCCCGCCTGTTCTCCCGCATCGAGTCCATTGGCTCCCGGGGCGTGGCACCCGGACAGTTCAACAAGCCGCGGTCCCTCGTCTGCGATCGGGACGACCGGCTCTTCGTCGCCGACTTCACCGGGCGGATCCAGCGGTTTGGTTCCGACGGACGGTTTCAGCTCCAGTGGCAGATGCCGGAGACGGACCTGGGCAAGCCCAAGGGGATGGGACTGGATCGCGATGGGGACATCGTCGTGGTGGAGCCGCACTACATGCGGGTGAACCACTTCACGCCCGACGGGTTGCTGGTCTCGCGATGGGGGACCCGGGGGCAGTCGGAGGGGGAGTTCATCCTGCCCCGGGCCGTGGTCCAGGATCCCACCGGTTCCTTTGTGCTGAGCGAATACACGGTGGTGGAGCGGATCCAACGGTTCCGTCCGGACGTGAAGGATCTGGGACGGTTCCCGTCGCCGATCGCGTCCCCGTTCCGTGCGCCACCAAGTCCGGACGTCCGACGTCTCGTCGATCGGGTCTGGGGCACGCCGGGATCGGGACCGGGCCAGCTCAACCGTGCGGAGGGGTTGGCCGTGGACAGGGAGGGTCACCTCTGGGTCGCGGATTCCTGCAACCATCGGGTGGAGGTGTTCGATCGTGACGGACGGTGGATCCAGACCGTGGGTCGTGCGGGTCCTGGACCGGGGGAGTTCAGCTATCCCTACGATGTGAAGATCGATGCCGAGGGGCGGGTGTTCGTCTGCGAGTTCGGCAATAGCCGGATCAGCATCTTCGATGCGGCGGGTCGGCTGGTGGAGGTAATCGGCCGGTCGGGCGGGGCCCTGGGCCAGTTCGCCAATCCGTGGTCGATCGCCCTGGATTCGATGGGAAACCTGTATGTCGCCGATTCCCAGAACCACCGGGTCCAGAAACTGGTCCGGCGTGAGACGAGGGCCTCCGATCGCTGAAGCATCGGCGGCGGGGAGGAGCGCCCCGCGGGATCGGGAGAGTTTGGAGAAACGGGAGAAACGATCGAAACGGTTTCCATCCCCATCCGTCCCCTGTAGCCTTCGGCAGTCCCCCGGATTGCCCATGAAACGTCGTGCCTTTCTCCAGTCGGCGGCCGTTGCCGCGTCCACCGTCGCCTTTCCCTCCCTCCTTTGCGCCGCCGACAAGTCCGGCACGAAGCGCGCCCTAGTGGGCACCGGCGAACACATCTACGAGTGCCACCATGGCTGGGGCGAACTGCCGTCCCACCTGAAATGGGGCGAGACCCATGGTGTCGCGGTCGACGCCCAGGGCTTCATCTACATCAAGAACAACACCGGTCCGTCCGGGTTGCGGCACCAGGACTGCATCGTGGTGTTCGATCCGAACGGGAAGTTCGTCCGGAGCTTTGGCGACGAGTACAGCGCCTACAACATCCACACGGTCGGACACGGCATCGACATCCGGAAGGAGGGGGGCACCGAGTATCTCTACCTCACCCATACCTGGGCCAACCTCGTGACCAAGACGACCCTCGACGGCGAGATCGTCTGGGCGCTGAGCACGCCGTGGGAGTCGGGGGTGTACAAGGACCGCAAGGAGTTCATCCCGACGAATGTGGCGTTCCATCCGACCGATGGCTCGTTCTACATCGCCGATGGCTACGGCTCGGGCCACATCCTTCGTTTCGATGCCAACGGGAAGTACCTCTCGAACTTCGGGGGGCGGGGCGGGGCCGACCAGCATGGCAAGTTCTCCACGCCGCACGGGCTCTGGGTCGACACCCGTCCGGGACGCGATCCGATGCTGTGCATCTGCGACCGTGCCAATGCGCGTCTCGAATATTTCACGCTGGACGGCACGTACGTCAGCACGGTGTCGGGCCTCAGCTATCCGGCGCACCTCGACATCCGGGGCGACGTGATGGTGTGTCCCGACCTGCATGCGCGGGTGACGTTGTTCGACAAGGACAACCGGGTGATCTCGCATCTGGGCTACGACCAGGCCTGGACCGATCGGGTGCTCAACAAGGGCGGGCAGGGGGGATTCGTGATGCGGACCCAGCCCAAGACCTGGGAGGATGGCCGGTTCATCCACCCGCACGACGCCTGTTTCGACCGCGATGGCAATCTGTTCGTGGTCGAGTGGGTCTCCGTGGGGCGTGTGTCGAAGCTCAGGAAGGTGTCCTGAACCGCAGGGGCAGGGAATCGGTCGGCCGACAAAAACCCGCTTCCGGCAGCCTTGGTTTTCCCTCAGGCTCTCCACCCGTGGAACCCGCTTCGGCCGCTCCATTGGCCCAAGGGGAACGTTCGCAGTTCCTCGACCTGTACCGGACGATGCTCACCGCCCGGACGGTGGATCGCGTCGAGGTAGAACTCGTCAACCGGGGTGAGGGATTCTTCCATGTCGGTGGGGCCGGCCATGAGGCCGCAGCCGTCCTGGCACCGCTCCTGACTCCCGACGACTGGCTCCATCTCCATTATCGGGACAAGGCCCTGATGATCGCCCGGGGCATCCCGCCGGAGCAGTTCTTCCACAGCCTCCTGTGCACCGCCCGATCCCACTCGGCCGGTCGCCAGATGAGCGCCCACCTGAGTGCGCCCGAACTCAAGGTTCTCAGCCTTGTGGGTCCCGTGGGCAACAACGCCCTCCAGGCTGTCGGGGTCGCCACCGAACTGCAGGCCCGTCAGGTCCCCGGGAAACCGCTCGTGCTCTGCGCCGTCGGAGACGGCACCAGCCAGCAGGGGGAGTTCCTCGAGGCCGTCGCCGAGGCCGTCCGCAACCGGCTCCCGGTCCTGTTCTGGATCGAGGACAACCACCTCGCCATCTCCACCCAGACCCGGGGCAGGACCTTCTACGATCGTCCCGATGGCCCGGCCTCCGAGTTCTACGGACTTCCCATCCATCGTCTCGACGGACGCGACCCGGTCGACTGCTTCCGTCGGCTCCAACCCCTGGTCCACGGCCTCCGCTCCGGATCCGGCCCCGCCATGGTGGTGCTCGAGGTGGATCGGCTGACCCACCACACGAACGCCGACGACGAGCGGGTCTACCGCGATACGGCTGAGATGGAACGGGTCCGCCGGGACTCTGATCCCCTCCGTCGGCTGGCGGCCCAGCTGGTCGAGGCAGGTCTCATCGCCGAGGCCCTTTCGGTGCTTGAGACCGAGGTGGAAAGGGAGGTCCGGGCGGCGGCCGACCGGGCCCTGGCGGCACCGAACCCCGAGGCGAACCGGGACGCCCGGCCGCCGCTGCCGGCCGGTCTGGTCCGGGTACCGGAACACCGCGGCACCCAGGACGGTCCGCGATGGACCATGCTGGAGGCACTGCGCGAGACCCTCCGGGTCTGGCTGGCGAAGGATCCGCGCGTCAGTCTGCACGGACAGGATCTGGAGGATCCGAAGGGCGATGTCTTCGGTCTCACAAGGGGACTCTCCACCGCGTTTCCCGGGCGCGTCGCCAACGCGCCCCTCTCGGAGAGCACGATTGCCGGCGTGGGCGTCGGACGGGCGCTTGCGGGGGGACGACCGGTCTCCTGTCTGCAGTTCGCCGACTTCCTCCCGCTGGCCTTCAACCAGATCGCCAGCGAGATGGGATCGCTGTGGTGGCGGACCGATGGCGGCTGGACGGTTCCGATGGTCCTGATGGCGCCCTGCGGCGGGTATCGTCCGGGACTCGGTCCATTCCACGCCCAGACCTTCGAGAGTGTCGTGGCCCATACCCCGGGTGTGGACGTGGTGGTCCCGAGCACCGCCGCCGATGCGGTCGGGCTGCTCAATGCCGCGCTGCGCGGGGGGCGTCCCACCGTGTTCCTCTATCCCAAGGTGTGTCTGAACGACCCATCGCTCGCCACGAGCCGCGATGTCGCCGACCACATCGTACTGCCGGGCAAGGCCCGCCAGGTGGCCCAGGGCGGGGATCTGACCCTCGTCACCTGGGGTGGGACCGTGCCGCTCTGCCAGCGGGTGGTGACGGCGCTGCAGGGCGCCGGCGTGGGCGTCGATTTCCTCGATCTCCGGTCGCTCAGCCCGTGGGATGCCGACGCGGTGTGTGCCAGCGTGGAGCGGACCGGCCGGCTGCTGGTCGTCCATGAGGACAACCTCACCTGCGGGTTCGGGGCCGAGATTGTCGCCACGGTCTCCGAGCGGGTGGACCGCCCCATCCGGGCGCGGCGGGTGACGCGTCCCGACACCTACGTCCCCTGCAACTACGTCAACCAGCTCGACGTTCTGCCCAGCTTCCAACGGATCCTCGACGAGGCCGGACGCCTCTGTGGCGTCACCGTCGCCTGGGCCCAGGAGGTTCCTGCCGATGCCGAACGCTTCGTGCTCGAGGCGGTCGGGTCGAGCCCGGCCGACCAGTCGGTGTCGGTCATCGAATGGAAGGCCGCCGAGGGAAGCACGATCCAGGCTGGCGACCTGATCGCCGATTGCGAGGCCGACAAGGCGACCTTCGAGCTGCGGGCGCCGGTGGGCGGGGTGATCCGGGATCGGATCGCCGTGGGCGAAAAAGTCCCGGTGGGCACCCTGTTGGCGGTCATCGCCACCAGCCCCACGACGGCGGTCCTGCCCCGGCGTGTGCCGGTCGAACCCCGTCCGATCCTCGAAAGAAAGCCCGCCGCCGCCTACGGCGCGTCCTCCCCGTCCTCGATGTCGACGCCGGCGGTGCTGTCCGAGCCGGCGGCCTTCTTCCGCGACGTCGTCGCCATCTCGTCCATCGCCTCGGCCCCGGCCGGACGCGTGGTCACCAACGAGGCGCTCGTCCGCAGGTTCCCCGGGCGTTCGGCGCAGGACATCGTCCAGCGCACGGGTATCGAGTCCCGTCGCCATCTCGCCCCCGGGGAATCCGCCCTCACCCTGGCGGCGACCGCGGCCCGGTCGGCCCTGCGGTCCAGCGGCATGACCTTGGCGGATCTCGATGCGATCTACGTGAGCACGAGCTCGCCGGTGTCGGTCAGCCCCAGCATGGCGTGTCTGCTCCACCATGAGCTCAGCCGCGATGGCGATGCCCGGGACATCCCGGCCAGCGACATCCTGGCGGCCTGCACCGGCTACTTGTACGCCCTGCAGGCGGCCTTCGACTTCTGCCGATCCGAGCCTGCGGCCAGCGTGCTGGTGGTCACGGCGGAGGCGATGAGCCAGTACACGAATCCGGAGGACTTCGACACGGCGATCGTGTTCGCCGACGCCGCGACGGCAACCCTGGTGCACGGACCCCTATCCCCGATGTACCCGAAGGCCTGGGCCTGGCTGCACCGTCCGGTCCTGAGTGCCCGGGGCGAGGACGGCACGATCCTCCACCACGGCCGTCCCGGGGATCCCAACGTCAATATGGACGGCCTCAAGGTCTTCCCGATGGCGGTCCGGCAGCTGATCGCGCTGCTCCGTCAGGCCTGCGAGAAGGGGAACCAGGCGGTGGAGGAGCTCGACCATATCATCCCGCACCAGGCCAACGGACGGATCCTCGATGCGGTCGACCAGCGGTTGAAGCTGCCCAAGGGACGTCTGATCAACCGGGTCCGATACAGCGGCAACACCAGCAGCAGCACCATCCCTCTGGTACTCGCCGAGCTCCTGGCCGAGAAGCCCGCACCCCAGGGACGCGCCGGACTCTGCGCGTTCGGCGGTGGATTCACCTTCGGCGCAGCACTGCTGGAGTTCGCCAAGCCAAGGCGCTGAAGGCCTTGAAGGCCCAGGCCTCCGGACGGTCCGAGTTTTTCAGGGACCCGTCGCCCCAGGGTTCCCTGACAGGAAAGCGTCCTTCGTCGTTGTCGATGGAAGGACCAGCGGGACTTGATGCCGGAGGGATCCCATCAGGTAGCCGGTGGGGGAGCGCAGCCAGACCACCGGTCACGCGTCCATAGGCCATGCTTCCCGGCAGGGATGCCAGCCACCCCAGAATGCTGACCTAACCCGGTTGTGGTTTCTCGACCGAGGGTGTCTCGACGGGGCTGGCCCCTTCCGGGATTGATCGGATCGCCCCTGCGGGGTCAGGCCAGCTTCCAGCCCGGACGGTAGTGCGAGAGGATGTAGCGATCCGCCTCGGGTAGACCCTTGGCCTGCATCCTGAGCGCATCCCACTCGATCCGTTTGCCGGTGCGGAAGGCCACGTTGCCGAGGGCACCGATCTCGGTGAGCTGGGCCCCGTAGGTGAGCGGCGAGTTCGTCTTTCCGCGTCCCTTGCAGGCCTCGATCCATTCGGCGTGGTGGCCGATCGAGTCGGGGATGCTCGGCAGCGGGGCCTGGAATCCCTCGAACTGCTTCTCGGGAAGCAGAATGCGGCGTCCGTAGTCGGCCAGGAGCAGCCCCTTGCTGCCGACGAAGAGCGAACCGCCGCCCCATTGGGTGAGGTCAGGCGTGCCCGGGACCTGGGGGCGGACGGTGCCGCTGTACCAGTGAAGGGTGACCGGTCCGCGTTTGCCGTAGGCTGGGAACTGGTAGTGCACCTTCAGCCACGACGGCGCACAGAATTCGTCGGGCTTCGGGCCCTTCGCCTCGATCGACGTCGGCAGGGTGAGGTCGAGCGCCCAGACACCGAGGTCGATATGATGGCAGCAGAAATCCATCAGCGTGCCGCCGCCCCAGTGCCACCAGCGGCGCCAGTTGAAGGGCACCCACTCGGAGCTGTAGGGACGATAGGTCACCGGTCCGACCCACTGGTCGTAGTCGAGCCCCGCCGGGATCGGCTGGGGAGGAGGCAACGGCCGCGTGTCCCAGGGCGACCCCGTCCAGTGATGCACCTCGCTTACCGTCCCGATCGCCCCGCTGCGGATGAGCTCCACGACGCGGCGGTAGTTGGAGGAGGAGTGGATCTGGTTGCCGGTCTGGGTCGGCAGGCCGGTGGAGCGAGCCAGATCCGACAGGATCCGGGCCTCCTGGATGGTGTGGGTCACCGGCTTCTCGAGGTAGAGGGGGCGTCCGCTCTTGAGGACGTTCGTGGCGATCACCGCGTGGGTGTGGTCAGGCGTGGCCACCAGGACGGCGTCGAGATCCTTCTGGTCGAGCATCCGGCGCCAGTCGACGTAGGTGTGGGCCGACGGGAACCGCTTCGCGGCACCGGCAAGGTTGCGGCTGTCGCAGTCGCACAGCGCGACGATGTTCTGGTCCTTGATCCCGTCGATGTTCTCGGCGCCGCGTCCGGCCACGCCGACGACGCCGATGTTGAGGCGTTCGTTGGGGGAGATTCGACGGCGGGTGGAGGCGGAGGCCTGGCCCACGGTCATCCACGAGGCGACACCAAGGGCGGAGGTCTGGAGGAACTGGCGACGGCTGGACATGGGCCGAGCATTGGGAATCCCCCGCAGCACCGGCAATCGGGAAATTCAGAAACGCCTCGGTTTCAGGCCCCGCAGAACCGGTGGAACCCGCCGCCGAGGAGTTCCCGGACGTCCCGTCGGATCTCGTCGTCGGACACCTCCCAGCCCGAACCCGCCAGACGCGCGTAGTTCCGCGTCAGGCAGTCCGCGAGGATCTCGCGCGAGTGGTGCCACTTGTAGATCAGCTGGTCCAGAACCCGGGCGTCGCTGTGCTGCGGGGTGAAGCTCGTCCCCAGCAGCTCCAGACGCAGGGTCGTGATCTCCTCGATCAACTGCGGCGTGTTGGTGAACCACCAGCAGCCGAACGGATGCAGGTTCCGGAACTTCCGGGCGAGGACCACCAGCTCGTGCTGGTTCTCGCGGGCGAGACAGGTCACCAGGAACCGGTTCTCCGGATGCGCCGCGCAGAGCGTCTGCAGGGCCCCGAGATCGCTGCGGCCGACGCCGTCACCCGCCATGCGCAGCAGCGGATTCACCGCGCGGGTCACCCCCATCATCATCGCGAAGGGCTGTCCGAACTCCCGACAGTGCGGCAGGACCGCCCGCTCCAGCAGCCAGGTTGTGGCAGTGTCCGCCGGATACCGGAACGTCGGAGGCAGGGAGACCATGCAGTACCGGGAGCCGATCCGACGCGTCCAGTCCGCGAGGAAGCGTCGAACCTCCGAGACCGTGCCCTCGCTGGCTTCCGTCCCGACCGCATAGCCCCAGCGTCGCAGCCGCTCGGCGGATTCCGGCCACGACAGCAGCAACGGATCGATCCGGAGCGCCGCCTCGAACCGGGGATCCCGGGCCGGCCTCGCCTTCCAGAAGGCCCGTTCCTCGTCGTCGAACGGGGAGTTCGTCATGAACACCCGCTCCACGTTCGCCAGCTGGAGCACCCGATCAATGAACGCCTCGGGACGCTGCTCCGCATACCACCGCCGGATCGCTCCGAGATCCTGTCGCCGTGGATCCAACCCCAGCGCCCGCAGCGTGGTCAGCACGCCCCGACACGCCTCCGACACGGGCGAGTGCTCGACGAAGAGGGCATTCCACACGTATTCGGCCTGCTCGGTCTTCGAGGTGGACCAGAATCGGTCGAACGGCAGATCCATCTGACGGAAGGCCTCGCTCACGAGGTAGTGGTAGACCAGCTGGTCATCGATGCCCCAGAGCAACAGCGAGCCGAAGCTGGGATCGTACAGGTGCGTATGGATGTCCTGGACCGGTGTGGACTCCACGATGCGGGTGACGCGCGGGGCGAGGGTGTCGAGGGAGGACATGGCGGATTCGGAGGTGAAGCGGGACGGTTCGGCGTGGGTCGGGAAGGGGTCAGGCGGACGATGCGGCCATGGACGGGGTGCCACCCAGCAGTTTCAGGACGTCCTGGAAGTCCGCGGGCAGCGGTGCCTCGAAGGACAGCGGTTGTCCCGTCCTCGGATGGGCGAAGGCGAGTGTCCGGGCATGGAGCATCTGCCGGGGAGCCTTCCAACCGGTCTCGGTTGCCAGACGTCGGTTCGCCCGTTCCCCGTAGACCAGATCGCCCACGAGCGGAAAGCCGAGGTCCTGGAAGTGGACCCGGACCTGATGGGTGCGTCCGGTGTGGATGCGGGCCTCGACCCAGGACGCATCGCGGAGTCGTGCGATCCGGCGGTAGGTGGTCAACGCCTCGCGCCCGGGTCCCTCGGTGACGGTCATGCGTTTGCGTTGGACGGGATGGCGCGCGATGCGGCCCCGGAGCTCGCCCTCGGGCGGCTGGATGTCCCCGCAGAGCAGGCAGTGGTAGCGCTTGTCGACACGTCGCGCCGCGAAGGCCGCCTGGAGCGCGCGATGGGACGTGTCGTTCTTCGCCACGACGAGGCATCCGGAGGTGTCGCGGTCGATCCGGTGCACGATGCCCGGACGCGCCACACCGCCGATGCCGCTGAGGTTGCCGGCGCAGTGGTGGAGCAGGGCATTGACCAGGGTGCCATCCGCGTGGCCCGCCGCCGGATGCACCACCAGGCCCGGGGGCTTGTTGAGCACGAGGAGGTCGTCGTCCTCGAAGAGCAGGTCGAGCGGGATGTCCTGGGCGACGACATCGGCCGCGACGGGGTTGGGCCACTCGATCGCAATCCCGTCGCCGGACTTCGGTTTCTGGGAGGCCTTGGGGACCTTGCCATTGACCTGGACGCAGCCCTCGGTGATCAGGCGTTGGATCTCGCCTCGGGAGGTCTCCGGGAAGCGTTCGTGCAGGAACTGGTCGAGACGCCGCCTGGGCATCGACACCTCCACCGTGAATGTTTCGCGCCGTCCCATGGTTCAGCCGGGGGTCCCGGTTCCCGGCGCCGCAAGTCCGGTCCGCGGTTTCAGGGTGAGATAGAGGGCGATGCCGGCGACGAGGAGGATGAGTCCGGTGGACTGTCCCGGGGTGAAGGAACCCGAGAGGGGCTGGGAGATCCGGGCATAGTCCCCCCGGAACCATTCGGTGAAGGCCCGGAGGACGGAGTAGCCGATGAGGTAGACCGCGAAGATCTGTCCGGAGAACCGGCGACGTCGGAACCCCCACATCAGGGCGATGAAGAACGCGAAGTTGAGGAGGGACTCGTAGACCTGGGAGGGATGGACCCCCAGGCCGCCGGAGGAATGCCCGGTGGGGAAATGGATCGCCCAGGGCAGTTGGGTGGGGCGTCCGTAGCAGCAGCCGTTCATGAGGCAGCCGAGCCGTCCGAAGACGTGTCCGAGTGCGATGCCGGGGGCGAGGCAGTCGGCCGTGGTCCAGAGCGGCAGACCGAGGGAGCGGATCCGCCAGAGTCCCACGAGGATGGCGAGGATGAGGCCGCCGTAGAAGACGAGTCCGCCCTTCCAGACCGCGAAGACCTCCCGCAGGGGCTGGCCGGCGAAGGATTCGTTCCAGTAGCTCACGACGTACATCAACCGGGCGCCGACCAGTCCGCTGGCGATGAGCCAGGGGGCGAGGTCGTAGATGACGTCGCCGTTGAGTCCGGCGCGGCGGGCGTTGGAGGCCGCCGCGCGGAGTCCGAGAAGGAATCCGAGGGCGACGAGCACGCCGAAGGAGTGGATCCGCAGGTCGCCGAGTTCGAGGAGTATGGGCCTCACGCGGTCCGGAGCGTAGCGGTGGGCAGGTCGGGGGCGAAGAGCGAAGAGCGGAGGGGAGAGGAAGGGACTCACACGGGGACGCGGAGACGCGGAGGAAGACGAGGAGGGATGGGGAGGCAAAGAGGCCGGAGAACGGGGTGGGGCAGGGTTCCTCCTGGCCCGATGCCGAAGGCATCCAAGGGTGGGTGAGGCAGTGCCCTGCATCACTGGGTGCGGGAGCGTCCACCCCCGGTAGGGACCGGGTCCCGCTCGTCCCCATCTCGATCGGTCACTCCACTCTCAACGCTCAACCCTCAACTCGTTTCCAGAACATCGAGCTGGGGCACGTGGCGGACCTCATCCCTACCGCAGTTTCCCAGATCCCTCTCTGTCTTCCTCCGCGTCTCCGCGTCCCCGTGTGAGTCCCTCGCGCTTCCTCCGCCGGCATTCCGGCTTTCCATGGATCCGTATGACAACGGAGATTCCCGGCGTGACCTCCCGGATTCGAACCTTCCTCCTGATCCTCACGCTGTTCGGCGCGCTCCCCATGTGCGCGACAGACGCCCCCTGGCAGTTGCAGCTGCGGGAACGCCTCGCCCGGATCATGGGGCCGCTGCCCGTCGACAAGGCCTCCGCGCCGCTCGACGTCCAGACCGAGTCGGTGAAGGACCTCGGGGACTTCGAACGTCGACGGATCTCCTACCAGGCGGAACCCGGCGGACGCGTCCCCGCCTATCTCCTGGTCCCCAAGGCGGCCCTCGCTCCCGATGCGGGACGCCGCTTCCCGGCGGCCCTTGCCCTCCACCAGACCCATCCCGCCGGATCCAAGGTCGTGGTCGGACTGGGAAACTCCCCGGATGACGACTACGGTGTCGAACTCGTCCGACGCGGCTATGTGGTCCTGGCTCCCCCCTATCCGTGGCTGGCCGGATACGAGCCGGACCTGAAGGGACTCGGCTATGACAGCGGGACCATGAAGGCGATCTGGAACAACATCCGGGGCCTCGACCTCCTCGCGTCGCTGCCGTTCGTGGCGAGCGAACGGGGGTTCGGCTGCATCGGACACTCGCTCGGGGGCCACAACGGCCTCTTCACCGCCGCGTGGGACACCCGGATCACAGTGGTGGTGACCAGCTGTGGCTTCGATTCGTTCCGGGACTATTACGATGGCGATCCGAAGGTCTGGATGCCGGAAAAGGGGTGGTGCCAGTCGCGGTACATGCCCCGGCTCCTCGAGTACCGCGGGAACCTGGCAGCCCTGCCGTTCGACTTCCCGGACGTCTTGGCCCTGATCGCACCGCGGCGGGTGGTCGTCTCGGCTCCGTTGGGCGACTCGAACTTCCGGTGGCGCAGCGTCGATCGCGTGGTGAACGAGGCCCGATGGAAGGTCGCCTCGGAGGGGGAGATCGCCCGGATCACGGTGCTGCATCCCAACGCCCCCCACCGGTTTCCCCCCGAACAACGGAACCACGCCTACCGGGTGATGGACCGCGTGCTCCGTTCCTCCCCATGAAGACGGCCGGCTTCCGAGCCCACGGGTTTCACCGCCTTTTGAATTGCCCGGCCGGCCCCTCCGTCCCCGTGCGGAAGCCCACCCCCCCTCCGTTTTTGAGTCCGGTCATGGGAATCTCGGGTATTGGCAGAGCGAGTCCGATGTCGCGGTGTGGACGGTGGAGATCCCGGGACCGACCGGCCTGTCCTACGATCTGATGTGGGATTGGGGGCGTCCGGGCGGCATGGGGCCGGGGGTGTTCCTGGTGCAGGTGGGGGCGAGTCGATCCCCGTATCGCTGCCCACGACAGGGTCCTGGGAAACGTATGAGCAGCGTCGGGTCGGACACCTGGACGTGGAGCCGGGCCGTCACCGGTTGCGGGTCCGTGCGAGACCGCCGGTGTCTTCCGCGGTGCTGGATCTTCGGGAGCTCCGGCTCGTGCCGCGGAAGGGCGGGACCTGATCGGATGGTTTTTCTGTGAAGCGAACCGGGCGGGTCGGCGTCCAGACGGGGTCGTGAATCGGCCGGAGTCCATCCTCGAAGTTGGAGCGCCCTTTCCGGAAACAATTCCGGCTGGGGACTTTTCTTCGGGATCGGCTCTCCCGTAGCGTTTCCGCCATGCCCCGCGGGTCCTTCCAGCCCCAGTCCTGTGCCTTCGACCGAGGCCGTCCTGTCCGGACGGAACCGAGTCGGGGGTTCCGGGTGGTCCTCGGGCTGGTTCTGGGCGCGGTTTCGTCCGTCGCCCAGCACCTGCCGGTGGCGCGTCTGAACACGGTCTTTCCTCCCGGAGGACAGCGGGGTTCGGAGGTGCTCGTCACCGTGGCGGGGTCGGACCTCGACGACCTGGCCGGGCTGAGGTTTTCGGACCCGCGCATCCGGGCGGAGGTGACTCCCACCAACGCCCAGGTCTTCCGCGTCACCCTGCCGGCCGATCTCGCGCCGGGTATCGTCGACCTCCGCACCTTCGGGCGGTTCGGTGTGAGCAACCCCAGGGGATTCTGTGTCGGCACGGGTCCCGAGCAGGTGTCGACGGGCACGAACACGACCGTCGCCACGGCCCCGAGCCTGCCGGTTGGGGCGGTGGTGAACGGCCGCCTCGCCGCCAACCAGGCGGCGTGGTACCGGATGGAGACCCTTGCGGGGCGCGCCTACACGATCCGGGCCGAGACCCGTGGGATCGATTCGCGGCTCGAACCGATCCTGGAGCTGGCGGATCCGACGGGTCGGCCCCTCGGGATGTCGCGTCGGGGTGTCTTGGGCTTCGTGGGGCCCACGAACGGACCCGTGATGGTGTCGGTGCATGACGTGACCTACCGCGGTGGGGACGACGTCCTCTACCGGATGGAGGTGACGACTGCGCCCCAGGTCGAGCGGGCCCTGCCGGTCGTCCTCCAGTCCGGCGCCACCAATCGGGTCACCCTCTGGGGATGGAACCTTCCGGGTGGGGAGCGCGTTGCCGGAACGGGGGGTGGTGGACCCCACCTAGAGCGCGTCGAGGTGGACCTCGTGGCCCCGGAGGCCGATCGCGAGACCGTGGTGGAAGGGTTCCGTCGACCGGGCGGAGCATCGGTGTCCCGGAACACCTTCCTGTGGCGCTGGGACCTCTCGAACGAGGTCTCCAATCCCGTGTTGTTCCAGCTGACGCCCCATCCGGTGGTGACCGGACCTCAGCCCGGTCTGGTGGAGGTCACCCTGCCGGTGGAGTTCTCCGGGATCTTTCCCGGTCGTGGCGAGACCAACGGGGTGCGGTTCCAGGGAAAGAAGGACGAGGCCTGGTGGATCGACATCGTCTCGGAGCGCCTGGGTGCCGTGACGGATCCGCGGGTGATCGTCGAGCGGGAACGGGCTCCGGGTGAGTCGGGCGAGGGGTCGACGGTCGACGTGCTCGAGCTTGCGGACACCGACGCCAACCTGGGCGGGGTCGACTTCAACACGTCGCATCGCGACGCCGCGGCTCGGTTCGTTCCGCCGGCGGATGGGTGGTATCGGGTCCGGGTCCAGAACCTCTTCCAGCCCGCTCCGGGATCCCTACAGCCCGCCTATGGGCTCAGCATCCGGAGGGAGACGGCGTCGGCGCCGGCCGTGGTGACCGCCCTGCAGCTGCCGCGTCAGAACGACAACGACCGCACCGCCCATCCGCTGCCGCACTTCCTGCGTTGGGGCGAGACCCGGCCGGTCCGGGTGGTGGCGTTCCGACAGGACGGCTTCGCCGGGGATCTGGAGTTGGAGTTCAAGTCGCTGCCGTCCGGGGTGACCTCGATGCCGACCCGGATCCCCTCGGGCCAGAATGTCGGGTACGCCCTCCTCACGGCCGCCGAGGAGGTCCAGGACGCCGCGGTGGCCCCCGAGGGGTTCCCGGTCGTGCTCGAGGTCCGGGGTCCGGGCAACGCGCCGCAGCCCGTCGCCTGGGCCACGGTGTCGCGATTGATCCCCGAGTGGAACGACCAGTGGGTGCCGGTCCGCCCCACCCGCGAGGCCCTCGTTGCCGTCAGTCGCCACGAGTCCGCCCCCGTCACGGTGCGGTCGGCCACGAACCGCATCGCGGTCGGTGCGGACGGCAAGTTCAAGGTTCCGCTCGAGGTGGTCCGACGCTTCGAGTTTCCGGCGGCGCTGGTGCTCAAGCCGGCGGGCCGCCCGGAGTGGGACAAGGCGAAGCCGGCCACGGTCCCGGAGAAGGCGACCAACGCGGTCCTGGAGTTCGAGACGGCCGAGCTCAAGTTTCCCGCCGGCGACCACACCGTGTGGCTCCAGGGGACGGTGGCCGGGAAGTACCGGAACAACCCGGAGGCCCTCACCGCGGCGGAGTCCGAACTCAAGGCCAACGAGGAGGCGCTGAAGAAGGCGTCCACTCCGGCCGAGAAGGAACCTCTCGAGATACGGAAGAAGGCGCTCGAGGAACGTCGCAAGGCGGCCGAGGAACGGGCCAAGCCGCGCGATGTGAGTGTCGTGGTGTATTCCCAGCCGTTCCTGCTCCAGGTGCCCCTCCAGCCCCAGAAGACGCCATGAACCGCCCCCTGACCCCATCGCCGCAGCCGGTGTCGACCCCCGGATCCGTCGGCCGCAGCGTCCGTCGATGCCTCCTCGTCGGCGTCGCCGGGATGTTGATTGGAGGGATCCCCCTTCAGGCCGCCGACCCCATTCCGGTCCAGCGTCCGGACCGGACCACGCCGGTCGACTTCCGACGCGAGATCCTGCCCCTGATGCAGGCCAACTGTCTGCCCTGCCACAACCGCACCACCACGAAGGCGGATCTGCTGCTCGAGACGCCGGCGGATATGATCCGTGGCGGGGAGAGCGGCACGGCATTGGTTCCGGGGAAGCCGGCGGACTCGCTGCTCTTCAAGCTGTCGACCCACGAGACCAAGCCGCGGATGCCGCCCAAGGACAACAAGGTCAACGCGGTCGCCTTCACTCCGGAACAGCTGGGTGTCATCGCCCTGTGGATCGAGCAGGGGGCCGCCGCCGGCGAGGCGGGGGCCGAGGAGGTTCGCTGGCTGGACGTCGCTCCCGACCTCAAGGCGGTCTATGCGGTGGCGTTGTCGCCCGACGGACAGTACCTCGCCGCAGGACGGGGAAACCGCCTCTTCCTGTACCATCGTCCCACCCGGCAGACGGTCGGCGAGCTGGTGTCGCCCGACATCAAAGGGCCTCGTCCCGCGGCCCAGAAGGATCAGGTCGGCGCCCTGGCGTTCCGGCCGGACGGCCTCCAGCTGGCCTCGGGAGGCTTCGAGGAGATCCGGCTGTGGCGTCCGACCGCCTCGGCGTTCCGGGTCACCGCGGAGCCGGTGGTGTCGCGACCCGACACCGAGCCCAGACGCAGCACGTCGGGGGATCGCTCCCTGCGTCGTTCCGATGCCGGAGGAGTCGAGCTGGTCGATGCCGACGGGAAGGGGGTGGCGGTGCTCGACGGCGACGTCCGTCTCCGGCGCGGGGTCCAGGAGTCGACCCGGGGTGTGGCGGCGCTCCGCAGTGTCCTGGCCTCGGTCCAGAAGCGGGTTGAGGCGGCCGACAAGGAGCAGAAATCCCAGCAGGACCGTCTGGGTCGGGCCCGGGAGGGACAGCTCAAGGCCAACGACACCCTCGCGGAGAAGCAGCGGGCGCGGGACAAGGTCCAGGCAGACCTGGACGCCGCGGTGCTCGCGCTGGGCCTCGTCTCCACCAACGCCCCGGAGGCGGAGCGCAAGCCGCTGGTCGAGAAGTCGGACGCCGCCCGGAAGGCCGTCGATGCCGCCCGCACCGAGATCGAAACCGCGTTGCGGAAGCTCGCCGTGGCCGAGGAGGAGCTCCGGTTGTCCCTGAACTCCGTCGACCTCAGCCGGAACGAACTCCGGAGGTGGGATCTGGAGCGATCCTCCCTGAGCAACCGACTCGCCGAGGTGGACTCGATGCGGTCGAACCGACTCGCCGAGGCGTCCTCCGCTCTTCAACCCGTCCGGTTCGACCTGTCGTCGGACGGCCGCTGGGTGGTGACCCAGACCGCGCCGGACCGTCTCTCGCTGTGGTCGGGCCTGACCGGGGAGCCGGTCGAGACCTGGGATGCGCCGTCGGCCATCGAGGCCCTGCAGATCGTGTCCGATTCCAGGGTCCGCATCCGCTGCGGTTCGGGCATCTTCGAGCGGGATCTTCTCCCGCGCTGGGAGCTGCAGACGGTGGTGGCGGACGGCTCGGGGAAGGGTCCTTTGCAGGACCGGGTGGGTGCGTTGGCGTACTCGCCGGACGGACGCTGGCTGGCGAGTGGCTGTGGCGAACCGTCCCGCAGCGGTCATGTGCATCTCTGGAATCCGGCCGACGGATCGTTTCAGATGGGGGTGACCAATCTGCACAGCGACGCGGTGTTCTCGGTGTCGTTCTCGCCGGATTCCCGATGGTTGGCCTCGGCCGGGGCCGATCGGTTCGCACGCGTGGTGGATCCGCTCTCGGGCCAGCAGGTCCGTGCGCTGGAGGGGCACACGGGCCATGTGCTGTCGGTGGCGTGGAAGGATGACTCCAGCACGTTGGCGTCGGCCTCCGCGGACCTCACGGTGAAGTTCTGGGACGCGGTGAACGGCGAGAAGCGTAAGCAGGCGGGCGGGGTGGACCGTGAGGTGACGGCCCTGGCCTTCCTCGGGGGCGACCAGTGGGTGGCGACGGGCAGTCCGAAGGAGCTCCGCGTGGTGAACGAGAACGGGGAGAAGGTCCGATCTCTCAACGGGCTCGGCGAGGTGGCCTATGCCGTGGCGGTGTCGTCGGACGGCCGCTGGGTGGCGGCCGGTGGCGAGGATGGCGTGGTGCGGGTGTGGGATCGGGACGTCGAAGCCCCCCGGGTCGCCTTCGAGGCCATCCGGTAGCGCAACCGGGCGGAGGAGTCCGAGCCCTCCCTATCGCAGGCGTTCGAGGCTGGCTTCCTGGGTGAAGGCCCCTGCGAGGCGGACCGAGTTCTGGGCAAACCCCGGAGCGCGGACGCGGACCTTCCGGGTCGTGGGATCCCAGTCCCAGGTGACGGGTCCGTGGGCGGTCTGCAGGGACTCGACGCGGATGGGTTCCTCGAGCCATTCCTGCGGGACGCCGGCGCCCACGACGAGGAGGGGTGTCGGACTGAATTCCTCCGGATAGGCCAGCATCGCGAGCTGGAGCAGGGTGATTTCGGCTGCGGTGCCGTACTGGGGTGACAGATAGGGGGGCATGACCCAGCCACGGACCCTCTCCCACCGTTCCGGGAAGTCCTCTTGGCCGCTGCCTTCCCACCAGCTGTAGAGATCGGGGGAGACCTGGTTCGACCAGAACCAGTTGAGGTCCTTCCAGGCCCGACCGGGATCACCGAGCAGCAGCCACTGGTGGGCTTCCGTGGCGAGCAGTGTCGGGTTCTCGGGTCGGGTTTTCGGGAGATCGTTGGGGTTCCGTCCTGCTATCCGAGCCGACAGGAGCAGCGTTTGAAGCGTCTTCGGATCCTCCGCGACCCAGCCGGGATGGGGCCCCGTGGCCGCGATCCACGGTTCCGGATCGGGCCTCTGGGCCGCCGCCTGGTTCCACCCCAGCTTCAGCACGTCGGCGATAGCGGCGACGCGCCCGGAATCGGTCTGTCGCTTCACCCGTGGGTAGAAGGCCACCGCGGCGCGCAGGCCGGCATGGGCCGTTGCATTCACGTACAACACCGGCCGCTGCCGACCGACCCGGCCCTGGATGAGACCTTTCTGGGCCGCATCGGCGACCACCGCAGCGTCCTCCCGGGACAGGCGACGGGGTGCCAGGGGTCCCGTCCACGGCGACCTCACGGTCTTGGCGGCCTGGAGAAGGCCCTCGATCACCCGGACCTTGCGATCGACGTGGGGTACGAGCCATTGGTCGAAGGCCTTGTTTCGCGCGATGGCGGCGACCTCGAGGATGGCCCAGAGGGACAGGCCTGGGCCGTCGGCCTCGGCGCCCATCTCCCCGAGGAAATCCTCCCGGGCAAGGGTTCCGCAGAGCTGCTGGCTCACGGCGATCTGACCGGCTCGCGCGAGCGCCACGGCGATGGCGGCGGATTCGCGCATCCGGCTGACCGAATGGTGGTTCGGATCCACGGGCCTCGAATTCGTGCCGACCAGTCCCATCAACATCTGGGCGACCTGGGCCTTGAGACAGTCGCCAAAGCGGTCGTCCGGTGTCTCGATGCTGACCCCGGGCAGGGTGCCCTGCCAGGAGAGGGGGTTGGGGGCCGGCGGCTTTCGATCCTCGATGACGAGTGTGGTCTCGCGTCCGAACACGAGTACGATGCGTCCCCACCCGTTGGTCTGGTCCAGGCCGGTCGACGGGGTCGTGCTCCGGAGGATGCGGGGTCCGAGTCCGAACTGGCTGGAGGTGATCTCGCCCACCGCGAGGTTGGTGGGATTCTGGTATCCGATCCGGATCTCGCGCGGCGTGTCGGCGGCGACGAGATCCCAGCGGTCGTTGATGCGGATGGCGCGTCCGTCCCAGACGGCGTTGGTGACGGGGCCGCCCGCGGGTCCGGGCGAGCGGATCGCCACCACGACGTGGGGATGGCGCCGGCTCGACATGTCGAGTCGCCAGTGCCGGCTGTCGGGCATCGACCAGAGCGCGGAGTAGTCCTGCGTCTCGGTCCTCACCCCCGGGACCGTGGCCGTGAGGGGCCAGGCCCACGACTGCTTCATCTCGGCGAGCGGAACGAAGTCGCTCGCGACCTCGACCTCGCCGTCGTCGTTCTCCGCAAGGAGCTGGATGCCGAAGGTGCCAAAGCCCGGGCTGAAGCTGCCTCCGGGCTCGAGGTACGCCTTCTCGTCCTCCGGCGACCCGGGGATTCCGAGGAGGACATGTCCGTAGCCACGGGGCCAGATCCCGCTGGGTCGGGCCTCCATCGCGTCGAGGACGACCTGTCGCTCGCCCGCCGATGCGGCCGTGGCGAGGCAGAACAGAAGGACGAGGAACCGGGTGGTCCGGGCTGCCGACGACGGCAGTCCAACCTGGAGATGCCATCCCGTGCGGTGTTCCACGTGGGATCTCCGGGGTCCGTTCATCTCGTGGGGCTCCGGATGCCGCGGGATGTCTCGCTAGACCAGCGCCGCCAGTTTCTTGTTGGCGGCCAGGCGTCGGACCAGTTCCTTGATCTTCTGGGCCTCGGACTTCGCGGCGACGAGTGTGGCGTCGTCGGTCAGCACGATGATGCTGTCCTTGACCCCCACCAGGGCGATCGGGCTCCGGCGCTGGGTCCGGCCGTCATAGACCACGTTGCGGGCGGAATCGACGTGGATGAGCTGTCCGACCGCCGCGTTGCCGGCGTCGTCCTGCTTCACATGCCGCGCGAGCGCGGGCCAGGCCCCAAGGTCGTCCCAGTCGAAGGCGCCGTCGGCCACGACGACGTTCTGGGCCTTCTCCATGAGGGCGTAGTCGACGCTGATCCTGCGGATCTCCGGGTATTCCTTGGCCAGGATCCGGGCGAGGGGTTTCTGCCCCTTGGCGGCGGCCTTGAACCAGCGGCGACAGGCGGCATTGAGGTCGGACTGATGCTTCTCGAGGGCGTTGGTGACGGTGACAAACGACCAGACGAACATGCCGGCATTCCACCGGTAGCTGCCGGAGTTCACGTACTCGATGGCCTTCTCGAGTGCGGGCTTCTCGACGAACTGCTCGGCCTTGTGGAAGCGGGTCTTGTACCGCTTCGCCCCTGCGGGCGCGGGCAGGGCCGCGGCGTCGTGGCGGATGTATCCGTATCCGGTCTCGGGTCCGGTCGGCTGGATCCCGATCGTGACGATCACCTGGCCCCGGGAGGCGAGATCGAGGCTGTCTGCGAGAACCTGCTGGAACTTCCGCTCGTCGGGAATCACATGGTCGGCCGGCAGCACCGCCATGGTCGCGGTCGTGGAACGGGCCCCGACGATCGCGGCGCCCAGCGTGATGGCGGCGCAGGTGTCGCGTCCGACGGGTTCGGCGACGACGTTCTCGGCCGGAAGCTCGGGGAGCTGTTTGCGGACGGCGGCGGCCTGGACCGCGTTGGTGATCACCAGGATGTTCTGACGGGGGACCAGCGGACGGACGCGGTCGACGGCCTGCTGGAGGAAGGAGCGTTTCCCGAGGAGGGTGATCAGCTGCTTGGGGGTGGCTTCGCGGCTGACTGGCCAGAAGCGTTCACCACGGCCGCCGGCCATGATGATGACGTAGTGGTCCTTGGATCCGGAGGGGGTGCGTTTGCGGGTGGAGCTCATGACGTGATGGCGTTGGAGAGGGAGGTGACGAAGCCGGCGACTTCGGGGACCAGTCCCAGGGAGCGGCCGAGGGTGGCGATGCGGTGCACCACGGCGCTGCCGACCACGATAGCCTCGGCATGCTGGGCGACGGCCCGGGCCTGCTCCGGGTTGGAGATCCCGAAGCCCACGGCGATCGGGAGCGGACTGTGACGGCGGATCGTCGCGGTCATCGTCCCGATGGTGTCGCTCACCTTCGACTGCATGCCGGTGACACCCTCCCGGCTGACGTAGTAGATGAATCCCTTCGCCCGCGGGGCGATGACCGCGATCCGATCCTCCGGGGTGGTCGGGGCCACGAGGTAGATGGGGCAGAGACCGGACTCCATCATCAGGGCCTCATAGTTCTCGGACTCCTCCGGAGGCAGATCGAGGACCAGGAGGCCGTCGACGCCCGCCTCGGCGGCCGACCGGATGAATTCCCGGAGTCCGACCCGGTGGAGGAGGTTGAAGTAGATGTAGAGGACGATCGGGATCTGCGACTCGGTCCGGATCGCCTTCACTGTGGCGAGGACCCGCGGCGGAGTGGTGCCGCTCTCAAGCCCCCGTTGGGCGGCGAGCTGGTTCACGAGGCCGTCGGCCAGGGGATCACTGAAGGGAACCCCCAGCTCGAGGACATCCACACCGGCCTTGTCGAAGGCGAGCGCGAGCTGTCGGGTCGATTCCAGGTCCGGGTCGCCGGCGCCGATGTAGATCACCAGTCCCTTGCGGCCGGTGGAGCGGAGCGTGGCGAACCTCTGGTCGATGCGATTCACGCGGCAGACAGTGCCGTCTCGGGTTGCAGGGAGGCAAGAACAGGGACCGCCCCCTGGATCCACCGGCAGGCTGCCCGGATCGTCCGCACCCTACGACAGCTCCCACCGGTGGATCTCCACCAGGCCGGCCGGGCCCCACTTGCCGTCCTTGGGCTTCTCCTGGCCCCGGGCCTTGGAGAGGTAAAGCCGGGAGCCGTCCGGTGAGAACCGCACCTGGGTGATGCGATGCTTGGCGTCGACCGAGAAGACATTCTTCCCGGTCGCGGTCTCGAACACCGCCAGGTTCCAGGTGCCCTGGAACAACCGGCCCGCCATCACAAACCACGTCCCGCTCGGATGGAAGGCGAGGGCCTCCATCAGGCCCTGACCACTCTCTCTCTCGTGCGTCTGGTCCAGCCTCTTGCCGTTCTTCCAGTCGAACCGTTGCCACCGCTGGACCCCGTTCCCGGCCATCGGGTCATTCATCGGCCCCATGCCGCAGACATAGAGCTCGTTGCCGTCCGGACTGAACGTCATGGCGAAGATGCCACCGAGATAGTGATGGCTCTTCACGATGCCCCAGCTGGTCAGGTCGCCGTCGGTCCACTGGGAGACCTGCTTTCCGGTCTCGAGGTCCCAGACCCGGACCTCCCCCATCAGATTGCCGGCGGCCACGTGGCGGCTGTCGGGGGAGATCGCCACCGCCTGCGTCGGGGGCACATGCGGCAGGGCGTGTCGGAGCTCGCCCGACCGGGCGTCGAACACCTTCACCGAGGGCTCTCGCTCGGAGGCGGGCTCGTACTTGTACCCACCCGCCTCATAGCGCCCGGTGCACGACGCGATCCAGCGGCCATCCCGCGAGAGGGCCAGGTCCCACGACCAGAAGTCGTGCGCCTTCACGGTCCGGATCGCCTTCCGCGAGGCCACATCGTGCCAGAGGAGTCGGCCGTCATAGCCCCCGCTCACCAGCGTGGTGCCGTCCGACAGCAGGGCGACCCCGCGGGCATAGCTGTCGTGGCGACCGAGGGGTTCGTGGGTGCCCGATTCCGGATCCACCCGGAGCAGGGACCCGTCCTGACCGGCGGCAACGAGGAGACGTCCGTCGGCGGAGACCTCCAATCCCAGCACGGGTGAGGGCAGGAGGAATTCCTTGAGCCGCGTGAGCTTCGGGGTCGGGACGGAGTTGGGGACCGGATCAGCCATGAGAATCAGGCCAGGACGGCGCGGATGGGTTCGGCCCGGTCCTCGACGCGGTGGAAGGTGGGCAGGTTGGGAAGGTCGTATTCCGCGTAGGGGTCGATCCCCAGGGCGGTGAACAGCGTGGCGAAGAGGTTCCTCTCGTTGAAGGCCTGGCCCACGACGTCGACGCCGTCGGGATCGGTCTCGCCGACCACCACGCCCCGCTTGATCCCGCAGCCGGCTAGGGCGAGGGACCAGGCGTTGGGGTAGTGGTCCCGACCCCGGGCCTGGTTCATCCAGGGGGTCCGACCGAACTCGCCCATCATGACCACGAGGGTGTCGTTGAGCAGTCCGCGTTCCCGGAGGTCATTGATCAGGTGGAAGATCACCCGATCGAGTTCGGGGACGAGCATCTGATAGATCTCGTTGTGGAAGACGTGGCTGTCCCAGGTCATGCCGTTGGCGACCATGACGAACGGGGCGCCGTTCTCGACGAGGTTCCGCGCCAGCAGGGTGTGCTGGGCGAAGGTCCCGGGTCCGTACCGCTCGCGGTCCTTGGCCGGTAGGCGTTCGAGGTCGAACAGGTGGGCACAGCTCATGAGGCCCTTCACCCGCTCGAACACGGCATTCTGCGAGGCGGCGGCGGCGGACCGACGCTCGCTCTCGAACTTCCGGTTCAGGAACCGCCGCAGCGCGTTGCGGGATTCGTGATCGTCGGCGGTGAGATCTGCCTGCCGCGCCACGTCTTCGATCCGGTACTCGCCGCCAACCCGGACGGGTCCGTACTGTGCGCCGAGCCAGCCGGCCCAGTTGCCCGCCTTGAACTCCCGGAACTCGTTGCCATGCGGGCAGGGGTCGAGGAGCACGAAGTTCGGGATCGGGCTGTCGAGATGGCCCAGCTGCTGGGCGAGGACCGAGCCCAGGGTGGGACGGATGAAGGGCGGACGCGGGGCGGCCCCGCGGTTCAGAAGGTCGATGCCCTGCAGGTGTTCGCTCTGGTTGGTCTTCATCGACCGTACCACGGCAAGCTGGTCGGCGATGCTGGCGACCCTGGGCATCAGCTCACCGAACTGCACGCCGGGCAGACGGGTCGGGATGGCTCCGAACGGGCCCCCGGAAATCCGGCCTGGCTTGGGATCCCACGTCTCGAACTGGCTGGGCGCCCCGCAGAGCCAGAGCAGGATGCACCGCTTGGCCCGCTTCCGGGCCTGTTCCGCGAACGCTGGCACCGAAAACAACCCCGCCCAGCTCGACACCGACACCGCACCCGCCGCCGCCATGCCGGTCAGGAACCTCCGTCGGTGCAGGAGATGGTCGGCATGGCCACACGTGGATCCCGACAACAGCGGGGAGGGTTCCGGGGATCCAGTAGGCGTCATGGTGTTCAGTGATTGGTCTGGAACTCCGTCCCGGTCAGAAGTGCCCAGGCGAGATGCCGTGTTCCGGCGGCGCCAGGATGGGCCTCGAGGTATCGCTGGGATTCGTCCCGCTCGACCGCGTCGGGTTCGCGCCCGAGTACCTCCACGAAGGTCTGCCGCACCCGCTCCCTCGGGTCCTGGATCGCCTCCAGTCGCGACACCAGGTTGCCCTCGCGTGGCTGGAGCAGGGCGTCGAACAGCGGGGAGTTCGACAGGAACATTGCCTGCTGGAGGCTCGCGTTGTACTCGGCCGGGAAGACGTCGGGGAACTGCCGGAGGAAGGCCTGGCGCAGGGTGGCCTCCGCTCCATCGGGCTTGGTTTCGGAAGTGCCGCCCGCGTTGCCGGTGGCGATCCGGAGGGATCGGTAGAGCTGTTCGGCGGTCAGGGGTTTCTCGATCGCGCGGGCAAACGTTTCGGGAGCGGGTGCGCGGTCGTGCGACGGGCGGCTGTCGAGCTGATAGGCCCGGGTCTGCACGAGGGCCCGGATGAGGCGTCGGACATCGTATCCGCTCCGGGCGAAGTCCTCGGCGAGCCAGTCGAGGAGCTCCGGATGGCTCGGGGGATGCTTGGAGTCCATCAGCTCCACCGGATGGACCAGGCCACGACCCAGGAGCAGAGCCCAGATCCGGTTGACCATGGCGCGGGCGAGGAGCGGATTGTCGCGGGTGACCGCCTCGGCGAGCGCGGCCCTCCGCGAGAACCGGGGCAAGGCCACGACCTGTGGCGACTCCTTCCCGGGTGCGGGCGGGGTCTGGTATTTCCCGGCGTCGTCGGACTCCTTCTCGCCCTCCTTGGGCCAGGTCTCGGGGATGGTGCGTCCGTTGAAGAGCGTCATCAGCGCCGGCTGGGATTCCTTCCGGAGGTTGGCGAAGGAGGCGAAGCCGCCGATGGCGGACTCCGAGACCCCGGGACCGTTCGGGGTGTCGACGTTCTTCGATCGGTTCAGCGCCGCGACGAGTCCCCAGTAGTGGGCCTGCTTGATCTCGCGCGCGACCATGTGGTCGTGACACTGGGCGCACTGGATCTGCACCCCGAACACCACCGGCGCGAGGGCCTCCGCCATGGCCTGGGCGTTGTTGCGACGCTCGTACAGGAACCACTGGGCCCCACGGTCCATCCCCCCCTCGGGCCGTGCAACGATGAGGTCGCGCACGACCGCGTCCCAAGGACGGTTCTCCCGGAAGGAGGTCTCGAGGAAGGCCTGCCAGTGGTTGTCCCGACGCTTCGTCTCCCACTCCGTGCCGCGGCGTCCCATCAGCACGGTGTCCATGACCTCGGCGAGGTGACGCGCGTGTTCGGGACTGGCGAGGAGGGCATCGACCACGCGCTGCCGGCGGTCTCTGCGACGGTCACGGAGGAACTGCTGGCGTTCGACTGCCGTCGGAATGCGTCCGACGAGGTCGAGATGGATCCGACGCAGCCAGCTGGCGTCGTCCGCCGCGATTGCCGGTTGGACCCGCTGGTTCCGCCATCCCTCTGCGAGAAAGGCATCGATGGCTCGCTCCGGTGTCCAGGATGCGCGGGGACGGACCCGGCTTTTCGATGTCTTCGCCCGATCCGTGCCCACCGGGTCCTTGGAGTCAACGGTCGAGGCGGTGGCGGAGGAGTGGGCCGTATTGGTGAGGCGCTGGACCCAGGTCCGGAGCAGATCGATCTCCTCGCGGCTCAGCTGCTCCTTCGGCGGCATGTGCGGGTCGGAGCCTATCTCGACGAGTCGGACCATCGGGCTGTCGTCGGGACGTCCGGGCAGGACGACGGCTCCATGGTCGCCGCCACGGAGGATCGACTGGAAGGAGCTGAGGTCGAGTCCGCTCCGGGACTTCGTCGGGCTGTGGCAGCGGGAGCACTTGGCCTGGAGCAGGGGCTCCACATGGGCCGACCAGAAGGCATCCTCGGCCGAGTAGACACGCGCTGTCGGGACAAGCCCACCCACGACGACGGCGCACAGGAGTGCGACGGCGTAGCGGAATGGGCTCGGGGGGGACATCGCCCCAAAGACTAGACCCGGTCTGCGGTTCGAGTTCCAGCTCGCAGCTCGGGGATCACGCGGAGACGACGGGGACTCACACGGTGACGCGGAGACACGGAGGCAGGACGGGAGGGGAGGGAGACGGGAGACCGGTTTTGGGACGGAGAAATCAGGGAGGGTGATGAGGTGCCCTGGAATGGTGACGTTCCCTGGAATGGTGGGTGATGCAGTGCCCTGCATCACTGGGCGCGGGAGCGCCCACAGGGCGAGGCCTCGACTCCATTGGACATGCGGGTTGTTGCGGCCGGTGGTTCTGGAGTCAGGGAGCCGAGGACGCCTGGGGTGGGTGACCACCGGGAGGCGACCCGGTTTCGGAGAGCACTGGAGAACCCAACCGGTGCAGTCCCGGTGGAGGCCCCGCCCGTCTTCAGTTCGCCTCGGCGATCCGGTGCAGCCGGTCTGTGGCGAGGTCCTGGAGGCTTTGGATCCTGCCGTTGGGCCATCGGATCGTCACCCGGTCCGCCTTCATGGCGCTGCCCAGTCCGAACACCAGGGTCGGATCGCTCGCGCTCAGATAGCTCTTGGTGGGCATCACCTGCTGGGACTGCTTCCGGCTGCCCACCTCGACCTCGACCCACGCGCCCAGGGCGTCCCGGTTCGACTTGGATCCCTCCAGGCGCAGTCGAAGGGCGTGGTGGCCGAGCTGCTGGTCGTTGCGGAGCAGAACCGGGGTGCCGCTGGTCTGGGTCAGAACGACATCCAGGTCGCCATCGCCGTCCATGTCCGCGGTCGCACTGCCGCGTCCGACGATCGGCAGGAACAACGCGTTGCCGGCCTGGTTCGTTGAGACATTCAGGAACCCACCGTCGCCCGCGTTCCAGAACAGCTGGGCCCCCTGACGGTAGCTCTGGCTCGCCTGGACCTTCGAGATCTCCTCCTCCAGGTGGCCGTTGCTGGTCAGGACGTCAGGACGTCCATCGAGGTCGTAGTCGAAGAAGAAGATCCCGAACTTGAGCAGGAGACGGCTGGCGGGACCGATACCCCAGGGGATGGACTCGTCAGTGAAGTTGATGCCGTTGTCCACGTACAGCGCCGTCATCTCGTTGGCGAAGTTGCCGATCGCGACCCCCAGCTTGCCATCGGGCGTGAACCGCGACGTGTCGATGCCCATCGCGCCACGGGTGTTGCCGTAGCTGTCGAACGCGATGCCGCTCAGGGCGCCGACCTCCTTGAACGTGCCGTTCTTCTGGTTCTCGAAGAGCAGGTTCTGGGTCGTGTCGTTCGCCACGGCGATGTCGATCCAGCCGTCCTGGTTGTAGTCGACCGGTGCGATGCCCAGCGTCTTGGCCGTAGGCACCCCGGTGGCGGGGTTCTTCACCTGCACCCCGGATTCGGCCGAGATCTCGGTGAAGGTGCCATCGCCGTTGTTGCGGTAGAAATGCGGGAACGCGCCCTCGAAGTTCATCGGCGGACCATAGGCGCGTCCGACCCCGACCAGCGTGTAGTTCACCTCGCGGTCGATCTCCGGGGACCACCGGACGTAGTTGCCCACGTAGAGGTCGAGGTCGCCGTCGTTGTCGTGGTCCAGAAACGCCGCGGCAGTGCTCCAGTCCTTGGAATTCCCACTGACCCCGGCCCGCGGGGTGACGTCCTTGAACTTCAGTCCACCCTCGTTGTGGAAAAGCCGGGCGCCACCCACGGTGGTGATCAGGATGTCGCGTCGTCCGTCGTTGTCGTAGTCGCCAACCGCGACGCCCATGCCGTAGAGGGGGATGTCGAGACCGGAGCCCGCGGTGGCGTCCTGGAACCCGCCCTTGCCGTCGTTGCGGTAGAGGACGGCCGTGGCGGGCTTGGATCCGGCGGGGAGCTTGCCGGGCCACTGGGTGCCGTTGACGAAGAGGAGTTCCGGCGCGGTGTCGCCATCCAGGTCCGCGAAGGCGACGCCGCTTCCCATGGTCTCGGGCAGGAGCTTGTCGCCATAGGCTCCGGTCTCATGGCGGAACCCAATTCCGGCGGACGCGGTGACGTCGGTGAACGTGGCCTTTGGAATCTGGGCCAGGACGTTGGTGTTGGCGGTCTCCGGGGCCTTGAGCTGGGTGACCTTGACCGGGCCCGCGACCTTCGGCGGGCGGAGGGCGATCCAGACCGCCCCGCCCACGGCGGCGAGGACGAGGACGATGAAGAGGGAGATGCGGAGCCCGCGGCCGACGGCCTGGTCGTCCCCGGCCACCAGCTCCTCGGGTTCCAGATCGGGTCTGTGGGGTGCGGTGCCCATGGTGGGAGGTCAGCGGGGCAGGGCGGTGAAGCGGCCGGTGACCTGGGGTTGGAGGTCGTAGATCACGATGGCCTGGGAGGCGTGGTCGGCCGCCTTGTCGCGACGCCGGGCATTGGCCACGGCACGGTCCCGCGCGTTGTCGTCGGGACGATACCGTTCGTGCAGCTTCCGGTGTTCCTCGGACTTCGCCTTGTCGCCCAGGGCGGCATGGATGAGACCCAGGTTGTAGTGGGCGGCGACGTTCTCGGTGTCGATCGCAAGGGTGTCCTCGAACCGTTTTGCGGCGGCCCGGAGGAGTTCCTCGCGACGGGCTGGATTCGAGCGCTCCATCTTCGCCCGCTCGAACAGAGTCTGACCGAGCTCGTTGATCACCTCGTAGTCCCGGCTGAAATTGAAGCCACGCTTGTCGAGCTCCGGATACCGGTCCTCGAGGATGCTGGTGAAGTCCCGGATGGCGTCGTCGAGGCGCCCGTTCTGTTTGTTCACGAGGCCGTTGAGCCAGGCGATGGTCCAGCGGTTGCCCGGGGGATTGAACCGGTTGGTGTCGTTCGCCCGCTGCAGGGCCAGGACCGCGTCGTCGAGCCGCCCCTCCTTGAAAAAGACCCGCGCGAGGTTGAGCGGGCCGTCGGCACGACCCAGCTTTTCGACCTGCCCGAAGGCCTCGGCGGCCTGGACGAGTTCGCCCTTCTCGGCGCCCTTGTCGCCCTTGAGGAACAGGCCAATGCCGTAGTCGTTCCACCGCTGCCAGGGCGGGATCGGCGATTTCTGGGCCTCGATCGCCGCGAGATCTTTCGTGTCGCCACCCTCGATCGGGAAGGTGACGGTGTCGCTCGCCAGGACCGTGATCGGCAGGTCATTGGTCCGCTGGAAGGGCATCCCGTTGGTGTAGCCGTTCCCGAACACGTAGTTGAAATAGATCGTGTCGAACTTCCGGTAGTTGACCTTCACCTCGACGGTGAGCGGCTCCTTCTGGTCCGGCGGGACGGTCAGGCGGTAGTGCAGCACGTGGGCGGCACCGGGCGGGATCTGGTTGTTGTAGAGCGGGACGAAGATGTCCTGAGGATTGCGCCGATCGATCCGGTTTCCGTCCTTGTCGAGCATGTAGACGTTGATGAAGTGCGACCAGGGGTCGACCTCCTTGTGGGCCCCGAGTCCTCCGCTGCGGCCGACCACGGTGCCATCGGGATCCGTGACCCGGACGTCGGCCCAGAGTTCATTGGAGTCGACCGTGCCCTGGGAGAGGGGGTGTCCGAGACGGAGGGTGCGGACCACGGCTTCGACCAGGTAGGTGTGGCCGGGTTTGAGCGCCGGAACCTTGGGTCGGATCGGAGCGATGAGCGGGGAGTCGACCGTGCCGCCGTCCTTGAGTCCGAACAGGTCCACCCGGATGCAGTCCTTCAGATACTCCTGGTGGATCTTCACGATGTCGGGCTCGTTGCGCCAATGGGCCATCCCGGTGTTGGCCGCGGGGAAGAGGTGGTCGTGGACGGTCCGGAAGTCGTTGGTGCCGTTCTTCTGCGCGCCGAACTCATCGGATTTCAACAAGGGCATGTGGCACTCGGCGCAGTTCAGCTTGGCCTTCTCCGGATAGTAGAAGCTCCGGGCGTTCACCCCGGAGACGCCACTCAGCAGGTAGGTGTCGTAGTGGTTCTGTCCGCGCAGGAACTCCTTGTAGTGGTTGACCTCGTAGGGGAGGCCGACCTTGTGGCAGGTGGAGCAGAACTCGGCCGTCTTGTGCAGGGGCTTGAGGAAGGTCTTCTTGTGGAACTCGGGCTTCGCCTTCACGAGCTGCAGGTTGATGTAGTAGGAAAGCGAGTTGGTCGGGGCGAACGCGAAGGGGTAGTGGACCGGTTCCTCGATGGTGTAGTTGCCGTTGCCGATCATCCCATGCTCGGCGCCCTCGAGGGACGTGATGGCATGGCAGACGGTGCAGGAGATCCCCGCCTGGGAGGTCGGGTGTTTCTGCATGTCGAACGCGGGGTCGTCGAAGGCGCCCGAGAAGAAGGGGACCGGATCGTGGCATCCGGCACACCAGCGGGAGGCCTGGACGCTGCCGTCGCGCTTCAGGCTGACCTCACGGGTCTCCTTCACCGAGAACAGGTAGAAGGGGTTGTTGAAGGAGCTGAAGCGATGCGCGGAGTGGAACCAGCCCTTGTAGACGTCGGGATGACACTCGAGACAGTAGGCGTTGTTCATCAGCGACTCGGCGGGGATGAACTTCCCGTTGGCGGTCCGGGCGGCGGACGGGTGGAAATATTTCGTGCCTTCCTTGGGGGCCTTGGCGGTCCAGACGCGAGGATCATGTCGGTGCAGCAGCACCATGACACCCGAGACCACGACGATCGCCATGGCCCAGGCCAGTCCGACCTTCCACTGGATCCGCGGTCCCGACAGACGATGCAGGATGTAGAGCCAGATCGACGCGAAGGGGGTGATGAAGTGGGCCCAGTAGAGGATGCGTCGGGCGGCAGGATCCCGGATCTCGAACCCGGACACGCGCATCAGGAGCAGTCCGGTGACGAGGAGAACGATGGAGACCGTGAAGAGCGCGTAGCCGACCGCCACCGCCCTGCGATTGGGGCGGTTCCAGGAATTCCGCATGTGTCCGACCCCGAACACGATGAACGGCACGAGGATGAGGAGCCCCAGGACGAGGTGGCCCAGGAACATCAGCTGGTAGAAGTAGTTCTCGTAGGAGAACCCCTGGTCGCGGTCCAGCCAGTTGAGGAAGGTGATGGAGGAGAGGTAGACGGAGTTGGCCCCGAGCAGTCCGAACAGTCCGAGGATGACGTAGAGCAGGATCCGGAGGCGGGGACCGATGGCCCGCACATAGCGGCGGCGGCCGGGCGTCCCGGAGGGGCTCGACGAGGCGGGGGCGTCACTCATGGTGGTCCTGGAGGTTCTGGGTCGGGTCTCTGCTGTCAGCCGGGGTTTTCAAACCCGCCTCTCTGACAGTCGAATCCTCGGCCGATCTCCTCCTGCTGCCAACTGGCTAGGGGTGAGTTGCTGAATTTCCGGGGCGAGACGGGTCGGGGCGGGGAACTCACACGGGGACAAGGTAAAAGCGGAGGGACTCACACGGCGACGCGGAGACACGGAGGCAAGGCGGGGAGAGGAAATGGGGACGCCAACGGAAGGTCTGGTGGGTGATGCGGTACCCGGCGTCACTGGGCGCGGGTGGGCCCATCCCCCGGGAACGGACACGCTCCATGCCGTTCCGGAAATCCCCGGGAGGGTGGATCCAATCCGGGAGGGCAGTCCGGGATCCTCCCCCATGGGAGGGGACCCTGTCCGACGTCTCGGGCGGATCCATGTGCCGCGGATCGCAGAGGGGTTCCCAGGCGGGACTGAAGCCTGTTCCTCCCATGTCTCTTGCTTTGTCGTCCTCCGTGTCTCCGCGTCGCCGTGTGACGCTCCCTCGTCATGCCCGTGGGACACCCCTTGGCAGGCGGGCGGGTCCCCGACCAGACTCCCCGCGTGAGTTCGACGGACTTCGACACGGTGGTGGTGGGAGGCGGCAGCGCCGGCTATGCCGCGGCGCGGACCCTCGTCGCGGGCGGACACCGGATCGCCGTGGTGGATGGCGGACCCGAGGTCGGCGGCCTGTGCATCCTGCGCGGCTGCATGCCCACCAAGGCCTTGCTGCACGCAGCGGAACTCCGACATACGATCGACGCCGGACGCACCTGGGGCATCGAGGCCGGTCCGGTGACCGTCGATCTCGAACGCCTCATGGCCCGGAAGGACGAGCTCATCCAGGACTTCGCCGGCTACCGACGCCAGCAGCTCGAACAGGGGAAGTGGGAGTTCATCCGGTCCAAGGCCCGGTTCCTGGATCCGCACCAGTTGGAACTCGACGGAGGTCGACGCCTCCGGACCCGAAATGTCGTGCTCGCCACGGGTTCCGAGCTCGCACCACCGCCGGTTCCCGGTCTCGAGTCGATCGGGTATCTGACCAGCGACTCAGCCCTTCAGCTCCGCCAATTGCCCGCTTCGGTGATCGTGCTGGGTGCGGGGGCAGTGGCCCTGGAGTTCGCCCAGTTCTTCGCCCGGCTGGGGGTCTCTGTGACGATGGTTCAGCGGGGACCTCAGCTCCTTCGGGAATGCGACCCGGACGTCGCGCAGGAGCTTGAAGGGGCTTTGATGGACGAGGGGATCTCGGTGGTCACCGGGGCGACGCTCCAACGCGCCGAGGCGGTGGGTTCCCGGAAGTGTCTCTGGTTCGAGCGTGCGGGTTCGGTGCAGTCGATCGAGGCCGATGCGATCTTCCACGGGCTGGGACGTCGTGCGGCGGTGTCGACCCTGGGACTCGACGCCGCCGGTGTCGTGCTGAACCGCTCCGACAAGATCCAGATCGACCGGCAGCAGCGCACGAGTGCCTCCCACATCTTCGCCGCGGGCGATTGCTGTGGCCCGAAGGACATTGTCCACCTGGCCATCCAGCAGGGGGAGATCGCGGCGAAGAACATCCTGGGCCAGTCGGTGTCGCGGGACGACCGGTTGACGCTGTCGGTGGTCTTCACGGATCCCGCGGTGGCGGTGGTGGGGCACACGGAACGGTCCGCCAAGGAGGCCGGTCTCGAGGTCCGGGTGGCGGCGTATCCGTTCAACGACCATGGGAAGTCGATGATCCTGGGGTGCCGTCGGGGCTTCGTGAAGCTGTTGGCCGACCGCACGACGGGCGAGATCGTGGGTGGCGCCTGTGTGGGCCCCCAGGCGGGCGAGCTGATCCACGAGATCGTAGTGGCAATGGACCGTCGCATGACCGCCGCCCAGCTGGCCGCGGTCCCGCACTACCATCCCACCCTCGCCGAGATCTGGACCTATCCGGCCGAGGAGCTGGTGTAGGGGGGCGTGAAGCAGGCGTGCTGGGATATCGATCCGGGCTGGCAACGCCAACAATGCCAACGGCGTTGTGGACCTGAGCCCAGGGTTGGTTCGAGAAACGAGGACCTACCCTGGGAACCGGGACGAGAAGGGCGACAACCGCAAGGCGGTTGCGTCCAGCCTCGCCGATGGCGCGGCAGACCTGAAGGACGCGGGCTCCGTCGTGGGGGAACGCAGCCGCGTTGCGGTTGGAACTGCGTCGGGACGGGGGACCCAGGGTAACCTCGCGGGCTCGGCAACCCTGGGCTGGGGGACCGAATCCCTTTGGGATTCGGGCGCGCTGGTGTCGTGAATCGCCCCGTCTGGTGCCCCTACGGGATGCCATCAGGCGACGAACGACCCTCCGAGCGGTGCTGGAGGCATCCCAGCCGGGATTCGAACCGGTGAGTCAGCCGGCGCCCTCGGCCGCGAGGGCGCGGGCGGCGCGACGGCGGGCGGCGTAGCGCTTCACCAGCTCGTCGGCGATCACCCCCAGCAGGATCACCGCGCCGATGATCGCGAACTCGATGTTGTTATGGGTCGTCACCAGCGTGATCATGTTCCGCAGCACCTGCATCAGGGCCGCTCCCACGATCACCCCCACGATCGTCCCCTCTCCACCCCGCAGGCTGCAGCCCCCGAGGACCGCCGCCGCGATCGCGTAGAGTTCGTAGAAGTTGCCGAAGTCCACCGGCTGGGCCGAGTTGACGTCGAGGACGAACAGGATGCCGCCGAGCCCTGCCAGCGTGGAGCTGATCACGTAGGCCAGCACGATCATGCGCCGGGTGTTGATGCCGCTGTACCGGGCCGCGTCCTCGTTGCGGCCGAGGGCCAGCAGGTAGCGACCGTAGATCGTCCGGTTCAGGAAGATCGCCGCCAGGACCGCGACCGCGATCAGGAAGATCCACGGCGCGGGCAGGGCGAATCCGGAGAGGAAGGGGAGGGGGATCTGGCCTGTGGCGAGACTTCGCAGGGCCTTGAACTCGGATCCGAACCCGACGGTCTGATCCTGCGTGAATCCGCGTGCGATGCCCCGGTAGAGGAGCAGGCCGCAGAGGGTCACGACGAACGGGGGCAGGCGGAGCCGGGTGATCAGGAGCCCGTGGCCGAGTCCGATGCCGACCGAAACCAGGATCACCGCGGCCAGGGCGGTGGGCACCGACCAGTGGTGGGTGGTGAGGAGCCAGGGGAGACCGCAGCCGACAAGGCAGACGACCGAGCCGATCGAGAGGTCGATGCCTCCCGTGACGATCACGAAGGCGACACCGATGCTGATGATCCCGAAGAGCGCGGTCCGACGGATCAGGTTCTCGAGGTTGTAGGCGCTGAGGAAGCTGCTGCTGGCCAGCGAGGTGATCACGCAGACCACGATCAGGAGCGCCGTGATGCCGAGGATTTTTCTCATGCGGGAAGGGCAGGGGTGGAGAGCGGGGACGGTGACGGTGACGAGTTGGTCGCCAGGTGCATGACCGCCTCCTCCGAGAGCTGGTCGCGTCGCAGTTCGCCGGTGAGGCGTCCCTCGTGCATCACGAGGGTGCGGTCGGACAGCCCGAGGATCTCCTCCAGTTCGCTGGAGACGAAGAGGATGGCGACGCCGGTGCGGGACAGCTCCTCCATGAGGCGGTAGATCTCCTGCTTGGCACCGATGTCGATGCCCCGGGTGGGTTCGTCGAGCAGCAGAACCTTCGGGCGCAGGGCCAGCCACTTGCCGAGGACGACCTTCTGCTGGTTGCCGCCCGACAGGAACTGGACGACCTGCTGGTCGTGCGGGGCCTTGATGCGGAGCCGGGACATCATCTCGCCGCTGAGGGCGAGTTCCCGGACCCGGTTCAGGAATCCCCGGCGCTGGTCCTGCCGCAGGCTGGCGAGGCTGAGGTTGTCGCGGATCGCCATCTCCAGGATGACCCCCTGGTGCTTGCGATCCTCGGGCACGAGGGCGAGTCCGGCCGCGATCGCCTCCTGGGGTGACTGGGGCTGGATCTCCTGGCCGTCGACCCGGATGGATCCGCCCACGGCCGGGGTGACACCGAACAGGGCCTCGAGTAGCTCCGTGCGGCCGGCACCGACGAGTCCGGCCATGCCAACGATCTCGCCGGCGCGGAGGGTGAAGTCGACGGCGTGCTTCGGGTGCACCCGCGAACGGAGGCCCCGCACCTCGAGCACCGGCCTGCCGGGCGGATGGGGCTCGTGGGCGTAGAACTGGGACAGGTCGCGTCCGACCATCAGCTTCACCATCGCGCCGTGGGTGATGTCGGCGCGTTCGAGGTCCCCTGCGTTTTCGCCGTCCCGGAGGACCACCACGCGGTCCGCCAGCGCGTTCACCTCACCGAGACGGTGGGAGATGTAGAGCATGCTGACGCCGCGCGACCGGAGGTCGTGGATGACGGTGAACAGCTTGGCCGCCTCGCCGCTGGAGAGACTCGAGGTGGGCTCGTCCATGATGAGGACGCGGGCCTGCACGGACAGGGCCTTGGCGATCTCCACCAGCTGTTGCTGTCCGATGCTCAGCTCGTGCACCGGGGTGCGGGGGCTGACGTCGAGGCCGACCGCCTTGAGGTGGACGGCGGCCTCCCGCTCGATGCGGTCTCGGTCGATCAGACCGTTCCGGAGGGGTTCGCGCCCGAGGAAGATGTTCGCGGCGACGTCGAGGTTGTCGGCCAGGTTGAGTTCCTGGTGGATGAGGGCGATGCCGTGTCGGAGGGCGACGAGGACGGAGTCGAGGACGACGGGGTGTCCCTCGAGCTGCACCTCGCCGGAGTCCGGGGTCTGCACTCCGGCGAGGATCTTCATCAGGGTGCTCTTGCCGGCACCGTTCTCGCCGATGACGGCGACGACCTCGCCCCGGTTCAGGGTGAGCCCGACGCCCCGCAGGGCGCGGACGCCGGGGAACGATTTGGTGAGCCGCGTGGCCCGCAGCAGGGGCGCCGTCATGGGAACGGTCGGAACGCTACTTCTTGGCGCCGGTCTTGGCCTTCAGGTCGGTCCAGAACTCGTCGACGGTGGCCTTGCGGATCTGGCGGGCCGGGATGTCGATGAACTTGGAGGCCGGGATCACGCTGGCGTTGCCCTTGGCGAGTTCCGACAGGATCTCGACCGACTTGAACCCGTACATGTAGGGGTTCTGCACGACGGTGCCGTGGACGTGACCCTTCTGGATGCCCTCGAGCGTGGCATCGTCCTCGTCGAACGCGACGACCTGGACCTTGCCGAGCTTGTTGGCCTGTCCTAGGGCCTCGAGCATGAGGGGCGGGTTGTAGGCGAAGAGGCCGACCATGCAGCCGAGGTCGGGGTACTTGGCGAGGGCGTCCTCGGCGTTGGCCTTGCCCTTGGCGCGGTCGAACTGGTCGGTGAGCGTGCCGAGGATCTTGAACCCGTTGCCCTCGAGGATGGTGCCGGGGGCGTCATAGTTCGCCGGGTTGGCCGGGCGACCGAGGATGGCGTCGATGACACCCTGCCGACGGCGCTTGGCGTTGTCCTGCTCAAGGCGTCCGATGAAGAGCATCACGGTCCCGCCCTTGGGCATGGCCTCCCGGACGAGATCGCCGCAGAGGCGTCCGGCCGAGTAGTTGTCCATGCCGATGTACAGCTCGCGATCGCTCGCCGGGGCGTCGGAGTCATGGGTGATCAGGTGGGTCCGCTTGGCGGCGCGGTTGAGGAGGTCGGTCTGGTTGGCCGGATCGATCGGGCTCACCGCAATGCCATCGATGCCGCGGGTGACGAGGTCCTCGATGATGCGCTTCTGGTCGCTGATGCCCTCGACGGGCATGAGGGTCTCGGCATCGACGCCGAACTTCTCGCCGGCGGCCTTCACGCCGGCTCCCGCGATGGTCCAGAACGAGGCGACCCCGTTGCTGACGAAGGCGATCTTCTTCTTGCCCCCACCCGATCCGGATCCGCCCGCGGAGTCGGAGGCGGGCTTGCAGCCGGTCAGCAATGTGGACAGGGCCAGGGTGAGGACGAGGGGGATGGCGATGGGTTGGAACGTCAGTTTCACGGGAATGATCCCTGGAGACTGGCAAAACCCGGACGCGCACTCGACAGAAATCATCGGGACCTCAGGGCATCGATGGGCGCCCAAAGGGGGGGTGTCGCGGCACATCCCCTGGGGTCCTCGCACTCGAGGATCCGGGTCCGTTGGTGCGCTCGCTTGCCTCCCCTGCGGAATCGGGGGCACTTTGAGTGACCGCCTCCTCGGCGGGAATCCATGAACATCCTCGTCATCGACATCGGCGGCACCCACGTGAAGCTTCTGGCCTCGGGCCAGACCGAGCGGCGGGCGTTTGCCTCGGGTTCCCGCATGACCCCGGCCCGGTTTGTCTCCGGGGTCCGTCGGATCACCCAGGGCTGGAAATTCGACGCCATTGCCGTGGGCTATCCCGGTTTCGTCCTGCGGGGGCGTCCTGTGGCGGAACCCCACAATCTCGCGTCGGGCTGGATCCGGTTCGACTTCGCCAAGGCGTTCCGCAAGCCGATCCGGATCATCAACGACGCCGCCATGCAGGCCCTGGGCAGCTATCGGAAGGGCAAGATGCTCTTCCTGGGGCTCGGCACCGGTCTGGGCTCCTGCATGGTGGTGGATGGCGTCGTGGAGCCGATGGAACTGGCGCATCTGCCGTATCGGAAGGGGACGTTCGAGGACTACGTCGGCCTCCGGGGTCTGGAGCGTCTGGGCAAGAAGCGCTGGCGGAAGGAGGTCGGCAACGTGGTGGACATCCTGACGCTCGCCCTGGAGCCCGATGATATCGTGCTGGGCGGCGGCAATGTGGTGAAGCTGAAGGAGCTTCCGCCGCTCTGCCGGGCCGGCAGCAACGACAACGCCTTCACCGGAGGCTTCCGGCTCTGGGAGGACGGGAAGAAGAAGCGGAAAGCGGTGGGGAAGCGGTGAGAGTTGAGAGTGAGAAACATGGAATCTCAGCAGATCCGGAGATTGTTCAGCAGTCCTGCCCCGGGTAGGTGGGTGTCCTCCGGACCCCCAGTGCTGCAGGGCACTGCAGCACCCACCGGCCCTCAGACCTTCGGTCCTCGATCGTGGCCCTTTGCCTCCAGCCTGCCGTACGCGGTATCCTCCCAGCCTGATGTGACGGCTGTCTGAACCCTCAACGCTCGGCTCTCAGCTCTCAACTCTCAGCTCGCCCCTCACCCATGCCTACTCCCTCCAAATCCCTGACCCAGCGTCCCGCGTGGAAGGCCCTTACGGCCCATCATCGCCAGATCCGCAGCCAGCACCTCCGTGACCTCTTCGCCCAGGACCCCAAGCGCGGGACCCGGCTGACGGCCGAGGCCTCGGGGCTGTTCCTCGACTACTCCAAGAACCGGGTCACCGACGAGACGCTGTCGCTGCTCGTGCGCCTGGCCGAGGAGTCCGGTCTGGTCGAGCGACGGAAGGCGATGTTCGCCGGCGAAAAGATCAACATCACCGAGGGACGGGCCGTGCTGCATGTCGCCCTCAGGGCTTCCCGCAACGCGAAGATCCGCGTCGATGGTGCCGATGTCGTGCCCGAGGTCCACGCGGTGCTCGATCGCATGGAGGCGTTCGTCGACCGGGTGCGTCGCGGGACCTGGAAGGGGTTCACGGGCCGGCGCATCCGGAACGTCGTCAACATCGGGATCGGCGGCTCCGACCTGGGCCCCGTGATGGCCCTCGAGGCCCTGCGGCACTACAGCGACCGCAATCTGCAGTTCCGCTTCGTGTCGAATGTCGACGGCATCGACTTCGTGGAGGCGACCCACGATCTGGATCCGGCCGAGACGCTCTTCATCGTGTCCTCGAAGACCTTCACCACGATGGAGACCATGACCAATGCGCAGAGTGCGCGGGACTGGCTTCTGAAGGGACTTGGCGGCAAGACCGCCGCGGTGGCGCGTCACTTCGTGGCGGTCTCGACCAACGCCGAGAAGGTGTCGGCCTTCGGCATCGACACGGCGAACATGTTCGGGTTCTGGGACTGGGTGGGCGGCCGGTACTCGATGGATTCGGCGATCGGCCTCTCGACGATGCTGGCGATCGGACCCGAGCGGTTCCGGGAACTCCTGGCGGGGTTCCACGAGATGGACCAGCACTTCCTCAAGGCTCCGCTGGCGAAGAACCTGCCGGTCCTGATGGGGTTGCTGACGGTCTGGAACACGGCGTTCCTCGGGGCCGAGACGGTGGCGGTGCTGCCGTACGAGCAGTATCTCAAGCGATTTCCAGCGTATCTCCAGCAGCTGACGATGGAGAGCAACGGCAAGAGCGTCACCCTCGGGGGACGGCGGGTCTCGTATTCGACCTGTCCCATCTACTGGGGTGAACCGGGCACGAACGGACAGCACTCCTTCTATCAGCTGATCCACCAGGGCACGCGGCTGATTCCCTGCGACTTCATCGCGTTCGGGAAGGCCCTGACGCCGCTGGGACGGCATCACGACATGCTCATCGCCAACGTGCTGGCCCAGGCCGAGGCGCTGGCGTTTGGCAAGACGGCCGACGAGGTCCGGGCCGAGGGAACCGCGGCCGCGCTGGTGCCGCACCGGGTCTTCGAGGGCAACCGGCCGTCGAACGTCCTCCTGGCCCGCGAGCTGACCCCGAGGGTGCTGGGACAGCTGGTGGCGCTCTACGAGCACAGCGTGTTCGTGCAGGGCGCGATCTGGGACATCAACCCGTTCGACCAGTGGGGCGTGGAGCTCGGAAAGGTCCTGGCCCAGCGGATCCTTCCGGAGCTGGAGGGCGAACGCCTGCCGGCGCTCGGGCACGACACGTCGACCAACAACCTGATCCGGCGGTATCGGACGCTGAAGGCCTCCTGAAGACCGGAGAACCCCGCCATGGCCATCCTGCATTCGGATGCGTTCGTGTTCTTCGGAGCCACCGGGGACCTCGCCTGCAAGAAGATCTTCCCGTCGCTCCAGGCGATGATCCGTCGGGGCCACCTGACGATCCCGGTCATCGGCGTGGCCAAGGCAGGGTGGACGCTCGACCAGCTCAAGGCCCGGGCGAAGGACAGTCTCGAGCACCATGGCGGCCTGGACCCGGCGGCCTTCGAGACGCTCTGCGCGCAGCTGCGGTACGTCGATGGGGACTATTCCGATCCATCGACCTTCGACCGTCTCCGCAAGGAGCTGGGGTCGGCGGAACCGCCGGCCCACTACATGGCGATCCCGCCGGTGCTGTTCGGCCTCGTCGTCCAACAGCTGGCTCGCAGCGGCTGTGCGGGGGAGGGGGCCCGGATCATCGTGGAGAAGCCCTTCGGCACCGACCTCGCCTCGGCCCGGAAGCTCAACCAGATCCTGCTCGGCACCTTCGACGAGTCGCGGATCTACCGGATCGACCACTACCTCGGGAAGCGTCCGGTCCACAACCTGCAGTTCTTCCGCTTCGCCAACGCCTTCCCCGAGTCCTTCTGGAACCGCGAGCACATCGAGAGCGTCCAGATCACGATGGCCGAGGATTTCGGGGTGCAGGGCCGGGGAGCGTTCTATGACCAGACCGGGGCGATCCGCGACGTGATCCAGAACCACCTGTTCCAGGTGGTCGCCAACATCGCGATGGAGCCGCCGCCGCGTCTCGACAGCGAGTCGGTCCGCGACGAGAAGGTGAAGGTCCTCAAGGCCATCCGGTCACTGGACGCCCACCAGGTGGTGCGCGGCCAGTTCCGGGGCTATCTCAAGGAGCCGGGTGTCGCCGAGGGTTCGCGGGTCGAGACCTTCGCCGCCCTGCGGCTGGAGATCGATTCCTGGCGCTGGAAGGGCGTGCCGTTCTTCCTCCGCGCGGGCAAGTGCCTTCCGGTGACCTGCACCGAGGTGCTCATCCGGATGCGGAAGCCGCCGACCATGTACGAGGACGTCCAGCTCCAGCCCAACCACCTCCGGCTGCGGATCAGTCCCGACGAGACCATCGCACTCGGAATCAACAGCATGGCGCCGTCCGACGATGCCTCCGAGGGCCTCCGGGAGATGATCGCGAGCCACCATCCGGGTCGGGAGGAGATGGACGCCTACGAACGGGTCCTGGGCGATGCCATGGCCGGCGATGCGACGCTGTTCTCGCGTGAGGACTACGTCGAGGAGGCCTGGCGGATCGTCGACCCCATCCTGAAGGCGCCGACCCCTGTCTATCCCTACGAGGCCGGCCAATGGGGTCCGGAGGCCGAGGTCGAGGCCCTCGTCCGCCCACCGGCGGGCTGGTGGAATCCCACGATCGATCCCTGAACCCTGTTCCTCCCAAGCACCTTCCATGACTCAGAATCCTGAACTCCGGATCCATGCCGATGCCGATGCCGTGGCCGCCGAGGCGGCGCTCCTGATCGCGCGCGAGGCCCGGGAGGCCATCGCCTCCCGCGGACGCTTCCTCCTCGCGGTCAGCGGCGGCCGCACCCCCTGGGTGATGCTGCGGGCGCTCGCCCGGGAGACGTTGCCGTGGGATTGGATCCATGTGTTCCAGGTCGACGAACGCATAGCCCCGGACGGCCACGCCGACCGCAACCTGACCCATCTGCGGGCGAGTCTGCTTCCGCAGGCACCGCTGCCCGAGGCGAACCTTCATCCGATGCCGGTGACGGACCCGGATCCCAACGCTGCAGCGGTCCGCTACGCGGTTGAACTGGAGCGCGAGGCGGGACGTCCTCCGGTCCTGGACCTGGTCCATCTGGGCATGGGTGCGGATGGCCACACGGCGTCCCTGATCCCCGGCGACGCCGCCCTCGGGATCCGCGACGCCGAGGTCGCGGTGTGTGGGGTGTATCAGGGACGCCAGCGTCTGACGCTGACCTATCCGGTGATCGACCGGGCGCGTCGGATCCTCTGGGTCGTCACGGGTGCCGAGAAGGCCCCGATGCTCACCCGGCTGCTGGCGGGCGATCGGGGCATCCCGGCCGGCTGCGTGGCCCGGGACCGCGCGCTGATCCTTGCCGACCGCGACGCGGCGGCGGCGGTCGCATAAGCCGACAGGCCTGCGGGTCCACGGCGGCGCTGTCGGTGGCGCCGATGCCGTTCTGGATGGGTGTTGTGCCGTGTGGATCCCCTTGCCGGTGGGTGCCGCAGTGCCCTGCGGCACTGGGCGCGCCCGCGCCCACCGAGGGGCGTCGCTCCACCTGGCCCGGTGGATCCATCGCGAGGTCCGGGATGCCTCCCACCCGCCGTCACACCCCAGAGACGGGTTGCCCGGGATCCGCTCCTCGGGAAAGGTCAGGACATCAACGTCGTTCCCCTCCGAATGAGACTCCCAATCGTGGTTTTCCTCCTGGCGATCGTGTCCCTGACGCGGTGTCTGGGTTCGTCGCCGTCCGAGAACCGTGCTGGCGCCAGCCGGTTGCGTCCGCCTGCGGATCGCCTGTGGGGGCAGCGGTTCGCGGGGCCGGCGTTCGCCCGGTTCCATGACTGGACCGTCCGATACCAGGCCGCCGATGCGGTGGGACGTGCGGCGTTGGAGCCGGAGGGGGTGGACCTTGCGTCGGCGCGCCGGGTGGAACTGAGGGAGCTCATCCAGACGGATCCGTCCCGGGCCCTCGACCAGACCGTTCCGATCGGGGTCCGACGGCTTTTGCCAGCAGCCGTGGAGGAGCGGTTGGAGGAGCGGATCGATGGCCAGGGCCTGCTGGCGCTGCTGGCGGCGGTGCCGGCTCTGGGTTCGACCAACGACCTGCCGGCGTCGTGGCGGACGGCAACGGTCGGGGACCGGATCTTCCGGGCCCACGTCCACGGACGGCGTCTCGAGGAGCCCACGCGACAGGACGTGGCCCTCCTGGGGATCGCGGTGGAGAACGAGCTGGCCCTCGACGAGAATCCGTCGCGGATCCTCGAGGCGGTCGAGGCGGAGTACGAGCTCGAGCGGGATCCGGTCTGCGGCGTTGCGGGTTGGCCGTCGTCGTCGCTCGGCTCCCCCGTGGTGCTCGAGACCGGGGGAGGGCGGAGGCTGGCGTTGTGCTCCGACACCCATGCGGAATCGGTCAACGACTCCCTCGTCCTGCAGGAATCCAACAGCGACGGCACCACCCTTGGCGAGGACGGCCTGGTGCGTCCGGCCTCGGCCTACACCGAGGGCATCAAGCGTCTGATCCTCATCCGGGTGGATTTCTCCGACAA